>Ga0097691_1001309_pt1 | contig 18637 bp, 16 predicted proteins | sample NGESurdeep072012_8_FD_72858 | JGI IMG/M metagenome (GOLD analysis project Ga0097691, IMG submission 72858) | Arctic peat soil microbial communities from Barrow, Alaska - NGEE Surface sample 210-1 deep-072012 | ecosystem: Environmental > Terrestrial > Soil > Wetlands > Peat ... | reverse complement strand
ACATCGACTTCGCTCCGACGGTTGATGGCGAGGCGGATCTACCTTGGGAGTTAAACGCAATGGCGGATAGCGGCACCGACAAGTTGCCATCGAAGGATTGGTTGCACAGTTGGCTCGGCCTGATTCCTCTCGCCGGTGTCGCCGGAATCGTTGTGATCCTGATCTTCGCCGCCCAGGTGAGGCACGGTAGCCGGTGGGAAGTGTTGGCCACGGGTATTGGGGTGGCCGCGGCGGCCGCAATGGCTGGAGGTCTCGTGGGGTTCCTCTTCGGAATACCACGGACTGTCGATTCCAAGGGCTCCACAGACCAGTCCGGCACGCAATACCAAGGCAACACGAACCTGGAGCAGATCTCGGACTGGCTGACGAAGATCCTGGTCGGGGTAGGCCTCGTCCAGCTCGCCCGGGCTCCCAACGCATTAAAGGATCTTGCTCACAGCCTTCAGGCTCCACTCGGGAATCTCTCGTCCAGCGGGACGTTCGGCCTGACACTGGCGATTGCCTACGCTGTTCTCGGCTTTTTCTTCCTCTATCTCTGGGCACGGGTGCGATTCGCCGGAGAACTGAAAGAAGCAGACACCCTCAACCAACTGCTCGACCAACGTGATTCGGCTAAGTCGAATGCGCTCACCCTGGCCAATCAACAGCTTTCTCCGCAGAATGCTTCACCACCTACCCAGGACGTCCTCAACTCTGCAGTCTCGGATGCTCCAGTTGCCACTCGGCTTCAGATCTTCGGACAGGCAGAACTTGTTCGAAACGCGAACTGGAGAGATCAAAAACCGGTGATGGAGCGGAGTATTCCGGTATTCCGTGCACTGACATCGGCCGACACCGAAGACAAGGACTATCGCAGCCACGGTTCGCTCGGATGGTCGCTGAAGGACCAGGCGGCACCCGATTGGTTGCAAGCCCGCGCGGAACTGACCACGGCAATCGTGATTCGTGACAACCTCAAGGTCGATGGGTGGGCAATGTTCGAATTAAACCGGGCGTTGTGCAACATTCACCTGGATCCTGGGTTTGGCACCCCGGCGGCACCGTCTGAGGCATTGGTGAAGCTCGTCAACGATGATCTGGAGAAAGCGTCGTCCGATGTCTACGCCGCTCCGGTGCTGACGAACAATCCGGATCTTGTCGCCTGGCTTGCCAGCCATCCGCTGCAGGGGTGACGATGAGTGCTCCGTCCGCCCAGGCCAGCGGTGGCCGAAGCCGGTTTTCCTGAGAACGCCAGACCCTGGCTACGGTTAGCCGGCCGCCACCGACGACATCGCTTGGATTATCAGATCTCGATCGACGCCCAAGACCGCCAGCGCGTCGATGGTTTGGTCTACATCGTCCTCAATACATGGTTGCTCGAAGCAGCCGTTTCGTGGCTAGACCTGGGCGCAATGGAGGATGGGGAGGTGGTTGGCCATGTCCTCGGTGTTCACCGGCCAGGTTCGGGCGAGCGCAGGCGGCGCCGATACCACCCGATGGTGGGTGTACGACCGTCAGAGAGCATCTCCGCCAGTTCCCTGGCCGCCACCTCGTAATCGATGTAGCGGGCATGGTCCCCGTCGTCACGAAGTGCAGCGAGGTGTCGCAGTGTGGCCGCCGGAAGAGTGTCGATATCGACATAGGTCGCCATGGGCCTGGCCTCAGCCTTCCAATCCAGGGAAGGTGAGCTGACCCCCCGAGAGCTTCGGCCGCAGGGAGATCAGCGAAGCAGACTCCCTGCCATCGATGTGGCCGTTGGCATCACCACCACGGGCGGTGTCCAACAAGATCGTGGTGGCCTCGTCATAGTCCACCCGTCGCTCGCTACCTTCGAGCAAGACGGTGACCGCCCAACCGAGGCGGCCGCTATGGCCACGGAGGGGCATGAGAGCGGTCTTGGCCGCCCGGAGGTCGACATCGCTGGGTGACCTCCCCAAGATCTCCGCGAAGAGGTAGTCAGCCATCGGCCGGCACGCCGCGGTCACCGAGTTGATCGGCGTGACCTTCGCCCTACGGACAACAGGATGGCTTCGCTGCGGGCTCACATAGAGAACTGGGTCGGACCGGGACCCTTTCGGGGAAAGTTTTGGAACTTTCTCGGAATTCTTTTTGCAAGGTGCTGTTTTGCGACCCAGTTCTTGTTGTGAGGAAATTTCCAGAGGGGGCCACGTGTCGACGAGCACGCTGACCGCCGTCGCCACGGCAGTGTTGGCCCTCGTCTTCGGGATCGTGGGGCTGGTGGTGGTCGTGGCCGGATCGGCGTCCAGCACCGCAAGCTCCCCGGTGCTGGCCACAGCCGCCATCCCGATTGCCGGGCTGATCCCGGTGCTGGACCAGGCGGGCTCTCTGTGCCCGGGGATCTCTGCACCCCTGCTGGCCGCCCAGATCGACGCCGAGTCGGGGTGGAACTCGTCGGCGGTGTCTTCTGCTGGTGCGGAGGGAATCGCCCAGTTCATACCGGCGACGTTTGCGGCCTACGCACAAGATGACGCCGGCACCGGAAGTGTGTCGCCCTTCAACTCTGTCGATGCAGTGATGGCCATGGGTCGCTACGACTGCGCGCTCCTCGCCGATGTCTCGGGTATCGGCGGCCAGCCGGTGTCGCTCATGCTCGCCGGCTACAACGCCGGCGTCAGTGCCGTCCTGCAGTACAACGGGGTGCCGCCGTATCCGGAGACTGAGGCCTACGTGGCCAAGGTGGAGGCCCTGGTGTCCACCTACTCCGTCGCGTTGGCACAGAGCGCAGGTGCAACCTCGTTCGGCCAAGAAGTGGTGGCAGCGGTCACCGCGCAGCTAGGCGTCCCCTACTCCTGGGGTGGGGGGACCACCTCAGGCGCAACGTTCGGTTTTGCATCTGGTGCGGGCACGATCGGATTCGACTGCTCGGGCCTTGTGCTCTATGCAGTTGCGAAAGCCTCTCTCGGGCAGATCGGCCTACCTCACTCGTCGGAGCTCCAGGCAACCATGGGTACGCCGGTGGCGATAGCTGACATCCAGCCCGGCGACGTGATCGCCTTTGCCCTTGGCCCAGACCCGACGGACTTCGATCACATCGGCATTTACATCGGCAACAACGAGATGATCGACGCGCCCTACACCGGGGTCGATGTCCGGGTCGACACCCTCAGCTCCTACTGGCAGAGCGTGCCGTTGGCCATCCGGAGCTTCGGTTGAGACGCCTGGCCGTGATCGCGCTCTGTGGCCTCGCCGCCACTGGGTCCGGGTGTGGGCTCAAATCTCAGGGTTCGGCTCAACGAGCGGGAACCCACCAAACCAACAGCACCCCACATCAGGGAGTACACACCAGGTCGGCCGCCACACCGTCACCAGCATCGACGCCAATCCCTTCTCCTGCTCCTGGAGTCGATCTCCACTCGGCCACCGCGGTTGCCGACGCTGAGGTGACCGCGACCTGGACCGTCGACACCGCTGTCGACACCAGTTGGTACGCGGCCGAGCTGAGAGCAACGGCCTATATGACAAAGAGCTACGCCACCTCGATCCGCCAGAACCTCCCGGCGAGTGGTCCCGGTGCGACGTGGTTGACGTGGGCGACACACCAAGCGGCGACGGTGGCGGCGATCACGACCGAAGACGACCCTGGCGGGCCGACCGACACCACAACCTCTGCCTACCGCAAGGTCCTCGCCACGGTGACCCCCCATGGCACCGGCGGGTGGACAGAGCCGCCGGAGGTATGGGCGACCTTTGTCGTCCTCACCCGCAGCGCACAAGGCGCACCCTGGCAGGTTTCCACGACGGAGACCACCCGATGAAAGCCAGGGCGGCCGAAGGCACCTCTGCACAGGCTTCGTTCTATTCGGCCCACTCGAAGTCTGCGTTGTCGACCGGGCTCGGGTCGTCCCGATCATCGATGCCGATGGTCGGCCAGCACCCGCCCCGGTGGGCCTGGCGAGGTGCACACCCCGGGGCGGGAGTCACCACGCTGGCCCGAGAGCTCGGTGGCGCCGATGTGGGGATGGCCGCCACCCGGGCCGCAACCATGGCCGCCACCGTGGCCCTCCCGGTCCTCGTCGTCTGTCGATCCTCGGAAACTGGCCTGATCGCCGCTCAACGGCTGGCGGCCGACGAGCTGGCCGGCACCCCGACGTGGACCTGTCTTGGCCTGGTGGTCGTCGCGGCTGGCCCCTCCCAAGTGACAAAGCCAGTGGCAGAGCTGACCGCCCTCATCACCGGCGGTTACCCGGCCTGGTGGCCCATCCCCTGGATGGAGTCCTGGCGGACAGTGTCGTCGCCCGCCGCCGGGCTGTGGTCGAGCCCTGATGTTCTCAACCTGTTCCATCCATCCATCCACCCACCAAAGGAGCACCCATGAATAGCCTTGCTCTACTCGCCGGAAAGTTCACCTTGGCCGCCGTGGTCAACCCGGGCACCGGAGTCCAGCCCCCCGGGACCCAGGGCCTCGTCACCGCGTTGGGTTATGTGGCCTGGACTGTGTGCTTTCTCTGTGTCGCCGGTGTCTTCCTCGTAGCCGGTCGGATGGCGGTCCATCACCGCCAGGGCATCGGTGGCGAGCACATGTCCGGCCTCGCCTGGGTTCTGGGTGCCTGCGTCCTGGTCGCCGCCAGCTCTGGAGTAGTTGGGGCACTGGTTTGAGACTCACTTCGCCGTCTCTCGGACCGGGCCACCTGGCACGGCCAGAAGGTCGCCCCCGGTGGCTCCTGCCTGTTTGCGGCAGTGGGTTCCTGCTCATGCTGCTGGCCTATGTGGTGATAAGCCCGACTGGGGCCGGACACAGCGTTGTCCCGCCCCATGTTGGCCACACGACTCGCACAGGGTCCGCCACCGCCCCCACACCGCGAAGCGTCAACGTCTCCACCCTGGACCAGAGCGTGCCCGATTCCCCACCGCCCGGGGTCACCTGGCAGATCGTCGACACACTGGCGATCCCCTTCTCCACAACAGCTGGTCCGGCGAGCGTGGTGGGGGGAATCCCGTCGGGTTTCGCTCACACTCCGACAGGAGCACTGATCGCCATGGCCCAGATCGTGAGCCGGATCAGTGTGCAGCCGAATTTCATGGCCGTCACCGAGACTGACGTTGCCAACACTGCGGGCAAGGCCACGTTCTCCCAACTGGTTGCCGCAGGGGGTGTCGGGAACCCGCCAGACCCATCACCGGGCACCTATGCCCAGTTGGCTGGGTTCCAGTTCGTGAGCTACACACCGACCATGGCAGTGATCCAACTGCTGTCTGGCCTCCCCGACAGTTCTTATGAGGTGAGCACGCTGACCGTCGCCTGGGACGGCACCGATTGGCAACTCGTGTTCGGTCCCGCCGGCACGGTGTCGCCGAACCAACAGGTTGTCTCATCGCCGGTCGGCTTCATTATCTGGGGAGGGGTCTGATGCCCATAGGTTCCGTGGCCGGGTGCATTGCCACCGCTCCGTCCTGCCTGGCCGGCAAGGCGGCATCAGCCGCCGCCGGTGCGGCGGGCGGGAGCATCTTGGGCACGATCTCCAGTGCGTTCTCCAAGGCCGAGGGCGAGACACTCAAGTTCCTCATGTCGGCATGGGTGAACATCCCGACGCCACAGCTTTCTTCCTCCACCGGGACAGTCGGCTTCTTGCAATCCAGCCTCAGTTGGTATGTGGCTGCTGCCGCCGTCCTCGGGTTGTTGGTGGCCGCCGGCCGCCTCGCCATTGAACGGAAGCCCGACGCGGCCAAAGAGGCAGCGACGGGGATGTTGACCACGCTGCTGACGATCGGTGCCGGGGTTGCCACTATCTCCTTGCTGTCGTCCGCCGGCGATGCCTTCTCGTCATGGATCATCGGCCAAGCGGCCAATGGCGGGACGGCGGCCAATGCCCTGAGCCAACTCGGCAGCTTCGCCGGGCTGGCTGCCGCCGGGCCCGGTTTGATCATCGTGCTGGCGATCATCGCCATTGTCGGGATGCTGGTGCAGTTGGCGATGATCTTGATCCGCTCCGCGCTGCTCGTCGTCCTGGTCGGTATATGGCCTCTCGCTGCTTCTGCGTCCATGACCGAGATGGGCCGCCAGTGGTTCAAGAAGATCACCGCGTGGATCATCGCCTTCTTGTTGTTCAAGCCGGCCGCGGCCATCGTCTACGCCGCGGCGATCAAAATGACCGTGAGCTCGACCGGCGCACTCGGGAGCATCGAAGGGGTGATCCTCATCATCCTCGCCTCGTTGACCCTGCCCGCGCTGATGAAGTTCATCGTGCCCGCAGTCTCCGCGGTCGGCTCGATGGGAGCCGGCGAGGTCGTCGGCGCTGGCATAGCGGCTGCCACCGGGGCGGCCATGGTCATCGGTACGGCTGGTATCGGCGCCGCGGCGGCAGGCGGGGCCGCCATGGCCGGTGGAGCCGCCGGCGGAGCCGCTGGTGGAGTTGCTGGTGGCGGCACAGGAGGTGCGGCGCCATCGAGCGGAGGTTCTGGCAGCGCCTCGCCAGACAGCGTTTCTGGGGCTGGTGGAGATCCTCCCGAGGGACCGCCGGCTGGGGCCGGCCCTCCCTCGGGAGGGTCCTCGTCCTCGTCGGGAGGCGGGCCATCCGGATCTCAACTCTCTCGTGGTGTGGCCACCTCGCAACTGGTCGGTGCACTGCGAAGTGGTGGCGGGGCAAGTCACGTGGTTGAGGGAGACACCACTTCGGGGTCAGGTGCGCCGTGAGTACCTCTGTAGCGACCACCACCCCTGCGTTAAGGACCTACGGGAACTGGCGACAGCCCACGTCCCCGGGCATCGGGAGCCTCGGTCTGCTGGCCACATTGGTTCTGCTCGGCGGCACGGTCACAGCCGTGATTACCTCGATGGTGTTCTGGCCCTTGGCGGTCGTGGTGGTGTTCTTCACCATCGCGCTACTGGTACCCCTCTCGGTCCACGATCGCCACCGGCGAAACGGGTTCCAGGTGATCCTCTCCCGCTTGGCCAACAGACGTGCCGTCCGTCTCGGCAGTGATCTCTACCGGTCGGGCCCGCTCAGCCGGGTAGCCCAAGGGAAGTGCCGACTGCCCGGGATTGCTGCCGGCATCGAGGCACTCGACGCGCTCGACGGGTGGGGGCGGCCCTTTGCCCTCCTGTCCCACCCTCACCTCGGACAGGTCACCGCAGTGATCGCGGCCGCATCCGATGGCGCCGCCCTGGTCGATAACGACGAGGTCGATAACCGGGTGGCCCATTGGGGGGCGTGGCTGGCCGACCTCGGCCACGAGCCGGGCCTCGTGGCGGCTTCGGTGACCATCGAATCGGCTCCCGACATGGGCACCCGCCTGAGGTGCGAGGTGGAGCACAATATCGACAAGGACTCCCCCACCCTGGCTCAAGACGTGCTGTCGGCGATCGTGGAGTCGTATCCGGCCGGCTCTGCCGCCATGGCCTGTTACATCACCCTCACCTGGTCGACGGCGCCACGAACCGCCACAGGCAAACGGCGCAGCCTCGAAGAGATGGCCGTCCACATCGGTCACCGCCTCCCTGGGTTCACCCGTTCACTCGGAGCGACCGGAGCGGGTGCAGCCCGCCCGATGGCAACCGCCGAGCTGGCCTCGTGCTGTCGGGTCGCCTACGACCCCGCCTCAAATGGGGCCATCGAGACGACGTCGCCGGCGCAATCGGGCATCGGCTGGGAAGACGCCGGGCCGGCCGGGGCACAGGAGGCATGGGACCACTACCGTCACGACTCGGGAGTGTCATCGAGCTGGTTCATGGGAGCCGCCCCCGCCGGCCACGTGTTCTCGAACACGTTGACCCAGCTGCTCAGTCCTCACCCCGACATCGCCCGCAAACGGGTCACCTTGGTCTACCGGCCACACGACCCGGCGTCTGCGGCAAAGACGGTGGAGCGCGACCGGCTCGACGCCCAGTTCGCCGCATCCGGCAAGAAGTTCGGCCGGGCTCGAGACGCCATCTCCAAGTCTTCGGCCGACAAGTCGGCAGAAGAAGAGGCCCAGGGGGCCGGGTTGGTTCGTTTCGGTCTGATCGCCACCGCCACGGTGCTGGCAACCTCAGACCTCGAGTTGGCCGGTGTGGCCATGGAGAACATGGCCTCCGCATCGAGGATCACCCTTCGGCCGGCCTATGGGTGCCAAGCCTCTGCGTTCGCGGCCACGCTCCCCCTCGGCCTCGTCCTACCCAGCCACCTTCGGGTGCCCCAAGCCATCCGGGAGATGTTGTGAGAAGAATCTTCGTCCTCGTGGTCCTGGCACCCCTGGTCTTCGGGGCACCGGCGGTGTGGGCTTTCGCCCACAATGCCGCCCGGTGGATGGACCACCCGGCCAGCGGCCCGACCCCGGCCCTGCACGTGCCGGCCAACCACCTCCCCGCACTTCCAATCCCGGGGCCCGATGTTCGCCAAGCCCCGGCACAGATCGCCACCAACCGGGTGGCTGCCTACGGTCGCTACGTCGGGCCGACGCCGTGAAGCTGGGCGCTGGCACACAGGCGTCGCCCCTGGCCGCCAAAGAGAAGACAACCCTTGCCCGGGTCCCCGCCCGGGGCCTCCCCGGCCGAGGAGGAGGCAGGGCGTCCTATGTCGAGGCCGCCCCGGAGTGGCGGGCCACCACCCGCCAGGTGTGCGGGCTGTGGCCGTTCATCGCCGGATCCGGCACTCCGATGGTCGGGGTGCCCATTGGGCGAGACCTGCGCTCTGCCGCCACGGTCTGTTGTGACCCCATCAGTTGGTTTGCCCGGGCGGGTCTGATCGCCAACCCGTCCATGTTCGTGCTGGGCAAGCCGGGTCTGGGGAAATCGAGCCTGATCAGGAGAATGGCCATCGGGCTGTGTGGATATGGGGTCCAACCGCTCATTTTCGGCGACCTGAAACCCGACTACGTCGACCTCATCGGTGCCCTCGGAGGCAACGTGGTGTGCCTCGGTCGTGGCCAGGGTTCGCTCAATGTGCTCGACCCTGGGGCGGCCACGGCCGCAGCCCTCCGTCTTGTCGGAGACGCCCGACGCAAACTCTCCGAGGACGCCCTCGGCCGGAGGCTCACCATGGTGGCAGCCCTGGTTGGCCTGAACCGCAGGGGCCGGGTGACCGACATCGAAGAGGCGATCATCGCCGCCGCCCTCGGTGTGCTCGACGAGCACCACCGGCCCGGTGAGGCAACTCTGGTGGAGCTGGCCGCCGTCCTCGAGGAGGGACCCGAGACACTGCGGCGGGTGACCCTCGCCCGCGATAACGACGAGCGATACCGGGCGGCCACCGATGGTCTGCAAGCCTCCATCGTGGCCCTCATCGACGGCGCACTCGGCTCGACCTTCGCCAGACGCACCTCGACTCCGGTCTCCCTCGCCGCTCCACTCTGTATCGACATCTCGGGGATCGCCGAGACCGACGAGAAGCTACAGGCCGCGGTGCTGCTGGCGTGTTGGGGAGAGGGGTTCGGGGCCATTGCCGCCGCCCAGGCCCTGGCCGATGCCGGGCTTGAGCCACAACGGAACTTCTTCATCGTGCTCGACGAGCTGTGGCGGGTGTTGCGGGCCGGCGAAGGCCTGGTGGACCGGGTGGACGCCCTCACCCGGCTCAACCGGCAAAAGGGAGTGGGAATGGCACTCATCACTCACACCATGGCCGACCTGCTGGCGTTGCCGAACGAAGCAGACCGCATGAAGGCCCAAGGGTTTGCCGAGCGAGCAGGTTTCATCGCCATGGCGGGCCTGGCCGCAGACCAGCTGCCGGCAGTCGAAAAGGTGGTCGCCCTCTCCCAGCCCGAGCGCGACCTCATTTGCTCGTGGTCCTCTCCCCCGAGCTGGGATGTGGTCGAAGAGCGGGAGGCGCCGCCACCGGGTCGGGGCAAGTTCCTGATCAAAGTGGGCGGCCGCCCGGGGATCCCCGTCGAGGTGGTGTTGACCGGCGCGGAGCGAGCCGTCAACGACACCAACAAGCAATGGAGGCAACGATGAACAGAACCCGCAATCGCATCGCCCAGAACACGATGGGCGAGCAGATAGCTGCGACAATTGCCATCGGGGCGTTGGCGGTCCTTGCCACCCTGGCCTGGCTGGCCGTGCACCTTGGTGCGGCCATCGACCACATCGCGGTGGCCAAGAATCCCGTCGTCGTCGTGATCGACCTGGTGCGAAAGAGGACTCCATGGCCACCGGCAGCCACCTACGTACTGGCCGGGGAGCTCGCCACGCTCGTCATCCTGGCCGTCTGCGTCGCGGTGATCGTGATGCACTTTCGCACCAAGTCCGAGCTGGTCGACCGGCTGGCCAAACGCCTCCCTCGCAACACCAAGGCCTTGGCCCGCTACGTCGACCCATCCCATGCGCCCATCCCCGGCCCCGGCCCGGGCCTCGCCCTCGGTCGCGACGTGGTGAGCGGGAAGGTCCTGCGCCAGTCCTGGGAGGACGTGGCCGCCATGATCGCCGGTGCCCGGACCGGCAAGACCACCACCCAAGTGGCCCCAGCGATACTCGCCGCCCCCGGGGCGGTCTACACCTGTTCGAACAAGCGCGACGTGGTGGACCTCACCGCCGAGGCCCGCCGGGCGGTGCGCGACGACAAGGGGAATGCCGCCACGGTGTGGATCTTCGATCCCCAGGGTATTGCCGGAGGGGAACCGGAGTGGTGGTGGAACCCACTCGACATGGCCGGCAACCTGGCCGGTGCCCGCACCCTGGCTGGGCTCTTCGCCTCCGCATCCCGCCCCCCCGGGGCCCAACGGGACGCCTACTTCGATCCCGAAGGCGAGGAGCTGCTGGCGATCCTGTTGCTGGCCGCCCACCTTGGTGGCCAGCCCCTCACCACCGTTTACCAGTGGCTGTCGACGGGCCAGAACCAGGGGATCGTCGAGAGACTGGAACAAGCCGGCCACCAACTGGCCGCCCAGGCCCTTCTCGACTTCATCAACCAACCCGACAAACAACGGGCCGGTGTCTACGGCACGGCCCGCAAGAACGTGTCGTTCCTGGCCGATCCGAACCTCGGCCCATGGATCACCGATCGGAAGGACGGCCGCCGCCGCTTCTCGGCGGATGCGTTTGCCGGATCGGTGGACACCCTGTACTCACTGTCGAAGGAAGGACCGGGTTCGGCCGGGCCGCTCACTGCCGCGTTGACCGCCGCAGTGGTGCTCTCGGCCGAACGCAAGGCGGCGGGAGCGGTGGGTGGACGGCTGGCAACGCCGATGGTCTGTCCCCTCGACGAGGTGGCGAACGTCTGTCGGTGGCGCGATCTCCCTGACCTCTATTCCCACTACGGATCTCGGGGGATCATCTTGATGTCGTTCCTCCAGAGCTGGGCCCAAGGGGTCGATGTCTGGGGCGAGCAAGGCATGAGGAAGCTCTGGGGAGCGGCCAACATCCGCCTCTACGGTGGCGGATCCAACGAGCAGCAGTTCTTGTCCGACATCTCCTCGGTGTGCGGGCAGATGGACACCCGCCACCTCACCACTTCGTATGGCGGCGGGAGGATGGGCAACAGCCGGTCGTATACGACCACCCGGGAGCCGATCTTCGACGTGGCCACCCTGGCCGCTCTCCCCCGGGGTCGTGCTCTCCTCATGGCATCAGGTGCCGACCCGGTACTGATTCGCACCGAGAGCGTCTTCGAAGGCCACCACGCCAAGGCCGTCCGGATCTCGACGGCCGCCGCCGCTCGGCTGGAACAGCCCCAACCCGAACAGCCCCAACCAGAAGAAGGAGAAGCAGCATGACAATCAGCCAAGACCAGCAAACAATCACCGTTCCCCAACCCGGCAGGCAGACACCGCGCCCCGCTGTGCTCACGTGGAAAGAGGACCAGGCGCCGGTCTATCCCGATGTCGTGGCCTGGGTGTCCAAGTGGCTGACCCCGAACCTGGAACGGGACATCAAGCGCACATTCGAGTGGTGCCCGAAGTGGTGGGACCACCCTGAAGCCGTCGAGCGCCTGGAGGCGTTGTGGGAAGCATGGGAGTTCGGCCGGATGGACGGCGGGCCCTGGAAGGGCCGGTGGTGGACGAGCCACGGGGACCGTCAGTTGGCGATCCTGTGCAGTCCGGGCGACGGACCCTTCGGCCACTGCCACGGCGAACACCGTACGAACGCCAAGCCGCTCTTTGTGACCCCGGTTCCCGACGACTGGAAACTGCGCCCAGAAGCCCCCATCTTCGTCACCGCCGCTGGCGGGTCCACCCCTTCGGCGGGGACCCAGGCCACAGAGGAGGTCGGCGATGAGTGAAGAAGAGAACATCATCGGCGAACTGCACGGCCACCTGACCCAGATGGTGCGGACCGCCATGTCCGGCGGGCTCCAGGTCACCGAGCAGCGTGCTCGCAGGCGCCAACAAGAGGCCGAGGCCGAACGGCAGGCGGCCACAGAGAGCGCCCGCCAGCTCGAGGAGCGCAAGCGAGCCGAGGCCGAGATGAACGTACTCCTGGCACAACAGAGGCGTGATCGCCAGGACAGAGAGCAGGCAGTCGAGGCGGAACGAACCGTCGAGGCGGAGCGGGCAGTCGAAGGGGAAGGTGGTCGAACGATGCAAGGCCCCCCCACCACCGAGCCCACCTCGGTCCTAGACCTCGACATGGACCTCGACATGGAACTGGACCTCGGCGTGGCTATGGCCACCCCGGCCGCCGACCTCGGCCGCTGACGGCCTCTCCATGGTGTTCACCTCCCGGCCGGCTTCTGCCACCCCTTTCCCGACCCATCCCGTTGGTCTCGTTGACCGCCCGCCGCCGGGAGCTCCTCCGGCGGTAGTCGTGGCCGGCATCCTGGCCGGACTGCCGCGACGGCTCGCCCACGTCAGGGTCGTCGCGGCAAAGGCAGAGAGGATCAGTCATCAGCTCGACAACCCCGCCGAGCGGCAATTGCTCGTCGACTCGGCATGGTTCCACGACGTCGGCTACGCCGGACCCCTCGTAGAAACCGGCTTCCATCCCATTGACGGCGCCCGGTGGCTCTTCCGCGTGGGTGGCTCAGACCGACTCTGTGGGCTGGTCGCTCATCACTCGTGCGCCGAGGTCGAAGCCGGGCTCCGGGGGCTCGCAGACGTGATCGCTCACTTCGACAACGAACGGAGCGATCTCACCGCGTTACTGGCTTGGTGTGACCTCACGACCGGGCCCGGCGGCGAGGACATGGGCTTGGACGAGCGGCTGGCGGACATCCGCTCTCGGTATGGGCCAGACCACGTCGTATGCCAGGCGTGGAGGACCACAGAACCGGTCGCCCGGGAATTGTTCACTCGGGTCGGTCACACCGGCCAATTAGGCTGGCCGTAGGCCGAGGTGAGACTCCGAGGCCGCCGGTCGAGCGACAACGACAACCAGCTCAATTTCGACGAGCTGCTGAAAGAAGGTGGTGGCAATGAACCCCTACGGGGCGAAAGCCAAGTTGCACCTGATGGAGTACTGCCCGAGTTGGTACTCGGGGATCGAGGACAAAGAGGCGTACTTCACCGAGATCGGGATCGAGGCCCAACGCCAAGCCTCCTCGGTCTACTCGAAGATCTCGAAGCCGGAGCTCGGGGAGAACGACGTGGCGGCCTGGCAGATGGCCAACGAGACGGTGAACGAGTTGTTGTATCCGACTCCAGAGGACCAGGAGGAGGAGCTGGACGATCCCTGGTGGAAGGGCCTGGAGGACCACGATCCTCCCCCGATCATCATTCCGATCACCCGCGATTAGGAGCGTTCCGCCCGGAGAGCCAGGCCGACCTGGCTCCTCCCGGCCAGGTGGCAAAGGTCGAGGCCAACCTGGCTGCCCTGCGCACCCTGCGTCTGCTCCAAGGCGAAGGCCGCCCGGCGAGCGAGCCTGAACAGACCATCCTCGCCAAGTGGGCGAGCTGGGGAGCGGTTCCCGAGGTCTTCGACGAGGCGAACCCCCGGTTTGCCTCGACCCGCTCCGAACTGCTCACGCTGCTCTCTGCGAAGGAGTTCGACGCCGCACGGCGGACCACCGTCAACGCCCACTACACCTCGGCCGAGGTGGTCCAGGCGCTCTGGTCCACTGTCGAGCAGTTGGGGTTCGCCGGCGGTCGGGTGCTCGAGCCCGGGTGCGGTTCGGGCAACTTCATCGGCTTTGCCCCGCCAAGGTGTGCCATCACCGGGGTCGAGCTCGACCCGGTGACCGCCGCCATCGCCGCCGCCCTCTACCCGCAAGCCATCATTCGAGGCGAGAGCTTCGCCGACACCGTACTGGCCGAGAACTCTATGGACCTGGTGATCGGCAACGTCCCGTTCGGCAAGTTGACGCTGCACGACCCCGCCCACAACCGCGGTCGGCACTCGATCCACAACCACTTCATGATCAAGAGCCTCGACCTTGCCCGGCCCGGTGGCTTGGTGGCCGTGGTCACCAGTCGTTTCACCTTGGATGCAAACGGGGACGCCGCCCGGCGGGAGATGGCCGGACGGGCCGACCTCCTCGGGGCCATCCGGCTCCCGGCGGGCACCTTCCGGGCCGCTTCTGGCACCGACGTGGTGACCGACATCGTGGTGTTGCGCAAGCGGATCCCGGGCGAAGAGCACCGGGGCGAGGCATGGATGACGCTCGCCCCGATAGCGACCGTCGACGGCGACGTGGAGATCAACGAGTACTTCGCCTCCCATCCCGAGATGATCCTCGGAGAGCTGAAGCGGGTGAACGGCCAGTACCGGGCAGATGACATCGACGTGATCGCCGACCCGGAAAAGACTCTTGCGCCGGCTGTGGCTGCCATCGCCGTCCAGGCCCAGGCGGCTGGCCTCTGCTACCTGCCGGCCGTACAACAGGCCGCCACAGACAGTCCACGGGCCGCTTCACCGTTCCCGGCCGTCTCACCCCGAGAGCCGGTCGCCGGCCAGTTCGAAGTGCACAAAGAGGGCTCCATCGTGCCGACCGGGGTCGCCAGCTTCGCCCGGGCGCGAAACGGCGAGTTGGAGCCCTTCCCGGCCAAACACAAGAACCAGGTCCAAGAACTCCGGACGTTGTGCGGGCTACGGGACACGATGGCCGAGGTGCTCTCTCTCCAGGTGGGAAGCACCGACGACGAAGTGTTCCGAGATGCCCAGGAGCGGTTGGGCCGCCGCTACGACGACTACCTCGCCCGTTACGGTCCGATCAGCCGCTTTTCCACTTACGAGACAGGACGGATCGACTCCGAGACCGGCGAGCCGGTCACAGGCCGCCGGAGCCCGCCGATGGGTGGGTTCCGTGCCGACCCGGACTTCCCCTCTTTGCTCGCCCTCGAGGTCTTCGACTCCGAGACCCAGACAGCGAAGAAAGCGGCGATCTTCTCCGAGCGGGTGGTCGGCCCCCGCGAGGTGCGGGGCAGGGCCGACAGCCCCGCAGAGGCGGTCACCATCTGCCTCGACCAGACCGGTGAGGTCACCCTTGAGCGGGTCGCCACCCTCCTCGACATCGCCCCCACCGAGACTCGTTCCGCCCTCGGCACGCTGGTCTTCAATGATCCAGGTAGCGATGTACTCGTCCCGGCACCCCGTTACCTGTCGGGCAACGTGCGGGAAAAGCTCAAAGTCGCAGAGTTGGCCGTCAATGACCACCCCCGGTTCGCCCCCAACGTCTCCGCTCTTCGAGCCGTCCTCCCTGACGACCTGTTGCCGGCAGAGATCGACGCCCGCCCTGGCGTCACCTGGGTCGAGACCACCGACGTGGCCGCCTTCGCCCGGGACGTGCTCGGGGCATCCCAGGTGGCTGTCGAGCGGGTGGAGGTGACCGCCACCTGGACGGTCAGTGTGCCCTCCTGGCAGAAAGGTGGCCTGACCATGACCTCGAAGTGGGGCACCGATCGCGCCGACGCGGTGACCCTGCTCAACAAATCGCTCAACCAGTCCCAGCACGCCGTCTACGACTCTGACGGGGATGGCGGCCGGGTCTTGAACGCAGAAGCCACCTTGCTGGCGAGGGAGAAGCAACAAGCCCTCTCCGACTGCTTTTCCGCCTGGGTCTGGGAGGACCCGGCCAGGGCCGAGCGCCTGGCCACCCGCTACAACCAGCTGTTCAACTCGATCGTGGCGCCCAACTGGGACGGGAGCCACCAGTCCCTGCCGGGACTGTCGGCCGCCTTCTCCCCCCGCCGCCATCAACTGGATGCCGCCTGGCGATCCGTCCAGGAGCCGGCCGTGCTGCTCGGTCACGCGGTCGGCGCCGGCAAGACCGCCACCATGGTGATCGCCGGGATGGAGATGAAGCGCCTCGGCCTGGTGTCCAAGCCTGCCTACGTGGTCCCCAACCACATGCTCGAACAATTCAGCGCTGAGTTCCTCCAGACCTATCCGCTGGCCAACATCCTGGTGGCGACGAAAGAGTCCACCACCAAGGCCGCCCGCAAGGAGTTCGTCGCCCGGTGTGCCACCGGGGACTGGGACGGGGTGGTGATCACCCACTCGACCTTCGAGCAGATCGAAGTGTCCAAAGGAGCCGAGGTTGCCTACCGCGAGGCCCAGGTGGCCGACTTCCGGGCCGCCTGTGCCCAGTCGAAGGATGAGCACGGCCTGAGCGTGAAGAAGCTCGAAGCCGAGATCATCCGGCTGGAGGAAAAGATCAAGGTCGCTCGGGACGATGCCCGTCGCCTCGATGGCGTCACTTTCGAGGAGACCGGCATCGACTACCTCTTTTTGGATGAGGCTCACATGGCGAAGCACCTCGGCTTCTCCAGCCGGATACAAGGGATGGGGGGCGTGGGATCGAAGCGGGCCACAGATATCGACCTGAAGCTTCAGGTACTCCATGACCGCAACGGGGATCGGGTGGCCACCTTTGCTACCGGCACCTTCGTCACTAACTCCATCGCCGAGCTCTACGTGATGCAGCGCTTCCTCCAGCCCGACGCCCTGAAAGCTGCCGGCATCTCCAGCTTCGACGCCTGGGCGGCCAACTTCGGGCGCACGGTGACCGCCTTGGAGCTTTCGCCCGACGGTGGCAGCTACCGATTGAAGGACCGCTTCGCCCGCTTCGCCAACGTCCCTGAGCTGATGATGATGTTCTCCCAGGTGGCCGACGTGAAAACAGCCGAGCAGCTCAACCTGCCCACCCCGGACCTGGTCGGTGGTCGGGCAGAAGTGGTGGTGGTCCCTCCCTCGGTGGCCCTCACTGCCTATGTGGAGAGCCTGGTCGCCCGGGCCACCGCGGTCTCTGCTCACCAGGTCCGGCCCGAAGAGGACAACATGCTCAAGATCACGGGCGACGGGCGAAAGGCTGCGCTCGACCTCCGCCTGGTCGGGCTGCGCCCCGACCCCGACGGTGGGAAGATCACCGCCGCGGCAGACCGTATCGCCGGGATCTGGGATGCCAACAAGAACCGCCCCTACCGCGGGATGGTGGAGCGCCCCGGGGCACTGCAACTGGTCTTCTGCGACCTCGGGACTCCAAGGCGCGAATGGAACGTCTACGACGAGCTGCGCGCCCAACTGGTCGAGCGAGGCCTGCCGGCTCGCTCCGTCCGGTTCATGCACGAGGCGAGGAACGACCGGGAAAAAGCCGACCTGTTCGCCCAGTGTCGATCGGGTGCGGTCGCAGTTCTGATCGGCTCGACAGCGAAGATGGGGACGGGGACCAACGTGCAAGCCCGAGGGGTGGCCTTGCACCGCCTGGACTGTCCTTGGCTGCCTGCGGAATTGGAACAGAGAGAAGGCAGGATCCTCCGCCAGGGGAACCTGAATCCCGACGTAGAGGTGCTCCGCTACGTCACCGAGCGAAGCTTCGACGTGTTCATGTGGGGCACCGTGGAACGCAAGGCGGCCTTTATCGCCCAGGTCACCCAGCCCAACAACAACCTCGGCCGGGAGGTGGAGGACGTGGGCGAACAGTCCCTCAACTTCGCCGAGGTGAAGGCGTTGGCCACCGGAAACCCGCTGATCATGGAGAAAGCCGGCGTGGACTCCGAGGTGGCGAAGCTCCAACGCATGGCCACCGGCGCCGCAACTGAACAGCGCCGACTGACCAAGACCATCGCCACCGCCCCCGCCGCCATTGAGCGCTTGGAACACGACATCGCCAAGCTCTCCCACGCCATCGGACAGCGGACGGACATCTCCGGCGATGCCTTTACCGCCACCATCACCGGGGTTGGCTGTGACAAACGCACAGACGCCGGCGAACGGATCAAAGAAGCACTCGTCGACGCACGCCACCGGTTCGGAGAGACCATCACCATCGGCGAGCTCGGCGGTTTTGGACTTGAACTGGCGGTGAAAGGTGACGTCGGTGAGACCGAGCTGCACCTGTTCTTCCCCGAAGCCCCGATCCGCCCCACCGTCATCCCGGGGACCGATATCGACCACGAGCACCCGGCCGGGCTGGTGACCCGCCTCACCAACCGCCTCGGTGACTTGGAGGAGCGGCTGTCCAATGACACCCGGGAGTTCGGTGCAATCAAGGCCAACGTCGTCCAGGCCGACGAACTCCTCGGCAAGCCGTTCGACCAGTCGACCCGGCTCGCCAACCTGCGGGCCCGCCAGGCCGAGATCAACGAGGCCCTGGTGGCGAAGCCGGAGACAGGGGCAGGCCAACCGGAGCCGCCCGAGCCACCTGGGCCGTCAGGCGGCATCGAAGCGGTACCCGATGTCCCGCGCGGACCAGCACCCGCTGGCGTCAAAGTCAGCGAGCCACCGTCGGGTTTCGAGCCGGGAACAGAGTCAAAGCCCATAGATGGTCGGGACGACCAGCCGGGTCGCGAGCCGCCCGGTCCCTCCGACCCGAAGCAACCACCCACTGCGTTCCCTCACCCGATCGATGATGCCGTT
>Ga0097691_1001307_pt1 | contig 18651 bp, 16 predicted proteins | sample NGESurdeep072012_8_FD_72858 | JGI IMG/M metagenome (GOLD analysis project Ga0097691, IMG submission 72858) | Arctic peat soil microbial communities from Barrow, Alaska - NGEE Surface sample 210-1 deep-072012 | ecosystem: Environmental > Terrestrial > Soil > Wetlands > Peat ... | reverse complement strand
CCGCGAATCCACGTTGCTCGTCGTGACAACCGAGACGATTCTCGACGAAGTCCACGAGTATCTCGGCCCACTGGCCCGAAAGGTTGGGCTCGAGCCGGCCCGCGTCGAACGGCAACTCGCCGAGCTGCCCATCCAGGCTTACCTCGAGCCCCTTTATCGAAGCCCTTGGTCGAGGCCGAGAGGTACATCGGCAGGAGAGATCCGGACGACGTGGCGCTGCTCGCCCTCGCTCTGAAGCTTCAGATCCCAGTCTGGTCGAACGACAAGGACTTCCGCGTCGCCCCGATCCAGACCTACCCGACGGCCGTTCTCATCAAGGCGCTCGGACTGCCCTCACGGCGATAGCGCGTGAAGAGAACGACCCGCAACCTCGTCCTCGCGCTCGTCTGCGCGGCCTCGCGGCCGGCCCGCGCCGAGTCCCCGGCCGCTGCGTCGGCGCCGCGGCAGTTTCAAATCGTGTCTCGTTTCGAGATGGCGTGCGGCGGGGCTCGAAGTCGCTACTCCGCTCGAGCTCCATATGACAGGGTCGTTGGGCCGGTTGGTTTACGTTGAGGAGTCTGGCTCACCTTGCCCTTGGCGCGTGTTTCTCGTCGTACCAGCGCCGTTCAAGGCGTCCCTGCTGACGGAGCCGGCCTGTGGCCGAATTGTCTTATCCCCTGCCGGGGACAAGGTGGCCGTATCCACGAGAGAGACCTGTGAGGGGCGCCCCTGTGGCGAAGAGCGGCTACTGCTGTTCTCCGTTGAGACCGGAAGCTCTCTGTTCGAGAGCAAAATCGCGCCGGATTATGTAGACGCATATTGGGACGGTGAAGAGAGATTCATACTTAGATATGAAGATCATTTCGACCCTGAGGAGCGGCGATACTTCTATAAGGCAGTGCCAGTGCTTGAGGCTGTGGGCGCGCGCTGGCGCTTGGGTGAATCAGAACCCTCGCCGAGACCCCGCGTGAGTGAGGTCGAGATCGGTCTTGACGCGACGATCAAACTGAAAGCGGCCGGGACGGCTGCTGGTGTCGTTAGGGTTGAAACCAACCACCTGCTCGGGCCGGTGCTGGGCGAATACCGGGCTGGCACGCCGCACGTGTTTCGCGTGGGCAACCGGGTCGTGGTAGTCCGCTCGCTGTTCGAGAAACAGCCGGCCACAGGCATTGCTCCACGGAGGCGGGAACAGGTCGTTGTCATAAAGCTGAAGGCGAAGAGCTAGCCTGTACTGATGTACTGAGGCGAGGGAGACGTTTTCAATAGTGGGATGGAAAACCCGCTCACTCAGAGGCACTTCTTCTATATCGAGATCGTGCCGTGATCACGTGAACGAATGAATGTCGGCCGCGTTAATCCCCCTCAGCCTCGCGCCGCGCGGAAGTAGGCCTCGGCTCCGGTCTTCAGGAGCGCGGTCACGGAGTGGAGAATGATCGAGAGGCCGCGCGCGGCGAGGTCTTTCGCGCGCGCGCCCGTCGGCGCGACCGTGCCCACGACGAGCCCACGCTTTTTCGCGACGGCCGCGATGCGATCGATCGCGGCCTCCACCTCGGGGTGACCCGGCCCGTCGGGGAAGCCGAGCGCGAGCGCGAGATCGCGCGGGCCCACGATGAAGCCGTCGATGCCGGGCACGGCCGCCAGCTCCTCGACGCGCTCGAGCGCCTCGCGCGTCTCGATTTGCGGCAGGACGAGCGTCTCGCGGTTCGCGCGCGCGATCCAGTCCTGCTGCTTCTCGGCCCCGAGAAGGAAGCCGTTCGCGCGCACCGGCGCGATGCCGCGGAGGCCGACCGGCGGATATTTCACCGCCTCGACGAGGCGCCGCACGTCGCCTTCGCTCCTGACGCCGGGCAACATGACGCCCGTCATTCCCGCGTCGAGAAACTGCAGGATCAGCTTCGCGTCGAGGCCGCGAGGCCTCACGAGTGGAGCGAGACCCGCCCCTTCGCAGGCGCGCACGACGGCCGTGGCTTCGATTGGGCCCGCCGTGCCGTGCTCCGTGTCGAGGATGTAGAGGTCGAATCCGAGGCGCCCGAGCGTCTCGACGAGATCCGGCTCGATGTTCGGCGACAGGAGGCCGTGCACGACCTCACCCGAGAGGAGCCTGTCTTTGAGAATGCCTTTTGCCATGTTCCGTCCTTAGGCCGCGACGCGCTGAAGCGCGCCGTAGAGGTCGTTCGCCGTGGGCGGGCGCTGCGCCGGGCTCTTCGCGAGGCACGCCATGAGGACGCGCGCCAGGAGATCGGGCAGGTCCGGTCGGAGCAGCGTGACGTGCTTCGGCTCGAAGGACACGTGGCGGCGCATGACCTCGCCCGAATCGCGCCCTCCGATGGGGCGCGTCCCCGAGAACAGCTCATAGAGGACGACGCCGACCGAGTAGATGTCGCTCCGCGCATCGAGCTCGCGGCCGACCGCCTGTTCGGGGCTCATGTAGTAGGGCGTGCCCACCGCCTGCCCGCCCTGCGTCGCCGGATCGGCGCCTTCGGTCGCACGCGCGATACCGAAGTCCATGAGCTTCACGACGCCGTTCGGAAGGACCATGATGTTCGGCGGCTTGATGTCGCGGTGGATGATGCCCGCCTCGTGCACCGCCGTGAGGCCGCGGCAGAGCTGCTTCGCGATCTGCAGGCCCGGCGCGAGCGCCAAGGCGCCCTTCTTGTCGAGAATGTCGCGCAGCGTGGTGCCCGGCACGTACTCCATCGTGAGAAAGCGGAGCCCGTCGGCCTCGCCGAGGTCGTGCATGCGCACGACGTTTCGGTGCGTGATCTTGCGGGCGAGCTGGATCTCCTGCTTGAGCGTCACGCTGACGGTCGTGCCCTCGTCGAAGGCTGCGGGCAGGAGGACTTTTACGGCGACTTCGTCGCCGAGATCGCGGTCGAGAGCGCGGTACACCGTGCCCATGCCGCCCTTGCCGAGCGTGCCGAGGATCTCGTAACGCCCGGCGAAGACCGTGCCCTTGCGCGGACCCGCGAACGCGCGTGCCGCGGCGTCGAGCGGGACGGGCGCCGGCGACGCCGCGAGCGTGTGCGCCCGCGTGGAGTCGGCGGCGGAGCTGCGCAGCTCGGCGAGCATCTGCTCGAGGGCCGCCTTCTCCTTCAGCCGTTTCAAGGCCTTCGCTCTCACTTGCGCTCCGCGCGCACCTTCGCGACCGCGCGGACGATCTCGTCGGCGGCCCGGTCGACTTCTTCTTCCGTGGTGAAGCGTCCCAGGCCGAAGCGGATCGACGCCTCGGCCTCCGCGCGCGTGCGCCCCAGCGCGAGGAGGACGTGACTGGGTTCGGCCGACGCCGAGGTGCAGGCGGACCCCGATGAAACGGCGAGGTCCCGCGCGTTCGACATGACAGCGTCCGCCGGCGCGCCCGCGATAGTGACGTTCAGGTTTCCCGGGAGGCAGAGGGACGGGTGGCCGTTTCGCGAGAGGCCGTCCGCGCGTCCCCGCAGCCGCTCCCAGAGCCGGTCCCTGAGGCCGGCGACCCTTCGAGATTCGACCTCTCCCTCTGTACGCGCGAGGTCGGCCGCGGCGCCGAAGCCCACGATGCCCGGGACGTCGAGCGTCCCGGGCCGGAGGCCGCGCTCGTGGCCGCCGCCGAAGAGGAGGGGCACGAGCCGCACCCGCGGATTCACCGCGCGCACGAAGAGAGCGCCCACGCCCTTTGGGCCGCACAGCTTGTGGGCCGAGAACGACGCGAGGTCGAGGCCGAGGCCGTGCACGTCCAGCGGGACCTTGCCGAGCGCCTGAACGGCGTCCGTGTGGAAGACGATCCCGCGTTCCTTGCAGACGCGCGCAATTTCGCCGACGGGGTTCAGAGTGCCGATCTCGTTGTTCGCCGCCATGACGGACACGAGGACCGTCTCTTGGGTGAGGGCTTCCGCAACGGCCGCCGCGCTCGTGAGTCCGTGCGCGTCGGGCGGGAGGTACGTGACGGAGAAACCCTCGGTCTCCAGGCGGCGACAGGGGTCGAGCACGGCGGGGTGCTCGATTGCCGACGTGACGACATGCGCCCCCGGCGTCTGCCGCGCCCGCGCGGCGCCGAGAACGGCGAGATTGTCCGCCTCGGTCGCGCCCGACGTGAAGACGATCTCGCGCGGGTTCGCGCCGACGAGGCGCGCGATCGCTTCGCGCGCCGCGGTCACGGCGGCCTCGGCGCGCCACCCGAAGGCGTGGCTCGCGGACGCCGCGTTTCCGAAATGCTCCGTGAAATACGGCCGCATCGCCTCGAAGACGCGCGGGTCGACCGGCGTCGTGGCGTGATAGTCGAGGTAGATGGGACGTTTCGGTGTCACGTGCCGGCCGCGGCCATCCTCGGCCCGGGGCCCTCGGTTTGCAACCCGGGATGAGCGAAGATCGGGATCCCAATGCTCCACGTTCTCGTCGCGACCGTCGAACGGCACGATCTCCTCGACGACCTCCGCGCGATCGCGCCGGCCACCACGACGTTCCTCGGCGAGCGCGGACTCGAGGCGATCCTCGAGCGGCTCGGCCGGTCGGCCCGCATCGACGCGGTCGTCACGGACGCTCCGGAAGTCCTCATGGAGATCTACCACGAGATCCCCGGGGCGCTGCCCGTCTACCTCGCGCGCGCCGACGAAGACGCGGCCTCGGTCCTCGTGGGCCTCGGCGCCCTGCTCGCGGAAGACTGACTCCTCAGGCGCCGCCCGCCCGCTTCCACTCCGTCCGCATCTCCGACTGGAGGCGACCGAGGCGGTAGGCGTCCCGATTCACGAAGCCGCCCCAGACCGCGAGGCCGGGATGAACTTCCTCGATGCGGCGCCAGATTTCCTGCACGACGATCCGGTAGTCGGGATGGCCCTGCGGCATCGACCGCAGCTCACAGAGGTGCACGGCTTCGCGCAGGTTCATCGTGACGTACCAGCGCACGCGAAACGCGAACGGCACGACGTAGGGAGCCTCGGCGGGGTGATCCTTCTTCACGGCTTCGTGGAGGTCGTGCGCGCGCGCCATGCATTCCTCGAAGACCGGGCCGTGCCCGGCCTCGACGATTTCCGGCGGCGTGTCGTATCCGTGCGCCGTCGAGAACGGCTGGCGCTCCTGGGAGAGCAGCCGGTGGCGGTGAAGGTCGCGGTAGATCCCGAGGTTGCCCACGAGGTCGAACGAGTAGGACGCCTCCTCGAGGGCGCGCGGCGGCTTGTCGCGCCGGTTCTTCCGCCCGGAAGCGAGGGAAAAGAGAACGGCCGCGCGCTCGGCCGGCCCCAGGGCAAGCACGCGGGAGCGCACCTCGGCGAGCGGCCGGTCTCCGTGCGGGTAGAGAAGCGCCGCGAGCACCTTCTCTTCGGCGTCGCGGTCGAAGTCCACGAGCGTGACGGGCGAGACGGAAGGTGGACCGGCCGGTCCGATCCGGGCCGCAGCCGCGGCGGCGCGGGCGAGGAGATCCTGCTTCCAGAAGCTCGGCGCGGACCTTTTCACGAAGGACGGAATGAGCCGGTCCAGCTCGCGGCGCATGCTCACGGCGAGCGCGCGGCACTCGTGCGACGGGTGCGTCAGGAGACGGTTCAGGAGGTGCTCATACGCCTGTCCCGTCGCGAAGATCCCCAGGTTCGTGAGCGTCGACGCGGGAAGGTAGCTGCGCATGACGTCGCAGGCGTGCGCCCGCACGGTCGCCGCGTATGCGCGCTTCGCCGCCTTGAGCAGCTCTTCGTCGCGCTTCACGTCCGCGAAATCGAGCGGCTCGCCGGTCTTCGGGTGGCGGACCGCCACGGACTCGACTGGGAGCACCTTCTCGATGTGGGCGATCATCCCGTCGATCTGGGCCGCATACGTCCCGAAGAGGCGATCCATGAGCGCCACGTATGCGTCCCGGTGGCGCGACGCCATGAGCGACGGCTCCCGGAACCACGGGAAATCGCCGCGGGCGTCGCGCTGGTCGAAGCGGACATAGCGGGTGGACTTCTCGAGGAAGGCGATGCCGATCCGCGCGTCTTCCAGGACCTGCGCCGTGACGTTCGAGACGTGCTCGATCGCGAGATGCGCGCCGCCGAGCTGCGCGACGGAGTCGTCGCCGTACCCTACGAGAACACGGTCGTAGAACGCGCGCGCCTTCTTCAGCGCGTCGCCGTCGTTCACCGCGTCGGCGCCCGGGAGGACGCCCGCCACGCCCTGGAACTCGTCGAGGAACACGCGGCGCAGGCTCTTGGCCGACCGGCTGTAGCGGGAGAAGAGCGCGCCCGCCACCTCCTGCGGCAGCCTGAGGCCGAAGACGTGCGCATCGACGTTCGTGAAATAGGGCGCGAGCGCCCGCATCTCCTCACCGGTGAACTCACTCATTCGGATTGGAGTCTAGCTGGGGAAAACGGTCCCCGTTTCCCCGGACCCCGAAACTTCCATGCGCCATTGCGGACCGCGGCACCGTAGAATCCTACGGCCTGATGATCCGTTTCGGTACTTCCGGCTGGCGCGCGGTTCTGGGGGAAGAGTTCACGTTCCCGAATGCGCGACGCGTCGTCACCGCCATCGCGCGCGCGATGCGGGTTTCGGGGGATGCGCCGGCCGCAGTCGTCCTCGCGTCCGACACACGTTTCCTGAACGAGCGGTTCGTCGACGAGGCGGCCCGCGTCCTCGTCCGCGAAGGCGTGCGCCCCCTCCGCGCGGACCGCGACGTGCCGACGCCCGTCGTCGCCTTCACGATCCGGCGCCTCGGCGCCGCGGGTGGCATCAACTTCACGGCCTCGCACAATCCCCCCGAATACAACGGCATCAAGTTCTCCACGGCCGACGGCGCGCCCGCGCTTCCCGACGTCACGGCCCGCATCGAGGCCGAGATCGCGAAGACGACGGATGCGGATGCGGCGTCCGCCCCGGAGGCGAAACACGACGCGATCGACCCGCGCGGCCCCTACCTCGAGAGGCTCGCGACCTTCGTCGACACCGCCGTGCTTCGGAAGTCGAAGCTCCGCGTGGCCGTCGACCCGCGCTTCGGCACGTCGCGCGGCTACCTCGACGTCTTCCTGAGGGACGCGGGCGTGGACGTCGCGGTCATCAACGGGCACCGCGACCCGTACTTCGGGGGCCTTTCGCCCCAGTGCGACGAGAAGAACCTCGCCGCATTGTCGAAGCTCGTCGTGTCCGAGAAGCGCCGCATCGGCCTCGCGACGGACGGCGACGCGGACCGCTTCGGCATCCTCGACGCCGACGGAACGTACGTCGACCCGAACCACTGCCTCATGCTTCTCGCCGACCTCCTCCTCGGCCGCCGCCGCAAGGGCGACGCCCGCGGGATCGCGCGTTCTGTCGCCACCACGCATGGGCTCGACGCGGTGGCGAAGGCGTATGGAGCCTCCGTCTTCACGACGCCGGTCGGCTTCAAGTACATCGGCGAGCTGCTTCTCGCGGACAAGATCACGCTCGGGGGCGAGGAGTCCGCCGGCTTCACGATGGCCGGCCACGTGCCCGAGAAGGACGGCCTCCTCGCGGGTCTCCTCCTCGCCGAGCGCGTGGCCGCGACCGGTGAGACGCTCTCGGATCTCCTCGCGGCGCTCTTCAAGCGCGTCGGCTCTTTCTACCCGAAGCGCGCGGACGCGCGCCTCGATCCGGCGCTCGCCGCGTCGATCAAGAAGCGCCTCGCCGAGAACCCCGCCACGCTAGCGGGGCTGAAGGTGCAGTCGATCGACCGCACCGACGGGCAGAAGCTCGAGCTCGGCGATGGCCGCTGGATCCTCTTTCGCGCCTCGGGCACCGAGCCGGTCGTGCGCATTTACGCGGAGTCTTCCGACAAGGGCGAGACGGATCGTCTTTTAAAAGCGGCCAAGGAATATGTTCTGAGAGGGTAGCGAGGAGCCAGCATGTACGCGATCGAAAGCATTCACGCCCGCGAGATCCTCGATTCCCGCGGCAACCCCACGGTCGAAGTCGAGTGCCTTCTCGAGGGCGGGGCGTCGGGGCGCGCCGGCGTGCCCTCGGGCGCGTCCACCGGTTCGCGCGAAGCCCTCGAGCTGCGCGACGGCGACAAGAAGCGATACGGCGGCAAGGGCGTTCTTTCGGCCGTCAAGAACGTCAACGAGACGATCGCGCCCGAAGTCCTCGGGATGGACGCGCGCCAGCAGGCCGAAGTCGACCGCCTGATGATCGACCTCGACGGCACCGACATGAAGACGAAGCTCGGCGCGAACGCGATCCTGGGCGTCTCGATGGCCGTCTGCCGCGCGGCGGCCGAGGCCTGCGCGCTCCCCCTCTTTCGCTACCTGGGCGGCACCGGCGCCGTCACGCTGCCCGTCCCGATGATGAACGTCGTGAATGGCGGCGCGCATGCGGACAACCCTCTCGACATCCAGGAGTTCATGCTCGTGCCCGCCGGCTTCAGGACGTTTCGCGAGGCGCTGCGCGCCGGGGCGGAGGTCTTCCACGCGCTGAAAGGAATCCTGAAGGGCAAGGGGCTCGCGACGGGCGTGGGCGACGAGGGTGGATTCGCCCCGAACATCGAGTCCACGCGCGCGACGCTCGACATGCTCGTGGATGCGATCTCGAAGGCCGGGTATCACGCCGGCAAGGATGTGTTCCTCGCGCTCGACAGCGCGGCCTCCGAGTTCTTCGAGAAGGGCTCCTACGCTCTCGAGGGGAAGAAGATCTCGCCAGCCGACATCGTTGCCTTCTACGAGGGCCTCGTCGCCGACTATCCGATCCTTTCGATCGAGGACGGCTGCGCCGAGGGCGACAAGGCGGGCTGGAAGCTCCTGACTCAAAAGCTCGGGTCGAAGATCCACCTCATCGGCGACGACAACTTCGTGACGAATCCGAAGATCCTGAAGCAGGGCATCGCCGACGGCATCGCGAATGGCCTTCTCGTGAAGCTGAACCAGATCGGCACGATCACCGAGACGCTCGAGGCCGTGCGGATCGCGCAGACGGCGCGATACGTCACGGTCATCTCCCACCGCTCGGGCGAGACCGAGGACACGACGATCGCCGACCTCGCCGTCGCCGTGAACGCAGGTTTCATCAAGACGGGATCCCTCTGCCGCTCCGAGCGCGTCTCGAAGTACAACCGGCTCCTCCGGATCGAAGAGGACCTGGCGGAGACGGGGGTCTATCCGGGTCTCGCCGCGAAGAAAGCCTGACACCGCGCCTGGTTCTGCGCGAAGATGGTCCGTGCGGTTCGAACGGATCGTCGGCGGCAAGGGTCCGCCCCGCAGCGTCGGGGTGAAGAAGCTGCCCGCGCCGGGCCGCCACGAGGAGTCACGCCCCCTGCCCGAGCTGATGCCCGACCCGCCGGCGCCGGCCTCCGGCGCCCGCCCTGACGGCAGGCACGTGAGACCCGCCTCGTATGTCGCCATTTCGCTCGTCTTCTCTCTCTTCGTGTTCGGCTTCTTCCTCCTCAGCCCCAGCGGCCTTCTCAAGGTGAGAAAGCAGCGCATCCAGCTCGCCGCGATGCAGGCCGACGTCGAGAAGCTATACGCGGAGAATCACCGCCTCGAGGAAGAGGTCGTCGCGCTGAAGACCGATCCGGAGGCCGTCGAGAAGATCGCCCGCGAGACGCTGAACCTCGTGAAGCCCGGAGAGGTCGTTCTCCTCCTGCCGGAAGGCTGGCAAGCCCGCGTGAAGCCGCCCATCGCGCCTGCCCCTGCCCCCGCTCCCGCGCCCGCCCCCGTTCCGACGCCGCGCTGAGAGATCCGCTCCTCGGGGCGCGTAGGCGACCGCCACGCCGTCAGGGGACCGACGCGAGATCGGCCGCGACCTCTCTCGCGTGCTTCGCGGGCGACACGGATTCGTAGACCTTCGCGATCTTCCCCTTGGAGTCGATCAGGAACGATTTCCGCTTCGCGATGCCGAACGCGAGGTCCACGCCGTAGCGCTTGATCACCTCGCCGTCCTCGTCCGCGAGGAGCCCGAACGTCAGGGCGTTCTTCTTCGCGAACTTCTTCTGCGCCTCGACGGTGTTCTTCGACACGCCGAGGACGACGACGTCCTTCGGGAGCTTTGGGCCTTCGTCACGGAAGGCCTGGGCTTCGAGCGTTCAACCGGGTGTGTCGGCCTTCGGGAAGAAGTAAAGGACGACCCGTTTGCCGCGGAGACCCGCGAGGGAAACGGATTTCCCCTGCTGGTTGGAGAGCGTGAAATCGGGGGCGGGGGTCCCGGGCTCGAGATGGGTTCCGGAAAAGAGTCCCATGGTGTCGTCGGCCTCCCCGCTCAGAGTAGCGGAAGACTACGGCTCGGAGCGGCCGAGCACTTCGCGGATCTTCTGCATCAGCCCGAGGGGCGTGAACGGCTTCTGAAGAAACTCCGTGCCGGCGTCGAGGAACCCGTGGTGCGCGATCGCATTGTCGGTGTAGCCCGACATGAACAACACACGGAGGTCGGGTCTGAGGCGGAGCAGCCGTTCCGCGAGCTCCGGACCCCTCATGCCCGGCATCACGACGTCGGTCAGCAGGAGGTGGATCGGTCCCGGGTGGCTGCCGGCGATCCGTTCGGCCGCGACCGGACTCTCCGCGAGAAGCACGGTGTAGCCGGCCTTTTGCAGGATGAGTTTCGTCAGCTGCCGGATCGCGGCCTCATCCTCGACGACGAGGACGGTCTCGGACCCGGTCGCCAGCGCCGGGTGGACCCCCGAGACCGGGCGCCGGACGGCCGCATCGCCGGCGAAGCGCGGGAGATAGACCTTGAACGTCGTGCCCCGCCCCGGCTCGCTGTACACGTCGATTGAGCCGCCGCTCTGCAGCACGATGCCGTGAACGGTGGAGAGGCCGAGGCCGGTGCCCTTCCCAGTCTCTTTGGTCGTGAAGAAGGGCTCGAAGATGCGCTTCTGCGTCTCCGCGTCCATCCCCGTCCCGGTGTCGGAAATCGCCAGGAGCACGTATGGTCCCGGCTCGACCTCGGCGTGCGTCGCGGTGTAAGCGTCGTCGAGCTCGACGTTCTGCAGCTCGAAGATGAGGCTGCCGCCTTTCGGCATGGCGTCGCGCGCGTTGACCGCGATATTCATGACGACCTGCTCCAACTGGCCGCGGTCCGCCTTCACCCGTCCGAGGCCCGGAGACACGACGACGCTCACCTTGACGTCCTCGCCGATGAGGCGTTCCACCATGGTCGACATGCCGCTCACGACGTCGCCCAGATCGAGGACCTCGGGAACGAGCGTCTGTTTGCGGCTGAAGGCGAGGAGCTGCCGGGTCAGCGCCGCGGCCCGCTCGCCCGCCCGCCGGACTTCCTGCGCCGCCTCGTGCAGGGGGCCCGGCTCGAGCCCCTGGAGGAGGACGTCGCTGTAGCCGAATATGACCGTGAGAAGGTTGTTGAAGTCGTGGGCCACGCCGCCCGCCAGGCGGCCGACCGCCTCCATCTTCTGGGACTGGCGGAAGCGCTCCTCCAACTCCCGCTGATCCGTGATGTCGCGAATCGCGGACAGGCGATAGCGTCGACCGGCGAGCCGGACCGTGTGGGAGAACACCTCGACGGTGATGCTCGCGCCTCCCTTCTTGAAGTGCCGCCGGACGCCGCTCCACGGCTCCCCGGAAGCCGCGGCGAGCCTTGCGATCGCCACTGCCACCTCATCTGGATGCCAGATCTCGCGCATCGTCTTCGAAAGGAACTCCTCTCGCGAGTAACCGTAGTGGCGGACGGCGGCTTCGTTCACCACCGCGATCGCGAGCGTCTCCTGGTCGATGAGCCACATCGGAAGCGGGCTCCCGTCGAACAGGACCCGATATCGCTCCTCGCTCTCCTGAAGCAGTTCGGCCGCCTCCCGGCGCTCGGTGATGTCCTGCATAGTGCCGCGCGAGCGCAGCGGCGTACCATCGGACGCATAGTCGGTTTCGCAGCGCTCCTCGACGAACTTGATGCGCCCGTCAGCCATGAGGAGCCGGTGCATGATCTCGTAGGGCGTGCGCTTCTCCAGCGACTCCGTGTAGGCGGCGTTGACCCGGTCACGGTCGTCGGGGTGAATGGCGCTGAGGAACGCCTCGTAGGACGCGCCGAACTCGGCGGGATCCAGGTCGAAGACTCGGAACATTTCCTCCGACCACCAGAGATGGCTCGTGGCCAGATCGAGTTCCCAGTTGCCGATGCGGGCGATTTGCTGCGCCTGCCGCAGCCGGCTCTCGCTGGCGCGGAGTGCCTCTTCGCGCTCCTTGAGCGCGAGCTCGCCGCGCTTCCGAGCGCTGATGTCACTGAAGAAGACCGAGACGCCGGGCGGCGACGGGTACACGCGCGCTTCGAACCACCGATCGAGGGGCGCGTAGTAATCCTCCACGACGCAGGCCTCCCCGGTCTCCGAGACGCGGCGATAGGCCCTCACGAAGGACGTATCGGCAGCCTGTGGAAACTCGTCGAGGAGGAGACGGCCGATCAACTGCTCTGGCGTGCGTCCGACCATCGTCGCGCCCGAGATGTTGATGTTCGTGTAACGCAGCTCGCGGTCGAGCGTGAAGAAGCCGTCCGTGATGTTGTCGAGGACGACGGCCAGGCGAGTAGCCAATCCACGCAGCTCGTCCTCGGCGCGCTTGCGGTCCGTGACGTCCATGAACATGATGACCCGCACCGGCTTGGCGACGTCGCGCAACTCGATGGATTCCACCGACAGGAGCACGTCGCGGGTCTCGCCGGACTTGCGGCAGAAGCTGGCTTCGAAGTCCCGCACGCGTCCCTCGCGGCTCATCGCGTCGACGAAGCGCTGCAGGTCCGCGGGCTCGGCCCACATCCCCAGGTCCCGCGCGCTGCGGCCGACGAGGTCCTCGCTGGGGTACCCGGAGAACTCGACGAATCGGTCGTTGACCTCTAGGAAGTCGCCCTCCGCCGTCGCGATCGCGATCGGGATCGGGCTGGCCTGGAACACCAGCGAGAATCGCTCCTCCGTGCTCCGCCGCGCCTCCTCCAGCCGGCGCTGCTCGGTGATGTCCGTAACCATCGCGAGGGAGCCGGCGAAGCGGCCGTCCGAGTCCACCAGTGGGCTTAAGGCGACGCTCGCCCAGAGGACCGTGCCGTCCTTCCGCCGGAGCGCCACGTCGCGACGCTCCCGGACGCCTTGCCGGCGCCGCTCGAAGCCCTGCAGTGCCTCTTCCCGGGCGGACGCGTCCACGAAGTCCCCGGCGGTACGCCCGATCATCTCCGGTACGGTGTAGCCGAGCATCGAGGCCATCCGCTCGTTCGCGAAGGTGCCCACCCTGTTGGCGTCGGCCGTCCAGATGCCCTCGTCTGCCGTCGTCACGATCGTCCGGTACTTCTCCTCGCTCGCCTGCAGCGCTTCCTGCGCCTGCCGCAGAAGCAGCGGTACCCTAGGCGCCGCGTCGACGACAGCGTCGATCTGTCCCTTCGTGAGCACCTCGTTTACCTGCTCGGCCTCGGCGAGCCGCCGGCGGAGCGTCTCGTTCTCCTGCCGAAGGGCCTCGTTCTTCCCGTGGGGGTCTTCGGCGGAGGGGGGCCGCGGCGTCACGGCACGACTCCGAGCGCGAGGAGCACGGCCCCGTGGTTGCTCAGGTTCCCCACGACGCGCCGAACGGGGGGCGGCGCGAGGCGCACGAGCGTGGGCGAGAGGACGACGCCGTCCGCCAGCCCGCGGAGAGGCTCCTTGAGGAGGTCGACGATCTCGATCTCCACGGGTTGGCCCGAGGTCTCGCCGCCCGGGAACAGGATCCCGAGGTTACGGATCGCGGTCGCCGAATTCGGGGCCTCACCCGCAACGTAGAGCCGGAGCGACAGGGGCTCCCGACTGCCGCGCGCCGGGCTCCGTGTGCGCTCGTGCTTCAAGGTTTGCGCCGCGGCGGTCGGGCAGGCCCAGTTCCCTTCGGGTTTGCGCGCCCTCGCCGCATTCGCCCGATCTCGCCGATGCGCGTCGCCCCCGTGCCTACGTCGCCGGTCCTCGCCGCCTTCATCCGCTTCAGATCCCGCTCCCTCTCGTCCCGCTCGCGCCGGAGCGCCTCCATACGGCTCGACAGGTCCGCGACCGAGTCCCCCGTGACCCGCTGCCGTTCCTCGAAGGCGCGCCCCTCCTGCAGCCGCGCGGCCCGTTCCTGCTCCTCCCGCTCCCAGCGGAGCGTCCCCATGAGGACGTTGCCGCCGGCGGTGTAGACGTCGGTCAGACTCAGCCCGCGCCTCGCGAGAAGCAGCTCGCGCACCTGGTTGGAGTGACCCATCCCCCGCGACTTGATGATCGTGAGCGCCCGGTTCCGCTCGCCCCCCTGGATCACGTAGGAGAGGTGGATCCACGTGTCCATCAGAGTCGAGACGCCGGCGGAAGTGCTCTCGCGCAGGGCGTCGAACCCCTCGAGGAGGCTCGTCGTCACGGTCGTGATGTTGAGGTTTCTCTGGAGCGCGATGAAGCGCTCCAGGTTGCCCCGGGCCTCGGCCTCGCCCACGATGCTCGTGAGCGCGGAGAGCGGGTCGATCACGAGGCAGCGGCTGCGGTGCGATTCGAGGAGCGACCGGATCTGGAGGAGGTGCTCTTCGGCCGTACGGGCCCGCGCGGGCGCCGAGTGCATGCGGAGACGGCCGGACTTGAGGTGGCGGTCGAGACGGATCCCGACGGAGCTGAGGTTTCGGACGATCTGGGCCGATCCCTCGTCGAAGCTGACGAAGAGGGTGTTCTCGCGGCGGCGGCAGGCGGCGTCGGCGAACGCCCCGGCGAGCGTCGACCTCGCGGTGCCGGGGGCTCCCGAGATCAGGATGCTCGTGCCGCGGAAGTAGCCGCCATCGAGCATTGCATCGAGATCGGGGACACCGCTCGAGACGCGCTCCGTCGAGACCTCGTGATCGAGCGAGTCCGCCGCAATTCCCGCGACCTCGACACCCCGCGCGGACAGCACCATCGGGAACTCGTTGCACGAGGCTTTCCCGCCCCGGTACTTCAGGATCTGGAGGTGCCGGCTCGCGACGGTGTTCACGAGGCGGTGCTGGAGCAGAACGACGCAGTCGGCCAGGTACTGGAGGAACCCGTAACGCGGCGAGTGCGCGGGGTCGACCTGCTCGGTCTTCGCGGTGATGATTCCCGACAGTCCGCTCTCGTAAAGCCACTGGTGCAGCCGTTGGAGCTCGAGGCGCTCCGCCGCGGGATCGTCGAGTTGCGTGAGGAGCATGTCGATGCCGTCGAACACGATGCGGCGCGCGCCCAGCTGCCGCGCCTTGGCCGAAAGGCTCGCGAGGAGGCCCGCGAGGTCGAACGCGCCTCCGTGAACGGTCGAGCTGTCGAGATGGGCGTCGAGGAAGAAGAGCCGGTCCTTCTGAAGCCTGGGAAGATCCCAGCCGAACGCGCCGGCGTCTTTGACGATCTCGCGCGCCCGCTCTTCGAAGGCGACGAAGATGCCGGGCTCACGCGCCCGCCGCGCCCCCTCGACGAGAACCTGAAGCGCCAGGATCGTCTTCCCGCAGCCGGGTCCTCCGACGATGAGTGTCGTGCGCCCGCGGGGCAGCCCGCCGTCGGTCAGCGCGTCGAGACCCGGCACGAACGTCTGAAGGCGGTCCGGAACTTTCTTTACCCCCACGCTATGCGGATTCTCGCGGAGATCCCCGGCAACTCTCGATGGTTCATCCGCATCAGAGGCGGCCTCCCCGGCGTCGGGTAATTTCCACGCTGGAGGAGACTCCAATGCCCACGAAGAAGAAGTCCGCGAAGAAGACCGCCCCGAAGTCGCCCGTGAAGAGCGGGTTCGTGTATTCGAAGCCCTTCCAGACGGGCAAGGACGACACGAAGTACCGGCTCGTCGCGGGCGCGAAGGGCTTCGTGAAGAAGGCGAAGTTCGCCGGCAAGCCCGTCCTCGTCGTGGACCCGAAGGCCCTCACGGTCCTCGCGCACGAGGCGATGCGCGACGTGTCGTTCCTCCTCCGGCCCAAGCACCAGCAACAGGTCGCGTCCATCCTGAAGGACCCCGAGGCCTCACCGAACGACCGCTTCATGGCAACGGCTCTCCTCCGTAACGCCGTCGTCTCTGCTCGGTTCGAGCTGCCTTTCTGTCAGGACACGGGCACCGCGACGATCGTCGCGTGGAAGGGCCAGCAGGTGTGGACCGGCGCCGACGACGCCGAAAAGATCTCGAAGGGGATCTGGCAGACGTACACCGAAGAGAACCTCCGTTACTCGCAGACCGCCGCGCTCAATATGTACGACGAGGTCAACACGGGGAACAACCTCCCCGCGCAGATCGACATCTACGCGACGAAGGGGGCCGAGTACAAGTTCCTCTTCGTGGCCAAAGGGGGCGGCTCGGCGAACAAGAGTTATCTCTTCCAGGAGACGAAGGCGCTCCTGAACCCCGCGAGCCTCGAGGCGTTTCTCGTCGAGAAGATGAAGAGTCTCGGCACGGCCGCCTGCCCGCCGTACCACATCGCGTTCGTCGTCGGCGGCACGTCCGCCGAGGCGTGCCTGAAGACCGTCAAGCTCGCCTCGACGGGCTATTACGACTCGCTCCCGACGACGGGCGACAAGACCGGCCGCGCGTTCCGCGATCCGGTGCTCGAAAAGAAGCTCCTCGAGCGGGCGCAGGGCCTCGGCTTCGGCGCGCAGTTCGGCGGCAAGTACTTCGCGCACGACGTCCGCGTCATCCGCCTCCCGCGCCACGGCGCGTCGTGCCCTGTCGGGATGGGCGTCTCGTGCTCGGCCGACCGCAACGTCCTCGCGAAGATCGACGCGAAGGGCCTGTGGCTCGAGGAGCTCGAGCGCCACCCCGAGGCGCTGCTCCCCGTCCACACGGGCGCGAAGGAGCACGTGGGTCTCGTGAAGATCGACCTCGACAAGCCGATGAAGGAGATCCTCGCCGACCTGTCGAAGCACCCGGTCTCGACGCCGCTCGCGCTCACGGGCCGCCTCGTCGTCGCGCGCGACATCGCGCACGCGAAGCTCAAGGAGCGCCTCGACGCCGGCCAGGACCTCCCGCAGTACTTCAAGGACCATCCCGTCTACTACGCGGGCCCCGCGAAGACGCCGAAAGGAAAGCCGTCCGGTTCGTTCGGGCCGACGACCGCGGGACGCATGGACTCGTACGTCGACCTCTTCCAGTCGAAGGGCGGCTCGATGGTCATGATCGCCAAGGGCAACCGCAGCCCGAAGGTGACCGAGGCGTGTAAGAGGCACGGCGGCTTCTACCTCGGCTCTCCGGGCGGCCCGGCCGCACTCCTCGCCGAGGAGAACATCAGGAAGGTGGAAGTCGTGGAGTTCCCGGAGCTCGGCATGGAGGCCGTCTTCGCAATCGACGTCGTCGACTTCCCCGCCTTCATCCTCGTCGACGACAAGGGGAACGACTTCTTCCAGAAGCTCGGCTAATCCAGGATGAAGAGTCGTGCGCTTGACTCGCGCAGCCCGAGCCGCTATGGTCCCCCTCCCTGACGCGGGGTGGAGCAGCCTGGTAGCTCGTTGGGCTCATAACCCAAAGGTCGCAAGTTCAAATCTTGCCCCCGCAACCAATGAAATCAACGGGTTAGCTCGGCTGAGCTAACCCGTTTTTCTCTTCGCCGTCGGGCACGCGCTCAGTCGAGGTGGCCCATGCGCCCGTGCCGATAGTCCTCGATCGCCTGCCGGATCTCGCGCTCGGTGTTCATGACGAACGGCCCGTACCCGACGACGGGCTCGTCGATCGGCGTACCCGAAAGAAGCAGGACGGTGGAGTCGGTTTCGGCCTCGATCGAGAGCGCCTCGCCGTCGCGATCCAGGACCGCCAATCCCCCTTCGTCGACCGACTTCGAGCCGTTGACGCGTCCGCCGCCGCGAAGGAAAAGCAGCGCGGTGGACTGCCCCGCCGGCACGTTGAGGCTCGCGACTTTCCCGGCCTCGAGCCTCATGTCCCACAGCTCGATCGGCGTGAACGTCCGGGCCGGCCCCTTCGCTTTCTCGAACTCTCCCGCGATCACCCGGACGGTCCCGGCGCCGCCCGCGAGCGAAACGACGGGCGGCCGACTGTCCAGAATGTCCTGATACCCGGGCGGGGACCTCTTGAAATTCGCGGGCAGGTTCACCCAGAGCTGCACCATCTCGAGCGTGCCCCCCTTCTCGGTGAACGCGCGCCCGTGCATCTCCTCGTGCACGATGCCCGAGGCGGCGGTCATCCACTGGACGTCGCCCGGTCCGATCCGGCCCCGGTGTCCGGCCGAGTCGCGGTGTTCGACCTCACCCTGATAGGCGATCGTCACGGTCTCGAAGCCCCGATGCGGGTGCTCGCCCACTCCGCGCGGAACCTGGGCCGGCGGAAACTCCGAGGGAGCCGCGTAGTCGAGAAGAAGGAAGGGACTGAGGGACGGGGCGGAGTCGTACGAGAACATCGAGCGCACGGGAAAGCCGTCGCCGACCCAGTGCCGGGGCGGGGCCTGCTCGATCCCGAGGAGCCTTTTCGAACGATTCAGGGTCGCCTTCATCGGGGCAATCCTTTCCGTGGCGGTTCGTCCGGTCACGCCGCGACCGAGGCCGCAGCAGGCGGGCGCCGAAGCGCCAGATTCGCGACGCCGCCGAGAATTCCGGCGACGAGGGCGGCCCAGCTCAGCGGCGAAGACCAGAGGGAGGTGAGGCCGACGAGCGCGTCGAGGGAGTAATGGCCGGGGCCCGTGAGGGCGAGCGCCGCGGCGCCGATGCCGTAGAGCAGCGGGATTTCGATGCCGTTCGACATCGCGAAGAGCCCGTGTGGCGCGTGAACGCTGACCGCGGCCACGACCATGACCGAGAGCATCAGGGCCGGACCGACGGGGCCGAGGAGACCCAGCGCCATCAGGAGGCCGCCCCCGATCTCACTCGTTCCAGCGGCGACCACGAAGAGGCGCCCC
>Ga0097691_1001306_pt1 | contig 18654 bp, 19 predicted proteins | sample NGESurdeep072012_8_FD_72858 | JGI IMG/M metagenome (GOLD analysis project Ga0097691, IMG submission 72858) | Arctic peat soil microbial communities from Barrow, Alaska - NGEE Surface sample 210-1 deep-072012 | ecosystem: Environmental > Terrestrial > Soil > Wetlands > Peat ... | reverse complement strand
GAGGGCGTCCAGGGCGAAGTGTTCCCGGGCGTATTTGAAGTAGTTCTCCTGCCGCCAGCGGGTGCCCATCCGGTAGGCGATCTGCGCAGCAGAAAGGTCGGTGTGGGCCGGGCCGCGATGTTGATCATGTCGTACACGACGCGGTTCTTGCGCTGTGCGCCGTGCCGGTTGGGGTGGCGCAGCCCGCGCCCATCGAAGAGGACTGTGGTCGTCCAAGATGCAGTCCAGGCGCCGCAGAAACATTACGGCAGGGAAGATCCTGTGATGTTTCTCATGTTTGCCGGCGGAGGTGGTCTCTGCCTGCAACGATCTCCGCCGGAGTTAGTGGTGTTGGGGATGGAGTCGTCACTTAGTTGACCGGCGCTGGAGCCCCGGAGGTCTGGAGGACAAAGACGATGATGGCTGGACGAAGGTGGACGATGAGTGTCTTCCTATTGGGGCTGGCCATGGGTTTAGTTGGCTGCGGACCAGCGGGTACGAATGCTGGTTCGAGGATGCCGCCCAGCGCCGCTCAGGCGGATCAGCCGTCTGCGGTTCCCGCGGCGGGTGACTCGGTCTGCACCATCCTGCCGGCAGAGGTCATCCACAACTCGAATCCGATCATCTACCGAGTGTCCGCCCGCGCACCGAATGCCTCTCTGCAAGACGACGGCTCAAAACTGTCGATGATGACTGTAGACGGCGTCACGGCAAGTTGCAGTTACGGCAACGCGGCGACCGACAAGCAGGGCAGGTCGACCGATGGCACTCCATATTTCTACGGCCATGTCGAGGTCACGCGCGTCTCCAACATCGACGCCCAGTACGGTGATTTTCTTCAGGGGGATGTCTGCATGCAGCGTGAGCAGATGAGTCCCGGATCCTGCCCCATGACAGCGCTGGGAAATGCAACGGCGTTCGAGGATATCTACCAGGGACGGAGCGACCAGGTCTGGACGGTCTTCCTGATGAACAGAAGTGCCATCGTCACCGCGACGTGGCCCAGCAGCACGGGCATCTACAGCCCTTCTTGGATGAAGTTTCTGGCGGACCGACTCACGGCTGCTCTGCATTGATCGCAACGCCATGTTGCGGCGACTAACGCAAGCTACCGAGGAGGATCCGCGAGTCGCGCTTGCCGGCGCGACGACGTATAGGAGCGCCCGTACCCATGACGTGGAGGAGGCCGCGAGTCGCGTGAACGGGATCGGTCCCGTGAACACGCGTACTGCCTTGACACGGTCCTAGAGGTGGTCCCTAGGCGCGCCACCGACCTGGGCATACATGACACTTCCGGCTGACCCCACACCCGCGGCTCGGCCGCCACGGCCCGCGCGGCGCTCCCTGCTTGCACAGCTGCGAGGTAGGTAATGGGTTGGTTGAAAGATCACAGATCCCAAGCGCGGCGCTGCAATGGGCCAACAATAGTGTGCTCCGCTCGGCAACCTGCCCGTCGCCTGATTGGCTCTCCCGATGCGGCCCCGGCTCTGAGACGTTCGCGTCCGAACGCTACTTGTAGAACACCTTGGCGCCGCCGTGCTGAGCATGCGTTTTTGTGGTGCGCTTGGTAGAAAGACATAGGACAAGAGGACATAAGAGACATGAGACAGAGATAGATAGAAGTTGTGTCTCGCCGGAGTTGTCGATTGGACGGGTCAAGTTGAGAGCTCCCCGCACGTACTACGAGATCCTCGGTATCTCGCAGACCGCGTCTGCACCGGAGTTAAAAAGCGCGTATCGGCGGCTTGTTCGTCAGGCGCACCCGGACATGGGTGGATCGTCGGCACTCTTGGACATGGTGAATGAGGCCTACGAAACCCTCAAGGACCCCTTTTCAAGAGCCAAGTACGACGTAGGCGTGCGCCAGGGCGCGAACACAGCCGAGTCTGGCTCGACTCAAGAAGCCGCGAGCGAAGCCACCAATCAGCAACGCCAACGCGAAGAGAACGAGAGAACCCAGCAACGCCAGCGCGAAGCTCAGGCCCAGCAGGCCCGCCAACGCGAAGAGAACGAGAGAACCCAGCAACGCCAGCGCGAAGACCGCCGCGAAGCTCAGGCCCAGCAGGCCCGCAACGCCGCCGAAGCGAAGCGAAGAGCCAAAGCGCGCAAGCGGGTCGGTGCCCTGGTTTCTTTCCCTGCAGTTGCCCTCATCTGGTGGGCCGCGACGCGTGGCGGTAGCCAACCGGAGCAACCGCAGTAAGCATTCGAACCGCTACCGGTGTTCAAGAATGTCAAGTTGGTCTGCGATAACATCATAGACCCTTACTCAACTTGTGCGTCTGGCAGCACAAAGATCACTGGCGGCGTGGACCCTTATCGCGAAAACCCTGCCGTGTCTCTGAAATTAGTCGGAATCACAGGGGACGACTGTGCAAAGTATATGGGTAGTGGTGGCTACAAGGAGATCGTAATCGTGACAGCTGGGGTTCCGGACCAGTATCCACCGTGCTGGAACCTCACTTATCCCGAAGCGCCATTGCAATTTAGCCAAGCGCTACCCAAAGCAGAGGGGCCGTGGACTGTGACCTGGAGCCTTGTTTCCCCGCGCGGCGATGTTGCCGCCAGGGCTTCCATTACGCTGGTGGTACCAAGGTGTCGCAGTGCTGCATCATCATGTGCATCGTGGTGGCAACCGGCGCCGTTGGAACCGAAACTACTTTAGTAAATGGGAGCGGCGACAAACTGCTGCGAGCAAGGCATGACGACAGCGCTTATTCATTGCTGTGGTGACACCCTTCTTGGACCGGCCGGCCCGCTGGAGTGCCAGTTAGATCACGAACTGTTGACTAGAGCAACAGGGAGACAGTGTGTCAAGGTCAACGCCAAGCCATAGAATGAACGCATCAGCACCGCGCTCGATAGCGGACCGTGGGCCGCCCACTTGTGGACCCATCCAATCGAGGCAGCGCAAGCCGGTGCGGCAGGGACTCGGACGGAACCTCAAAGGCGATCACGAATTCCCAGCGCTACGCCGGCGTCGCCTCCTTCATTTCGCCCCTGCCTTCAGGCGTCGTCGCTGAGCGAGTTCACAGGAGTCAAGGCCTTACCGGGGTCCTAGGTGCGGTTAGGGAGTGATGACCGGATGTCCGCAGTGCTCACAGTTGCTCGGGTAGTCCCACTTCACCCACGTGTCCTTGCCGCAGTACTTGTTCTGGCACTTGACCTTGACATTCTCTCCGGACCTTGGCATTGCTAGCAGTCCCTCCTGTTCGATCACGCTTTATCGAATTTGAGTGCTATTGGCGTCAACCTATTGAAATCCGGCCCGATCGCCGATTGCGCTGACGCTACCGGACTGATTGCATCGTGGCTACTGCACAAGTCCGATCGTCGTGAGGTCGACGACCATGGGGCTCCTTCTTTCAGCGCGGGGCAGGCTTGTTACGTCCCTGAAACGAGGGAAGAACGACAAGGACCAAACCCCTGGCTAGCAGGACACCGTCACACTATGACACGCTATAGACTTGGCTACATTATTCGGTCGAGAACCATCCATTTCTGCTGGTCAACATGGATAACACCGGCTCAGAGCCGACGTAACTTCGGGCTAGGCCCGGGATGAGGGCGCGACGGCGTCCGTAGCGATCGCCGATCGCGTCGGCCAGTAGCAGCAGCGCCGCGAAGACGAGCGCGTAGGCGTCAACGATCCACGTGATCTGGGTCTGCGTGGCGTGCAGGTCACGGGCGATCGACGGGGTCGCAAGGTTGATTGACGAGACAGCTGACACCACGGCCACGAGCGTGAGCATGATCGCCGACATGGCCCCACGTCTCGACGGGTTGGGACGAGATGGGGCTATGGGGCCGGCAGCCATAACACGAGAGCCGCGATCCCTGACGTCCCCCGCCCTCACTTGCCTGCCGACAGTGGTGACGGGTCACGGTGCGGGCGCCACGGGCGAGGCGGGCGTCGATGCGGAACAGCGAGCAGATGCCTGACCTGATGAATTACGGTCGGCGGGGCCGCCGGTCCGGCAACCCGGACACAAGAGCTGAGATCCTGGCCGTAGCACGTCGTCGCCTGGTCGCCGACGGGTATTACGGGGTCACATGCGGGCCATCGCAGCCGAGGCGGGCGTCGACGCGGCGCTAATCAGCTACTACTTCGGATCGAAGAAGGGCCTGTTCGGGGCGGCGCTGGCGCTGAGCGCCAACCCTCCGGAGGCGCTGCGGGCAGCCATCGCCGGCGACCCCACCACCCTGCCTGAAAGTGTCATTCGGACCCTGATCACTAGCTGGGACGACCCCGGCAGGGGCGAGCCACTGCGGCTGTTCGTCGCTGCTGCGGCGCAGGAGCCGGATGTGGCACGGTTGCTGCGCGAGGTGTTGGAGACCGAGATGCTGCACCAGCTCGCCGACAGCTTCGGCGGGGGCGACGCGACCGCGCGGGCCGCTGCATTCGGCGCTCAGCTGGCGGGACTGATCGTTGCGCGCTACTGGCTCGCGATCGACCCGATCGCATCAATGTCTGTCGATGAATTGGTGCGCTTCGCTTTCCCTCGGCCTGCATGCGGCCATGCGCGGGCCTGCAGGTGTGCACCACCAGTGGGGGACGGCCGAAGGCCGCCGGTCACGCGCTGACCCTCATCCGGACATCAGGAGCCGGCCGTGTCTTGGGGTGTGCTCCTGGTGATCACCGGTGGCGTCAGTGGGGTGGTGTAGTCCCGGTTCTGCTTCGTCGGGGTGACCTGGACGAAGAAGGCCATCGTGTGATGGTCGGTGAGACCGGACGAGGCAACCCGCGCAAGGATCTGTCTCAGACGTTCCACGGTGTCTGACCTTGGATGAGTCGCGCCGGGCCGCTTGAGTGTCACCGAGACGGGCCAAGTGCAGGCAGACGTCGCTCGCCGGGTCGAAAACCCGGCGGATGCACTTGGCCTGGTGACCTTTTCGATCCGCACCCCCGGCCGTCGTTGGCACGCAAGCGCAGGACCCGATCCGACGTGTCAGCTGACTCGGCCGCTGGTCTCAAGGATGGCTGTCTGAATCTCACGTGTTCGAAACAGCGCCCTTTCGTTGTGCGACAAGGTGCAGGGCGTTCTGCGAGCATGACGGCGTGCAGGACGACACGAGCGGGTCTGGACCCCGATCCTGGCTGTCGGTCGTTAAGGCACTGCTTACTCATGGCGTGGTGGTGTTCCTTGGGCTGCTCGCCATCGAATACCTCGTCATCCCTTTGCTCGTCGGCGCGAGCAAGAACCTTCACCTGCTCAGCAGGATCAACCTCGGATGGCTCGTCGCCGGGACTGTGTTCGAGGCGGCGTCGCTGCTGTGCTACGCACTCCTGACCCGCACCCTCCTACTGGGCGCAAGGCCCGCTTTCAACAGGCTGGTGCGTATCGTGCTGGCGACCACAGCGGTCGACCACGTGATCCCAGGCGGCGGCTGCCGGCGGGGCAGGCCTTGGGTACCACCTGCTCACTTCGGACGGTGTCGAGGGCCCCGATGCGGGTTTTGCCTTGGCGACCGAGGCGATTGGGTCGGCCATCGTGCTCAATGCCATGCTGTGGGCTTCGCTCCTGATCTCCATTCCGCTCGCGGGCCTGCACCCCATTTACGTGACGATCGCCCTCGCCAGCGTGCTTGCCATGCTCGGGGCTTCAGCCCTTGTCTACACATTCACCCGGGGCGAAGAGCGTGCGGTTCGCATCGTGCGGGCTGTCGGCCGCCGCATCCCCCGCGTCGGTCAGGACCGCCTCGAACGGCTCGTCCGCCAGATCGGCGACTCCGTGGTCCACCTCGGGCGCGATCCCACGCTGCTCAAACGGGGTGTGCTGTGGGCCGGGCTGAACTGGCTCTTGGACGCCGCGTCGTTGTGGTCGTTCGTTGCCGCTTTCGGGCACCTCGTCAACCCCGTTGAGCTCTTCGTGGCCTACGGCGTCGCCAACGTGCTTGCCGTCTTCCCCGTCGTCCCTGGAGGCCTCGGGGTCATCGAGGCGTCCGCAGTTACCCTGCTGGTTAGTTTCGGGACCGCGGGCGACGTCGCCACCCTCGCGGTGCTTGGCTGGCGTCTCGTGAACTTCTGGCTGCCCATCCCGGTGGGCGCCCCGGCCTACATCTCACTCAGGGTCCCCCGGGGCTCAGGCATAAAGGCGGACCGCCAAGCCCTCACCGACATGGCCGCCCAGTTTAGGAGAACGGAACCTACGCAGAAGCCGAGAGGGGCCGACACCGACGAAGACCGGCCAGGACAAGATTGACGTGTAGGCGCAGGGCCCGCTCACCGGATGCACTTCCCGGACCACTTGAGGGGGCTTCTCAGGCCCTGACCTCGTGCTGGGTACCACCTGAAATGACTGCGAGCCCATGGCCGCCGGTTGCTCAATCTCGACCAGTCGGCCCTGCTACGAGATCTCAGGCGGAGCCGCCCTCCGGGACCTCCGACGTCGATGTCTGCGGTGGCCGATCGGTGTCCGGTCACCGATCGTTCACTGGGACCGCGGCTGTACGGCGAGGATCTCAGCCCCGCGTCCGGGGCTTTCGCGCGAACCAATTGCGTCTTCTGGGCTGGCCGGGCTTGACATTGACCCTGCGTCAGCCTTGCAGGATTGGCTCATGAAGAAGCGAGTGAGACCTTGGCCCCTGCTGGCTGCCAGAGGGGCTGGTCGCCCACACGACAACGGAGTTGGTGGCGCGAACGACAAGCCGGTTGGGCAGGGGTCGAGGTGACCCTCTTCTCGTCGCCCGCCTTGACTGCCGTCGGACTCCGCAAGGCGTTCGGCCCACTGGTTGTGCTGGACGACATCGACCTTGAGGTTCCTGCCGGAACGGTGTTCTCTCTGCTTGGGCCCAACGGCGCCGGCAAGACGACGACAGTGCAGATTCTGTCCACGCTCATCCCCGCCGACGCCGGGCAGGTCTATGTCGCCGGCCACGACCTACGCCGGGAACCGGACCTGATCCGCGCAGCGATCGGTGTCACCGGTCAGTTCTCGGCGGTCGATAACCTCCTGACCGGCCAGGAGAACCTGATCTTGATGGCAGACCTGCACCACCTCGATCGACGCGTTGGTCGAGGTGGTGCCGCGGAACTGCTCGACCAGTTCGACCTGGTTGACGCAGCCAAGAAGACTGCCATGACCTACTCCGGCGGCATGCGTCGGCGGCTCGACCTCGCGATGACCCTGGTCGGCGACCCGAGCATCATCTTCCTGGACGAGCCGACTACCGGCCTGGACCCTCGCAGCCGCCGCGGCATGTGGCAGATCATCCGCGACCTCGTCGCCGGCGGGGTCACGATCTTCCTGACCACCCAGCACCTGGAGGAGGCCGACCAGCTCGCCGACCGGATCGCGGTCCTCGACCAGGGGAAGCTGGTCGCGCAAGGCACCACCGACCAGCTGAAGGCCCTGATCCCCGGCGGTCACGTCCGGCTGCAGTTCGCCGACGCCAATGGACTCGAGTCGGCTGCCCGTGCTCTCGGAGCGGCGTCAAGTCACGACGACAGACTCGAGCTGCAGGTCCCGAACGACGGCACCGTCCGGTCGCTGAAGGCCCTGCTCGATCGGCTCGCCGACCACTCGATCGAGGTCGACGGCTTCTCGGTCCACTCCCCTGACCTGGATGACGTCTTCCTTGCCGTCACCGGTCACCCCAGGCACGAGGAGGTATCAATCCGATGAGCACACGCTCGTATGCCGCGGCTGACTCGGCCACGATGCTGCGGCGCAATCTGCGGCACGCACTGCGCTACCCGTCCATGACGGTTTCGGTCGTGGGGATGCCAATCATCATCCTGCTGCTGTTCGTCGACGTCCTCGGTGGCGCGATGAGCTCCAGCCTCGCCGGCGCGTCGGCCAACGGCGCCACATACATCGACTACGTCTTGCCCGGAATCCTCGTGATGACCGTGGGCTCAGGATCGATGCCGACGGCGGTGGCCGTGTGCACCGACATGACCGAAGGCATCGTAGCCCGCTTCCGCACCATGGCGATATCTCGTGCCTCCATACTCACCGGGCACGTCGTGGGGAGCATGATCCAGACGATGCTCAGCGTAGGTCTTGTCATCGGTGTCAGCCTGCTTCTGGGCTTTCGGCCAACCACCGATCCCCTCAGATGGATCGCGGCGATCGCTGTCCTGGCACTACTCGTTTTCGCGCTCACCTGGCTGGCGGTTGCCCTCGGCCTGGTGACCAAGACTCCCGAGGCAGCCAGCAATGTGGTGATGCCTCTGTTCCTCCTGCCCTTCATCAGCAGTGCGTTCGTCCCCCTGGCCACGATGCCCACAGGGGTCCGCTGGTTCGCTCAGTACCAGCCCTTCACGTCGATCATCGACACACTGAGGGGGCTGCTGATGGGTGCACCGATCGGCAACAGCGCCGTCATCGCCATCGCCTGGTGTGTCGCCATCGCCTTAGCCGGGTACCTCTGGGCGCGGACCGTGTTCAACCGCGGCCCGGCGCGTTGACCCCTCACCCGGTGAACACACCCCCGATGAATACGGTGGGTGCGGATACGGCGGGTGCTGCAAGCACCAGGTCAGGCCCGCCGGCCGAAGGAGGTCGAGAGTGCTCACCATAGGCCAGGTCGCTGCCTACGCAGGGGTGACCGTGCGCGCCGTACGGCACTACCACCAGCGCGGACTGCTAGCCGAACCAGCTCGCGACAGCTCGGGTTACCGGCGCTACGACGCCGAAGCAGTCGTCGACCTGATTCGGATCAAGACCCTCTCCCACGCCGGCGTACCTCTGGCGCGAATCCAGGAGCTGCTCAACGCCGAAACCGAGCAATTCTCCCAAGCCATCGCCCAGATCGACGAGGCGTTGACAACAAAGATCCGCGACCTCACAGATCACCGACACCATCTCGCCAAGCTCGACGGCGGCGAGAGCCTCTTCCTGCCAGCCGAGTTCGTCGGCTATCTCGACCAGCTCCGAGCCTTCGGAGTCAGTCCGCGCGCCGTAAGGCTCGAACGTGACGGCTGGATCCTGCTCGTCGCGGGATCACCGCGCCTAGCCACGGAGCTGCTCAGAGCCAAGAGCGCGGACCTGCAGAACCCGGAATTCCGAGCTGTCTACCTCGCCTATGACCAGTCATTCGACTGGGACCCGACCGATCCCCGGCTAGAAGAGCTCGCCAACGCCGTGACGTCCCTCGTCGAACACCGCCCGGAGAAGACGGGTCAGGTCCAGCCGACCCCGAAGTCCGAACAGGACGAAACAGCCGTCGCCATCGCCCTCCTGTCCTCAGACACCGGCAACTCCTCACCCGCCTGGGACCGATTGACCGAACTGTGCAGGGACAAACTGGAGGCCGGACCTTCGTAACCGGCAGTAATGCCCGTGTTCGCGAGAGGTTCAGACCACCTGTGACGCCCCAACCGCGCAAGGATGACCGGACCCATCGGGACATGTATCCATGTCCGCAGGACGATCGTCAACGGGTCGAGAACGCACACCCATCGCGGCAGGAGGTGCGTTTCGGTAGAGGTGCTAGAAGGCTCGGGATCCGTGCAACAATCTCGCCGTGACTTTGATCCTTGAGGTTTGTGGAAAGCCCGAGAGGCAAAGCTGTTGTGACTGCGGAGGTCATCGAGTCTTCTACAGCGGTGAAGCGTATGAGGGATCCGGGACAGTCGCGGTCTTCAACACGTGGTTGTACGACCACGACGGTGCGCGTGAGGTCTTCACTGACGGCATTTTCGGCACCTGGGGCGCGGATGAAGTCGATGATCACGTGACTTTCGGTTCACGAACCGGCCCTGTTGAGGGAAGTGACGAACCGGCGTCCAGCCTGGTCACCGGTGGCGAAATGATCTCTGATCCCCCGATGATCGGTCAGAAACTCACGCGGGATGAGGCCCTGAGACACCCGCTGCTGCCAAGGTTCTGGGAGATCAACGACCTCATTCTCAACAAGATTCCTGCTATCCACGAGCATTGGACAGGCCATCGGGTTCGACGCCGCTGGAGACTCCGATAGCCTTCTGAATGACCATTCGACCAAGTCCCTGGCTCTCGTCCTCAACTCGGCTAGATCTGGTCGTGTTTGTCGACCGTCCCGACAGCGGAACGCCGTGCGACGCCAGGACTCCCGACATGGTGCGAAAGTCCTTGCGGGTCAAGGTGGGTTTTGGCCTCGGACCGCAGGACGAGGTCGATGCCGGGGTAACGGGTTTGGGTTCTGGTGAGGTGCTCACACAGCTTGCCGCCGGCGTGCGCGACCAGGGATGAGGGGAGATAGGTCGTCATCACGTTCACCATTTTCGCCTCTGATCCGTCCTAAAACACCGCATGGGTTTATCTCACACCAAAGCAGGGGGGACGAGCCCCGAAAACATGAATCTGCTGGTCAACGAGCCGACGCGGCGCCCAGCCCAACCGCTATGTCCCCTGGACGCACGGCCAACGGTTTCGACGACGCTCGGCCAGACGTGACGATCACCGGTGGAGGATCGGCTTTCGGTGAACGCATATCCGGCGGCTGGGCTATCGCTCGTCACCGGTTGCCATTCGACTTGCGGGGGTTATCGCTGCAGTCACTGCCTGCCGAGTTGAGTCCACGGACGTGATCTACGACGTGGCTCCGTTGTTGAGCGCGGCGTCGCCCGACGGTCGGCCACCTGCGGCGAACCTTCTGGCTGCTGTTGGGCGATCTCGGCGGACGGGCGACCCAACATTCGTTCGATCTCAGTGAGCGACGTACGGAGTTGCTCGGCGATCAGCTCGTCGATTCCATCCCCGGGGGTAAGACAGTTGGCCAACGAATCGGCCCAACTCCGGGCAGCGGCCAAGTCGCCCTCCTTGATGAGGAGTTCGGCAAGATTGTTCATGGCTGCGGGGTTTTCGGCGACGGCGGCTTTGGTGCACCAGCCGATGGCCTCGTCGCGGTCGCTGTCTTCGAGCATCGCCGCGAGGTTGGTCATCGCGTCGGTGTGGCCGAGGTCGGCGGCCTGCTCATACCGACGCCGCGCCTCGCCCGGATCACTGCCCTCCAACAACACACCGAGGTTGAACATCGCGCCGGCGTGGCCGAGGTCGGCGGCCTGCTCATACCGACGCCGCGCCTCGCCCGGATCACTGCCCGCCAGCATCGCCCCGAGGTTGTTCATCGCACCGCTGTGGCCGAGGCCCGCGGCCTGCTCAAACCGACGCCGCGCCTCGTCCGGATCACTGCCGGCGAGCAACACGCCGAGGTTGAACATCGCACCGATGTCGCCGAGGTTGACGGCCTGCTCAAACCGACGCCGCGCCTCGTCCGGATCACTGCCGGCGAGCAACACGCCGAGGTTGTTCATCGCACCGGTGTCGCCGAGGTCGACGGCCTGCTCAAACCGACGCCGCGCCTCTTCCGGATCACTGCCCACTAACAGCACACCGAGGTTGAGCATCGCGTCGGTGTAACCGAGGTTGGCGGCCTGCTCAAACCGCCGCCGCGCCTCGTCCGGATCACTGCCCGCCAGCAGCACACCGAGGTTGAACGTTGCGCCGGTGTCGCCGAGGTCGACGGCCTGCTCATGCCGTCGCCTCATCCGGATCACTCCCCGCCAGCATTGTTCCGAGGTTGAACATCATGTCCGTGTCGCCGAGGTCGGCGAACGGCTGCAAAGAGAGTGATGTGGATCTGGCGCATGCTGGAACTGCAAGCCGCTGCCACGAGCCAAGTCGTGGGGTTTCAGCGGCTGGGTCGGCGGCCATCATCCAAGTCTCCCGCCAAGGCCACTGAGGATATGGAGGTGCTCAACCGACGCGAGTCAGGGGTAACGGTCAGCCATCCGGCCGCCCTTCGACATGCGGGCCTCATTACGATTTGGCTCCCTGACCCTTCAGTGAATATCACAACCCCAATGGCCCGTGGTCCATGGCGCGCACTGTCGCACCAAGAAGGATCGTCCTACGGACACCGAGGCTTAGCTTTCGATGGGTCCTGTGGCCAATTCGGCTTGCGCGACGGACATGCGTGGGTCGGCCGTGCCGTCACCACAGCGATTTCCCCTGCGAGATCGTGCTTAACGGCAGGATTCACGGCGTTCCGACACCGGCTAATGTGCTGCTTCAGCGCCTTACCCGAGAGCTTGCGAACTCCTCTCGGCGCCCCCGGCATGACTCCAGCGATGCCATCCTGAAGCGACTCGCAATCGCCCACCCGCGCCGATAGGGCCGGCGATCGTCGCAAATAGCCCACACGACAAGTGAGCAGGCGAGCGGGGTCCAGCCCCTGCCAACGTCTCAGTGCAGTGCCCCGCAGGACAGCGCTGCAGTCGTTTACGACGACCATGTCGCCGCCAGTGCAGTTTGGCCGCGCGTAATAGGGAGAAATCGGTCGTAATCGGGCAATATTCTAGTATTCATATATTTATGACTTAATTGAGTCTTGACAGGAAAATGACCGGAGGCAGACCATGAGTAACCGGCCAAGAAAGACTGGGCTACAGCAGGGCTCGTTCGATCGGGAGTAGGACTGCCCACCAAATAGAGGGTTGAGCTGCCGCTGGGAGGCGGACAGCTGAATACTCGCTGTCACGAGCCCAGTGGAGGATGAACGTGGACACAAGGAAGAACCGTCATGAGCACCAACATGCTGGAAACGGCGCCACCCGGCACCATTGTCACAACAGGAGAAGTGCAACCTGAGTTTTCTCAGGAATACTCAAAGGGGGAACTTGAGGAAATGGGCTCACGCGAATTGCTTGACGGATACGCCGAGTAACTCAAATAGACATCGATCGAGCACTTCCCGATCTTCACCTGAAGGTCGATGCAGGCGCCGTCCAAGCGACGCCCAACATCGATGACATCGCGGCCCAGAACCGGCTCGAAGTCGACTCGCCGTGACGCCAGAGCGACCCTAAGGGCACCGGTCAGTCACGATGGGCAATGAGGTGGAATCCAGCCCTGAACGCGTTCGCCATCACCTTCGCCGACCGCATGCCAGAGCCCGAGGAACGATAGCAATGAAGACGCCACTTACACCGGTAGCCGGACAGGCCCCACGTCGGCAGGATGGGCATCCAAGCCAGGAGAGAGGAGAACGAACTCGCCGGGCGCACGATCATGCGGAACGGGGTGTGGGTTTCCAGCCCATAACGATTTGCACCGTGCGCAGAAGGCGCCGCCGCCACCACTGACACTTCGGGGCTATCCCGATCAACCATCGGTTTGCGAGAATCCGGCCGACCCGCAACGGCGGCCTCGCTGGCTGATTTGTCCCCGAGGACCGTTCGTAAGCGAAACTGGTCGGTCACGCTGCGCCAGCGCGTGCGGAGGGTGGATGCTGAGGCTGTGGAAGATTGGGGCAGAGCGCTGTACGGCGACCCGTGTCGTGAGTGCGGTTACGACTGGTCGATCTCGCCTCAGTGCGGGGATATCACGGAGATCCCCACCGATGAAGGCAAGCTGTACATGGCCACCGTGCTGGATCTGTTCTCCCGGCGACTGTTGGCGTGCCCGACCTCCGAGCACCCGGACGCGCAGCTGGTCTGTGACGGGATCAAGATCGCTGCCGCGGGCCGCGGCGGACGCACCAAGATCGAGGCGGTGATCTTCCACACCGACCGCGGCTCGACCTACACCGCGAGCAGCTTCACGTTGCTGTGTAAGGACAAACTCGGCATCAGGCAGTCGATGGGGCGGGTCGGGTCGTACCGACAACGCTGCTGCCGAATCGTTCTTCTCCACCCTCGAACACGAAGTTCTGTCCCGGCACCACTTCACCACCAAGGCACAAGCGCGCACTGTGGTCTTGGCCTGGTGCCACGAGTTCTACAACACCCACCGAAGGCACAGCTCGGCGGCGATGATGGCCCCGGCCGACTACGAACACACCGCTGCCCAGCGCGCCGACGGGAAGGAGGCGGCCTGATGAACACGCCAACCCCGTCGGGTGACGTTTCCGTTACGGCACCAGGCTGTGATGCCTGCGGAGCGCCGCTGCCCGCAGGCCGGTCCCGGCGCTTCTGCTCGCCAGCCTGCCGGCAGGCTGCCTTCCGCCGGCGCCACCAAAGCGCTGCGGCTGAAACCCCGCTGCAGCCCCGCCGGTCACGGCTGCAAGGCACTCTCTACCAATGCCCGGACTGCGAGACCCGCTACCTGGCCGAGCAATGGTGCCCGGACTGCTCACGACCCTGCCAACGCCTGGGCGCTGGTGGTATCTGCCCATGCTGCGAGGAGATGATCACCGTCGAAGAACTCACCGAAGACACCGTCGCGAGCCAACCCTTGCCCGCGGTCAGCACACCCGTCCATCATTGAAGAAGCCTCCACGATTCGAGGGGAAGCTCACCCAATCATCGTGACCCTGAAAGACATTTAGTTCTGGCTACGGCCCAACCCTGACGGGCAGATCTCCAGTGCGAAGACTGTAGCCCGCAGACGCTGGATTCGCTGGGCGAATTAGGGCAGCCACCTACGGGACCAGCCCAGGCAGTCGGCCACGTGTCGGCTAGCCAAGCGTTCGGATCGCGAAAAGCGGCCATGCCGTTGGACAAGAACCATGGAGTCAGCCGACCCTAGATCAGATCCACCTCAACGAATCCACGTGCGTCATGATCGAGGGAGAGCACGCGGGCGACCTGGCGCTGGATCGCGTCGAGCTCGCCTGGGCCATGCACCACCGCGTGTACGACCCGTTCGTCCTGGCGCAGCTCGACGCCGACTTGGTCGTGGTAGCCGTCCAGGCAGAACGCCAGCCGCATGACGCCGTCGAACTGCAGCTCGCGCGCGCCGACTCCGGCTGGGCGCATTCGCTGACCGAAGCCGAACAGCGCCGATTCGGCCAACGAGAACTCACCCACGGGGGTGATTGTGAAGCTACGAGTCGTCACACCACGATGATGCCGTGCCCCGCCGACAACTACCCAAGCGTACCGATCGCCCCGCACCTGCGGGACTGACGAGACGTCCCGTAGCAGGATCGTTCAGCGGTGATGGCGCCACTGCGCCAGCCCACCGTGATTGTCGACAGTCAGCGTCCGGGCGAGACGTTCGATGCCTTACAGACGGCGTTGCCCCGGCACTCCTTGTTGAGAAGAAGAGGTGCACGTCTTGCGTCCGCGTGTCCGGGGTCTGCAGCCCACGGCGTGTAAGGCGATCTAGCTGAGTCGGGTGTCGGCGTAGACACCCATGTTGTCGCGGTAGTAATCAGCCAGACCAGGTGCGATCTTGTCGTAGTTCGCCGTGAGCTTTGGCGTCTGTGTTGCCAAGAATGAGCGCCAGGTACGTCCCTTCAATGCGCCGGGCGTGAGGTTCGTAGCGCTTCGGTGCTACGAACCTCACACGCTCGCGCGAAAACTGATACAATCATCACATGATGACGGACGTAGTGTCGCGGGCGTCCCACATTGCCGCTGGGCAATGGGGGCTGTTCACCACCGCCCAGGCGGAGCGCGCAGGGATCACGCGCGTCCAGCTCTCCCGCCTTGCGGACGCTGGAGTCCTCGAGCGCCTCGGCCGAGGCGTGTACGTCACCACTTCCACGACTGGGGACGAGCACCTGCCCCTGCGTGCCGCATGGCTCGCCCTAGACCCGACCCGCACTGCCGAGGAACGCCTGAGCGACCCGACAACCACCAGTGTGGTCTCCCATGCGTCCGCTGCGGGCCTCCATCGCCTCGGTGACCTCCTTGATGACCAGCACGAGTTCACGAGCGCACGCCGCAAGCAGACGACACGCTCGGGGATCCTCACCCACCGGGGCGACCTCCCAACCCACGACGTCACCATCGTTGAAGGGCTCCCCGTCACGACAGAGGTGCGTACGATCGCAGACCTCCTGGCTGCCGGGACCGACCTGGAACATGTCGCGCAAATGATCGGGCAAGGCGTACGCCGCGGGGTCGTGGACCTTGGCGACCTCGCGTCCCACCTGGACCCCCTCGCGTCCCGTCACGGGCAACGAGACGGACATTCTCTGGTGGAGTACCTGCTGGACGTCGTCGGCCTCAGTCGGGCGGCTCTGACCCGCGAGCTCGCGGCAAGCCCCGCCGGCCAAGACCTTGTCGAAGCAGGTCGCCTTGGTGCACTCGGGGAGATCATCGCGTCGATGCTCACGAAGATCGACACCGGCAAGATGGGCGGGCTCGAGGCGTTCGCCGCGCCCGACGTCGGCAAGCTCAGCGCTCTGAGCGAACTGATCGCGTCCATGCAACCAAAGATCGACACGACCAAGATGTCCGGGCTCGACAAGCTCGATTTCGACAAGCTCACGAACCTGCACGCGCTGATCGCGAACATGTCGCTGACCACACCAGCGTTCTCGCAGAGGATGCAGGAGATCAGCCGGCAACTGGCCACATCCCCTGGGAAGACGGCGCTCGCAGAGGCGGCGGCGTCGTCGAGCATGCAAGCGATCCGTCTTGCAGCAGCAGCCCCGAGTGCGCAAATCGCCAAGGATGCCGGGTGAGCGGCACTGGCGGCTACCGCGACGGCGCCGCTCTGTGGGCTGCCATGACGTCACGTGCGAAACAGACCGCGAACGCCACACGCGCCGACCACGGTGCGCTGGTGCGCCGCTTCGTCTACGACCGATTCCTCGCCCGCGTCTTTCACGATCTCGACGCCCCGTGGGTCCTCAAGGGCGGCACCGCTGTCCTTGCGCGTGTGAACAACGCCAGGACCACGAAGGACGTGGACCTGCTCGTCGAGCTCGACAATCTGGACATCGCCCTCGAATGGCTCCGTGCGTCAGTGGCCGTCGACCTGAGTGACCACTTCCGGTTTGTCATCACGGGCTACGACGCGAGCGTGGGCGGTGCTGGGCAACCGCAAGTTGGCGGGTACCGCGTGCACGTCGACGCGTACTGCGGGGCCATCAAGAAGCAGACGCTCGGCGTGGACCTTGTCACCGGGTCGCTCATGACGACCGCACCGGAGATCAACACTCCCCCTGCCGTCCTGGAACTACGGGGGCTGACGTCACCGACACTGCGCCTGTACCCCGTCGTCGACCACATCGCCGACAAGCTGTGCGCGACCCAGGCAACATACGGCGCCGCAGGAAACCTCCCATCGAGTCGCGTTCGTGACCTCGTGGACCTGGTCGTCTTCGCCCGAACACAGGACGTGGATGGCGACTGCCTCATCGTCGCCATCCGTGCGGAGTGGACGCACCGGTCCCTGCCTGGTGAACCTCTGTTCGCTCCCCCGGAAAGTTGGAGTCGGCGGTACCCACCTATCGCCAAGGCCGTGCGCGCATGCGACGGCCTGACAACCTTCACAGCCGCCACGGAGTTCGTCTCCACATTTCTCGGCCCTGCTCTGAATCAATCCGCGGCAGGGAAACGGTGGGCAGCCGCTGAGAGCGCTTGGCAAAGCTGACCGCCCTAACGGCACCACGCAGGAGGTTCGGGACGCATCCGGGGCCGGCATAGGTGAGGGTGGCGGCGACCTGGGTGCTGTGGAAGTCGCTCAACGGTGTGACTCGCCGCGGTAAACGCAGGTTGTAACAGGGCTATTTGGCAGGTCACCTGTTCCGCAAGGCGATCCCGCTACGGAACGACGAGAATCAGGTTTGTTCCAGGTCGGCGCAGCCTCCGCGCGTGCCCGTAGGCCGTTCCGCCTACGGGACTCACTGTCATGCCGATGACAGTGTGCTCGTTTGGCGTCGTCAGTGTTACGCGCTTGTGCCGGACTCTGATGCGTGGTCGTCGGTCTCGCTTGGTCTGGGGAGGCCGACGAAAGCCCGCATCGCAGCACCGCCTTGAATCATGACGCGCTCGCTCGGCCTGACGAAGCGGTCGGGTGTGAGGATGAACTTGTGGTGCTCGGCAGCGGTTTCGTCGCGCAGTTCGAGCTTGGTTCCGTTGGCTGTGTAGCCCACCTTCCGGCTGACTGCCGATGACGCCGGGTTGTCTGCGTATGCACCGCTGGTGATGGCATGTGCGTCGAGCTCGTCGAAGAAGAAAGCGCACATCGCCTGGCGCATCAGCGTGCCGATGCCTTGACCCTGAACGGATCGAGTGAGCCAGGAGAAGGTGTCCAGGTTGCGCAGGATCGGGTAGCGGACGGCTTCGGCGCCTTGCACCCCGATGATGCGTCCGTCGTAACGGACGACGAGGGGCAGTGCCCACTCGTCGGACGGGAACGTAGCACGGTACTTCCAGTAGCGGCTGGCCAGATTCCTGCCCAGCGCGACGGGGTGCTGGCCAGCCCAGGCTCGCGGGAACGGCCGAAGGTCGTCGCCGTGGATCCCGGCTGCCGCTGCGTCGACGAGCTCGGGGAGATCGTCATCCCGAATCGCGCGCAGAGTGAGTGGCCCGCAACTGATCGATAAGTCGAATGGGGGCCACAGTTCCTCGAGTGACGTCACGACAGGCAATGGTGGCAGCCTTCGCTACGGCGAGCAACCGATTTGGCAGCACCTCCAGGTCGTTTAGGCGCTGTTGTCTGCTCATTACTCGCTCGACACGCACTCCCGTTTACCGATGGAATGGCCACCGTGACTGATCCGCTGCACGATGACGAGTTCTTGATCGACCTGAGTCTCGTTCGGGCTCTTGTTGACCGCGCTCTACCCGAATACGCATCACTACCGCTGAGTCCACTAGGTGCTTCGGGTTCAAGCAATGCCCTTTTCCGACTCCGTGGAGCGGTTGGGACCTGATTACCATCCTTGCGGTGGTTGCTGCGTTGATACTTCTCTTCTCCGGTAACTACCCACGGGGCCTGTTCGACCTGCTGATGGGCCTTAACCGGTGGGTCTACCGGGTGTTGGCGTACATGCTGCTGATGACGGACG
>Ga0097691_1001305_pt1 | contig 18660 bp, 10 predicted proteins | sample NGESurdeep072012_8_FD_72858 | JGI IMG/M metagenome (GOLD analysis project Ga0097691, IMG submission 72858) | Arctic peat soil microbial communities from Barrow, Alaska - NGEE Surface sample 210-1 deep-072012 | ecosystem: Environmental > Terrestrial > Soil > Wetlands > Peat ... | reverse complement strand
TGAGTGCTGAGTGCTGAGTGCTGAGTGCTGAGTGCTGAGTGCTGAGTGCTGAGTGCTGAGTGCTGAGTGCTGAGTGCTGAGTGCTGAGTGCTGAGTGCTGAGTGCTGAGTGCTGAGTGCTGAGTGCTGAGCGCTGAGCACTGAGCACTGAGCACCTGTTAACTGATCTTTAACATCTCGGCTGAATTTCCCTCCCCTCTGGGATTTCGTCGATTTTCGCGGCTTTTCTCTGGGACTCTGGGAAAACGGGGGTGGGTGCCCGCTCCCAAGTTACTGCAAGTAACTTGAAGTTATGTCGTTGATTCCACTGGGAACAGGGGGGAGGGGGTCGGTGACCTCAGAATTACTTAGTGGTAAACAAAGTGCATTCGGTGATCTGCATTCCGATTCGAGATACGGAATACGGCATACGGAATACGAACTCCTCAATGCTCTCAGGTAAACTGAAGTTTTACCTTCGCACCTGAGCGACTCATGAGCACCCCGACAACGAATCCGGAATCTGCATCACCTTCGCCCACCTCCTCCAACTTCATCCGCGACATCATTGTCGAGGACCTGAAGACCGGAAAGTTTGGCGACGCCACGGTCCAGACGCGCTTTCCTCCCGAGCCCAACGGCTACCTGCACATCGGGCACGCCAAGGCCATCTGTCTCGACTTCGGGCTGGCCGACGAGTTCGGCGGCCGCACCAACCTCCGCTTCGACGACACCAATCCCGAAAAGGAAGAGCAGGAGTACGTCGATTCCATCCTGGAGGACGTGCGCTGGCTGGGCTTTGAGTGGGACGGCCTCTATTACGCCTCCGACTACTTCGGCCAGCTCTACGAGTGGGCCATCAAGCTGATCAAGGACGGCAAGGCCTACGTGGACGACCAGACCGCCGACGAAACCCGCAAGACCCGTGGCAGCCTGACCGCACCCGGCAAGGAGAGCCCGTACCGCAATCGTTCGGTGGCGGAGAACCTCGACCTGTTCACGCGCATGAGGGCTGGGGAATTTCCCGACGGTACGCGCGTGTTGCGCGCCAAAATCGACATGGCGTCGCCCAACATGAACATGCGCGACCCGGTGATGTACCGCATCCTGCACGCCGAGCATCACCGCACCGGCGCCAAGTGGCCCATATACCCGATGTACGACTACGCGCACGGGCAATCGGATTCACTGGAGAAGGTCACGCACTCCATGTGCACGCTGGAATTTGCCGACCACCAGCCGCTCTACCGCTGGTACATCGAGCAGCTCGGCATCTTTCCCAGCCAGCAGATTGAATTCGACCGCCTGAACATCACCTACACGCTGCTCAGCAAGCGCAAGCTGCTCCAGTTGGTGAACGACAAGCACGTCAGCGGCTGGGACGATCCGCGCATGCCCACGCTCTGCGGCATACGCCGCCGCGGCTATCCCCCGGAGGCGATTCGCGCCTTCGTAACCGCCGCGGGCGTGTCGCGCACCAACGGCACCGTGGAACTGGCGATGCTGGAGCACTTCGTGCGCGAGGACCTGAACCAGCGAGCGCCACGCGTGATGGCCGTGCTGCGTTCGCTGAAGGTTGTGATCGACAACTATCCCGAGGGCCAGGTCGAGGAGTTGGACGCGGTCAACAATCCGGAAGATCCCGCGGCCGGCTCGCGCAAGGTTCCGTTCTCCAGGGTGCTCTACATCGAGGACGACGATTTCCGCGAGACGCCTCCACCCAAGTATTTCCGCCTCACACCCGGACGCGAAGTGCGCCTGCGCTACGGCTACTTCATTACCTGTACCAGCGTGGTGAAGAACGACAAGGGCGAGGCGGTCGAAGTGCATTGCACGTACGATCCGGCGACCAAAGGCGGCGATGCTCCCGACAAGCGCAAGGTGAAGGCGACCATCCACTGGGTCTCAGCCGCGCACGCCGTCAACGCCGAGGTGCGGCTCTACGAAACGCTGTTCAGCAAGGAAGACCCCAACCAACTGGAAGAGGGACAGGACTTCACCGCCAACCTGAATCCGCACTCTCTCGAAGTCTTACGCGACGCCAAACTGGAGCCGTCACTGGCAAATGTAGAGCCCCTCAGCCGCTACCAGTTCGAGCGCCTGGGGTACTTCTGCGCCGACCGCGATTCCGCTCCCGGCAAGCCCGTTTTCAACCGGACCGTTGCCCTGAAGGACGCGTGGGCAAAAATCGAAAAAGGCCGAGGAGGTAAGTAAATCAGTGGGTTGGGCGGGAGTCCCCTACCATTCATAACTTGTTTGTTAGTAATTCTTCCGTTAGTGTACTTGCCCGATTGATTCTCAACACCAAAGTACTATGGTTTCCCAACCCTGCCCGTGTTACCGTGATTCTCCCCCGATATTGTGCGTTGCAATGCGCCTCCAGGCGGGCGTGAACGCAGGGATATACGGTTTCCGGCCTTAGGCAACCGACAATTCCCAGGAGCAAATCTTAGCCAATCCGCATGCCGAGTGTCCTCATTGGCGTCGTCGCCGTACCGGGCTTCTTTGCCCTGCTGCTCTTCTGCGTCTTCACCTACCTGTACCGGCAGGCGCCCCAACCCTACTTCCGGGCATGGCAACTCGCGTGGGCTGCGTACTGCCTGGAATACGCGCTCCTCGCCTGGTTTTATTACGGGAACGGCGGCGCGGGCGCGTGGCTTGGAGCTGAGCTTTGTTTTTGCGCGGTGGCGCTCTGCCTCATGATTTCGACGCGCCTGGTGGAGCACGAGGAGTTTCGGCTGGGGTGGCCGGATGTGGCGGTCTCCACCGCACTCCTGGTGGTGATCGCACAATCGTTCTGGGTACATATGCGTGGCGGCGAGTTCCGTTTGGACACTCACCCCGTGGTCGAGGTGGATGCCGCGGTTGCCGCGGTCATCCTGTACTGTTCCTGGCGCTTCTTCCGCGCGGCCCGGAGCAACGATTCGCTCGGCCTGAGACTATTGTCCGCCACGCTTCTGGTGTGGGTCCCGCTCCTGATGTCGCGCCAGTTCCACGAATTCTTCGACCGCTACTTCGGCAGCCGGGGCCATTTCCTGGGTCCGCTGCCGCAGATGCTGGTCGCCATGTCGATGGTGGTGGTGCTGTACGACAACGAGCGGCGCGTGATCCAGGAGAATGCGCTCACGTTTTCCAGCCTCGACATCGACCGCTCGTCGCTGCTCGCCGCCGAACAACTGGCGCCGGCGATGCGCAAGGTGCTGGACCGCATCCTGAGCGTGTTGCGCGTCCGGCAGGGCGCGCTATGCGTGGCCGAGCGCTGGCGCCCGGTGCTGCCATCGATCAGCTCGGGATTCCCGCAGGAGTTGCCGAAGCTGCTGGAGGCGGACGGAACCGGCGAATACCTCAGCGATTTGGCGTACCGCCACGGCGGGCTGACCACGCTCCGCAACCTGGCGAGCCTGTCCGAACCCCTTCCCGCGGGCCCGCCAGGACGCTTCGAGCGCTGCCGGGAACTGCTGCTCCAGTTCGGGGTGAATTCGCTGACCGTACTGAGCCTGCAAACGCGCGACAACAATTTCGGAGTGGTCCTGCTGCCGCACGATCGCTACGGCATCCTGGGGACGTCGCAGTTGCGCATGCTGTTGAGCGTATCCATGCAGGTCGGTATGACGCTGGAGAATTACGTCGTCATGCACGATGCGCAGCGGCGCACGCGCGAATACGAATTGCTTACCCAGATGGGCCAGGTAGTCAGCTCGCGGCTCGATCCCGACGAGGTGCTGCGCTCCATTCACAAGGAACTCGGCTTGCTCTTCGATACCGAGACGTTTTATGTCGCTTTCCTGGATGACGACGAAGTGCGCTTCGACTTCGAAATCGTGAGCGGCCGTCTTCGCCCCAAGCGGTCCCGCAAGATGGCCAACGGCGTGACGGAGTGGGTGATCCGCACCGGCCAACCCGTATTGATCCGCTCCGACATGGAGAAGACGCGCGCGAAACTGGGCATTACCTTTGTTCCCGAGCGCCCTGCTAAGAGCTACTGCGCCGTCCCAATCTGTAGCAACAACCTCCCCATCGGAATGATGGCGGCAATGAATTTCGACCGCGAGTTCGTTTACGAGCAGCGCGACCTGGAATTGCTGCAGACCGCCGCCGGGCAAGTCGCGGTCGCCATCGAGAATGCGCGCCTCTTCGCCGACCAGCAGCGGCGCTCCCGCTACCTCGCGTTCCTGAACAACGTTTCCAAGGCAGCGATTTCCAGCCAGGACTCCGAGCAGCTTCTGGCCGAGATCGTGGCTGAGATCCAGCACAACTTCGAGTTCGACCACATCGGCATCGGCGTGCTCGACTACGTCAGCAAGGAAATCGAGATCAAGGCCGAAGCCGGAGCGACCGCGCATGCGGCCGGCAAGCGCGTGCCCTTGGGAGTGGGTGCGATCGGACGCTGCGCGCGTTCCAACGAGATGGTACTGATGCAGAACGGCGTCGACGCCTACCTGCAAAGCGTGCTGCCCGACGCGCGTTCGGTGCTTTGCCTCCCCATCGCGTATTCCGACAGCCTGCTCGGCGTGCTCAACGTGGAGAGCCGTCGCGAGCGCGCCTTCCCCGAGCAGGAAGTGCTCATCCTGCGCACCCTGTCCGGGTTATTGGCCACCGCGCTGCACAACGCGTTCGTTTTCCAGAAACTCCAGCAGCAGTCGATTACCGACGGCCTCACCGGCATCAAGACCCGCCGCTTTTTCCTGGAAGGCCTGCAATCGGAGTGGAAGCGCGCGTCGCGCTCGGGACGCCCGTTCTCGGTCGTGCTCATCGACCTCGACAAGTTCAAGGAAGTGAACGACGGCCTCGGACATCTGGAGGGCGACCTGGTGCTGGCGCGCATCGGGCGATTGCTCGAGCAGAAATCGCGCCAGTCGAACGTGGTCGCGCGCTACGGTGGAGACGAGTTCGTCATTCTCATGCCGGAAACCAGCGTGGAGCAGGCACAGATCCTTGCCGAACGCCTGCGCCTGTGGATTGCGACCGATCCCATGCTCAGCGAACGGCGCATCACCGGCAGCTTCGGTGTCGCCAGCTTCCCGGAGCACGGCGCCACCGCGGAAGAGGTCATCCGCGTTGCCGACGCCGGCATGTACACCTCCAAGCACAGCGGCGGAAATTGCGTTTCCATCGCCGAGGAGTACATCGGCGCCGATAGTACGGTCGCTCAGCGCCAGTTGCTCACCGCCTACGTCGAGGGCTTCCTGCAGCGCGAGCACACCGGTCCGGAATCGGTGCAGGAGATCGTGGCCACGCTGCGCAAGATGTGCGGCACCGGGACCACCCGCGAGACCATCATGGACGCCCTGCTGGCGCTCAGCCGGGCCGCCGAATCGCGCGAGGTCCATGCCGCCGGCTTTGGCGACCGTTCCGCGCGCTACGTGGAAAGTGTTTGCCGCGACTTGGGCATGGGTGAGCGCGAAATGGCCGACATGGTCTATGCCGCCCGCGTGCACGACGTAGGCAAGCTCATCATCCCGGAGAAAATTCTCTGCAAGCCGAGCGCGCTCAATGAGGACGAGTATTGCCTGGTGAAGCTGCACCCCGCGACCGGCGCCGACATCGTTTCCTGCATCCCGGATAGCGAATTGCTGCGCGACATCGTGAGATACCACCACGAGCGCCTCGATGGGACCGGCTATCCCGACGGCCTGCGCGGAGAAGAAATACCGCTCGGCGCGCGCGTGCTGGCCGTGACCGACGCCTACCAGACCATGACCAGCGATCGTCCGTTTGCGCCGCGCCTCACCCACGAGGAGGCCGCCCGCGAACTCGAGCGCTGCAGCGGAAAGCAATTCGATCCGTTGGTTGTGCAGACCTTCCTGTGCCAACTCAAGGGCGATTTGGCCACGGCGCGCAGCAACGCTTTCTAGTTGCGCGTGTGCTTGTGCCGCGCCACCGCTTGCTCGATCACCTTTTTCGCCACCTCATCCACAACCTTCTGCGGAACCTCGGCGGTGGTGGTCTTCCGGCGCAGGTGGCGGCTGTGTCCCTTGCTGAGGAGCACGACCACGTGCGCGATGGCAACGTTGTCGCTGCCCATGCCTTCGGGGGTCTTGGCCTTGACGCCGACCTCGGAATCGTTGATGCCAAGCAGCTCCGCCACTCGTTTTTGGATGGCTGCGGCGTGGGGAACGATCTTCGGCGCCGCCAGGATCAAGGTGGAATCTACGTTGGCCACGCGGTATCCCGCAGCTTTCACTCGCCGTAGCGCTTCGGCCACGAATACGGCGGAATCGGCGCCCTTCCACTTGGGATCGGAGGGCGGGAAAAACGTTCCGATGTCACCGGCAGCGATGGCGCCCAGCAGGGCGTCGGTGAGCGCGTGCAGCAGGACATCGCCGTCGGAATGACCGGCCAGCCCGTGCGAGTGCTCAATGGCGAGCCCGCCGATCCGGAGCGGCACTCCGGGCCTGAATTCATGCGAGTCCCAGCCGTAACCGATTCTCATGCCTGACGACCTTCCTGGCGCGCGTAGAACTCCGCCAGTTCCATGTCGCCCAGCGTCGTAATCTTCATGTTCTTCGGCGAGCCCATGACCACGACCACTTCATGGCCGCTCCGTTCGACGAGCGACGATTCATCCGTACCAATGAATCCGTCCCGTTCGGCTTCGTCGACAGCTTTCTTCAGCACGCCGTAGCGGAAGCCTTGCGGCGTCTGCGCCATCACGATTTGCGCGCGCGGAATCGTGGCGCGGATGACCGCGCCCTCGGCCGTGCGCTCCACCTGCTTGATCGTATCCACCGCCGGCACGCCTGCGATCGCCGCTCCGTACCGCGACGCAGCGTCAATAACATGCTCGATCGTCTCCTGGTCGACAAACGGCCGGACCGCGTCGTGCACCAGAACGATGTCATCGTCTGCTGCCTTCACCGTGGCCAGCGCGTTCGCCACCGATTGCTGCCGGTTCTCGCCGCCTTCGACCACGTGCACGGATTTTGGCAGCTTGTCGGCCTTCAGCCGTTCGAGGAATGCCTTCGATTCCGCCTGCCGCAGGGCAAGATAAATCTCCGTCACCCGGGGCGCGGCCGCGAACTTGCGCAGCGTCTGCAGCAGGATGGGGACGCCGCCCAGTTCGGAATATTGTTTCGACGTTTGTGGCCGCCCACCGGCGGGCGCCATGCGCGTCCCCAGCCCCGCCGCGGGAATGATGACAATTACATTCATAAGAGGGTGCAAGTATAAAGCAGTTTCCAGTTGCCAGTCGTCAGTCGTCAGTCGTCAGTCGCCGGAATCCCGACCACCGCAAAAAAGCAAAGGCCCGAAACGTCCGGGCCTTAACTCGCAACTTACAACTGATCTACCAGACGCTACACGCGTTTGCGCGCACCATGGGCTGGCCCTGCTTGCAGCCGAACGCCTTCTGGAACTCCGGCATGTTTGACACCACGCCGTTCACGCGATACTGGCCGGGCGAGTGCGGGTCGGTAAGCGCGCGCAAACGGGACTGCTCCGGGGTCACGTTCTGGCACCAGATCTGGCCGAAGGCGATGAAGAAACGCTGGTCGGGCGCGAAGCCGTCGATCGCTTTTTCCATCGTCCCGGCCTGCTGCATCTTGTCGTGCAGCGCCATCAGCGACAGGCGCACGCCACCATTGTCGGCGGTGTTCTCGCCCAGCGTGAGCCGTCCTCGGACGTGTACGTCGTCCACGGCAACGAACTTGTCGTACTCATCCGAGATGCAGGTCGTACGCTTCTCGAACTCGTCCTTGTCCTGTTTCGTCCACCAGTCGCGGAGGTTACCTGTGGCGTCGAATTTCGCGCCCTGATCGTCAAAGCCGTGCGTCAGCTCATGCCCGATCACGGCGCCGATGCCGCCGAAGTTCACCGCATCGTCCATCTTGTTGTCATAGAACGGCGGCTGGAGGATCCCGGCGGGAAAGTTGATGTTGTTCTGCGCTGGACTGTAATAAGCATTCACCGTCGGCGGCGTCATGCCCCATTCCTTCTTGTCCACCGGCTTGCCTATCTTGTTCATGTTGCGATTGATCTCGAACTGGGTGGCCCTGCGGACATTGCCTAGCAATTCGCCCGGAACAACTTTTACTGTCGAATAGTCCTTCCACGTGTCCGGATATCCGATCTTGTTGGCAACGCCGTCCAGCTTCACCTGCGCGGCCTTCTTGGTTCCGTCGCTCATCCAGTCGAGCTTCTTCAGGTCGGCGCTCATCGATTTCTCGATCCCGTTCACCATCGCCAGCGTGCGCTCCTTGCCTTCCTTGCCGAAGGTCTCGTTAATGAACGGCTGGCCCAAAGCTTCGCCGAGCGTGGCGTCGGTCAGGCGCACGCAACGCTTCCAGCGCGCCTGCTGCTCCTTCTGCCCACCCAGGAACTTGTCGCGGAAGTTGAAGCTCTCGGTAACGAACGGCTCCGACAGCCACTGGGCCGCGCCTTGCAACAGGTGCCAGCGCAGGTAGGTCTTCCAGTTGTCCACCGAGACGGAGTCCAGCAGCGGCCCGATTTGCTTGAAGAAGTCCGGGTTGCCAACGTTGACTTTCTCGAACGCGGGCGGCGCCAGCGTGGAGAGGAAGGTCTCGAATTCGAAATTGGGAGCCAGCGCCAGGAACTCGGCGCGCGTCATCGGGTGGTCGCGGTTCGCCGGGTCGCGCATGGCGATGCGGTCCATCTGCGCCTTGGCAAGCTGCGTCTCGATGTCCATCACTGCCTTCGATTCCGCTTGCGCTTTGTCCGGCGCGTCGCCCAGCAGCTCGAACATCTTCTGCACGTGCGCGACATATTTCTCGCGCGTTTCTTTCGATTTGGCGTCGTCCTTGAGGTAGTAGTCGCGGTCGGGCAGCGACGTTCCGCCCTGGTCGGCGCCGGCGATCGTCATGCCGGAGTTATGCAGGTCGGCCGTCGGCCCAAAGCGGAAGAGCGCGGCCGTGCCCTTGCGGTGCAGGCGCGCGATTTCGGCGATCAGGCTCTTGCGGTCCGTGATCTTCGCGATATCAGCCAGGTCCGGCTGGATCGGCTTCGCGCCGGCGGCATTGACTTTGGTTTCGTCCATGCAGGAGCCGTACATGTCGCCGATCTTCTGCATGACCGGCGTGCGGTTCGCGCCGCCCTTCGACGCGCGCTCCAGAATGTCGTGCAGGATATCGCGATTGCGCTCCGACAACTGGTTAAAGCGTCCCCAGGTCGCCTGGTCGGGCGGGATGGGGTTCTTGGCCATCCAGCCGCCGCAAGCGTACTGGTAGAAGTTCTCGCAGGGATTGACGCTCTTGTCCATCGCCGACTGGTCAAAGACCGGAATGGTCGGCAGGTTTGTTTTCTCGGTGGGCTTCTTCGCCGGCGCGCCTTGCGCCAGGCACAACGACGTCAACAGCAGAAGGGTAGCGAAAATGCGAATAGGGCGCATACTGACCTCGGTTTCGATATGTCGAACCTGAAAGCATACTCGTGCCGTCGTATTCGGGCAATTCTCACCGAGGCGCAGTAGCCGTCCGCGATAGACTAGCCTTTCGCATGCGCGTCGCCATCGACATCCGTCCCATCCGGGACTTCGGCGTGGGAACTTACATCCGTAACGTGGTGCGGATCCTCGGCCGCATCGACCAGCACAGCGACTACTTCCTCATTGGGGGCCGTGACCGCGTGCGCGAAATCGGCCGCCTGCCCGACAACTTCCACATCGTTCCCTTCAGCGCCGACGAGACCTCCTACCGCGGATACTTCGGCTTCCGCCAGGTCCTGCGCTATTACCGCTGCGACCTGGTTCATATCCCACATCTGCTGTGGACGCCCTTGTACCTGCCGTGTCCCTACGTGATCACCGTCCACGACGTGCTCGACTTCATGTACCGCGCCGAGAACCGAGGCGGCGCCCGCCGCGCGCTCCACCGCTATTGCACGCAACACGTACTGAACCACGCCGCGCGCATTCTCGCCGTCTCGCAGTTCACCAAGAAGGACATCCAGCGCCTGTTCAAGATTCCCGACGCGAAGGTGGAAGTCATCTATAACGCCATCGACGAGCGCTTCCGCCAGGGTCACGCCAACGACGCCGACCGCGAGTTCATTGCCGAGCGCTACCAGACGAATTACCCGTTCATCCTCTACGCCGGCCGCATCAGCCCGCACAAGAACATCATCCGCATCATCGAGGCATTTTCGGCGCTCAAGACCGAACTGGAAAAGGAAGGCAAATACCCCGACCTGAAACTGATCATCATCGGCGACGAAGTTTCCCGCCATCCCGACCTGCGGCGCACCGTGATCCGAAGCGGCGTGCAGAACGATGTCCGCTTTCTCGGCTTCGTGCCGATTGAAGTGTTGCGCACGTTCTACGATGTCGCCAAGGTCTTCGTTTTTCCCTCCCTCTACGAAGGTTTCGGTCTGCCGCCGCTGGAAGCCATGGCGCACGGCACGCCGGTGGTCACGTCCAACACATCCTCGCTGCCGGAAGTGGTCGGAAACGGCGCTGTGCTAGTGAATCCTGAGAACGTCTTCGAGATCATGCGCGCCATCCACCATGTGCTGGTGGACCAGGGCTTGCGCGAGAAACTCAAGCAGAAGGGCTACGAGCAGGTACAGCGCTTCTCATGGGAGGATTCCGTGCAGCGCATCCTGCGGGTTTACCACGAAGTCGCCGGCGAGGCCAAAATTGCCGATCGACCTTAGCGGGGCCGGTGCGACGGCGGTGACATCGAATATAATGACGATGTTGGCAGTCGGACCGGACGGTCGCTGAGAGCGGCGCAAGCCGATCTTGGAGGAAAGTCCGAACTCCGCAGAGCAGTGTGCCGGATAACGTCCGGGAGGCTGGCGTCAAGGCCAGTCGACGGAAAGTGCCACAGAGAAAATACCGCCTGGTATCTCGCATTTCTTGATGCGGGGTCCCCGGAACGCGCCGCTTTTGCGCGTTCTGGGGTGCTAGGTAAGGGTGAAAAGGTGCGGTAAGAGCGCACCGCCGGGTGAGCGAATGGCGCGAGCCGTTCCGCTCGCCGCCATTCGCGAGGGCGAAGCGCTTGCGCGGAGCCCTGAAAATGACGGCCAGTAATGGCACGGGCATGGCAAACCCCACACGGAGCAAGACCAAATAGGGGACGAATCCGGGAGAACGGGGGCCCCGGAACGCGCCGCTTTTGCGCGTTCTGGGGTGTCAGGAATTCCGGTGCGTGCCGGCTCGGCGCGCCAGCCCGATAGGGCACCCAGCAATGGGTGAAAGTTCCGGGTAGGTCGCTACAGGCGTTCAGCGATGGGCGTCGCAGAGGAATGACCGTCCCTGCCGCAAGGCAGGACAGAATTCGGCTTATAGGTCCGACTGTCTTCTTTTCAATCGGTTACTGACGTTCGCTGGGAAATCGTGCCAGATTCTCGCCACTGGTGGGGATAATACGAGTTTTCGGCGAACGCCAAACTGCCTTTGCTTACCGCGTTGCTATAGCTCACCTCTCCTTCTAAAACCGCGCCCGATCTCGTCAATACCAACAGCGGCAAGAATGCGCGTGTGCACGAACTGTTTTGACGAACCTCGCGGGAATCGCTGCGTGCTTTGACTTCGGGGAATCATGACAGCCCATGAGGGCCGTTGTGTCCAAAACCGTTAGTTGTGGAACCACCTCGATTCGCGACATCAAGAATTGCAATCCGTTCCATCCGGCTCGCGTACAATATTCCGTCACGCCATCATGAGCGAACTCGTATTTGCGGCCGATCTAGGCGGGACCAAACTCGCCTGCGCGACGGTGACGCCGACCGGAACGATTGTCGATCGCATCGTCGAAGCGGTCGATAGTAGTTCGAAGTTCGCGGCCGTTGCACAAATCAAACGACTGGCGCAGCGCCTGGCAAAACCTGCGGCGGCGTCCGACGTTTTTGTTGCTGGCGGGGTCGCCGTTCCTGGCCTCGTTCGACGCAGCGGTACGGTGTGGGCGCCCAACCTGCCTGGATGGGAGCGCGTGCCGCTCGGCAGCCGTCTGCAAAAGTCCTTGGGGATTCCCGTCATTGTCGAAAGCGACCGCAACGCCGCTGCCGTCGGCGAAACGTGGATGGGCGCCGCGCGCGGCAAAGAAGACGCGGTACTCCTGACCATCGGCACAGGCATCGGGGCCGGCATCATCAGCGGTGGACGTCTCATTCGCGGCGCACATGAGTTGTCGGGATGCGCCGGATGGCTGGTCGTTACCGACAGCTACCCGAGTGAGGCACGACGCATTGGTCAACTGGAAACCTTCGCCGCGGGACCCGCCGTGGCGCGCGCGGCGTCGAAATTACTGGAGCAAGGCGCGACCAGCACCTTAACCGATCTGATCCTCGGCGAGCTTACAGGCCTCGCGGTTGCGAAGGCCGCGCGCACCGGCGACAAACTCGCCAGACAGGTTTTCGAAAATCTCGGTGAGGTCCTCGGCCGGGGCGTCGCCAACATCATTAGTCTGTTCGATCCCGAAGTGATCGTCATCGGCGGGGGCATGGCCGACTCCGCCGACCTGTTCCTTCCCACTCTAATGAAGACGGCCCGAAAGTTCGCGCAGCCGTTGTCGGCGCCGCAAACCAAGATCCGCGTGAGCCAGTTGCGCGGCGACGCCAACCTGCTCGGCGCCGCCCGTCTGGCCTGGGATGCGGCCATCAATTCCGATCGCGAATAAACCGCAAGCAGATTCGTCGTTAGTGGCGTTGGGCCGGCCCCGATTTTCCACCCCCACCCCCCTGAAATTCCTTTTCGAACGTCGGTGGTTCCCGTTTCGGGAACGGTACTTCCGCAGTTTTCCTTTGGTATTTCATGGACTTACGATGGGTGTACCGGGCAGCGCCAACCTACGTCTTTCCTCTATTGACAAATTCCTTTTCCAATTCGAAATTCCCATTGTTAGCCCAGATAGTTTGTAACACAGGGTTCAACAGGTGGAAGTACGAATCCGCTCCGCCTGTAGGAGATACTGTTGTGAAACAACTAAGAGCGCTGCTGATTCTTCTTTTGCTCCCAACCGTCCTTCTCGCTCAGAACGTTACGAGTTCGGTCAAAGGTGTTGTTGTCGATCCATCGGGCGCCGTGGTTTCGGGCGCCTCGCTGAGCCTGACCAACGACGCGACCGCGAGCACCGCCGCGACGAAGGCCGACGACACGGGAACGTTTACATTCACGAACGTGCCGCCGGGTAGCTACACATTAAAGGTGGACGCAGCCGGCTTCCGCACTCTCAGCCTCAACAAGGTAATGGTGGAAGCCAGCCAGATCCGAACGCTTGGCAACGTCGCCCTGCAAATCGGCGCGACGGCCGACGCGGTGACCGTCACCGCCGAAGGCGCGCAGATGCAGTTGGCGAGCGCCGAAAAATCCGGCGTTGTCACCGGGAAGCAGTTGGATACCCTCGCCCTCAAGGGCCGCGACATCTTTAGTGTCCTAGCCACCATCCCGGGCGTAGTCGACACCGGCGCGGCAGGCAGCCGCGTCATTTCGATGCCGACGCAGATCGCGGGCACGAGCATCAATGGCGGCCGGGACAGCCAGAAGAACTTCAACGTTGACGGCATCACCGACCTGGACACCGGTTCAAACCAGACCGTTCACTTCACGACTTCGCCCGATTCGATCCAGGAAGTAAAGATCCTCACCTCGAATTATCAGGCTGAATTCGGCCGCAGCGCCGGCGGCACCATCAACGTCATCACCAAGAGCGGCACGCAATCGTTGCACGGCACGGGTTACTACTACGGCCGCAACGAAAGCCTCAACGCGAAAAGCTGGGACGCTCATCACTACAACACCAAGAAAGACATCGAGCGCGCCGGAGTGAAAGGCTTCAGCGTCGGCGGCCCAGTCTTCATCCCTGGACACTTCAATACCAAAAAGGACCGCCTCTTCTTCTTCTCCTCGGAAGAGTGGAGCAACTGGCGCCAGCCTGCTTCCACCAAGATCGTGACGGTTCCGACGGCGGCCGAGCGCAATGGCGACTTCTCGCAGAGCCTTGACGGCACCGGCCTGGCGATCCGCGTCATCGATCCCAACACCGGGCTCCAGTTCACCAACAACCAGATCCCGCAGGCGCGTTGGAGCACGATGGGGCAGAAGATCCTGAACTTCTTCCCGATGCCGAACTACACGAACCCGCTGGGCAACTACCGCGGCAACTACATCTCGCAGTACAGCGGCCAGTACACACGGCGTTCCGACATGTTCCGCATCGATGCGAATATCACCTCGACGTTGTCGGCGTACTTCCGCTTCAATAACGACATGGACAAGCAGGACCAGCCGTGGGGCAACTGGACCACGAGCATGAACTGGCTGCTCAGCAGCCTCTCATTCAATCAGCCCGGATACGGCTACACCGCACACGTGACGAAGATTTTCTCGCCGACGCTGGTCAACGACTTCAGCTTCGGCAAGAGCCACAATCACCTGTCGGCGGTCCCGAGCGACCCGAGCAAGTGGCAGCGTTCGCTGCTCGGCATTCCCGAACTGTTTTCCGACTCGCCGTACCTGCCGAACATTTCCTTCGGCGCGCGTCACGGCACTCCGGCCAACATCAGCGTCATCGGTTCGTTCCCCTACGAGAACACGAATGACATCTACAGCATCGTCGATAACGTCAGCAAAGTTGCCGGCCATCACCAACTGAAGGCGGGTTTCTACTTCGAGCGCACGGGCAAGCTGTCGCCGCTGTGGACGACCTACCGCGGTTCGCTGGCCTTCGGGCACTCTTCGCTGAACCCGATCAGCTCGAACGACGGGTTCTCCAACGCGCTGCTCGGCATCGTGAACTCCTACACGGAGAGCACGCAGGGCGGCAGCGGCGACTGGTGGTTCAACAACATCGAGTGGTATGTGCAGGACAACTGGAAGGTGAGCTCGCGCGTTACGCTCGATTTCGGCGTGCGCTTCTACCACATGGGCCCGGTCGTGGATTACAACAACAAGATGGCCACGTTCAATCCCAACCTGTTCGACGCTTCGAAGGCGCCCCGGCTCTATATGCCAGCGATGAACGGCGGCGTCCGGATGGGATATGACGCCGCCACCAGCACCTACGTTCCGGCCGTCGCGATCGGCGCGATCGTTCCCGGCAGCGGCGACGTGAACAACGGCACTTGCGCGGCGGGCAAGAATGGCTGCCCGAAGGGTCTGGCCAACTACTCGGCCATTGACGTGGGTCCCCGCTTCGGTCTTGCCTTCGACCTGTTTGGCACCGGCGACACGGTGCTGCACCTGGGCGCGGGTATCTTTAAGGACCGTGGCTCCATCCTGCCCTCCGTGTACGTGGCAGGCAGCCAGCCGGTTGGTTACACGGCCAACGCCTACTTCACCACGCTGGAACAGTTGACCGCCGCCCAAGGCTACCGCTTCCCCAGCGGTGGCGCTTACAGCAGCGGCGGCTACGCCCTGTACGGCGACCTGAAGACCCCGACGGTCACCAACTACAGTTTTGGCATGCAGCAGAAGCTGCCGCAGTCGATCGTCCTGGATATCTCCTACGTCGGCAACATCGCGCGCCACACCTGGGTGAACCGCACCCTGAACCCGATCCCAGTCGGCGCGCGCTTCAACCCCGCCAACGTGGACACGACCACGGGCGCTGCGTTGCAGGACAACTTCCTGCGCACCTACCGCGGTTACGGCGACATTACCGCCCAGGAGTACACGGGCACGGCCAACTACAACTCGTTGCAGGTCTCGGCGACACGCCAGTTCCGCAACGGTTTGCAGTTCGGCCTCGCCTACACCTGGTCGAGGACTCTGGGAGTCATCAGCGGCGACGGCGAGTACGTCAGCACGTACCTCAACCCGCGCCAGTACAACTACGGGCCGCTGGCGTACGACCGTCCGCACTCGCTCGTGATCAATTATTTCTACGACCTGCCGAAGCTGGGCAAGAAGCTCGACAACAAGGCGCTCTCGTACATCTTCGACGATTGGGCGCTCAGTGGTATTACCAGCTTCATCTCGGGCGCGCCGGTCACGCCCGCCGTGAGCTGGTCCGATGGGCGGGACGTCACCGGTTCGAGCGATGGAGCGCGCGGTCTGCTGGTCGGCAATCCCGACTCGAACGTTCCTGCGGGCTTGAACTTTAACCCGGCGGCCTTCGCCCCGACGCCGAAAGGCACCTACGGCAACGTCAGCTTCGGGACCATCCGCCCCGGCGGGCTGCGCGGGCCCGGCGCCAACAACTGGGACATCGCTATCAGCAAGCGTATTCCGCTTGGCTCCGAGAGGCGATACTTCCAGTTGAAAGGCGAGACGTTCAACACCTTCAACCACACCCAGTACTCGTCCTACGACTCGTCGTTGGTCTTCAACGCGGCAGGGACGCAGACGAACACGCAGGCGGGTATCTACAACCATGCGCGCGATCCGCGCAAGGTGCAGTTCTCCGCGAAGATTTACTTCTAACCCGAGGTGCCCGCTGACGCCGGTGTCATCGGCGTCAGCGGGCACGATCCTCGATCTCGTCCGAGATTCCGCACATGAAGAAGCTGCTCAGCATTACGCTCACTTTCGCTCTGGTGTGCGTGGTAAATGCCGCCCCACCTACCGGACAGGGCCGCGCCACCACGAACCCGGTAAGCAACGCGACCGTACTTCCTCCGCCAACGTTCTTTCCGGTCTCCGCGTGGTACAGCGGCGGCAAGGCGCGTGCGCCGATGCTCTCCGAAATCACTCGGCAGTCGGAGCAACAGTGGCGCGAAGACCTGCGCAACATCAAGGGACTCGGCTTCAATACCGTCCGCACCTGGATCGAGTGGTCGAAGAACGAGCCGCGCGAAGGCGAATATCACTTCGAAAACCTCGACCTCCTGCTCAAGCTGGCGCAAGAGGAAGGCCTGAAGGTCATCATCCAGGTGTATACGGATTCGGCGCCGCAGTGGGTGGGCCGCAAGTATCCCGATGGAAAGTTCACGTCGCAGGGCGGGCAAGTGGTCCCGTCACAGGCAGCGCCAGGCTACTGCTTCGATCATCCCGGTGTGCGCGAAGCAATGCTGAATTACTTCAAGGAAGCCGCGCGGCACGCCATTAAGAGCCCGGCGTTTTACTCCTGGGACCTGTGGAGCGAGCCTGCGATCATGAATTGGGCGCTGCCGAACTACATGGCGAACCCGCAGTTCTGCTACTGCCCATACACCCAAGCGCGCTTCCGCAACTGGCTGAAGAACAAATACGGCAATAGTCTCGAGGCGCTCAATAAGGCGTGGTACCGCACCTTCGAAAGCTGGGACGAAGTCGAACCGCCGCGCTTCGGCACCATTCTTACCTACACCGATTTCATGGATTGGCGCGTTTTTATCGGTGGCAAGATCGCCGACGACCTGCACTCGCGCAGCCTTGCCGTCAAGGAAGTCGATCCCGGCCACTACACCACCAGCCACGCTCCCAACCCGTCGCCGGTGTTCCGCACGCTGGCCGATCCGATGGACGCCAGTGACGACTACCTGATGAAGAACTCCGTCGATTTCTTCGGCACCAGCTTTTATCCGAAGCTGACGTCTCCCGAGCGCGACATGCCGCTGGAACGCCGCGCGCTGCTGATGGACATGACACGCGCCGTCACCGGCGACAAGGGCTTCTACGTCGGCGAGTTGCAGGGCGGCTACGGCGTGCACGGAATCATCAGCGGCAATCCCGTTACCGGCGCGGAACTCAACCTTGAGATGTGGGGGATGATTTCGCGCGGTGCCAAGGCCATCAACATCTACGCTTTCTATCCCATGAGCACCGGGTATGAATCGCTCGGCTACGGTCTCATCAATCTGGACGGCACGCTCACTGACCGCAGCAAGACCGCGGGTCAGACGGCGAAGCTCATCGCCGCGAACCAGGACGCGATTCTTTCCGCGAAACCGCAAGCCGCGGAAGTGGCGGTCGTCTTTAATCCACTCGTGCCGCTGCTCGGGGGTGAGCAGGCCTATGGCGACCACCGGTCCATGCACCGCGCCGTCGCCGGATACCACCGCATGTTCTTCGAGCGGAATATCCCGGTCGATTACCCCAGCGCGCGCGAGCTCGATCCCGCAAAGCTCAAACAGTACAAGCTGGTTATCGTTCCCTATCCGCTGCTGCTGACCAGGCAGATGGCGGACGCGCTGCGCGAGTACGCGCGCGAAGGCGGGCACCTGTTTGTCGAAGCGCGGCCCGGGTGGGTCGACGAAGAAGGTCACGCTCAGCCCGTTCAGCCCGGATTCGGTTGGGACCAGATGACCGGCGTCCGCGAGTTACAGGTGCTGCCGGGCAAAACGTTCGACATTCAGTGGGGAACGGCGAAGTTCCCCGGCATGAGCTTCGAGGAGCAGTTCACGGTTCTCGATCCCTCCGCAAAGCAGGTAGCGAAGTTCGCCGACGGCAGCGCCGCTGGTTACGAGCACGCCTACGGCAAAGGAAGCGTGATCATTCTCGGAACCTTCGCGGGTGAGCCGAACTTCACCAGCCCCGTGCCGCACCATCCCCTCGCCGACCTGCTGACGCAGTGGGCAGGTGTGGGCCGACCGGAGATCAAGTCGAACACCTTTGTTGAGGTTCGCCGCATGATGTCGCCCCGAGGTGAACTCGTGCTCGTTTTCAACCACGGCAAGGAAGCCGCGCACCTCGCCTACACCGCCGATCTTGATCGTGCCGCGACGAAGGTCACCGAAATTACCGGCTCGCGGCAACTCGCGGCCGGAAAGCAATTCCAGCTCGACGAAGACGTGCCCGGCGAGACCGTGCGTGTCTTCCGAATCGATTACTAGCATTGCGAACGCATTTATACGGAGGAGTTGTGAGTCA
>Ga0097691_1001303_pt1 | contig 18705 bp, 17 predicted proteins | sample NGESurdeep072012_8_FD_72858 | JGI IMG/M metagenome (GOLD analysis project Ga0097691, IMG submission 72858) | Arctic peat soil microbial communities from Barrow, Alaska - NGEE Surface sample 210-1 deep-072012 | ecosystem: Environmental > Terrestrial > Soil > Wetlands > Peat ... | reverse complement strand
CAAACTCATTTCCCCGGCACCAACCTCATCCTGCGCTACGAGGTCAAAACCCGTCCCTGACCCCGCACGGAATTTCGCACCATGTCGGGAGTCCTGGTGACAAGCAGCCGCTGAAGAGCTACACCTACAAGGGGTTGACCCACGGCGGCGGGACTGATGCCATCTCCGTCTTTGACGGCAAGATCCTCATCAGCGCCTCCGCCCCCACCGACAGCACAGGCCCCGCCGTCTACGCGGTGCACCTTGCCGGCAGCACCGCAGACCTGACCCCCGTGTTTAGTGACAACGCCAGCGCGATCGCCGCCAATGGTGCCAATGCGGGCCAGAGCCTGACCCTGGCCCTGACGGACCCCGACTCCAACACCGTCGTGCCGGCCGCCGCCCCGCGCTTCAAGGGCGACTTCATGCTGGACGGCCAAGGCGACATGCAGCTGGTCTTTGCCTCAGACCACGCCAACAAGCCGCTCCAGGTACTGACCGTGAACACACCTGTGGACGACACAGTATTCGCAACCTCGCAAAAGCGGACCCTGTGGGTGAGCGACCCCACCGCCAACATGCTCTACTCCGTCACCGGCGCCTTCAGGGCTGGGCAGGCCTTGTCAGCTGTGACACCGGACGGGGGCCGCAGCTACCTGGCAACACTGAACCTGACAGATGGAAGCCTCACCCCGATTACGCAGCTGGCTGCAATCTCGCCCAAGGGACTGCTCTTCACCGGCCCTTCGCAAGACTCCCGGCACCACAGCGACCAGTAGGGACCGAGACAGAACCACAAACCGGGCCAACCGGCAGTGCTGGGCTCGCTGCTGACCCCAGGAGCTGGAGCGATCCTCTAGCTCCTCGGATCTGTCCTGCTGGCCGGCCGCGTAGAAAGGCCGGGACCCTCTCCCCGCAGAGAGGGTCCCGGCCTTTCGAGATTCTCTGAGCCCATCATGCAGCCGGCGCCGCGTGCCAAGACCCCTAGCTGGACGCTCAATAGCCGGGCCACCAGCCTCTGCTCTCCCAGAACTTCGTCCCGTCAATGGTCAAACACCGCAACCGTGCTCTGGCCGAAGCCAGACGTGCCCGGGCCATCGAGCTCAGGACCACCGGCCTCACCTACGACCAGATCGCCAAGGAGTTGGAGTGCGCCACTTCTGCAGGGAGCCTTGAGCTCATGCTGACGATGGAAGCTCGAGGCGGTAGCCGTGCCCGCGCAGTGTCGTGATCTTCGGCAGTTCAAGACCTCCGGCCTCGGTGGGGGATGGAACTGCTTCGGAAAGCCGCCGGCGTAGCGCGGCCATCGTGACATCGAGGGTCTTGGTTGAGCCGAACCAGTTCTCATCCCATACCTGGGCCATGAGGTCCTCTCGGGTGAGGGCGACGCCTGAGTGGCGGGCCAGCGCCACGAGGAGCTCGAACTCCTTTGGCCGCAGCTCGATCTCGCGGTCTCCCAGCAGACACCGCCGCGCGGCGGTGTCCACGACGAGGTCGGCTACGCGGATCGGTTCGGTCTCGGATGCCGCATCAGGTCGTCGGCGTAGGTGTGCGCGCAGCCGAGCCAGCAGAACGGTGAGGTTGAACGGTTTGACCAGGTAGTCGTCCGCGCCGGCGTCCAGACCAACGACGACATCGATCTCGTCGCTGCGCGCGGTCAGGATGACGATCAGCAGGTCGGGCTGCTCGGCTCGAAGGATGCGTGCCACCTCGACGCCGTCGATGTCCGGTAGCCCGAGATCGAGTAGGACGACGTTTGGCAGTGATGCCCGTGCCCGGGTCAGTCCGGTCCCGCCTGTCTGGCACCAGGATGCGTCATAGCCATTGCCCTGCAGGCCCGCCTGCAGATGCTGGCCGATGGTCTCATCGTCCTCGATCACCAGCACCTGGAGCCTGTCGGCAGTTTGTGTGCGGCTCATGAGCCAGATCGTACCCACGGCTGCGGCGCGCACTGCGGCCGTGCCGCCAACCGATCTCTCACAGGTCCCGCAGTTCTTGGACTGCTGGGCGGTAGAGGCCCGGGCAAGGACATGCGGATGGGCGACGCCTTCATGGGCGCCGTACCCAGCGCAGCTACGACCGCCAGAACGGTGATCGTCAGGTCACCCCAGGCGATCGCGATGACCGAAGGTGGCGGGTCGAAGCCGCCGGTTCCGACCTTGATCAGCATCTGTGAGACCCCACGCGATCAGGCCGCCGCCGATCAGCAGGCCATACCTGCCTGTGGGGGACGACTTCGACCTCGACGTTTCTTTCACTGTGACGGGTCTGGACCTGGACCACCCGGTTGATGACTTGGATTGCGGCGAGCCCGGACGCGGCCTCGGGTGAGTTCTCAGGTCCGGTGACGGCATGAGGACGGGATGCGTGGGACCGGGCAAGGACCGGAAGGGTTGTGGTGTCACGTACAACCTGCTGCCGAGGCCTTTGCGATGGCGCGAAGTCAACAGTGGGTGGATCGGTCCAGGACGGGGGAGGCAAAATGACCGGCATGCCCAATACGCCTAAGGTGTCTTTCCCGCCAACGGTCAGGACGACAAACCGATTCGGTGCCCGCGCAGCGCTGGCCGCCGTAGCGTTGGCACTGGTGGCGGTCTCCGGTGCGCTGACGCTGCTGCTGGTCGAAGACAAGTGGGCGCCGCTGGTGCGGTCAGACAACGGCGCGCGCGACCGCCTGCACGATCTTGCGGTGACCCACACGGTGTTCGTCGGCTGCATGCAGTTGATCAGCGACTCCGGGTCGGCCGTGGCATGGTCGATCGTGCTGGCCTTTGTCGTGTTCTGGTTGCTCTGTCGTCGATTGCCCCGACTAGCCCTGTTCGTGGTGATTACTACTGCGGGATCATCGCTGCTGAATACCGTCGTCAAGATGGTGGTCCATCGACCACGCCCCGTCTTCACCCACCCGGTCGCCCATGAGCCGGGGCTGAGCTTTCCCAGCGGCCATGCCCAGGCGGCGATGGTCGGGTACGCGGTGCTGCTGATCGTCTTCCTGCCCATCCTGCAGGGAGTCTGGCGCAGAGTCGCCGTCACGTTCGCGCTGCTCATGGTCTTGGCGATCGGCTTCTCCCGGATCGCTTTGGGCGTTCATTACCTGTCCGACGTCGTCGGCGGCTATGTCCTGGGTGCGGCGTGGGTGGCGGCCATGGCGGCTGTCTTCAACGCGTTGCGCGTCGATCGTGGACGCTGGCAAGTGGATGTCAGGGAGGGGCCCGGACCCGTGCAGGGACCGCGCCTGTCGGGCACAATCGCCGACGAGGAGGAACTCGGTCACCCACAATGAGACGTTGCCGAGGCGGTCCGGGGCTCGGCACACTCTTCTGATTACGAAATCAACCTGAAGACGGCGCCGTTGTCTCAGAACCTGAGCACGTAGCGGACGTTATCGTCGCGGGCTGGTCGCGGGCCGGCGTACGGTGTGGGCGCCGCCGAAGACGCGGTGGGTCAGGTCCGTGCTGCGGCACCTTTCCCGCTCAGTGTTCAGGCGCATGCCGGTCTGGGGGTCGTCTCAGCCGCCGGATCGGCTAGAGGTACACCGAGCCCATCAGGCAGGTCGCCCAGACAGCCCCGCACCTGCCATCCGGTCGTGCAGGACAACATCTTCCGGCTCGCCCGCGGCACCGCTGTCGACATTCACGGAGTACTTCAGCACGGCGATGACGAACGGGATGATCGAGATGACAATGCAAACGGGGTGGGCGCCCACCACCGTGGCCGTCGCCCGGAGCCAGCGGCGCCGTTTCGCAGCACCGATGTGTGTCCGTTCACGGTCATGCTTGCCTAGCCTGGGAGTATGTCTTGGTTGTGGTCGGGGCTGTCCTGGCAGTGGGAGCAGGTGGACTCATCAACGTGCGTGGACCGCGACGAAGTCCCGCGACGAGGGCTGGAGATAGCGGTACGGGTTCGCTTGCGCGTCCTTGGTGAGCATCTGTGGCACGGCTACTTCCTTGCTGGGGTGGGTGTAGGTGATGAAGTTGGTCCAGTCCTGATTGATGTCGAGCTCCATGGCACGCACCGCTCCCGCGTCGTGCGCGATATTGGCCAGTGTCTTAACCGACATCGAGGCGCCAACCACGAACACCAGCGAGCCGTCCTTGCGGATTCCCAACGCTGAGCGCCATACGAAGGTGTGGTTGCCGACGGTCTTGCCCTATGTGCTGGTTGTTGTGCTGTTCACCTCGGGTGAGATCGTGCCGTTCTCCACCAGCAGGCCCAGGTTCTGGCGGACGGCAGCCACGTCAGGGCCAGGCGCGGCCGCCTGCCAGTTGACCACGTCGACGTGGCCATCCTTGTAGAGCACCATCGAGGCCGCGCCCCGGCGTAGCGGCGCAGCGCTCTGGCCGTCCTGCCAGTAACCGCCATTCGCGTCGGGGAGGCTGCCGACTGACGCGCCCATCAAGAATTCGCGGGTTGGTATCGCCGCCGATTCGCAGGGTTGCCTGCGGGAGTGCTCACGCTGAAGCGGTCGCACGTTTACTTTTTCGCTTGCGATACTCAACGACGGTCAGGTAGACGATGACACCATCGAAGACCGTCAGTAGGACCAGGCTGATTGAGTGAGAGTAAGTGAATCGGTAGATCTGGTAGATCATGAATCCGATGGTCAGATAGATCAGACCCAGATAGGCCCAGAAGCGATTATGCAAGATCTCCCATACCAGGACGATCTTCACGAGGCCGTGCGACAGCAAGTAGAGCGCGGCGAATACGAGTGAACCAGCGGCCAGATTCTGGGTGGAGTGCAGGATGTGAGTCGCGAGGAAATCGCGCGGATCCTCCGCGAGCTCGTGTTGCGTCAACGTTATCGCCAGGTGATTCAAGTACTCAGGCTTGATGAAGAACAACAGGATGCCGCCGGCGACCTCCAGCAGTCCGTCGAGACCTTTCAGGAGGATGCCAACCTCAAAGACTCTGTCGAGTCGACTCGTTGCCCTGAACACCACGTCGGTACCTACCCGCACTCGATCAGAGAAGCCACGGCCCACCGGGCCCACGACCGGGTCGTGGGGGCCTTCGCTAAGGGGCTCATCGCAGGGTGAGGTAGAAGAAGTCGCGCTGGTCGGGGGCCAGGTAGCGGTTGGCCGGCCGTTCCATCCCGGGTAGGAGCTTGGTGGGCCGGGCGCGTCCGGGCAGGGTGGGCGCCCAGGAGGCGAACGAGACCAGGGCCGAGTGAATGTCCAGTTCCATCCCGCGCACGACCCCGGCGTCGGCCAGGGCGGCCGCGAGCGTCTGCAGGGTGAGGTTCGCCCCGGCAACGTAGATGAGGTCTCCGGCGGCGTCGACCCCGATGCCGGAGCGCCAGGTGTACTGGTGCTGGTTCTCGTAGCTTCCCCAACGTTTTCCACTGTTGGCGTCCAGGCCCGGCACGGGCCGGCCGTGGTCCACGATAAGGGCGAGGTTCTGCCGGACAGCGACCACGTGGCGGCTCATCGTGACGTCCCGGGCCCATTGCCCGACCGTCGCCGCGCCCGAGTCGTTGATCACCAGGGATGCCTGCCCGTCCATCAGGTGTCCGTTGCCCTGCCCGGCTAGGAAGAAGCCGCCGTGGGCGTCGGTCATCTTCCAGCCAGAGTTGAAGGTGGCCACCAGCTTCGGGACGTCGGCTGGGGGCAGTTGGGCGCCACCTGGCCAGCCTTGGCCGCCCGGCTCCCGCGTGCCCGCCACGAGGTGGGCACTGGTGTCGCGGGCGCGGATCCAGGCGACCGCGGCGACCACGCTGGGGTACTGGGCGTCGGGGCGGAACAACGTGGTGTAGATCGCCGGATTACCGCCCGGATCGAGCCTGCCGGGAACCCAGGTGCCGCCCTGCGTCGCCCGGGGGCGGACGGCCGTGGTCGGGGGCGGGGCCAGAAGCGGGCGTCCAGCTGTGATGATCGGTAGTCCTGCGGCGTCAGGGGCAGACCCGGTGGTGTAGTACCAGTTCTCGATGCGGTCGACCAGGGGGCTTCCGCCGTGGTCGCGCAGCCACTCCACCGAACGCATCTGCCAGGTGGCGCTGCCCGGGTAGGTCAGGGCCTGAACATAGGAAACCCCGGGCGCCAGGAACACTATGGAAAAGGCAACGGCGACCGCGAGCACTCTGCGCTGAACCGGACCCAGGCGCCGTGGTCGCGGAACGGGCTGGGCGCCGGTGACGTCGCAGGACACGGAGGTCGGCGGTGGCGACGGATCACAGGTGTGCGCAGTGCTCGCCTGGTCGGTGCTCACGATGGCCTCCCCATCAAGATCGCCAGGTCTGGCGATTGGGGGTCGGACGCCAGGGCGTCGGGCTGTCCAGTCGCCGAAACAGCGGGCCTGGCAGATGGCGTATGGATGAAGCCGAGTCGCACAATCAGTGCCCTGACCCGGCGGGCGCGAAGTCGTTCGGGCAGGACATAGGAAGGATGTTTGCGCCAGTCGGGACCGGGTTCCACCGTCAGAACGGCCAGGAGTGTTGCCGCGCGCAGCCACCCCAGCTCCGCGTCGGTGGGGGTCATGAGCCCCATGAAACGAACGGCATACAGGCCGGCGACCACCCCCATGCTGACCCACGGCCAGCGGGTCTGACGCCAGCCCACATCGACTGCGACTGTGGCCAGCACCAACCCGGCGGTGTAGTACGGGTAGGCACCTGGATCAAGCAACATGCGTACCGCAAGCACCACCGCAGGTACCACCAGCCAGCGGCCACGACGTACCGCAACTGCCCCAAGGACGACCCCGACGAGCAACTGGACGGGACGATCCCAGGACGGGGTTGAGGCGGCCGTGATGCCCAGCGCCCGCAGCGATGAGGAGGCGACGTTGGGGATGGAGAACCCGCCCGCATGCAGCGTCCGTGGGTCTGCCACGACAAAGGGCAGCCAAGCCGCCACCACGGCGGCCGACCACACCGCAGCGGCGCGGCGCCAGCGCACCCGGGGCAAGACCAGCAGCAGCGGGACGAAGGCCAACGCCCACGGCTTGGCGCCGGCTGACGCCGCCAACAGAAGGGCCGCCGCGAGGGGCCGAGAACGGGCCACCGCATGTATGGCGCCCACCAGCAGCACCAGGGCCAATGCGTCGTCCAGGTGGGCGTAGTGGACCGCGAGCTCGGCCCAGACCGGCATCAGAACCCCAGCAGCCAAACCACGCTGCCTGTTGCTGATCGTCAGGCCTGGCAGGCGGGACAAAGACTGCAGCATCGCCGGGGCCGTCGCGGCGATGCTCGCGGCCGTAATGGCCCCAGACAGCCAAGACGCCAGGCCATTGAGTGGTGTTGCGGCCAGGAAGGCCAGGGGCCCGATCTGCAGTTGCGGGTGTGTGGCGTACATGTGCAGGCCTGCCCCGGTCGCATCCGAGCTCAACAGTGCAGCCCCAGTGGCGAAGAAATGCCAGGACACCAGCGCGTGCCCCACCTGTGCCCCGGCCCACAGAGCCATCCATGCCCAGGGGAACCACGCGGAATCCAACCACCGGAGCAGGAAGAAAGGTTGTTGGTGTTCGAATGGGGGTGAGCGAACGGGCGACCGCTGGGTGACGGCTACCGACGACATCGAGGGGTTCATACCGAGGCTGGTTCGGTCAGTCGCCGTGGCAACCTTGGCTGGACCCATCGCCAGGTGGCGGCAGCGATACCCACAGCCAAGGCGGCGATCAGTAATCCGGCAACAATGTCCTGCCCGTGATGCACGTGCGCGGCCATCCGGGCGGCCCCCACCACGATGCTTGCGGCCAGCAGCAACGCCCCGAGCCACCTGCGGTACATCATCACCAGGAGGGCGACCGTCGCAGCCAATGCGGTGTGGTCGGAAGGGAACCCGTTGTCGGGTGGGTGTGGGAACAGTGGCCTGATCGAGGGGTGTACGACAAAGGGCCGGGGGTCCGCGTGGATGCCCGCGACCACCTTGATCAGCACGACCAGGATGACCAAAGACAGGATCGTCTGCACGGCCAAACCCACCTTTTCGTGGCGGGGGAGGTAAAGCCAGATGACGGCTGCCGCGGCCAGGATGAGGTAAAGAAGGTACTGTGCAACGGCGACAATGAGGGTGTTCATGGCGTTGCTCCTCCTACCGCGTGGGTAACCCGCAGCGAGGGCATGCCACACAATCCGGGGCCACTCACAGGTAGGCCGGGTTGAGCGAGGCCTGCACTGACTGCAGATAGTCGTCTCTGATCACTGTGGCTCCGGACGTCTGTGCGTTTGCTGAGGTGCCCTGGGACGCGTCACCGCCTGGCCGCGGGTGCCCGCGACGTCACCAGTGTCCGGTGGGCTGCCTATGGCCCGAGTCGGTCGCGGGTGCTGACCTGCCGGGGCCGACGGCCACATGGTGTCCTGCGGCAATGGTCCCAGCCCTGGTCAGGGGACTTCGTGCACTCATGATGCCTCCGGCTCTGGGAACAACGACGCTGACAATGCTACGAAGCCGACGGTTAACCAATAGACCCCAAACGGCAAGAGGACGGCAAAACCTGTCGGTTGACCCCTGGGCCGCCAAAGTCGTGCGTCCCGGAATCCGTAACGGATCCATGAATCAGCGCATCGACCGGCGCCACTTGGAATCGTCGTGTGGCGCTTTCATGGGCCACCTTTTGCGCGCGACCGTTGTCGGGGTCCTGGGCGGCCTGCTCATCGGGCTGGTGCTGGATAGGGCCCTCAGCCGCGTCGCGAACCGCAAGAACCGCGCCGTCGACCCAGACGGCCCGACCGCGATTCGCACAAATGTCGGTGGGTGGACCCGGCGGCGCCCAAAGGTGAACGGCTGCTTCTCGTCGCTTTGCCACAACCTCCATGAGCTCCACGGCCACATCTGTCTGGGTAGCCCGCGCCGCGGGACGAGCCTGACTCTCTGACGGGGTCCTTGCCGACCTCTGAGCACGATTCCCGTTTCGTGCACGAGCACCAGGGATGCCTGACACGCCAGGTCCGAGATCGTTTCTTGTCCTGAGGGCGCGACACCCTCTGCGAGACTTTGACCTGTGTCTACTGACGATCTGAAGCAGGACCACCCGCGAGCCACCGTCCGGCATGCAGCATCCAAGGTTCCCGAAGTGACGGTGGCCTTCTGGATTACCAAGGCACTGACCACCGGGATGGGTGAGTCGAGCTCGGACTACCTCGTGCACCGACTGCCTCCGATCCTCGCGGTCGCCTTGGGCGCCATCGCCCTCGCGATCTCGCTCGCAATACAGTTCGCCGCCCCCCGATACGTGCCCTGGGCCTACTGGCTGGCGGTTGCCATGGTCGGTGTCTTTGGCACCATGGCCGCAGACGTCCTGCACGTCGGGCTGGGCGTTCCCTATCTCGTCTCGACCGCATTCTTCGCAGTGGCTTTGGCCGCAATCTTCGGCCTCTGGTACCGATCCGAGAAGACCCTCTCGATCCACAGTATCCACACCCGGCGGCGCGAGCTCTTCTACTGGGCCGCAGTGATGACGACCTTCGCGCTCGGCACCGCCGCCGGCGACATGACCGCCGTCACCCTGCATCTGGGCTATCTCGCGTCGGGGGTGATGTTCGCCGTGGTCATTGCCGTCCCGGCCCTGGCCCATTGGCGGTTCGGGATGAACCCGATCCTGGCGTTCTGGTTCGCCTACATCGCGACTCGCCCGCTGGGTGCCTCGTTCGCGGACTGGATGGGAGTCTCACACGTTCGGGGCGGCCTCGATCTGGGCGCAGGTCCGGTCAGCCTGGCCCTGGCAGCCCTCATCATCGGATTCGTCATATACCTGAGCGTCGCCCCCGCCGGCAGCGACGATATGCACAGGCGACCATAGACGGCGCCAATGGCTCTCAGCACCAGCACTTTCTGCGCCGTGACCTGGGGTGCGATCGCCTCCGGTCGCTGATTCACGTTGGGTGCTGGACGTAGTGAAAGAGATCGCTCATGGACACCACGACGATGCCCCCTGCCCCGCCAGCGGCATCGGAGCCGTTTGCCCGCAGCGCGTCGAACTCGAAGATCGAACACAACGCACGAAGAAGAATGGGGTATCGAACTGATATCACCGGATCGACGAATCAGCACGACTGAGTGCCTGGAGGCGTATGGCGGGGGCACCCCTCCCGCTGGCCCTAGACTTTCATCCGGGCCACAACTTCTCCGCCCCACCCATTTCGCGCTGAAGTCCCGTCCGCACTGTCTCTAAGGAATTCGTGTGTCCCACCTGACCTACCTGCAGGCGGTCTTGATTGGTCTGCTGCAAGGCGTCTCCGAACTGTTCCCCGTCTCCAGCCTTGGTCACGGCATCATCATCCCGGCCCTGATCGGCCGGGACTGGGCGCGAAACCTCAACATGACTGCCGACAAGTCCCCCTATCTATCGTTCGTGGTCGCAGTCCATGTCGCGACCGCTATGGCCCTGATCGTGTTCTACCGCCGGGACTGGGCGCGGATCATCTCAGGTCTTCTCAGCTCGATCCGCAACCGCCACATCTCCACCTCCGCGGAACGACTCGCCTGGCTGCTCATCGCCGCCACGATTCCAGTCGGCCTGGTCGGCCTGGCCTTCGAACACGCCATCCGAACCACGCTCGGGCGCCCCTGGGTGGCAGCGCTGTTCCTCACCTTTAACGGCGTGCTGCTCTACGCCGTGGAGAAGCTACGTAACCGCAGCACCGCAGGCGCGCACCGCAAGGGTGCGACCGCCGCCACGACAGCCAGCGCAACCGCCCATGAGCACCTCGAAGAGGACATCACCGGCGACGTTTATCTTGCCGCCTCGAGTGTCCCCACCACCGTCACAGCCACCACAGCGGCCCATGGGCACGCCGGAGGTGACGTCGACGCTGACGCGGCTGCTGATGACCGCCTGGGTCGCCTCGGCTGGGGCGAGACCATCGGGATCGGCGCGGCGCAGATCCTCGCCCTGCTGCCCGGGATCAGCCGTTCGGGTGCCACCATCGCCGCCGGCCTGGTGCGCGGCCTGGACCACGAGGATTCCGCCCGGTTCGCGTTCCTGCTCGCCACCCCGGTGATTCTCGCCGCGGGTCTGCTCAAGCTCCCCGAGCTCGCCGGCCCCGAAGGCAACGGCATCCTCGGTCAGGTATTCGTCGGCAGCCTAGTCGCCGGGGTTGCGGCCTATCTTTCGCTACGCTTCCTGACCCGCTACTTCCACACCCACACGCTGACACCGTTTGCCATCTACTGCACCCTGGCCGGGCTCTTCAGCCTCGCATGGCTAACCCTCACCTGAGCAAGACCGGCACGTCCTCGTGCTCGCCCGGTGGCTGACACTGGGTTGGGAGGCAAACACAGATAATCGTGCCAGAGCGGCGTTCTCCTTGCCGGATTAAGCCCTGAGGCGTGCCTCTTGACTCAGGCGCATCCAGTCAGCGTGGGTCCTACGTGACACTCAACGGGCCCGACGATCGCAACCGGTGGGCCGCTGACAACATGAGCCCGAATTACGACTAGGAAGCTGGGGGACTGACAGTCTCCAGGGTCACTCGCCGAGATGGCTAATGGCACGCGTAATGGCACGAGTGCTGATTTCTGCCGCCGACGGGCCCCGATCCAGATGGGAAATAGCGCCCAATTCGTATGTATGGCAACACTTTTCGCGTTGGAGCGGGTGACGGGAATCGAACCCGCACTGTCAGCTTGGGAATGGTAACTATGCCTGCGTGAGCGCACGGCGGACAGGGTCAGGAGTACCCCTATCTGACCGTGGCTGTCCGTGGTGGATCGTTCACTGATCGTTCGCCGACGCGGGGGTCAGCCGTGAACGTGGAAGTCACTGGGCTGGTGGTAGCCCAGTATCTCTAGAGGCGAGCAATCGCGCTTCGGGTGCCCAGTCCGTCATGGACCCTGTGCGGATTCTCGCCCTGCGCCAGCTCATAGCTTGGGGCCTGGGGGCCATGCGAAAGGTGGCGGCGCGGGCCCCCTCCCCTCGTCCCCAGGCGCTTGAGGGCCTGCCACTTCGTCAGTATGACCATAGAAGTGAGGTTTGACGGCCCTGAGCCACGAAGGCGTGAGCGGTGGATTTCCAACATCATCCGTTCGGTCTAAAGGCACGTCGGTTTAACGGGCTGATTTGCATCCCGAAGGGACCAAGTATTGATCAAGTTTCATGTTCCCGAGATACGTGTTCTTGACGTGTGCCAGCCTTATGGAGACAGCCGAATGACCCGGGGCAAGGTTGAGACACGTGGCAAGGAAGGGGTCGCTTCGCATGCTGGCTCCAGAGGAGCAGGAGACGTTGCGTTCAGTGAAGCAACCGATGGAGACGCGCAGACTGGACCAGTCCACCCTCGACACTGTGCTGACCAGCCTGCTCGCCCAGGACCCGCCAGCGCCGGTCATTGCGATCGCCGAGAACAGCTCGATCGTGCCGATGCCGACGTCGGTGCCGTTGCGTGGCCATGTTGTGATTGAAGGCCTGTCGTCGGCGCTGGAGCTCGTGGTCCCCGACGATTTCACTGACGTGATCGACTGTTGGCAGGCTGCGTGTACCGTCGGTGCCGCCCACGTACTGGCGCATCCGGCGACCGACCCGGGGCTCGAGATGGTGATGCACGTCGTGGACGCCACCGTCGCGTATGGCGTGTACCTGTGCTTCGTGTTCGGACTCCCGGATGTGGTGCAGGGGCAGACCCAGCCCGGCAACGGGATGCGCCCTCGCTACGGGACCATGGAAAAGAGCAACTTGTCCACGATCCTTTCGTGCGACAAGTCCGTGCAGCGGATGCTTGGCTGGGACGCCGATGAGCTGATCGGCCGCCGATCCTTGGACTTCGTCCACCCCGAGGATCGCCAGCGAGTGATCGCGAACTGGATGGATTTGATGAACAGTCCGGGCGCTACTCGGCGGGTCCGGCAGCGCCACAAGCGTGCGGACGGTGGGTGGATGTGGTTGGAGGTCACCAATCACAACTTCCTGGAGGATCCCGATCGCCGTTGCATGCTCGCCGAGCTGGTCGACATCTCCGAGGAAATGGCTGCCACCGAAGCCTTGCGGGCCGGCGAGGAACTGCTGCGCACGCTGACCGAGGCACTGCCGGTCGGCGTTGTGCAGCTGGGGCTGGATGGCCGCATCGTCTACCGAAACGACCGGGCCGAGTCGGTGTTGGGTTGCCAGCTACAGGCCGGCGAGGACTTCGCGACTCCGGTGGGCAACCCCAAACTGGTTGAGGCTGTCAATGCCACGCTGGGCCAGGGTTGCGACCAGGACCTGGAGTTGGTCCATAACCTGCGCGACGGCGCCGTCCGCCGAATGAATGTGAGCCTGAGGGCGCTCGGCGGCGGGGACGGCGGGATCACCGGTGCTATCGCGTGCCTGAGCGACGTCACCGGCGCGGCCGAGTTGCGTGAGGAACTTGCCCGTCTGGTCACCTACGACTCGCTGACCGGGTGCCTGAGCCGTCGGGCTGTGCTCGAACAGCTCGGAACCCTGACGGCCGCCGGGGCGCCGGTGACCGTCCTGTTCGTCGACCTCGACGGGTTCAAGGAGGTCAACGACCGGCATGGGCATGCTGCCGGTGACGCCCTGCTGCGACATGTCGGGGCATGCCTCCTGGCAGGCCTCAAGCCGGGCGAAGTAGTGGGCCGCCTGGGCGGCGACGAGTTCCTCATCGCCACCACCGAGCCCGACAATGACTCCGAGGTGGCCGCGATCGCAGACGCCACGGCGAAGTCGGTTGGCCAACCTTTGCTCTTCGCGGGATTGCACTTGACTGCTCGAGCCAGCATCGGAGCAGCCCGTTCCACGGGCGTAACGGACGCCGACATGCTAGTCGCCGCGGCCGATGCCGTGATGTACCGGACCAGGACCGAACGTCGAGCCACTTCACGTAGCTCCTGATTCGATGCGCCCAGGCAACTGACCTCGAAGCAGCCCTGGCCCCAGGAGGAGTCTTGACCTTGGCGTCGGACCGCTTCGTCCCGAACTTCCCGCAACCGCAACCATGTTGGCCCCTGAGCACGCAAGGGCCGCACCCAACCCTGCTGGATGGCGAGTCGCGGTGGTGGTGTTGCGGTATTTCGTTGCGGTACGCCTGGCGCAGACACCTCGCGCGTGAGGGTTCAGCGGCGCCGTTGGCTGAGCAAGTACGTGGGGCCCACCGCGAACGTGGGAGTCTCGGGGCTGGTCGTGGCCCAGCATCTCTAAATGGTGAGCAACAGCGCTTCAGTGCCAACTACCATGGACACCATGCGGGTTCTCGTCCTGTGGTTACCAACAGCCTGGGGCCTGGGGGCCGTGCGGGAGGTGGCAACGCAACCCCCTCCCCCTCGTCCCCAGCGCTTGTCATCCGGACCGACGTCCATGATCGTCGGATGATGACCGAGGACATCACTGGCCACGTTGTTCGCATCCGCCGTGCTTTCGACGCTGCATTTCAACGAATGTGCGAGGCCAAGAATCCCGAGGCCGCTGAGGACGAGTTGAGCAATTTGCTGTGCCAGCTCTACCGGCTCTCAGAACTCGTCAAGCACGAGTTCGGTGACCCCACGCGCTTCCATGACGCCCTGCGCGCCACGCCCGATCACTGCGCGGCCCGAGCGGCGATGTGGGTGCGCAATTTCGACACGCATCAAACGGTCGTCGTCGCCGACATGGGCGACTCCTTCACCGACTACTTCACCGAGATGTTCGGCACCCTTGTCTGGCGACCACTCGCCGATTTGCCCGAGCAGAGAAGTAATTACGGTCGCGCCGACTACGACGCTCAGCTAGCGGGGCAACCCGTTCTAGACACTGCCCGGCGCGCGTTCGACACGTTGGCAGCGATGGTCTAGACCAACCTCGTCGCGGAGGCGCATCCCGTCATCTGTCCGATCATGGACACGACCTTGTCCGGCCACGCGATCGTCGAGACTTCTCGGCGTTCTTGTCCGGGCCGAGCCCAGCCCTTCGTCTTGTCGATGTGGCCGAGGTCGGGACCGGCCGAAGGCCGCATGCCCGTCCGGAGGCCGCGGCGGCGGCTGGCGGAGCCGGCCGCTTTAACGCAGTACAGAAACTCCTCACAGCACAGGGGGCGCCGTTAGCGTCGCTACGTTCTGGCCTTGCTTCTCCCCATAACCGGGCGATATATTCCAGTTATGCGTAGTGAGGCCCCGGTCCTCATGCCGATCTTCCGGTCCCAACACCAGGCGGCGTTGCTCGCCTGGCTGCTCCTTCACCCCGAACACGAGTACACCCTCACCGAGCTCGCGAAGAGACTCGACGTGCCACTGACCACGCTGCAGCGTGAGGCGCAGCGCCTCGTCGTCGCCGGCCTGCTCCAGGACCGAGCCCTCGGGCGGGCCCGGCTCCTACGGGCGAATCTGAGCAACCGAGCCGCAGCGCCACTCACCCAGCTCCTGCAGGTCACCTTCGGACCGGAGACGGTCATCGGTGAAGAGTTCGACCTGACCCGCGCCGAGCACGTCCTGATCTTCGGCTCTTGGGCCGACCGGTACCGCGGCACGCCCGGTCCTCCTCCGAACGACGTCGACGTGCTCGTCGTCGGCGATCTCGACCGGGCCGACGTCTACGACGCAGCCGACCGGGCTCAGGCGCGCCTCGGCATGCAGGTCAACCCAGTCATCCGGACCCCTGATCAGTGGGCCAACGATGCCGACTCCTTGGTCCTTCAGATCAAGGCCTCACTCACGGTCGACGTCACCCCCGCAGGGAAGGCCGCGACATGAGCCGCTGGCCCGAGGCGAAGCCGAGATCGAGCAGCTGATCGCGAACAAGCAGCTGCAGCAGGTCATCGGGGGACAGGCTAACGGCGCGCACCTACTCCAGAAGGCGTCTCGCACCCTCGAAACAGCCGGCGAGATAGCCGATCAGGATCCCGACAGCGCCTACGTCCTTGCATATGACGCCGCCCGGTACTCCGGCACCGCGATCCTTGCCCACCAGGGCCTGCGCCCAACGACGTCAGGCGGGCACTATGTAGTCGAGGTGGCTCTTCGTGCCCAGTTCGGCGACGGGTTCCGGCCCTTTGGGGCGATGCGGCGACGACGCAACGAGCTCGAGTACCCCACTGGGCCCGGCGAGACGACCACGCATGACGAGGCGCAGAGAGCTGTTCAGGACGCCGAGGCGCTGCTTCAAGCGGCTCAGCAGTTGTTGCCTACCCTTTCCATCTTCTGACTGGGAGCAAGAACCACTGCCGGAAGGCGGGTGCTGGCATGGGAGCCTGTGGCCCACGGATGGCCCATTGATCGTCCAACGGTGCTCTGGGGGTGGGCCAGACCGACGGGTAACGGAGCAATAGACTTAACGAATCCCCAACTGCGGCAACGCTTTTCGCGTGTGGAGCGGGTGACGGGAATCGAACCCGCACTGTCCGCTTGGGAATCCGATATAGACCCCCAGTCCGTGCTCCCGGGGCGGATCTGACGTAGCGGTGGGTGACCTGACTTGATACCTGCTTATTGCACGCGGACTGCACGCCAGGTCACGTTGCCCATCTGTGGGGAACTGAGCGGGTTCCCACTGGGACCCACGAGCCGGTAACATATAAGCAATATCTACGGAGGCGAATAATGCTTATATCGCAGGTGTGGGTTGATCTCGCCGAACACGACCTCGCCGTCTCCCTGCCTGACGCCCACCACGTGATCCTGACCGGGCCCTCGGGCGAACGGAAGTACCTCCTGCAGATCCTTACCCGCCCGCCAGGTCCCGCCCAGGTCGTCCAGGCGGCCGCAGATGCGAGCACCCAGCACCTGCCAGGGCTGCTCATCGCGCCCAAGGCCAGTCTCGCGGCGCAGCAGGCAGCCCGGCGCGCGGGCGTATCACTGCTGCTGGCTCCGGACAGCATCGGGCAGCTCACCCGCGGCCATCTCATCACCCCTTCCGGGGACCTGCTGACCCTGGCCGAGACCACTGCCACCCCAGCACGCCCCGGCCCGCGGCCGTGGGCCACGATCGCGATCGCGACCTACCTCCTGGAGGGCAACGCCTCCACGCAGGACGCCTTGGCCGGGCGCGCAAGGGTGTCGCAAGCGCGCATTTCCCAGGTCCTGCACGCCCTGGAACGCTGGGTCCAGCGGACCGACCGCGGCTGGACCGCCACCGATACCGCCGGCCTGGCGCAGTGGCTCGCCGAGCAGCTACCACCGGGGCGCACAGCAACGACGTGGTTAGGCCTGGATGATCCGGCGCCCACCGCGACCAGCGTCGCTCACTGGCTGACCGCCCGGAACGTCAGCTACGCGCTCTCCGGCGACGTCGCCGCGGATCTAGTCGCGCCTTGGGCCCGACCCACCCGCGCCCTTGTCTACGTCGACCAAGCGCTCGACCTGACGCCACTGGGTCTGACGCCAGCACCACCTGACGCCGCAACGCTCGAGCTGGTCGTCCCGGACGACCCCTACGTCTTGCGCGATGCCCGCCAACTCCCTTCTGACCTCGTGATCGCCCACCCGTGGAGGATCTGGGCGGACACTGTTGCTCGCGGGAACACCGATGCAGCCGACGCCCTGCGCACTCACCTTTTGGGGGAACGGACCGCATGAGCGAAGCCCGCCAAGTCACCTTGGCCTCAACGAGCAACGCTGAGGACGCAGCCTGGCTCGCGGTGGCCGATGTCGCCGCCGTCGCGACCGACCTGGGGATCGACTACCGCCTCATCGGCGGGAACAGTGTCGCGCTGCTCGTCCGCGTCCACGACGCCGCCACCCAGGTTCCCGATCGCGCGACCGCCGATGCCGACATGGGCGTCAGCTTTGAGGTCTGCGCAGATCCGCGCCTGGTGCCCGCACTGACTGCCCTGGGCTATGACCGCCAGTCGGGGAACCGGTTCATTCGCACACAAGGCACGCGGGCCTTGGTCATCGATGTCCTCGCCCCGTCATACCTCGGGCGCTTGATGTCCAACCAGCCGCACGGAGACCTTGTCGTCGACGAGATACCCGGCCTCCTGGATGCCCTGCGGCTGCCGCCCGTGCATGTCGCGGCCAGCGCGATCCTGACGGACACCACCCAGGTTGACGTCCGCGTGCCTCTTCCCGATGTCCGTGCCGCTTTGGTCATGAAAGCCCACGCGTATGCCGGCCGACTCGGCGACAACGATGCCCTGGACATCTGGCGGCTCCTTCAATCGGCCGGCAACGCTGGTCACACCGCGGCCGATTGGCCCAGAGGGAGTACGGCCCGCGACGCCGCCGTACTCCTGCACCGACACTTCGGCGCACCAAGCAGCGGCGGACCCCGTCGGGCAACCCCGAACCGCACCAACCAGGCGCGGATCCGCGCACTGGTCGCTCACATCGTCCCGAACCCCACCCGTATCTGAGGCAGAAAGCCCGGTGCTGAGGTGAGAGTCTGTGGCCCGCGTGTGGCCAGAGACACCCTGGAGCGGCCAAAGACAACGGTTAGATTGGACGTGGACTACGCGAAACCACAACGGTTGCAACGCTTTTCGCGCGTGGAGCGGGTGACGGGAATCGAACGCGCACTGTCAGCTTGGGAACTGACAGTCTCCAGGGGCACTCGCCAAGATGGCTAATGGCACGCGTAATGGCACGAGTGCCGTTTTCGGACGCGAATGAGCGTTGACCTGCTTGAGAGATACAGTCGGATTCGCTTGTGCTGCAACGCTTTTCGCGTTTGGAGCGGGTGACGGGAATCGAACCCGCACTGTCAGCTTGGGAATGGTAACTATGCCTGCGTGAGCGCACGGGGAACAGGGTCAGGAGTATCCCTGGTTGACCGTGGTTGACCGCCAGACATCGTTCGCTCATCGTTAGCCCATGCCGTGAACGTGGGAGTCTCGGGGCTGGTGGTAGCCCAGCATCTCTGGAGGCGAGAAATTGCGCTCCAGGTACC
>Ga0097691_1001302_pt1 | contig 18711 bp, 26 predicted proteins | sample NGESurdeep072012_8_FD_72858 | JGI IMG/M metagenome (GOLD analysis project Ga0097691, IMG submission 72858) | Arctic peat soil microbial communities from Barrow, Alaska - NGEE Surface sample 210-1 deep-072012 | ecosystem: Environmental > Terrestrial > Soil > Wetlands > Peat ... | reverse complement strand
ACCCGCGAGGCCCGGTCCGCGGTCAGATGATAGACTGAAACCGATTTGCAGGGGAATCGATGACTCGGAGGGAGCGACCATAAGGCTTAAGTCGAGGGTAAGAGTCCGCTTCGCACCGAGTCCGACAGGCACGTTGCACATCGGTTCGGCGCGCACTGCCTTGTTCAACTTCCTGTTCGCGCGACACGCGGGCGGCGACTTCGTGCTGCGCATCGACGACACGGACGCCGCGCGCTCGCACGACCGGCACGAGGACGCCATCCTCGCCGACCTGCGCTGGCTCGGCCTCGACTGGGACGAGGGCCCAGACGTGGGCGGGCCGTGTACGCCGTACCGCCAGAGCGAGCGGCTCGAGACGTATCGGCCGTACGTGGAGCAGCTGGTCGCCAGTGGTCACGCGTACTACTGCTGGTGCACCCCTGAGCGGCTCGCCGAGCTGCGCAAGGAGCAGGAGCGGACGAAGGCGCCCGTCACCGGCTATGACCGGCTGTGCTTCGGCAAGACCCGCGAGGAGCGCTCGCAGCTGCCGGGCTTCCAGGAGACGCCGGTGGTACGGATGCTCGTGCCCGACGACGTACCGCTCGCGTTCGACGACCTGATCAGGGGTACGGTCGCGGCGCCGAGGCCCGACGACCAGGTGCTGCTGAAGACCGACGGCTTCCCCACGTACCACCTGGCGGTCGTCGTCGACGACCACCTCATGGGCATCACTCACGTGGTGCGCGGCGAGGAGTGGATCTCGTCGACCCCGAAGCACCTGCTGCTGTACCGCTGGCTCGGCTGGGATGCCCCCGCGTTCGCGCACATGCCCCTGCTGCGCAACACCGACCGCTCGAAGATCTCCAAGCGCAAGAACCCTGCCGCCCGGCTGCTGTGGTTCGTCGAGCAGGGCTACCTTCCCGAGGCGCTGCGGAACTTCCTCCAGCTGCTCGCGTACCCGCCGGCGGATGAGCGCAGTGAGGTCTCGACGTTCGAGGAGTTCATCGCAGGCTTCGAGTGGTCGAAGGTCAACACGGTCGGGCCGATCTTCGACCTCGACAAGCTCAACTGGCTCAACGGCACGTACATCCGCAACCTGGGCGTCGAGGAGCTGGGGGACCGGTTGGTCTCATTCGTGCGGGAGCACCAGCGCTCCCTCACCGACGCGGAGGCGGCGATCGTGTCCGGCGCAGCCGGGATGCTGCAGCCCCGGCTGGTCCTCCTCTCCGACGCGCTCGACCAGCTGACGTTCGCGCTGACCCCAGACGCGGACCTGGTCATCGAGGACGACGCCCGCGCTCAGCTCACCGACGCAGCGCCCCTGGTGATGGACGCGGCTCTCCCGGTGCTGGAGGCATTGGGCGACTTCACGCACGACGCGATCGAGGAGGCGCTGCGTACGGCGCTGGTCGAGGGCATGTCGCTCAAGCCTCGGGTGGCGTTCGCCCCGCTCCGGGTCGCCATCACCGGCCGCCGAGTCTCGCCGCCGTTGTTCGAGTCGATGGAGCTGCTGGGCAAGGAGTCCGTGCTGGCACGCCTGAGCGCGCTTCGGGCAACCCTCTGAGTCGAGGCTCACCCGGTCAGGAGAGCACCGACTTGAGGGGCGAGGCGGCGCCCAGGACCGAGACCTGCGCCACGTACAGCTCGGCGCAGGCCAGGGCGTCTGTGAGCGCCTCGTGGGCACCGTACGCGGGGAGCCCGTACCGCTCTCTGGACGCACCGAGCCGCAGCGACCCTGGCACCGGCTCGGAGCCACCGCGGGTCGCCAGGCGATGCTCGAGCTCGAGCGTGTCGACGCAAGCGAACTCCGGCGCAACCCCCCAGATCCGGCGGCAGGCGGCAGCCAGGAAGCTCGTCTCGATCGAGGCGTGGTGAGCGAGGAGGACCCGTCCGGCAAGCGCCGCAAGGATCCTCTCGACAGCCGCCTGCTCATCGACGCCGAGACTGGCCGCGTCGTCGGTGATGCCATGGAAGACGGCCGAGTCGCCGACGCCCGCAGCGGGCGCGAGGAACCCCACGGAGCCGGCGCCACCCAGCCGTACAGCCGTTCCGTCCACCGGGACCCAACCGGCTGACAGCGGAAAGCCCGTGGCCGCGTCGAGGGTGGTCGTCTCGAAGTCGAGCGCGAGCAGCCGAACCTGGGCCAGTGGCTTCCGGGGATCCGGCGGCGAGGCGCTCAGGTAGTCGCGTAGCGGCCCAGGCGGCGCCTCCTCGGTGGCTCGTCGCCGCCGATCCCGTCCCCACCCGAACGGAGTCACAGGAATCCGATCTGGTAGGTGACCGACAGGGCGTTCTGCATGGTCTTCACGACGCCGAACGCATCGCGGAGATGCTTCTTGTCGAGATCGCTCAGCTCGTCAGGATCGACGTGACTGTCAGGGACGAGGCCCTCGCGGATCTGGCGCGCCTGGTGCCGTACGCGCTGGTAGCAGATGAACTCGTACGCGTCCGACAGGTTCTCGGCGGACTCCTGCCCGATGACTCCTGCGTTGCGTGCGGCCGTGATCCGCGCCTGGGTGTTGTGAGGTGCGAGGCCTTTGGTGAGGCAGTACAGACGAGACAGCTGGACGACAGCGGCGATGCCACCGTGCTTGAGGTCGAGCGTGTGACGGTGGGCGCCGTCGCGGTCGAGGACGAGGTTGCGGAAGAAGCCCAGCGGGGGAGTGCGACCGAGCGCGCTCGCAGCAAGATGGGCCAGGAACCGGGGGCTCCGTGGTGCGATAGCGAGGATGTCGGCCGACATCCTCGCGTACAGGGACACGTCGCCGGTGATCGGACGCATGTCGAAGAAGATCTGCGCCTCCATGAGCGCTGTCGGCTCGGGCTCGTCCATCCAGGCTCGGAACGTCTGCCGCCAGCCCGCGACGGTCTGCCTCCAGCGTGCGTTGGTCGCCATGGCATCTCCGGGACAGCGAGGGAACCCGATCCGCTCCATGGCGTCGGTGAGAGCCGCCGCCAGCTGCTCGTACCACGCGTCGGCCGCATCCCCCGAGTCATCGACGAGTATCGCCGTGTCCTGATCGGCGCCCAGGCCTGCCTCGAGGCGGCCGAGAGAGCCCATGGCCACGACGCAGTACGGGGCGGGGGCTGGGCCGAGATCCAACTCGGCCAGAGCCACGATCCGTCGGATCGCCGCGTCGGCCACCGCGGAGGTCGCCCGGCCGATGTCGTCGGCGCTGACGTCGCTGGTGACGAGCTGCTCCACGAGTCGCGGCAACCCCGAGGCGACCGTCACGACGCCGTCGATGGTCGGCTGGCGCGCGATGTCGGCGGCGAGCTGCACCGGGCTGGACTGTCCCAAGCGGAGCAGGTCCCCGGCCGACACGAGGCCCAATGGCTTCCCGTCCGGATCGGTGACCGGAAGGTGATGGACGCCCCGGCCGGTCATCTCGAGCAGGACGCTGAAGGCGGCGCTGTCCGGTTCGACCGAGATCGGGTCGGCGGTCATGATCTCCACGACCGGTCGGTCGACCCCGATTCCCTCGGCGACGACCCGGCGGCGGAGGTCGCGGTCGGTGACGATCCCCACAAGGCGGCCGGCCTCCGTGACGAGGATCGCCGAGACCCCGTGGCGCGTCATCACCTGGGCGACCTCACGGATCGGAGTGCCCGGTGCGGTCGTGACGGGCTCCCTGCCCAGCATGTCCCGTACGGTGACGCCGAAGATCGCCTGCCGCGAGTCCGAGACCCGGGTGGCCAGCACGGCGGCCCGGAGACGGGCGCTGGACTGGAGGTCGAAGAACCGACCGACCTCGGGCCGCGCCAAGAGGGTACGGAACGCGTCGCCGGGGATCGTCAGCAGGAGACTGTCCTCGATGGCGACAATGCGGTAGTTCGACCCCGCACGAGCCCGTACAGACGAGACCCCGAACGTCGTCCCCTCTTCCGCTCGCTCGACGAGGCCGTCTGCCGTGTCGCGGATCTCGACGGCCCCAGCACGAACCACGTACGCCGTGTCGTTCGCCGCACCCAGACCGATCACCTCGGTGCCACGGCGGACGTAGACCGTCGACATCGTCGCCAGCAGAGCCGACAGTGCAGCCGGCTCCAAAGAGTCATAGGGTGGGTGGCTCCCGAGGAAGTCCCGTACCGCCGTCAGCTCGGCATCCATGAGGCTGATGGAACCAGAACGGGGGCGGATTCGGGGCCAGTCGGCGGATTTGCTCTCGATGGGCAACCGTGTCAGGATTGCGGGGTTGCCCCGACGGGTCGCCGGGGTGCGTCGCGCGCGGTCTCCACCGCTGCGTCGCACCGTACCAGGAGACTCTCCACAAGGGTGCCGGTCTTCGCCGGACATCGGTCACTGCGATCCAGCAGGGGACGAGTGCGGTCGTAAGCACGCGACACGCCCGACCGCGTGGGTCGGGGCGACAAGGGAGCTCACCGTGAGTCTTCCGAGACGATCCGGCTCGGAGCCGGAGCAGGACGAGAGGGATGAACCGTGGCGGGACAGAAGATCCGCATCAGGCTCAGGGCGTATGACCATGAGGTCATCGACTCCTCGGCGCGCAAGATCGTAGACACGGTGACCCGGACGGGCGCCAAGGTCGCCGGCCCCGTGCCGCTGCCGACCGAGAAGAACGTGTACTGCGTGATCCGCTCGCCCCATAAGTACAAGGACAGCCGCGAGCACTTCGAGTTGCGTACGCACAAGCGGCTGATCGACATCCTCGACCCCACGCCGAAGACCGTCGACTCGCTCATGCGTCTCGACCTCCCGGCTGGTGTCGACATCGAGATCAAGCTCCCGTGAGGCCAGAGACGATGACGCACGAACGCAATGTGAAGGGGCTGCTGGGCACCAAGCTCGGCATGACCCAGGTGTGGGACGAGAACAACCGCATCGTCCCCGTGACCGTGATCCAGGCCGGCCCGTGCGTGGTGACGCAGGTCCGTACGCCTGAGCAGGACGGCTACTCCGCCATCCAGCTCGGCTTCGGCGCCGTCAAGGCCACGTCGGTCAACAAGCCGGACTCGGGTCACTTCGAGAAGGCTGGCGTGACGCCCCGCAGGCACCTGCTCGAGCTCCGCACGACTGACGCCAGCGAGTACACGCTGGGCCAGGAACTCACCGCCGACGTCTTTGCCGTCGCCGACATCGTCGATGTGACCGGCGTCACCAAGGGCAAGGGCACCGCCGGTGTCATGAAGCGGCACGGGTTCCACGGCCTTGGCGCGTCGCACGGTGTGCACCGCAAGCACCGCGGGCCCGGTTCTATCGGCCAGTCGTCGACGCCGTCCCGCGTGTTCCCCGGCGTCAAGATGGCCGGCCGCATGGGTGTGCAGAAGAAGACGGTCCAGAACCTGACCGTGCACGCGATCGATGCCGAGCGCGGCCTGATCCTCGTGAAGGGTGCCGTTCCCGGCCCCACGGGCGCGCTCGTCGTCATCCGTTCCGCCGCGAAGAAGGGGGGCAACGCATGAGTGAGTCGGTCAAGATCGACGTCCTCGGCGCCGACACGAAGAAGTCCGCAGAGCTGCCCGCGAACTTGTTCGACGTACAGACGAACGTGCCGCTGATCCACCAGGTGGTCGTCGCCCAGCAGGCCGCGGCCCGCCAGGGCACGCACTCCACCAAGACCCGCGGCGACGTCCGCGGCGGTGGCATCAAGCCGTGGCGCCAGAAGGGCACCGGCCGCGCCCGTCAGGGTTCGCGCCGCGCCCCCCAGTGGGTCGGTGGTGGTGTCGTCCACGGCCCGCACCCGCGTTCGTACGCCCAGCGCACACCCAAGAAGATGATCGCCGCCGCCCTGCGCGGAGTGCTCTCCGACCGGGTCCGCGACGGCAAGCTCTACGTCCTCGACAGCCTCGTCTCGGGCGAGGTTCCCTCGACCAAGGCAGCGCTTGCATCGCTGACGGCCATCGGTGACTACCGTTCCGCGATCGTGGTCCTGCACCGCGATGAGGACGTCGCCTGGCTGAGCCTGCGCAACCTCGCCGGCGTCCACGCGATCGCCGTCGACCAGCTCAACGTCTACGACGTCATCGTCAACGAGTCCGTGGTCTTCACGACCAAGGCGCTCGAGGCGTTCGTCGCCGGCCAGCAGGGTGGCAAGTCCGCCAAGGCGGTCGCCACCTCCACCGAGGCCGAGGCTGTCGCCGCGGTCGAGGCTGTGGCCGAGGAGAAGCCGGCAAAGGCAGAGAAGGCCGCCAAGGCGAAGAAGGCCGCCAAGGCCACGGACGAGGAGGCAGGCAAGTGAGCGACGCCCTCAAGATTCGCGACTACCACGACGTCCTGCTCGCGCCGGTCGTCAGCGAGAAGAGCTACGCACTCCTCGACCAGAACAAGTACACGTTCCTCGTCGATCCGTCGGCGAACAAGACCGAGATCAAGATCGCGGTCGAGAAAGTGTTCAAGGTCTCTGTCACGGGCGTCAACACGATCAACCGTGTTGGCAAGAAGCGTCGGACGCGCTACGGGACGGGCCGCCGCCCTGACACGAAGCGCGCCATCGTGACCGTGGCCGACGGCGACCGCATCGACCTGTTCGCTCAGGCCTGACGAGTAAGGACGAACACAAGTCATGGGTATTCGTAAGTACAAGCCGACGACACCGGGTCGTCGTGGCTCGAGCGTCGCAGACTTCGTCGAGGTGACGCGCACCACGCCGGAGAAGTCCCTGGTGTCGCCGAAGCCGAAGACCGGCGGTCGCAACAACCAGGGCCGGATCACGACCCGTCACATCGGCGGTGGCCACAAGCAGGCCTATCGCCTCGTTGACTTCAAGCGGTACGACAAGGACGGTATCCCGGCCAAGGTCGCTCAGATCGAGTACGACCCGAACCGCACCGCTCGCATCGCGCTGCTCCACTACGCGGACGGCGAGAAGCGCTACATCATCGCCCCCCAGGGCCTGGTGCAGGGCGCAACCGTCGAGGCGGGCGAGGCCGCGGACATCCGTCCGGGCAACAACCTGCCGCTGCGCAACATCCCGGTCGGTACGCAGGTGCACGCTGTCGAGCTTCGGCCCGGCGGTAGCGCCAAGCTTGGCCGCTCCGCGGGTGCCGCGATCCAGCTGGTCGCACGAGAGGGCAGGTTCGCCACACTGCGTATGCCTTCGGGCGAGATGCGCATGCTGGACGTCCGTTGCCGGGCGACCGTCGGGACCGTCGGCAACTCCGAGCAGTCCAACATCAACTGGGGCAAGGCCGGTCGCATGCGCTGGAAGGGTGTTCGCCCGACCGTCCGCGGTGTGGCGATGAACCCGATCGACCACCCGCACGGTGGTGGCGAGGGCAAGACGTCCGGCGGTCGTCACCCGGTGAGCCCATGGGGCAAGCCCGAGGGTCGGACCCGTGACGCCAACAAGGCGTCAAGCCGCCTCATCATCCGTCGCCGCAAGTCCGGCAAGAAGCGCTGATCGGAGCTACTGAGAAATGCCACGCAGCCTGAAGAAGGGCCCCTTCATCGATGATCACCTCGCCAAGAAGGTCGAGGCTCAGAACGAGAAGGGCACGAAGAACCCCATCAAGACCTGGTCGCGACGGTCGATGATCAGCCCCGACATGATCGGTCACACGATCGCGGTGCATGACGGTCGCAAGCACATCCCGGTGTTCGTCACGGATTCGATGATCGGTCACAAGCTCGGCGAGTTCGCCCCTACGCGCACGTTCCGCGGGCACGTGAAGGACGACAAGAAGTCGCGGCGTCGGTAACGGGAAGAGGAAGCACACAATGAGCGAAACCATCCAGCGGCCGTCGCGCCGTTCGGCTCTGCTCGGGGAGCGTCCCGGCTCGTACGCGATCGCGCGTCACGTCCGCATGACCCCGATGAAGGTCCGGCGTGTCGTCGACATGGTCCGGGGCATGGACGTCGTCGACGCCCTTGCCATGCTGCAGTTCGCGCCGCAGGCTGCGAGCGAGCCGGTGTACAAGGTCGTCGCTTCGGCGGCCGCGAATGCCGAGCAGACCGCTGCACTGCGCATCGAGAACCTGTTCATCTCGCAGGCGTACGTCGATGAGGGCACCACGATGCGTCGGATCCGTCCGCGGGCCAAGGGCTCCGCGAGCCGCATCCTCAAGCGCTCCAGCCACATCACGGTCGTCGTCGAGCCCCGCGCCGAGGCCGCCGCCCCCAAGAAGGCGAAGACCGACAAGAAGCCGGCCAAGACTGCCAAGGCCTCCAAGGCCTCCACGAGCGAGAAGAAGGAGGCCTGAGCAATGGGTCAGAAAGTTAACCCGATTGGCTTCCGGCTCGGCATCACGACCGACCACAAGGCCCGCTGGTACGCCGAGAAGCATTACGCGGCGTACGTAGGCGAGGACGTCAAGATCCGTAAGTACTTGCAGAAGACGCTCGAGCGCGCCGGCATCAGCTCGGTCGAGATCGAGCGTCGCAGCGAGCGGGTCACGATCTACCTGTACGCAGCGCGTCCGGGCATCGTCATCGGCCGCAATGGTTCCGAGGCGGAGCGCGTCCGCGCGCAGCTCGAGAAGCTCACCGGCAAGCAGGTGCAGCTGAACATCCTCGAGGTGAAGAACCCGGAGATCGACGCGCAGCTCGTCGCCCAGGGCGTTGCCGAGCAGCTGAGCGCCCGCGTGGCGTTCCGCCGGGCGATGCGCAAAGCGCAGCAGACCGCGATGCGTTCCGGCGCCGAGGGCATCAAGATCATGTGCTCCGGTCGACTGGGCGGCGCTGAGATGAGCCGCTCGGAGTTCTACCGCGAGGGTCGCGTCCCGCTGCACACGCTGCGCGCCGACATCGACTACGGCTTCTACGAGGCCAAGACGACGTTCGGCCGGATCGGCGTGAAGGTGTGGATCTACAAGGGCGACGTCACCGGCACGCGTGCCGAGCGCACCGCCCAGAAGGCCGCCCGTCAGGCCGCCACCGGTCGTACGCGTCCGACGCGTCGTCCGGGTCGCGAGGGCGGCTCCGGCCGTCCTGAGCGTGGTGGCCGTCGCAGGGCTGAGGATGCCGTCGCCGCTGAGGCCCCGGCCACGGAAACCGCAGGAGCCTGACATGTTGATTCCACGTCGCGTCAAGCACCGTAAGCAGCACCACCCGAACCGGAGTGGCGATGCCAAGGGGGCGACCAAGCTCGCCTTCGGCGAGTTTGGCATCCAGGCGCTCGAGTCCTCGTACCTGACGAACCGTCAGATCGAGGCTGCGCGTATCGCGATGACCCGTCACATCAAGCGTGGTGGCAAGGTCTGGATCAACGTGTACCCGGACCGACCGATCACGAAGAAGCCTGCCGAGACCCGCATGGGTTCCGGCAAGGGTTCGCCGGAGTGGTGGATCGCCAACATCAAGCCAGGCCGGGTGCTCTTCGAGCTCTCCGGCGTCGAGGAGGACGTGGCCCGTGAGGCGCTGCGCCTCGCCATCCACAAGCTGCCGTTCAAGGCGCGCTTCATCAAGCGGGAAGCAGGTGATCTGTGATGGCGAAGGCCACGACTGCCGACGATCTTCGCGGTTTGAGCCGCGCCGAGCTGGACGCCAAGGTCATTGAGCTGAAGGAGGAGCTTTTCACGCTCCGCTTCCAGCACCAGACCGGGCAGCTCGAGTCACATGGCCGACTCCGTGAGGTCCGCAAGGACATCGCGCGGATCTACACGGTCATCCAAGAGCGCGTTCTCGGGATCGTGCCTGATCCCGACGAAGGGAAGAACTGACGATGAGCACAGAAGACACCGCTCGGGCGGGCCGCAAGGTCCGTGAGGGCCTGGTCGTGTCCGACAAGATGGACAAGACCGTCGTCGTCGCTGTTGAGGACCGCGTCAAGCACTCGTTGTACGGCAAGGTCATGAGGCGCACTGAGCGGCTCAAGGTTCATGACGAGGCCAACGAGGCCGGCCTGGGCGACCGGGTACGCGTCATGGAGACCCGACCGCTGTCCGCCACGAAGCGTTGGCGGCTGGTCGAGGTCATCGAAAGAGCTAAGTAACACCACCACTCGTTCCGTCAGGCCCTGTGGGGAACCGACCGGACAACAGGAGAAGAAATGATCCAGCAAGAGTCGCGACTGAAGGTCGCTGACAACACGGGTGCCAAGGAGCTGTTGTGCATCCGCGTGCTCGGTGGCTCGAAGCGTCGCTACGCCCATATCGGCGACACCATCGTCGCGACCGTCAAGGACGCGATCCCCGGTGGCAACGTCAAGAAAGGCGAGGTCGTCAAGGCCGTGGTGGTGCGCACCGTCAAGGAGCACCGTCGCGGTGACGGCTCGTACATCAAGTTCGACGAGAACGCCGCCGTCATCCTCAAGAGCGACGGGGAGCCCCGCGGCACCCGCATCTTCGGCCCGGTGGCCCGTGAGCTTCGCGAGCGGAAGTTCATGCGGATCGTCTCGCTCGCACCTGAGGTGATCTGACATGGCGAACACACTCCACGTGAAGAAGGGTGATCGCGTCCGCGTGATCTCCGGCAGTGACAAGGGCAAGATCGGCGAGGTGCTGAGGGTCGACGTCGCCGCGGAGCGGGTCCTCGTCTCAGGCGTGAACATCGTCAAGCGTCACAAGAAGGACAGCGCGCCGCAGCCGCAGTCGGGTCAGGTCGTCAAGGGCGGGATCATCGCCTCTGAGGCGCCGATCCACGTCTCCAACGTGATGCTCGTCGTGAAGGAAGACGACAAGGACGTGACCACTCGCGTGGGCTACGTCCGCGAAGAGGTCACGAGGAAGCGTCCGGACGGCACCGAGTACACCAAGACTCGCGCGGTCCGTATCGCCCGCAAGACCGGGGAGAGGATCGAATGAGCACCACGGTCGAGGAGAAGACCACGGCCAAAGCTGAGAAGACCGTCAAGGTCCAGCCGCGGCTCAAGGAGCGCTACCGCACCGAGATCGCCAAGGCGTTGCAGGAGGAGTTCTCCTACAGCAACCCCATGCAGGTCCCGGGGCTGGTGAAGATCGTCGTGAACATGGGCGTCGGTGAGGCGGCCCGTGACTCGAAGATCATCGACAACGCCGTACGGGACCTGACCGCGATCACCGGCCAGAAGCCGCAGGTCACGAAGGCTCGCAAGTCGATCGCCCAGTTCCATCTGCGTGAGGGCATGCCGATCGGCTGCCACGTCACGCTGCGCGGCGACCGGATGTGGGAGTTCGCTGACCGGCTGATCACGCTGGCACTGCCTCGTATCCGTGACTTCCGTGGCATGTCGCCGCTGCAGTTCGACGGCAAGGGCAACTACACGTTCGGTCTCACGGAGCAGGTCATGTTCCACGAGATCGATCAGGACCGGGTCGATCGGCTCCGCGGCATGGACATCACGTTCGTGACGACGGCTAGCTCCGACGACGAGGGCCGCGCGCTGCTGCGTCACCTCGGATTCCCGTTCAAGGCCGATGCCGATGTTGCGGCGAAGGCGACGAAGAAGGGCCGACCGGCCGTCGGCAAGAAGAAGTGAGCTAGGGAGCACCCGTGGCGAAGACAGCCCTCAAGGTTAAGCAAGCACGTACGCCGAAGTTCGCGGTGCGCGGCTACACCCGTTGCACGCGGTGCGGCCGATCCCAATCGGTGTACAAGAAGTTCGGCCTGTGCCGAATCTGCGTCCGGGTCCTCGCCCACCGTGGCGAGCTGCCGGGCATCACCAAGTCCTCCTGGTGACGAGGGCCGGCGCACGCCGGTCCGACTCACCTCCTTCACACCCGGCCCAGCGGCCGGACCCAACAGCTCCCGGACACCGTCCGGGGCCTAACGCGGTAGGTCAGCGACGTGCTGAAACCCCCGCGAGAAAGAGGCTAACCACGCCATGACGATGACTGATCCGATCGCAGACATGCTCACGCGTCTGCGGAACGCCAACCAGGCGTACCACGACCAAGCGACCATGCCCTCCTCCAAGATCAAGGTGAGGATCGCCGAGATCCTCAAGCAAGAGGGCTACATCAGCGAGTACTCCGTCCACGAGCCGACTGAGGACGAGGTGGGCAAGACGCTGACGGTGACGCTGAAGTACGGCCGCAACCGCGAGCGCTCGCTCGTAGGGGTCCGCAGGATCTCGAAGCCGGGCCTTCGCGTGTACGCGAAGTCGAACCAGTTGCCGAAAGTACTGGGCGGGCTGGGCGTCGCGATCATCTCGACGAGCCAGGGCCTGTTGACCGACAAAGAAGCCAACCACAAGAGCGTCGGCGGCGAAGTCATCGCCTTCGTGTGGTGACGGGAGGAATGCAGAATGTCTCGCATCGGTAGACTCCCGGTCCCCGTTCCGACGGGCGTCGAGGTCAGCCTCGACGGCCAGGACGTAGAGGTCAAGGGTCCCAAGGGCACGTTGACGCACAAGGTTCCAGCGCCCATCACGGTGGCGCGCGCAGAAGACGGCTCGATCGAGGTCAGCCGTCCTGACGACGAGCGGGTCTCGAGGTCGCTCCACGGACTCACTCGGACGCTCATCAGCAACATGGTGACCGGCGTGACCGCGGGCTACGAGAAGAAGCTCGAGATCGTCGGCGTCGGCTACCGCGTCATGCCGAAGAGCCCGACGCAGCTTGAGTTCGCGCTCGGCTTCAGCCATCCGGTCGTCGTCAATGCGCCCGAGGGCATCACGTTCGTCGTCGAGACGAACACCCGGTTCCTGGTGAAGGGGATCGACAAGCAGCAGGTTGGCGAAGTCGCGGCGAACATCCGCAAGATCCGCAAGCCCGAGCCGTACAAGGGCAAGGGTGTGCGGTACAGCGGCGAGCGTGTGCGTAGCAAGGCCGGAAAGGCAGGTAAGTGATGGCTATCTCCCTGGGAGTGCGCAAGCACCTCGCGGACAAGACGGCGGCGAAGGCTCGTCGCCAGGTGCGTGGCCGCAAGGCCATCGCCGGCACGGCCGAGCGTCCGCGCCTTGTCGTCACGCGCAGCTCGCGTCACATGGTGGCTCAGGTCATCGACGACGCGGTCGGCCACACGCTGGCTTCGGCGTCGACGCTCGAGGTCTCGCTGAGGTCCGGCGCCGGCGACAAGTCGGCGAAGGCGCGCGAGGTCGGCAAGCTCGTCGCCGAGCGTGCGAAGAAGGCTGGCGTCGACAAGGTCGTGTTCGACCGGGCTGGCAACAAGTACCAGGGCCGCGTGGCTGCTCTCGCTGAGGGCGCTCGCGAGGCCGGACTCGGTTTCTGACGGAAAGGTTTGCTACATGACTGAAGTGCAGCAGCGCCGCGGCGGTGAGCGCCGCGGTCGCGATGACCGTCGGGGCAACCAGCCGCAGGCCGAGCGCGAGAAGAGCCAGTACCTGGAACGGGTCGTGGCCATCAACCGCGTCGCCAAGGTCGTCCAGGGCGGGCGTCGGTTCAGCTTCACGGCGCTCGTCGTCGTGGGCGATGGCGACGGCACCGTGGGTGTCGGCTACGGCAAGGCCAAGGAAGTTCCCGCGGCGATCGCCAAGGGTGTCGAGGAAGCGAAGAAGCACTTCTTCCGCGTCCCTCGCATCCAGGGCACGATCCCGCACCCCGTCCAGGGCGAGAAGGCCGCTGGCGTCGTGATGCTCCGTCCGGCCTCGCCGGGTACCGGTGTCATCGCCGGCGGGTCGGCGCGTGCGGTGCTCGAGTGCGCCGGCGTGCATGACGTACTGGCCAAGTCGCTGGGCTCGTCCAACGCGATCAACGTGGTGCACGCCACGGTGGCTGCGCTGCAGAGCCTGGAGGAGCCGGAGCAGGTCGCGCGTCGTCGCGGCAAGTCGGTCGAGGATGTCACCCCGGCCGCCCTGCTCAGGGCGCGTGCGGAAGGGATCCACTGAGATGGCCAGGGTGAAGGTCACCCAGACCAAGTCGGGCGTCGGCGGTAAGCCGAATCATCGCGAGACGCTCCGGACACTTGGCCTGAAGAAGATCGGGCAGAGCAAGGTCCACGAGGACCGACCCGAGGTGCGCGGCATGATCAGGGCCGTCGCTCACCTCGTGACCGTCGAGGAGGTCGACTGACATGGCGCTCAAGGTTCATCACCTGAGGCCTGCGCCGGGTGCGCACACGCCGAAGACGCGTGTCGGACGCGGTGAAGGTTCGAAGGGCAAGACAGCAGGTCGCGGTACGAAGGGTTCTGGAGCACGTCAGAACGTGCCCGCGAACTTCGAGGGCGGCCAGATGCCGATCCACATGCGGTTGCCGAAGCTCAAGGGCTTCAAGAACCCGTTCAAGGTCAGCTACCAGGTTGTCAACGTCGCTCGGCTGGCCGAGTTGTTCCCCGAGGGCGGCGACGTCCGCGTCGAAGACCTCGTCGAGAAGGGCGCGGTCCGTGACGGCCTGCTCGTCAAGGTGCTCGGCAATGGCGAGCTCTCTGTGGCGCTGCAGGTGAGCGCTCACGCGTTCTCCGCCTCGGCCAAGGACAAGATCGAGAAGGCAGGCGGCTCGGCCAACGAGCTGTGAGCCTGCACTGAATCAGGGCTGCGGCAGGTCGGTGCTCACCGGCCTGCCGAAGTCATTTACGGGGTCCGTTCCTGCCTTTCCGTGAGGAGCGGGCGAGCGAGTCGGCAGTCGCCGACCGTGCTTGGTACGATTCCCCGGTTGCCGTCGGCGGACGCCGCGCGGCTGGATCATGGCGTACGCGCTGTGAGCGACGATGAAAGGGCTCGAATGCTGACGGCCTTCGCAACCGCGTTCCGAACCCCGGATCTGCGCAAGAAGATCCTGTTCACCCTTCTCATCATCATGGTCTTCCGCTTGGGGTCGACGATCCCGGCGCCGAACGTCAACATCCAGCAGCTCAACGTCTGCCGCACACAGGCAGCCACGGGCGACAACGCCGGCCTCTACTCGATGGTCAACCTGTTCAGCGGCGGTGCGCTGCTGCAGCTGGCCATCTTCGCGCTCGGCATCATGCCGTACATCACGGCGAGCATCATCCTCCAGCTCCTCATCGTCGTGATCCCACGGCTTGAGGCGCTGAAGCAGGAAGGCGCATCGGGCACCGCGAAGATCACGCAGTACACGCGCTACCTGACACTGGTCCTGGCGATCATCCAGGCGACGGCGTTCACGACGCTCGCGGTGAACGACCAGCTCTTCCAGGGCTGCACTGGCATCGTCTACAGCACCGACATCTTCCCTGTCGTCGTCATGATCCTCACGATGACCGCCGGCACCAGCATCATCATGTGGATGGGCGAGCTGATCACCGATCGGGGCGTCGGCAACGGCATGTCGGTGATGATCTTCACCCAGATCGTGGCCCAGTTCCCGTCGTCGCTGTGGGCGATCAAGGTCGCCCACGAGACCGACGCGACCAAGGGCTGGTTCATCTTCCTGCTCGTCGTCGCCGTGGGCCTCCTCGTCATGCTCGGCATCATCTTCATGGAGCAGGCGCAGCGCCGTATCCCGGTGCAATATGCCAAGCGCATGGTCGGCACCCGCATGTTCGGCGGCTCCACCACGTACATCCCGCTCAAGGTCAACCAGGCCGGCGTCATCCCCGTCATCTTCGCCTCGTCGATGCTGTACCTGCCGGTGCTGTACGCGCAGTTCCAACCCAACACCAGCGTGGGGCAGTGGGTCGCGCAGAACTTCACCAGGGGCGATCACTGGGCCTACAACCTGGCGTTCTTCCTCATGATCATCGCGTTCGCCTACTTCTACGTGGCGATCACGTTCAATCCTGAAGAGGTCGCCGACAACATGAAGAAGTACGGCGGCTTCATCCCGAGCTACCGGGCAGGCAAGCCGACAGAACGCTACCTGGGGTTCGTTCTCAGTCGGCTCACCCTGCCTGGCTCGCTGTACCTGGCGATCATCGCGATGATTCCGACCCTGGCGATCGTCCTGCTGAACACGAGCCAGAAGTTCGTGTTCGGCGGCACGTCGATCCTCATCATCGTCGGCGTCGGCCTCGACACGATCAAACAGATCGAGAGCCAGCTCCAGCAGCGCAACTACGAGGGCTTCCTGCACTGACCGACCCCGCCGGTCGTTGGGAGAGGCACATTCGTTAGTGTGAGTCGTCCGCTCACGAAGCAAGGAAAACCACTGTGCGTCTCTTGATCATGGGTCCTCCCGGCGCTGGGAAGGGCACGCAGGCTGTGCGTATTGCCGCCCGCCTCGGCATTCCGACGATCTCCACCGGAGATATCTTCCGCTCGAACATCACGCGGGGGACCGCCCTCGGGATCGAGGTCAAGCGGATCATCGATGCCGGCGACTACGTCCCGGACGACGTGACCGAGGCGATCGTGGCCGACCGGCTGGCCGAGGCTGACTGCGCGGACGGATTCCTGCTCGACGGCTTCCCGCGTACGACCCACCAGGTGGAGGCGCTCGAACGGATCCTGGGCTCCCACGGCCTCGACGCTGTGCTGTCGCTCGTGGTGGACCTGGAGCCCCTCGTGGCCCGGATGCTTCGCCGCGCCGAGATCGAGAAGCGGCCTGACGACAACGAGACGACCATCCGGCACCGCATGGAGGTCTACACCGAGTCGACCGAGCCGCTGCTGGCTCATTACCGCGCCGCGGGCCTTCTGGTAGAGGTCGACGGCAACGGCACCATGGACGAGGTGACCGACCGTATCGCGGCGTCACTGGACGCCATCAAGGCCTGATGCCTCGAAACGCCGCCGGTCTCGAGATCAAGAGCACCGACGAGCTCCGCGTGATGCGTCGCGCGGGGCTGGTGGTGGCGCGCGCTCTCAAGGATATGGCGGCCGCTGCGGTGGCCGGTACGACGACCGCGGAGCTCGACACGGTGGCCCGCGAGGTGCTCGCCAGCGAGAACGCGACATCGTCGTTCCTCAACTACGACGTCGGTTTCGGCATCCCCCCGTACCCCGCTGTGGTCTGCATCTCGGTCAACGACGAGATCGTCCACGGCATCCCCGGCGAACGCGTGCTCGTCGACGGCGACCTCGTTTCGATCGACTTCGGGGCCATCGTGGACGGCTTCCACGGCGACGCGGCGTTGACGGTGGCTGTCGGGGACGTGGCGCCCGAGGCGCTCACCCTCAGCGACGTCACCCGGCTGTCCCTCGCGGCGGGCCTGGCCCGTGTACGGCCCGAGGTGAGCGTGGGTGACATCTCGTCCGCGGTCCAGGCGTACATCCGTGCGGCGTCTGCCAGGTACGGGATCGTCGCCGAGTACACGGGCCACGGCATCGGCACCCGGATGCACATGAATCCCGACGTGCCCAACCTCGGTCGGCCCGGTCGCGGGCCGAAGCTGCCGGTTGGCGCTACCGTCGCTGTCGAGCCGATGGTCACTCTCGGCAATCCCGGTACGGACGTGCTGGACGACGACTGGACCGTCGTCACCCGAGACGGCAAGGTCGCCTGCCACTGGGAGCACACGGTCGCCGTGACGCCCGGTGGTTGCTGGGTCTTGACCGCCGAGGACGGCGGCGAGGCGATCCTCAAGGCCGCAGGCGGCCGGTACGCCCCGCTGGGCGACTGACCGGGTCGTCCAGGCCCGGCGTCCATCGCCGAATGTCACCAAACTCACCGAATCAGCGCGGCGAACGGTGAGTTTGGTGACACTCGATGGACTCATACGGGTGCTCCCGCACGTCGAAGAGCCAGTCGTACGCGTCGGCGGAGGCAACGTCTCGCCTGAACACGTCGAAGCTCGTGAACACCCGGAAAGCCACCAAACTCACCGGATCTCCTCGGGAAATAGTGAGTCTGGTGACAGTCACGGGGCTCAGCCCTTAGGTCAGCTGAGCACCTTCTGCCAAGCGGCCGCGATGTTCTGGCGGCGGTAGCCGAGCCGGGTGTTGATCGCCAGCATGTAGTCGTTCTCGTCGGCGTTCCACGTGTGCACGCGTCGCGAGGTCGGGCGGTCGAGGGAGATCCACTCGCAGTTCGCCGCTTTGACCCACAGGCCGAGACCGTGGCCACGGTGATGACTGAGCACGAGCGTGTTCTCCTGGTACGCGACCTCCGGCTTCTCGTGAGGTCCCTTGAGCTGCGTGAACGCTGTGAGCTCCCCGGTGGCGATGTGGCGGGCGCACGTGGTGTAGACGTCGAGCCCTGCGGTCATCTGCGCGTACGCCCGTCGCACGCGCTCGATGTCCCAGACTTCGGGTCGCCAGTCGACGTCACCCAGCGGTGGGTCGGTGGCCATCGCCGCGAACAACGGCGCGAGACCCTCCAGCAGTTCCTCGCTCGGCTTCCCGAGGAACTGTACGAGCTCGTAGCCGACCGCCTTCGCCTCCGCCTCTGCCAGGGCGTGGGAGAGGACCGCTTCCGGGACGGGGAGGGGCTGCAAGCTGTGGCGCTCCGCCTGGCTGAAGGAGTAGCCGTGAGAGAGCGCGAACCCGACGTCGGGATCGTTGCTGCGGATGCGGATGGTGCCGCTGGGGTCGACCAAGGTGCCGTCCGTCGGTCCGTCGAGATCAGCCAGGGCCGACGTCACCATGTTCCAGCCGAGAACCGTGGTCCTGTCGTGCTCGCGCAGCAGCCGCTCTCCGTGCTGGAGCATGGCGGAGCCGATGCCCTGGTGGCGGGCGGCGACGCGGACCGTGAGGTCGATGTAGCCGAGGTGCTCGTTGTCGAGCAGGGGGACCTCCACCCACATCTCCGCGAGGACATTGTCGCCGGCGACCGACATGTCGCCGGTGGCGGGAACCTTGTGGACGCCCACGCCCTGCGCCGGTCCAGCAAGAGCAACGAATCCCAGGTGGAGGTGGTCGGACGCGTGGTGGAGTCGCTGGAGGAGGGCGGTGGTGTCTACAGCCACGAGGTCGGTGTAGCCGAGGGTCGCCAGGTGGTCCTCGGAGATGAGGCTGACGACGCCATCCCAGAAGCGAGAGGGCGGCACGCTGAGGTCGCTCGACAGGTCGATCTCGGCGATGTGGAAGTCCATGCCGACCACCCTAAGCGGGGTGGC
>Ga0097691_1001300_pt1 | contig 18728 bp, 16 predicted proteins | sample NGESurdeep072012_8_FD_72858 | JGI IMG/M metagenome (GOLD analysis project Ga0097691, IMG submission 72858) | Arctic peat soil microbial communities from Barrow, Alaska - NGEE Surface sample 210-1 deep-072012 | ecosystem: Environmental > Terrestrial > Soil > Wetlands > Peat ... | reverse complement strand
ATTGGCGCAGCGGCAGCCGCCAGCCGCCTGCTCGGCCTCGACGGCACCGCAGCCGGCCACGCGCTGGCGATCGCCGCGTCAGAGGCCTCGGGCCTGAAGGAAAACTTTGGGACGATGGTGAAGCCGCTGCATGCGGGGCTGGCGGCGCGCAACGGCGTGCTCGCCGCGCTGTTGGCGAAAGGCGGCATGACAGCGAGCGGGCAGGCACTCGACGGTCCGCAGGGATTTCTGGCGGCGATGGACAGCGAACGCACCGCGCTCGCCGACGCGTCCGCGGACCTCGGCGTCCGCTGGGAGATTCTCGACACCGGCATCACCGTGAAGCTCTATCCCTCGTGTGCCGGCACGCACCCCACGCTCGACGCGATCCTCGATCTCCGGCAGCGTGAAGGCTTCACGGCGGAAGACGTGGAGCGGATCGACATCCAGGTCGATTCGATCACGCCGACGGTGTTGATCTACGAGCGGCCGGCCAGCGGACTCGAAGCCAAGTTCAGCATGCCGTTCTGCGCGGCGGCCGCGGTCGTCTACGGCCGCGTCGGCATTGACACGTTCGAGGCCGCTTCCTTGAACGATGTCCGGGTGATGCGGCTGATGCCGCGCATCGCGATGCGCGTCGATCCGTCGCTCGACGCGTCCGGACCGCCGCTGACGCAGGCGAGGATTGCGATTCAGCTCCGCGGCGGACGCACCGTGTCGCAGGCGGCGAACGGCGCGCGCGGCTATCCCGAGCGGCCCGCCAGCGCGGCCGAGTTGGGCGCCAAGTTCATGGCGTGCGCCCGTCGCGCGCTCCCCGACGCGGCCGCGCAGCGCGCGCTCGCGATACTGCAGGAGATCGACACACTCGACGACATCCGGTCGCTGACCGATGTGTTGCAGCCCTAGATGCGCGCGCCCGGCACGTGGCCGCGCTTCCAGACCATGAACGTCCGGGTGAACTCGATGATCGGCGTGCCGTGCTGGTTCGTGCCGGTCGTCTTCACGCGCACGATGCCGACCGTCGGCCGCGACTTCGACTCGCGCGTCTCGAGCACCTCGCTCTTCGCATATACCGTGTCGCCTTCGAAGAGCGGGTTGGGGAGCCGCACTTCGTCCCATCCCAGGTTGGCGACCGCGTTCATCGTGAGGTCGGTCACCGACTGTCCGGTGACGAGCGCGAGCGTGAAGCAGGAATTCACCAGCGGCTTCTTGAACTCCGTCTTGCTGGCGTACTCCGCGTCGAAATGAATCGGGTTGGTGTTCATCGTCAGGCAGGTGAACCAGACGTTGTCGGCGGCGATCACCGTGCGCCCGAGCGGATGCTCGTAGACGTCGCCGACCTCGAAGTCCTCGAACACCCGCCCCGTCCAACCCTGTTTCTTGGCCATTCAGATCGTGCCCTCCTTCCGCCACCGTGCGATGGTGTCCGGATCGAATCCGAGCTCCTCGAGAATCGTCTGGCTGTGCTGGCCGAGCGACGGTACGGCGTTCATCACCGGCTCGACGCCCTCCATCCGAACCGGCGGCACGAGCGCCCGTAGCGGGCCAACCGGCGATTCGATGTCGCGCCAGCAGTCTCGTGCGGTCAACTGCGGATGCTCCACGAACTCCGCCACCGAGTTCAAGCGCGCATGAGCGATGCGCGCGGCCTCGAGCCGCTCGATGATCTCAGGCGCCGACAAGTCGCGGAACACCGCCTCGATCGCTTCGTGCAGCGCCACACGATGCGCCACGCGCGCCGAGTTGGTCCGAAACCGTTCATCATCGGCCAGATCGGGGACGCGCAGCACATCCGCGCAGAACCGTGTCCACTCGCGGGCGTTCTGGATGCCCAGGTAGACGTCACCGCCCTCGCGGCTGCGAAAGGGCCCGTAGGGTGCAATCGACGCGTGGTCGGGACCGCTGCGTGGCGGCGCCGAGCCCCCGTACGCCGTGTAGTACGCGGCGTATCCCATCCATTCGGCGAGCGCGTCGAACAGCGAGACCTCGATCGTCGTTCCCTCGCCGCTCGCCGTGCGCGCGAGCAACGCCGTCAGCACGCCCGAGTACGCATACATGCCGGCGGCGATGTCGGCGATTGAGATGCCGACCTTGCTCGGCGTCTCCTCTGTGCCGGTGATCGAGATGAGGCCGACCTCGCTCTGAACGAGGAGATCGTACGCCTTCTTTTGCGAGTACGGGCCGGACGAGCCGTATCCCGACACGCTGCAGACGACGAGCCTCGGATAGTGTGCGCGCAATCCGGCGGGCGAGGCTCCCAACCGGTCGGCGGCTCCGGGCGCGAGGTTCTGCACGAAGACATCGGCGCGCTCGAGCAGCCGCGCGAGCACGCGCTGCGCCTCGGGCCGTTTCAAATCGAGCGTCAGCGACTCCTTTGACCGGTTGAGCCAGACGAAATGGCTCGAGAGCCCTTTGACGGTCGTGTCGTACCCGCGCGCAAAGTCGCCGCCGTCCGGCCGTTCGATCTTGATCACGCGCGCGCCGAGGTCGGCGAGCTGGCGCGTCGCGAACGGCGCCGCCACGGCCTGTTCGATGGCGACGACGGTGATCCCGTGGAGCGGCAGCATCAGGTCAGTACGAGCGCGGCAAACCCAGGACGTGCTCGGCCATGAAGGCCAGGATCAGGTTGGTCGAGATCGGCGCCACCTGGTAGAGCCGGGTTTCCCGGAACTTCCGTTCGATATCGTACTCCTCCGCGAAGCCAAAACCGCCATAGGTCTGGACCGCCACGTTCGCCGCTTCCCACGACGCGTCGGCGGCGAGCAGCTTCGCCATGTTCGCTTCGGCGCCGCAGGGCTCGCCGCGGTCGAAGAGATCGGCGGCGCGAATGCGCATCAGATCGGCGGCTTCGACGTTGACGTGCGCACGGGCAATGGGAAACTGAATGCCCTGGTTCTGGCCGATCGGCCGGCCGAACACCACCCGCTCCTTCGCATAGCGCGCCGCGCGCTCGATGAACCAGCGGCCGTCGCCGACGCATTCGGCGGCGATGAGAATGCGTTCCGCGTTCAGTCCGTCGATGAGATACCGGAACCCTTTGCCCTCTTCGCCGACCAGCGTGTCGGCGGGGACTTCCAGATCGTCGAAGAACAGCTCCGTCGTCGCATGATTCATCATCGTGCGGATCGGACGGATGGTCAGGCCGCGGCCGACCGCCTGGCGGATGTCCACGAGCAGGATCGACAGCCCGTCGGTCCGCTTCTTCACCTCTTCGATCGGCGTCGTGCGCACCACGAGGAGCAGGAGATCGGAATGCTCGGCGCGGGAAATCCAGACCTTCTGTCCGCGAATGACAAACGTGTCGCCTTTTCGCGACGCAAACGTCTTCATCTGCGTCGTGTCGGAGCCAATCGTCGGCTCGCTGACGCCGAACGCCTGCAGGCGGAGCGCGCCGCTCGCAATCTTCGGCAGGTAGGCGCGCTTCTGCGCGTCGGAGCCGTGCCGGAGCAGCGTGCCCATCGTGTACATCTGCGCGTGGCACGCGCCGGCATTCCCGCCGCTGCGGTTGACCTCTTCGAGAATGATCGAGGCCTCGGTGACGCCCAGGCCGGAGCCGCCGTATGCTTCAGGAATCAGCGCCGCGAGGTAGCCGGCGTCTGTCAGCGCTTTGACGAAGGCCTCCGGGTACGCGCGCTGGACGTCGAGCTCGCGCCAGTAGCTGTCCGAAAACGCCTTGCAGAGATCGCGGACGCCAGCCCGCAGGTCCTGATGTAGTTCCGCTCCCGGCACGGGGCCTCCTGAATGGCCGCGATTATACTCGGAGTACTATGTTTGCCTCCATGCCCGCGATCGCCGACCTCATCGTCAGCCGGCTGCGTGACGCCGGCGTCACGCATCTCTTCGGGGTGCCCGGCGGCGGCAGCAACCTCAATCTGATCGAGGCAGCCGGGCGAGCGGGTCTGCCGTTCGTGCTGACGTCCACCGAAACCTCCGGGGCGCTGGCCGCGATGGCGCAGGCCGAGATCGCCGGTCGTGTCGGCTCGTGCCTGACGACACTCGGCCCCGGCGCCGCGTCGGTCGTCAACGGCGTCGCGTGTGCGTTTCTGGACCGCGCGCCGCTCGTCGTGTTCACCGACAGCCATCCAGCCGCGGCTCGAGAGATGGCGCATCAGCGATTGGATCATGCGGCACTGCTCGGGCCCGTGACGAAATGGTCCGCGACGCTGACGCCGGACCGCGTGTCGGAGACCATCGATCGAGCGATCGCCCTGGCCAGCGCGCCGCCGCCCGGGCCCGTGCATGTGGATTGTCCAGGTGACGTGGCCGCGGCGATGGCGCCGGCGCCGACTGTGGCGATGGGTGTCGGGGCCGAGCGTGATCGGCCCTCCCCGACTCCGCGATTCGACGCGATGCTCTCGCGGTCGCGCAAACCGCTGCTGCTCGTCGGCCTCGGCGCGCGGAAGACCGGCGACGCGGCGGCCATCCGCGCGTTGTGCGACGGCCGCGGCGTGCCCGCGATGGTCACCTACAAAGCCAAGGGCGTCGTGCCCGATCATCATCCGCTCTTTGCCGGCGTGTTCACCAACGCGGTCATCGAGGAGCCGCTGCTCGATGAAAGCGATCTGCTGATCGGCGTCGGGCTGGATCCGGTCGAGCTCATTCCGCGACCGTGGACACGCGCGCAGCCGATCGTGTACTGCGGTTCATGGCGCGTGGACGATCGGCACGTGCCGTTTGCCGCGCAGCTCATCGCCGATGTGCCGGCGGCGATCGACCAGATCACAGCGGCGCTGCCGACATCGGACTGGAACCCCGACCGCGTGCGCGCGGCGGTCGTCGAGCAGCGCCGGCGGATCTCGGCCCCGGGCGACGGCCTCACCGCCCAGCGGGTCGTCGAGGTCACCGCCCGGCAGCTCGCGCCGCACTGCCGCGTGACCGTCGACGCCGGCGCGCACATGTTTCCGGCGACGATGCTCTGGCCGGTCGCCGATCCGAACGGCATGCTGATCTCGAACGGGCTGTCGACGATGGGGTTTGCGCTGCCGGCGGCGATTGGAGCGGGGCTGCTCGATCGCAGCCGCCCGGTGGTCGCGCTGACTGGCGACGGCGGCCTCCTCATGTGCGTCGCCGAGTTGCTGACAGCGGTGCGCGAACGGCTCCGGGTGATCGTGATCGTGTTCAGCGACGCGTCGCTCAGCTTGATCGAGATCAAGCAGCAGCAGCGCCGGTACCAGCCGGCAGGCGTCGCTCTGGGCGAGGTCGCCTGGCCGGCGCTGGCGGGCAGCTTTGGGGCCACGGCGTGGTGCGCGTCGAACGAATCGGAGCTGGAACGCTGCGTCGAGCGAGCGTTCGGCTGTAACGGCCCGGCGCTGATTGAGGCGAGAATCGATCGATCCAATTACGGCCGGACGCTCCGCGCCGTGCGAGGCTAAGACATGGTGGAAAGACTCATTATCGACGGCCAGCGCGTCAACGCGTCGGACGGCCAGACCTTCGACGTGTACGATCCCTCGTCGGGCGAGGTGTTGGCGTCGGTCGCGAAGGCGACAAGGGCCGACATCACGCGCGCCGTGCAGTCGGCACACGCCGCGCTCGCATCGAAGGCGTGGGGCGGTATCCTTCCGGCCGAGCGCGGCCGAATCATGCTCCGCATCGCGCAGGCCATCCGCGATCGGGCGGAGGAGCTCGCCACGCTCGAAAGCCGCGATACCGGCAAACCGCTGCGGCAGGCGCGCGCTGACGTGCAGGTCGCCTCGCGCTACTTCGAGTTCTTCGGCGGCGCCGCCGACAAGATCATGGGCCACACGATTCCGCTCGGCCCGGGATTTCTCGATTACACCGTGCGCGAGCCGATCGGCGTGTCCGCGCAGATCGTCCCCTGGAACTACCCGATCCAGATCGGCGCGCGCGGCGTCGCGCCGGCGTTGGCCGCCGGCTGCGCCGTGGTGTTGAAGCCGTCGAGCGAGGCGCCGATGACGGCGCTGAGGCTCGGCGAGATCGCGCTCGCCTGCGGCCTGCCGCCGGGCGTCCTGAACGTCGTGCCCGGCACCGGATCGGAAGCGGGCGTGGCGCTGGCGAGCGATCCCGACATCAACCAGCTCACCTTCACCGGATCGGTGGAGGTGGGGATTGCGGTCGCCAAGATGGCCGCCGACAACGTCGTCCCGGTCGTGATGGAGCTTGGCGGCAAGTCGCCGAACGTCGTGTTCGCCGACGCCGACCTCGATCTCACGGTGCAGGGCGTGACGAACGCGATTTTTCAGAACGCGGGGCAGACCTGCTCAGCGGGATCGCGTCTGCTCGTCGAGCGAAAAGCGCACGACGCGCTCGTGGAGCGGCTGGCGGCGCGGGCCAGGGCGATGCGGGTCGGCCCCGGCGTGAGCGATCCCGACATGGGGCCGATCATTTCCAAGCGCCAGCTCGAGACGATCGAGCGCTACGTGCAGATCGGCAAAGGCGAAGGCGCCGAGATCGCCGCCGGCGGCGAGCGGCCGTCCGGCGCGTCGCTCGGCCGCGGGTTCTACTACGCGCCGACCCTGCTCGACCGCGTGGCGCCGGACATGCGCGTGGCGCAGGAAGAGATTTTCGGCCCGGTGCTGGCGATCCTCACGTTCGACGATCTGGAGGAAGCCGTGGCGCTGGCGAATCGGAGCCAGTACGGCCTGGTCGCCGGCGTGTGGACGCGCGACATCAACAAGGCGATGGCGGTATCGTCGCGCATCAAGGCGGGCCAGGTCTACATCAACACGTACGGCGCCGGCGGCGGCGTCGAGCTGCCGTTCGGCGGATACAAGAAGAGCGGCTACGGCCGCGAGAAAGGACTCGAGTCGCTCGTGAGCTACACGCAGGTCAAGAACGTCTGCGTGAAGTTTGCGGCGGTGTAAATGAAGACGCGCGTGTTCGCCAGCGCCGGTCTGGTGGTGCTCGTTGCCGTGACGGCGCTGGCCCAGGGGCGCGGATTCCGTGGATTCGGCGGCGGGCTGGGCGGTCCCTTCACCGTTCCGCCCAACGTGCGCTACGACGGCCGGTTCACCTTCGTGCGCCTGAAATACACGACCGCGCCAGGCGGCTATTGGTACCGCGGCCTGCCGGCGTGGGCGCACGGATATCCGGTGGCGGAGCAGAACCTCATGCGCATCATGAATGAGGTCAGCGGGCTCGAGGCGCACGCCGACGACATCACCGTGCTGGCGCTCGACGACCCGGAGCTGTTCAAGTATCCGGTCGCCTACATCATCGAAGTCGGGTGGTGGGAGATGACGGACCGCGAGGCGGTGGCGCTGCGCGCGTACCTGCAGAAGGGCGGCTTCGTGATCGTCGACGACTTCAAGGTGCGCGGCTGGGGCAGGGGCCTCGGCGGCGGCGGCTGGGGCAACTTCGACGGGAACATGCAGCGCGTGCTCCCAGGGGCGCGGTTCGTGGACATGAGCGCGTCGCATCCGATCTTTCATTCCTTTTTTGAAATCAACTCGCTCGAGAACTTTCCGCAGGCCTACAACGCCGGCCGTCCGATCTTCCGCGGGCTGTTCGAAGACAACGACCCCGCCAAGCGCCTGTTGATGATCGTGAACTACAACACCGACATCTCGCAGTACTGGGAGTGGTCCGGCCAGGGCTTGCGGCCGATCGACGACACCAACGAAGCCTACAAGCTGGGCGTGAACTACATCATCTACGGGCTGACGCACTGACGTGACGTGATCGAGACCACTCCATCCACCCACCTGGCCGTCTGGCGACGGAACCTCTTTGCGGTGACCGCGACGAGCTTCATGGGCTACACCGGCTTCACGATCGCGATGCCGTTTCTGCCGATGTTCATCGCGCAGCTCGGCGTCTCGGACGTCGGGCAGGTGGCGCTCTGGACCGGCTTCAGCCTCGGCATCACGCCGGCGCTGACCGCGCTGCTCTCGCCGGTGTGGGGCCGGCTGGCGGATCGGTTCGGCCGCAAGATCATGATCGAGCGGTCGCTCGTGAGCTTCATGCTGCTGATGGCGGCGATGGCGTTTGTCACCCGCGCGTGGCACGTGCTGGCGCTCCGCGCCGCGCAGGGGCTCTTCGCCGGCTACGGATCGATCTCGATCGCGATGGCCGCCGAATCGTCGCCGCGCGAACGGATGCCGCAGGCGATCGGCCTCGTGCAGACGGCGCAGCGTCTGGGGCCCGGCGTGGGCCCCGTGATCGGCGGGCTGCTCGCCGCGGTGGTCGGCCTGCGCGGCGCGTTTCTCGTCACCGCGGCGTTTTACGGCCTCGGGCTGCTGCTCGTGTTCTTCCTCTACGACGAGCGCGCGGCGCAGGTCGAGCCCGCCGAGCCGGCCGACCCGCACGGGGGCGGCCGCGTGACGTTTCGCAGCGTGCTCGCGTTCGAGAACTTCCTGCTGCTCATGGGCGTGATTTTCGGCATCCAGTTCGTCGACCGCAGCTTCGGGCCGGTGTTGCCGCTCTACATCGAGCAGGTCGGCGTGACGCACGGACACGTGCCGCTCGTCGCGGGCATTCTCTTTTCCATCATGGCGTGCACGGGCGCGCTCGGCCACCATTTCTGCGGGCGGCTCCTGACGCGCCTGTCGGCGCGGACCATCGTCGCCGGCGGGGCGGCCGTCGCGGCGGTCGGCTGTGCGCTGCTGGGCGCGACCGGCGCTCTGCCGGTCATGGTGACGGCATCTGCCATCGTAGGCATCGGGATCGGCGCCGCGATGACGGCGAGCTACACGGCGGCCGGGTTCGTGATTCCGTCCGGCGCGCACGGCACGAGCTTCGGCGTCTTGAACAGCGCGTCGCTCGCCGGCATGGCGGTCAGCCCGATGATCGCCGGTCTGCTCGGCTCGACCGGCATGCGCGCCGTGTTCTTCGTCGACGTCGCGCTCATGGGGTTGCTCGCGCTGGTCGTCAGCCGGATGATGGTGCATGTTGTCGCCGACTGAGCCCCGCATGCTTCGTCTGCGCGCCACTCCCGCTGCGATCGAGCAGGCGGCGCGCGTGATCCTCGCCGGCGGGGTCGTCGCGCTGCCGACCGATACGCTCTACGGCCTCGCGGCGGATCCGCGCCGCGCCGACGCCGTCGCGCGCGTGGCCGACATCAAGGAACGGCCGGCGGAACGGGCCATGCCGCTCATCGCCGCCGATCTGGAGCAGGTGGCCGCCTGCATCGGCGCGCTGCCGCCGATGGCGCGGGCGCTCGCGCTGGCGTTCTGGCCCGGTCCGCTGACGCTCGTCCTTGACGCGCCGCCCACGCTGGCGCCCGAGGTCTCGGGCGGCACGGGCCGCGTCGGCGTCCGCGTGCCGGCGCATGACGTGGCTCGCGCGCTGTGCCGCGCGTGCGGCTCGCCGCTGACGGCGACGAGCGCGAACATCAGCGGGGCACCGGCGTCCGCGTCTCCTGACGAGGTCGAGCGCACGCTCGGAGCCCGGATCGATCTGTTGCTCGACGCTGGCCCGACGCCTGGCGGCGCGGCGTCGACGATCGTGGACGTCACCGGATCGGCGCCGCGCCTCATCAGGGCGGGCGCGGTTCCATGGAGCGAGGTGTTGGCATGCGTGGACCGCGGGTAAGCCGCGCTGAGCGCGCGGCGCTGGTCGGGTTGATCGCCGGGCGCGCCCGGCGGCTCGAAGCCGAACGATCGCTCGACGAGCTCGCCGGCTTGGCGGAGGCCGCCGGCGCGCAGGTCGTGCTTCGCGTCCTGCAGGAGCGTCCCAAGCCCGATTCGTCCACGTATCTGGGATCGGGCAAGATCGCCACGCTGGCCGCGTCCTGCGCCGAGACCGACGTGGACGTCGTCATGTTCGACAACGAGCTGACGCCGGCGCAGTTGCGGCAGATTGAGGAGAAGGTCGGCCGCAAGATCGTCGACCGGACGCAGCTCATTCTCGACATTTTCGCGCGGCGCGCGCGGACGCGAGAAGGCAAGCTCCAGGTCGAGCTGGCGCAGTTGAAGTACCTGCTGCCGCGGCTCGTCGGCGCGGGCGACGCGCTCTCCCGGCTCGGCGGCGGCATCGGCACCAGAGGCCCTGGAGAAACCAAGCTCGAGACCGATCGCCGGCGCATCAGGACGCGCATCCACGCGATCACCGACGACATCGACCATGTGCGGCGCCGCCGCGCGCAGCTTCGCGAACGGCGTCACAAAGCGTCGGTGCCGACCGTCGCGCTCGTCGGCTACACCAACGCGGGGAAGACGACGCTGTTCAATCTGCTCACGCGATCGGACGCCGAGGCGTCAAATGCGCTGTTCGTCACGCTCGATCCGCTGGTGCGGCAGCTGCGGCTGCCCGACAGCCGCGAGCTCCTCGTGTCGGACACCGTCGGCTTCATCGACCGGCTGCCGCACGCGCTCGTCGCGGCGTTCCGCGCCACGCTCGAGGAAGTGGCCGAGGCCGATCTGATCCTGCACATCATCGACGCCGCGGCGCCCGACCGCGAGCGTCGCATGTCCGCGGTCCGGCAGGTGCTGGAGGAGGTCGGCGCGATTGAGGTGCCGCTCGTCGAGGTCTACAACAAATGCGACCAGCTGACGCCCGACGAACGCCGCCGCCTGCAGGAGCAGGACCCGTCCGCCCTGACGATCTCCGCGCTGCGCCGCGACGGCATCGACGAGTTGATCGAGACGATGGCCTCGCGGCTCGAGCTCGACGTGCGCCGGATGACCTTCGCCTTCGACCTCGACGACCCCGCCGATCGCGAACGGATCGCGCGGTTGTATCGCCACGCCCGCGTGCTGGTCCACGAGGCGCGCGACAGCCGGGTCTCGATCGTCGCCGACGTGCCCCGGCGGCTGATCCCGCGCGTGGACCCCGGTGCGAGGTAAACTTTTCCTGATGCGACGGCTCGCCGTGCTCTCACTCGTGGTCCTCGCCTCGGCGTGCGCGCCGAAGACGAGCCCGCCGGCGTCCGTCTCGATGCCGAGGTTCCCCGATTTCGTCGCGCCCGCCGTGCCCGCGTCGCTCGCCGGAGGCCGGGCCGTCGAAAGCCAGGCTCGCGGCTGGCAGTTCCTCGAGGCCGGCGACCTGAAGAGCGCCGAGCAGGAGTTCTCGGCGGCGCTCAAGACGACGCCCGCGTTCTATCCGGCGGAAGCGGCGCTCGGCTACGTGGAGCTGGCCCGCAAGGACGGCAAAGCGGCGCTGCCGCATTTCGACCGCGCGCTCGAGCGTCAGCAGTCGGACGTCTCGGCGCTGGTCGGCCGCGGCTACGCGCTGATCGCGCTCAGCCGCGAACGCGAGGCGGTCGCGTCCTTCGAGGCCGCGGTCGCCGAAGATCCCTCGCTCGCCGACATCAGGCGGCGCATCGAAGTCCTGAGGTTCCGCGGGCTGGAGCAGGATCTCGCCCACGCGCGGCAGGCGACGCGCGCCGGCAAGCTGGACGAGGCGATCGCGGCGTACGCGACCGCGATCGCGATCTCACCGGACAGCGCCGTCCTCTATCGCGAGCTCGCCGCGGTCGAGCGGCAGAAAGGGGACGCCGATCACGCCCTGGAGCACCTGCGGCGGGCGGTCGCGCTCGATCCGACCGACGCGAAGTCGCTCGTGCAGATCGGCGAGATGTTGGACATCCGCGGCGACGAGGCGGGCGCGGAGCAAGCGTACTCGGATGCGATGGCCCTCGAGCCGAGCGCCGCGGCCGACCTCGAATCGAAGATCGAGGCGCTACGCGAGCGGGCCGAGCTGGCGCGGCTGCCGGAAGAATACCGCGCCATCGAGCAGTCGCCGCAGATCACCCGCGGCGATCTCGCGGCGATCATCGGCGTGCGGCTGGCGCCGCTGCTGCAGGCGAGCCGCCGCCGGGACGCGGTGCTCATCACCGACGTCCGCACGCATTGGGCGGCGATCTGGATCATGTCGGTCGCGCGCGCCGGCGTGATGGAGCCGTTTTCGAACCACGCGTTTCAGCCGCGCAGCGCCGTACGCCGGGTCGATCTCGCGCAGGCGGCGAGCCGGCTCCTGGCGCGAATCGCCGCGGCGGATCCGTCGCGCGCCGCCGCGTGGGAGTCCGCCCGCCTGAAGTTCTCCGACCTGTCGCCCGGCCATCTCGCGTACCCCGCGGCGTCGGCGGCCGTTGCCGCCGGCGTGATGACGATGGGGCCCAATGGCAGCTTCGATCCGTCGAGACCGGTCAGCGGCGCCGACGCGATCGCCGCGATCACCCGGATCGAGGCGCTGGCCGGTCCGCTGGCGACGGGCAAGGGCAAGCGGCCGCAATGACGGCGTTCACGCCAGCCAACCAGCTCACGCTGCTGCGGATGCTGCTCATCCCGGCGTTCGTGATCCTCGTCCTCTACGGCCAGCTCGGGTGGGCGCTCATCATCTTCGCGACGGCCGGCCTGACCGACGGATTGGACGGGTTGCTTGCGCGGTGGTCCGGCCAGCACACGAGCCTCGGCGCGTGGCTCGACCCGATGGCCGACAAGCTGCTGCTCGTGACGACCTTCATCATCCTCACGCTGCCGGGGCTCGGGTTGGCCAACCGGCTGCCGATCTGGTTGACGGTGTGTATCATCAGCCGCGACGTCGCCATCGTGCTGACGGTGGCCATCGTGAACCTCGCGATCGGCCCGCGGACGTTCCGTCCGTCGATCTTCGGCAAGATCGCCACCGCGACCTACATCCTCACCGCCGTGGCCGCGATGCTGTTCAATTACCTGAGGTATCGGTCAATCATTGTTGACGCGTTCGTGTACGCGTCGCTGGCCATCACGTTGATTTCAAGCCTGCATTACATCTGGCACGCCGCGCGGATCATCGACGAGCCGGCGCCAGTACGTGAATGACGAACATCTGGCTGTTGGCGTGGCTCGTCGTCTCCGCGATGCAATCGCCTGTCGCGAAACAGGCGGTCGTCGAGACGTCGGCGGGCACGTTCATCATCGATCTGGGCCCGGAGGCGGCGCCGAATCAGGTGGCCGTCTTCACGAAGCTCGTCAGCGAGGGCGCGTACGACGGGACGATCTTTCATCGGATGGTCAAATACGGCATGGTGCAGGGCGGCGACCCGTTGTCGAAGGACGCGTCGAAGCGGGCGCTGTACGGCACCGGCGGCCTGAATCTGGTGAAGGCCGAGCCGCGCGCGGCGAAATTGACGCGCGGATCCGTCGCCGCCGTCCTCGTCCCAGGCAAGCCTGACAGCGCCGGCGCCCAGTTCTTCATCGCCGTCGTCGATCAGCCCGGCCTCGACGGGCAGTACACGGTATTCGGCCACGTGTCGGACGGCCTGGAGATCGTGCAGAAGATCTCGGAGACGCCGGTCGATGCCAACGGCCTTGCGACCGAGCGCATCGAGATCCGCACGATGCGGATTCGCGACACGCCGCCGCCGGCGCCCGAGCCTTTTTCGACCGAGGCGCCGCAGGCGCTCGCGGCCTATCGCGCCGTCCTCGACACGAGCGCGGGACCGATCACGATGGAGTTCCTTCCGGACAAGGCGCCGGCTCACGTGCGTCAGTTCCTCAGGCTGGCGCAGGCCGGCGTGTACGACGGCATGGCGTTTCACCGCGTCGCGCCAGGCTTCGTGATCCAGACGGGCGCGCTCGCGAGCCGCGCGGCGCCGCTGACGGAGAAGCAGCAGGCGTTGGTGCACAACCTGCAGCCCGAGTTCAATGACACGCGTCACGTGAAGGGCATCGTGTCGATGGCGCGTGGCGACGATCCAGCCAGTGCGACGACGTCGTTCTTCATTTGCACGGCGACGTCGCCGGCGCTGGACGGACACTACACGGCGTTCGGCCGCGTGGTGGAGGGAATGGCGGCCGTCGACGCGATCGAGGCGGCGCCGCGCAACGGCGAGGCGCCGATCGCGCGCATCGATCTCAGGACCGTACGGATCGAGAAGCGCTAGTCCCGTGACGAAAGCTCTGCTTCACGTCTCCATCGGACTCGCGCTGCTGCCGGCGGCCGGCTGCGTGCATCGTATCCCGCCGCTCACGCCGGGCGCACCCGTCCGCTTCAGCGTCGATTTGCCGTTCGACAACCACGTGCTCGAGCTGCACCTCTCGCGGCCGTGCGTGCTCGACGCGGGGCACCCCCTGGTGCTGTTCGCCACGGGCGACGGCGGCTGGCGCGGCAAGGACAAGGACGCCTTCGAGCACCTCACGCAGTGGGGGTATCCGCTCGCCGGCTTCAGCGCGCCGAGCTACCTGCAGCACATCATCCGCCACACGCACGCGACGACGCCGGCCGACGTCGCGCGCGACTACGCGCGCATCATCAGCGTCGCCAAGCAGCGGTTGGGTCTGGCGGCCGAGACGCCGACGATCCTGCTGGGCGTGTCGCGCGGATCGGGGCTTGCCGTGGCGGCGGCGGGGGAGCCCGACCTGCTCCCGCCGCTCGCTGGCATCGTCGCCGTCGCACTGACGCGCGAGGAAGAGTACGTCCAGCGGCCGAAGCGGCGCCGCAACGCGCCGCGAGCCGATCCGGAGATGGCCATCCTGGATACCTACGAGTATCTGCCGCGGCTCCGAACGCTGCCGCTGTCGATCATCCAGTCGACGCACGACGACTATCTGCCGGCGGAAGAGGCGCGGCGGCTGATCGGGCCTGATTCGGCGCTTCGCCAGCTCCGTCCGATCGCGTCGAAGAACCACAGCTTCAGCGACGCGCGAACGCCGTTGTACGCGCAGATGCAGACGTCGCTCGCCTGGGTGTCCCAGTTCGCGACGGGAGCGCACATGCCATGACGCGCGCGGTGGCCGTGACGCTGATCACGCTCGCTCTGGCGGCGCCGCGCGCGGCTGGCGCCGCCGAGCGGCTCGACTTCACGCTGCGTGGGAAAACGCTGACGGCATGGGTCTACCAACCGGCCGGGACGCCGAAAGGCACTGTCATCATGGGCAGCGGCGATGTCGGCTGGGTCGGTCTTGCCGTCGACATGGCGAACTTCCTTTCGTCTCAAGGCTTCGTCGTCGTCGGCGTCAACGTGCGGCAGTACCTGTCGTCGTTCACGGTTGGGAAGACGAACCTGGCCGTCACCGATCCGCCCGCCGATTACCGGGCGCTTGCCGAGGTCCTGAAGCGCCGCAATCTGCTGCACGAACCGGTCGTCGTGTCCGGTGTCTCGGAGGGCGCGGCGCTCGCGGTGCTGGTGGCCTCGTCGCCGCGCAATCATGAATGGCTGCGCGGCGTCGTGACGATGGGCGTGCCGCCGACCGCGGAGCTGGCGTGGCGGTGGACCGACTTTCCGGCGTGGATCACGAAGAGCGACGTGCGCGAGCCGTCGTTTGCGGCTCGCGATTTCGTGGCGGCGGTGTCGCCGCTGCCGCTCGTGATGATTCAGTCGAAGAAGGATGAATACGTGTCGGAAGCCGACTACAAGGCGCTCGAGCTGGCCGCGAAGGCGCCGAAGAAGCTCGTCCTCATCGACGCGAGCAATCACCGCTTCACGGATCGGCGCGGCGATCTCGAGCGGGAATATCTCGCGGCGCTCGCCTGGATTCAGGGCTTCAAACCATCCTCGTGACCTTCAGCATGTACCTTCACCGTCGTCCCCAACACAATATCCTGGTGAACGGAAAAAAGAACGGCCGCGTCCGGTCGAGCCTGGCCAGCAGATGCGCGCGATAGTCGTCGACGAAACGCGCGAACAACTCCGGCGGCAGATGCCGCTCGTATTCGGTCAGCAGCGTGCCCTTCATCCAGTCGACGACGGACTCCGGTCCCTCGAGGACGTGCGGGTAGACGACGAGCCGGACGTGCTGCTCGGTGAAGCCGGCTCGATCGAGCAGCCGCGCATAGCCGTCCGGCGTCAGCACCGGCTGGGGCCGATGCCACCCGCCGAACGCCTCGCGAAAGGGCTCGGCCGTCGTCAACTCCTCGGCGACGGTGTGGGATGGATCGTCGTGCATCGCCGGAACCTGGAACGCCAGCTGGCCGCCCGGTGTCAGCGCCGCGGACAGGCGCGGGATGAGCGCCGCGTGGTCGTCGATCCAGTGAAAGGCGGCGTTTGAAAAAATCACGTCGTATTCGTGACGGCCGTCGAAGGCTTCGATCGTGCCGAGCGCGAATCGCAGGCCGGCCGGCCTGTCGTGGCGCATGGCCGCTTCGAGCATCCGCGCCGATCGATCGATGCCGACCGTTTCTCGCGCCTGCAGGCGTGCATGCAGCAGAGCGGTGAGCGCTCCCGTCCCGCAGCCGAGATCGACCGCGCGCAGGCCCGGCGCCGGCTTGATGAGCGTCAGCAGATCGAAGAACGGCTGCTCGCGCTCGCGGCGAAACTTGTCGTACTGAGTCGGATTCCAGGGGTCCATGGTGTTCGCCTAGCTCGCTTCGTCGTCAAACGGCAGTCGATCGGGCGGATTCAGATCCGCGTCGCCGCAGAAATTGTGCACGCTGACGCCGAGTAGCCGCACCGGCCGCCGGTCGGCGTCGGTCTTGGCCAGCAGCTGCACTGCGCGGGCGACGATGTCGGGCTCGGCGCGCGTGGGCAGATCGGTGTGGCTGCGCGTGATCGTCGTGAAGTCCGAGTACCGCACTTTGATCGTCACGGTCCGCGCGAGGATCGCCCGGCGCGCGAGCCAGCGGGCGGCGTCGGCCGCCATGTCTGAGACTTCGGTGCGAATCCGGTCCAGCTCCGTCAGATCCTCCACGTACGTGTTTTCCGAGCCGGACGATTTCACCTCGCGGTCCGGCACCACCGGCCGATCATCGACGCCGTTGGCGAGCTGACGCAGCCAGTCGGCGAGGCTGCCGACCGTCTCGCGGAGCATCTCGAGCTCCGCGGCGCGGACGTCGACGAGCCGTTCGATGCCGCGCGCGCGCAGCTTGCGCGCCGTGACCGGGCCGACGCCCCAGAGCGCGTCGACCGGCAGCTGCTGCAGGAACGGCTCGACGCGCTCGGGGCTGATCACGGTCAGGCCGTCCGGCTTCTTCCAGCCCGACGCGATCTTGGCGAGGAACTTGTTTGGCGCGACGCCCGCCGACGCGGTGAGCCCCGTCTCGGCGCGGATGCGATCCTTCAGACGGCGCGCGACCGGCGTGGCCAGCCGTTCGCCCCAGGCGTTGTCGGTGACGTCCAGGTACGCCTCATCGAGCGAGAGCGGCTCGACGAGCGGCGTGACCTCGCGAAAGATCGTGAACACCGCCATCGACGCGGCTTTGTAGCGTGGAAAATCGGGCGGCACGATCTGGAGGGACGGGCACAGCCGGACCGCTTTGGCCATCGACATCGCCGAGTGGACGCCGAACGCGCGCGCCTCGTAGCTGGCGGCCGCCACGACGCCGCGCCGGTCGGGCCGGCCGCCGACCGCGAGCGGCTTGCCGCGCAGCGACGGATCGTCGCGCTGCTCGATCGACGCGTAGAAGGCGTCCATGTCGATGTGAAGAATCCGGCGCACGCCATGTACAATATACGGTTGCGATGCCTCAATTCATCTACACCATGAAAGGTCTCGGGAAGGTGTACCCGCCCGATACCAAAGTCCTCGAAGACATCTGGCTCTCGTTCTACTTCGGCGCCAAGATTGGCGTGCTCGGGCTGAACGGTGCGGGCAAGAGCTCGCTCCTGAAAATCATGTCCGGCGAGGACCAGCGTTTTGTCGGGGAGGCGTTTCCCGCCGACGGCATTTCGATCGGGATGCTGCACCAGGAACCGCACCTCGATCCGGCCAAGGACGTGCGGGGCAACGTGGAAGAGGGCGTGGCGGAGACCAAGGCCCTCCTCGAGCGCTACGACGAGGTCAACGCGAAGCTGGGTGAGGATCTATCGCCCGAAGCGATGGACAAAGTGCTCGAGGAGCAGTCCAAAATCCAGGACCGGATCGACGCCACCAACGCGTGGGATCTCGACTCGCGCCTCGAGCTGGCCATGGACGCCCTTCGGCTCCCGCCGCCCGACGCCGACGTGACGAAGCTTTCCGGCGGCGAGCGCCGGCGCGTGGCGCTGTGCCGTCTGCTCCTGCGATCGCCCGACCTGCTGCTGCTCGACGAGCCCACCAATCATCTCGACGCCGAATCGGTGGCGTGGCTCGAGCGCTTCTTGAAGGACTACGCGGGCACGGTCGTCGCCGTCACCCACGATCGATACTTTCTCGACAACGTGGCCGGCTGGATTCTGGAGCTCGATCGCGGCCGAGGCATTCCGTGGGAGGGCAACTACTCGTCGTGGCTCGAGCAGAAGCAGAACCGCCTCCAGCAGGAAGAGAAGGCGGAGACACGGAAGCAGCGCACGCTCGAACGCGAGCTCGAGTGGATTCGCATGTCGCCGCGCGCGCGTCAGGCGAAAGGCAAGGCGCGGTTGAACGCGTACGAAGAGCTGCTGCGCGAGGAGTCGACGGCGAAAATCGAGAGCGCCGAGATCTACATCGCCCCCGGTCCGCGCCTCGGCGACGTCGTCGTCGAAGCGCGGGGCGTCAAGAAGGCCTACGGGGACAATCTGCTGATCGAGAAGCTCGACTTCACCCTGCCTCGCGGCGGCATCGTCGGCGTGATCGGGCCCAATGGCGCCGGCAAGACGACGCTGTTCCGCATGATCACGGGGCAGGAGACGCCCGATGGGGGGACGCTGAAGATCGGCGAGACCGTGCGGATTGGGTACGTCGATCAGAGCCGGGAAGCGCTGGATGCGAACAAGACCGTGTTCGAGGAGATCACGGGTGGCGCCGACGAGCTCGAGCTGGGCAAGCGCAAAGTGGCGTCACGCGCGTACGTGTCGTGGTTCAACTTCAAGGGTGGTGGACAGCAGCGCAAGGTCGGCACGCTGTCGGGCGGCGAGCGCAACCGCGTCCACCTGGCGAAGCTGCTGAAGAAGGGCAGCAATCTGCTGCTGCTCGACGAGCCGACCAACGACCTGGACGTCGATACGCTGCGCTCGCTCGAAGAGGCGCTGCTCG
>Ga0097691_1001299_pt1 | contig 18728 bp, 14 predicted proteins | sample NGESurdeep072012_8_FD_72858 | JGI IMG/M metagenome (GOLD analysis project Ga0097691, IMG submission 72858) | Arctic peat soil microbial communities from Barrow, Alaska - NGEE Surface sample 210-1 deep-072012 | ecosystem: Environmental > Terrestrial > Soil > Wetlands > Peat ... | reverse complement strand
GCACCGTCTGCAAGTAGCGGCCCTCGCTCGACCGCTCGATATGCCGCGCGCAGACACCCTGAGTGGACGGCAATCAAGAGTCGAGAGATGCGTGCTCGCCTGAGATCAGGTTCAATACCTTTCGAGCGTATCCCACGTTGAGGTCCAATGTCCTTTCGCCAGCTCCTGCTGAGTTCTGCGTCAATATTGGTGGCCGCTGCATGCGGCCAACGCGCGAGCCGTCCCGATGCAGTCTCCGCAGTCGCGATAGCCGTCGCCGGCGATGATGAGGCCGTAGCCGTCTGCGATTCGGTGGCGGCCGAATGGAAACGTCGCGGATCGGCAGTTTCGATCCGAAGTGTCGCCGATACGCTGATATCCGAGCACGATGACCCGTTTGTGTACCAAGACGCTCCCCAGCACCGAGCGTGCCTCACTGTCGTGCGCGAGGAACACCCTCGCCCTGACCCGCAACCGATTGTGCATGGCGGGCAACGCGAGCCACTATGGCGGAACGGCTGGACGCCGATTGACAACATGGTTGCCGACGGACCTGATGGTGGCGAGCAGGGCTACATGCGCGGTGCAGTGAGATGTCTGGTGAGAGTGGATCAGGACGGTGGCGACGATGCGGATTCCACGTATGTGCCCGCCGATTGGCGCGTCGAAACGACCATGTGCTGGCGGAGCCGACAGCAAAAAGCAGGGAGGTAAGAAGCGATTCAACAGCGGCAGTGTGGCGTGCGGATGACGAGATCGTGCGTGTCCACTGTTGCAGACTTTGATTCGCTGCGACAACCACTGCCCCACAATGACTTACCCCTCCGCTTGACAGGTAGATAGCAAAGTGATATCACTTTGCTACCACCCCAACGGAGTCCGTTCCACATGTTCCGCGAAAACGAGTACCGCGCGTCCAATGGCCTGACCACCCTGCTCCTGCTGCTGGTCGTCGGGCTCTCGTCGTTCGCAGGCCTGCTGAAATCGGCGCAGGCGCAGATGCCGGCAGGCGTGATCATCAGCCTCCTCGTCCTCGTCATCACCTGCGTCCTGCTCGGCGGGCTGTTCACCGTCAATCCCGGCGATGCCAAGGCGCTGATCCTCTTCGGCAGCTACAAAGGCACGGTGAAAACACCGGGATTCTGGTTCGCCAACCCGTTCATCGCCAAACGCAGGATCTCGCTGCGGATCCGCAACTTCGAGACGCAGAAGCTCAAGGTGAACGACAACCGCGCCAACCCGATCGAGATCGCCGCGATCGTCGTGTGGAAGGTCGTCGAGACGGCCGAAGCGCTCTTCGAAGTGGACGACTACCAGAAATACGTCGCGGTGCAGAGCGAGTCGGCCGTGCGCGCCGTCGCGCAGTCGTATCCGTACGATTCGCACGCGGACAACGAAGAGGCGCTCTCGACGCACACGGCGGAAGTCTCCAAGTCGCTGCAGGTGGCAATCCAGGACCGGCTCGCAAAGGCCGGCGTCCAGGTGATCGAGGCGCGCATCTCGCACCTCGCATACTCGCCGGAAATCGCGCAGGCGATGCTCCAGCGGCAGCAGGCCACGGCCATCATCGCCGCGCGCTTCAAGATCGTGGAGGGCGCCGTCGGCATGGTGGAGAACGCGCTCGAACTGCTCGGCTCCAAGGGCATCGTGCACCTCGACGAGGAGCGCAAGGCGCAGATGGTGAGCAACCTGCTGGTCGTCCTCTGCTCGGAGCGCTCCGCCACTCCGATTCTGAACGCCGGCACGATCTACCCATAGCCGGGGCCGCGATCAGTGGCCGAGAAGAAGTCGTTCCTGCTGAGGATCGACCGCGAGGTGCTCGACGCACTGCAGCAATGGGCGTCCGACGACTTGCGGTCGCTCAACGGGCACCTGGAGTTCCTGTTGCGTGATGCACTGAAACGGGCGAAGCGCGTGCCGAAGCGATCGGCGACGGATGCGCGGCCGTCGGAGGAATGACGATGGCGTTCGAATGGAAGACGCCGCGGCGGCGGCAGAGCCCACAAGCGCAGGTGATCGCTGTCGTCGCCGCCCTCACCGCGGCCGGCGCGAGCATGTACTCGCACTACGCCGTGCGAGGCCAGCGCCCGCGCGGCGGCGATATCGGCTCCACGACCACGCTGCTGATATTCGCCACCGCGATAGCTATCCCCATCGTGATCTTCCTGATCGTCAGGATGATCCAAAGGGGAGACCACGACTCATCATCGAGTGACAATATGAACTCCACAGCAGACTGCGACTCCGTGAGCTCGACCGACGAATCCGACGACAACCGGCCGCGCGCGTTGATACTGGCCGTGCTCGCGGCCGCGATCGCGATCGCAATCGGGATGTTCGCCTGGACGCAGCAGGCACACGCACAGGGCACCGCCGATCGTGGCGCGTTCGTCGCGCTGAACGGCACCGACACGGTCGTGGTGGATAAGTTCTTTCGAACGGCCGACACGCTGCGCGGCAGCGTTTCACTGAAGGGGCAGGCGCGCGTGGACTACGTCGTCGCGCTCGGACCGGAGAACACGGTGCGGACGATGGCCATCAAGCAATTCAAGTGGGGCGCCGCGCCGGGTGAAGCGCCGACCGCGGAGGTCCTCACCACGATCCAGGGCGACAGCGTGATCTTCCAGATGGCCGGCAACACCGTGCGCCTGGGCACGAAGGCCGGCGCCGTGCCGTCGTTCGGAAACTCGTTTGCGATCGGAGAACTCTTCACGCGGCGGGCTCGCGCATCCGGTGGAAGCGGCGACTATCCGTATCTCGCCATCAATGGCGGCGTCACGCTGCCGCTGACCGTGCGGCCCATCGGCACGGACTCGATGCTGATCACGATCGCGGGCCAGGAAGAACGATTCAAGGTGGACGCCGCGGGCCGCATGATCGGCGGCTTCGTCACCGGGCAGCCCGTGATCATCACGCGCGTGGGTGAGGCAGAGGCCGCGAAGATCACGTTCGGAATGGCCGGGGCGAAACCCGCGGAGAAGCCGGACTACTCCGCGCCCCGCGGTGCACCCTACACCGCCGAGGAAGTCTCGTTCAAGGGACCGGGCGGCATCACGCTCGGCGGGACCCTCACGAAGCCGTTGAACGCGCGCGGTCCGCTCCCCGCGGTGGTCACGATCACCGGCTCCGGCCAGCAGGACCGCGACGAGTACATCCCGCTCGTCGGCGGCCTGCGGGTCTTCCGCCAGGTGGCCGACACGCTGAGCCGCGTGGGCATCGCGGTGCTGCGCCTCGACGACCGTGGCCTCGGCGCGTCGACCGGAAGCTTCGCCAACAGCAACACGGCCGATTTCGCCGACGACACCCGCGCCGCGCTCGCATATCTGCGCTCGCGCCCGGACATCGACCCCAATCGCCTTGCGCTCGTCGGTCACAGCGAAGGCGGGATGATCGCGCCGATGGTCGCCGCGACCGATCCGAAACTCCGCGCGATCGCGATCATGGCCGGACCCGCGGACAAGATGATCGACATCATCCTGGAACAGAACAAGTGGGTCGCCGACCACAATCCGAAGATGACACAAGCGCAGCGCGACTCCGTGCTCGCCGAGACGCGCGTCGCGCTCGCGCCGGAGCGGCAGTTCGCACCCGCACTGAAGTTCTGGATGTCGTACGACCCCGCGCCGGCCGCAAAGCAGGTGAAGGCGGCGACGCTGATTCTGCAGGGCGAGACGGACCGGCAGGTCCCCGCCGGGAACGCCACGAAACTCGCCGCGCTCATTCGCTCGGGTGGAAACAAGGACGTGACCGTCCGCATTTTTCCGGCGACCGATCACCTGTTTCTCGAGGACTCCACGGGCGACTTCCTCGACATGTACAAGCACGTGAAGACCAACAAGGTCAGCCCGGTCATTCTCGGGGCGATGGCGGATTGGCTGGTGCTGAAGCTCGGCACGCCGGCGGTGGTGAAGTAACCCTGAACCAAACGCTCTCAACTGCCACCTGTCAGACGACAGCTATCGGACAACGGCCTTTTTACCGATCGGTGCGCGCCGATTTTTCCACGTACACCGCTGCCGCCGCCGTCGCGCCGATGCTTTGCTTCGCCCGTCCCACCGTGAGCGAGATCGGCCCGTCGAACGGTTCGCGTTCGACGAGCCTGAGGATCGCACCCGGGACGATTCCGCGCTTCTTGAGATAGCGCAGGAGCTCGGGATCGCGGTCGCTCATGCGCACCACGCGTGCGCGGGCGCCGACCGGAAGATCGGCAATGCTCGCGAGGCGCCGCTCGTCCACGCGGCCGGCGACCGTCGGAATGGGCGCACCGTGTGGATCAGCAGTTGGATTCCCCAGTGCGTCGGCCATGCGGTCGACCAGATCCGCGCTCGCCGCGTGCTCCAGGCGCTCGGCTTCTTCGTGCACGTCGTCCCAACCGTAGCCGAGCTTGGTCACCAGAAAACTCTCGATGATCCGGTGGCGCCGGATCAGCTGCAGCGCAATGAGGCGGCCGGACGCGGAGAGACGCGCGCCGCGGTAGCGCTCGACCTTCACGAGACCGAGGCGCGCGAGACGCTGGAGCATCCCGCTCACGCTCGCGGCGGCGATGCCGAGCTGTTCGGCGATGTCGGTGGTCGCCGCGGGTGACCCGCCCTGCTCTATCTCGTAGATGACCTTGAGATAGTCCTCCGCCTGACGCGTGAGCGCCTTCTCGCGAGGGACGGCACGATGAGTGCTGTGCGCGCCGCTTCGTTCGTCGGTCGCGCGGGCGCTCATCCTGTGCCGCCGCTGGGCCGCTCGCGCACGAGCAGGACGGGCACGAACGACTGGTGCCGTACTTCGTTGGCGACGCTGCCGTAGATCAGGTCCTTCATGCCGCGGTGGCCGTGCGTGCCCATCGCGATGAGATCGCAGCCCTCGCGCAGCGCGGCGGCCGTGATCTCGTTGGCGGGATCGCCGGAGGCGAGCACCGCCTCGACGGCGAAACCGTCGGCGGAGAGTTTCGCGGCGACGTCGTCGAGATACGCGCGATCCTTCCGGATCTCTTCCGATTCGCGGAGTTCGAGCGCGCTCATGTTGCGGGCGGCGAACCCGTCGGCGACGTGCATCAGCACGATGCTCGCGCCGCAGTGCTTCGCGAGGGCGCGCACGTGCGCGACGATCGCCTCGTCGGTGCGTGTGTTTTCGAGCGGCACGAGAATGCGTGTGTACATCAGGCGAGCCACTCCGTGAAGGTCTGCACCAGAAGCCAGCCGTTGAGCGCCGCGATGAACGCCGCCGCGCACCAGGCCAGGGACTTGAGCCAGCGGGGGTTCGCGAACTCCCCCATCTTGGCACGATCGTTCGTGAATTGCACTAGCGGCACCACCGCGAACGAAAGTTGCAGGCTGAGGATGACCTGGCTGAGGATGAGGAGCTTGGCGGTGCCGTCCTCCCCCGCAACTATAGATACGATGACCGCCGGCACGATGGCGATGGCGCGGGTGATGAGCCGCCGCACCCACGGGCGGAGCCGCAGGTCGAGGAAACCCTCCATCACGATCTGGCCGGCGAGCGTCCCGGTGAGGGTCGAGTTCTGGCCGCTCGCGAGCAGGGCCAGCGCGAAGATGGCGCTCGCCCCGGCCACGCCGAGCAGCGGCGTGAGCAGTTTGTACGCGTCCTGGATCTCGGCGACGCCCGTGTAGCCGCTGTAGTGGAAGGTCGCGGCGGCGACGATCAGGATCGCCGCGTTGATGAACAGCGCGATGGTGAGCGCGAACGTCGAGTCGATGAACGCGAAGCGCACGGCCTCGCGCTTGCCTTCCGCCGTCTCTTCGTAGCGGCGCGTCTGCACGATCGACGAATGGAGATACAGGTTGTGCGGCATCACCGTGGCGCCGAGGATGCCGATGGCGATGTAGAGCTGCGCGTGATCGCCGAGGATCGAGGCGGAGGGAACGAATCCGAGCGCGACCGCGCCGAGCTCGGGCTTGGAGATGACCATCTCGAACAGGAAGCAGGCGCCGATCGTCGCGATGAGCGTGATGACGACGGCCTCGAGGAGGCGGAACCCCCGGTTCTGGAGCACCAGCACCACCAGCACGTCCGCGGCGGTGATGAGGATGCCGATCGTGAGGGGAATGTTGAACAGGAGCTTGAGCGCGATGGCCGAGCCGATGACCTCGGCCAGGTCGCAGGCGGCGATGGCGATTTCGCAGCCGATCCAGAGCGCGATCGACACGGGGCGCGAGTAATGATCGCGGCACGCCTGTGCGAGGTCGCGTCCGGTGGCGATGCCGAGCTTGAGCGCGAGTCCCTGAAGGAGGACCGCGATGAGATTCGAGACGAGGACGACCGAGAGCAGCGTGTAGCCGAACCGTGCGCCGCCGGCGATGTCGGTGGCCCAGTTGCCCGGGTCCATGTAGCCGACGGCGACGAGATATCCGGGCCCGGAGAACGCGAGCACCTTGCGCCACCAGCCGAGGCGGTTCACCGGGATGGTGCGGTGGGCCTCGGCGAGGGAGGGGGCGGAGCGCGAGCGGCGCCAGCCGGAGACCGGCGATGGCGCCGGTATGTCGGGAGGCGGTGTGGCGGCTGGCGGCTGGGTGACGGCCAAATGCTCTGTGTAGGAGAAACAATAAGTTAGTACGCACTAACTTATTTCATGGCGTCCCGGCTGTCAACCAGAGGCCGCGAAGAGCCCCACGTCTCCGAGCCGCGGCTGCCACAGTGATTCCTCCACCACCACGCGCCAGCGATCGCTGGTCACCGCGGCGAACCGGTCGATCTTCCTGTGTCCGATCGTCGTGCCGCGCGAGACCGCGCTCCACGCACCGTTCACGAGCGCTTCCACGCGATAGCGCGACACCGCCTGCCCGCGCTCGATCTGCTCGCGCAGGACGACCATCCCGATCGGCACCGATTCGCGGAGATCCAGCTCCACGCCTTCCTTCGTGCGCCCGATCCGCGCCGCGGCCGCGCGATCGTCGGCGAACACTTTGCGCATCCGCGCGCCGAACTCGGCGAGCCGCCGCGCATCCGCCTCGTGAAACAATCCCTCGCGCGTGGGCGGCACGTTGAGCAGCAGGTTCGCGTTCCGCCCGATCGACGCGAAATAGAGCTCCATCAGGTTCTCCGTGCTCCGCACCTTCGAGTTCTCGGCCTCGTGATGGAACCAGCCGGGCCGCATCGAAACGTCGGCCTCGCCGGGACGCCACACGACACCGTCCGCATTCCCGTGCTGCAGCCACTCGCCCACCTGCGGCGCATCGTACCCGGCATACGGCACGAACGCGGGATCGACCGTGCACCAGTTGGGATCACCCGCCGTCCCACGCTCGTTTCCGATCCACCGGATGTCGGGACCCGCATCCGAAAACATCAGCGCACCTGGCTGCAGCCTGCGAACCGTGCCGTGCACGCGATCCCAGTCGTACACCTGCTTCTTGCCGTTCGGCCCCTCGCCGTTCGCACCGTCGAAGAAGAGTTCGACGATCGGCCCGTACTGCGTCAGCAGCTCGGTCAGCTGCGCGATGTAGTAGTCGTTGTAGCGCGGGCTGTCGCCGTACGTGCGTTCGTGACGGTCCCACGGCGAGAGATACAACCCCGGTCGCAACCCCTCGGCGCGCATCGCATTCACGAACTCGCGCACCACGTCGCCGTGACCGTCGCGCCATGGACTATTCTTCACCGAGTGGTCGGTGTACCTGCTCGGCCACAAACAGAATCCGTCGTGATGCTTCGCGGTGAGGATCACGTACTTGAACCCGCCGGCCTTCGCGGCGCGCGCCCACTGCCGCGCGTCGAAGCGAACCGGATTGAACGCGCGCGGATCCTCGCGGCCGTCGCCCCACTCGCGATCGGTGAAGGTGTTCATCCCGAAATGGGTGAACAGGCCGAGTTCCGCGCGTTGCCACCAGAGCTGCGATCGCGACGGCGTCGGCAAGAACGGCGTGATCTCCGTCAGCTTGAACGGGCCGCACGCCGCCGCGCCGATGGCCGTCGCACTCGTCGCCAGGAAATCCCTCCGTCTCATTCGCGGCTCACTCGTTGCCCCTGGCCAATCTCGCCACTCCCGCTCACCCCCCTCACGCGTCGCTCTTCGCCGACTCGCCACTCCCCACTGCCCCCCACTGCATCCACACTCCCCACCCCACCGCCCACCCGAGCAGCGCGCCAAACGTCACGTCGCTCAGGTAGTGGCCGTGCGAGAGCACTCGCGTCGCGCCGCATCCCCATGCGAGCACGTAGAACACCCAGCGCGCCCGCGGATACATGCGCGCGAGCATCGTAGCCGCGCCGAACGCGACCATCGTGTGGCTGCTCGGCGTCGCGAGTCCCGCCGTCGAGAACGTGTGATCGCTCCACGCGCGAAACACCCAGCTGCCCGCGTCGACGTCGGGTCGCTCGCGGCGAATCAGCAGCTTCATCACTTCGCACAGCAGCCCCGCGAGCACCGGCGATCCGAGCACGAGCAGGGCGCGCCGCTTGGCGAGCGCAGCATCCCGTTCGCGCTGCACGAGCCAGATGATCAGCGCCACCGGGATCCAGACGTAGAGCGTGCCGGTCGCGCGCAGCGCCATCGCCCAGTCGAGATCGTACAGCCTCGCGCGATAGAGGTGCGAATATGCCCACTGGTCACCGAACGCGGGGATCAGGAGGAACGCGAGCGTGATCGCGAGCGCCACCGTCGCGCGAACGGCCAGCGGCGCGCGCGAATACGACTTCCAGCCTTTGGAACCACCGTAGCTCATCGAATGATCTCCTCGAACCGGCGGAGGATCTGCTCGGTCATTCCCCAGATCACATGCCCTTCATAGTGAATCGCGGGACGCATGGTGGTCGTCTGCCGGACGAAGATCTCCGTCGCGCGCGCCGCCGCCGGGTCGAGGATCGCGTCGAGCGGCGCCCAGAAGAAATCTGCGACTTCGTCACTCGACGCGATGGCCGCACCGGCCGAGATCGTCGCGACGTACGGACGGACGATGACCGGCGGCAGCACCGCGAGGCGCGGCCGCAACTCGTCGAGCGCGCCGAGGATGGTGCCATGGCCCCTGAGTTCGAGTCCCACCTCCTCGTGCGTCTCGCGGACGGCGGTGTCCTCGAGCGATTCGTCGGAGTCCTGATGCCGGCCGCCCGGGAGCGCGATCTGCCCGCTCCATGGATCGTCGTCCCGTACGGCGCGCTTGATGAAGAGCAGTTCGACGTCGTTGTCGCGGGTCTCACGGAGGATCAACGAGACCGCGGCCTCGAAATACGTGCCGTCGCGACCGGCCAGCGCCGGCGCGTGCGCGTGCAGCGCGCTCGTGATGTGGGCCAGGCGCGCACTCGCGGAGGCCCCGGCGCGCGTCATCCCTCGACCGGGCCGTCCACAGCCATCCAATCGGCCCATCCGCCGGCGAGCGACGCGACGTCGGTATAGCCCATCGCCTGCATCGTATCGGCCGCGAGCGCGGAGCGATTCGCACGCGCGCAGTACACCACGACTTTCGCGTCGCGCGGCACGAGCCCCTCGACCTTGCTCTCGAGATTTCCGCGCGGGATATGCACGGCTTTCGGGAGACGGCCGAGGTTCCACTCGTTGGGCTCGCGAACGTCGAGATAGACGGCGTTGTCGCCGCGCTCGATCATGGCCTTCACGTCGGCGGCGGAGAGCTCGCGGATCCGCGCGCGGGCTTCGTCGACGAGGTCGGCTCCGGTCTTGTGGGGCATATCGGAAATATGCCACCGAACTGACGCTCGTGCCCTGGCCAAACGGCAACGCTGTCAGACGACACCTTCCAGACAAAGGCAGCCGTCAGACAACGACCTCATTACCGATCTGCGAGCCGAACGGTAAAGAGGTCGTTGTCTGGAGGCTGCAGTCGTCTGACAGCTGTCGTCTGACAGCGTTGCCATTTTCGCCGTACCTTGGTGGCCATGTCGCTCGCCCTCAAGGTTCTCCTCGCTCTTGTCTGCGGCCTCGCGCTCGGACTCGGGATCGCGTCGAGCGGCTCCCCCGCGCTCGCGCACCTCGTGCCGTTCATCGAGCCGGTCGGCACGCTCTGGGTCTCGGCTATCCGCATGACGATCATCCCGCTCGTCGTCTCGAGCCTGATCGTGGGAGTCGGCGGCGCCGCGGACCCGCGCAGCGTGGGGCGCATCGGGGTGCGGGCGCTCGTGCTGTTCGTCGCGATTCTTTCGGTGGCCACACTCGTGGCGCTGCTCGCCGGCCCGCCGATCCTCGCGATGGTCCACATCGATCCCGCGGCCGCGGCCAGCCTGCGCGCGAACGCGGCGCAGGCGGCCGGCGCCGCGGTCGAGGGCGCGAAGACGCTGCCGGGCGTCGCGCAGTGGATCGTGGACCTCGTGCCCGCGAACCCGGTGAAGGCCGCGTCCGACGGCGCGATGCTGCCGCTCATTCTGTTCTCACTCGTGTTCGGCGCCGCGCTCTCGCGTGTGGCGGCCGACCGGCGCGCGACTTTCCTGCGCGTCGTATCGGGGGTGCAGGACGCGTCGCTCGTGCTCGTGCGCGCCATACTCGTGCTCGCGCCGCTCGGCGTGTTCGCGCTCGCGGTGGCCGTTGCGTCGAAGCTCGGGTTCGCGGCGGCGGGCGCACTCGCGACGTACATCGTGCTCGTCAGCGGCGTCACCGTCGCGTTCCTGGCGCTGGTGATCTATCCGGCGGCCGTGATCTTCGGCGGCGTTTCGCTGAAGACGTTCGCACGTGCGGCGCTCCCGGCGCAGGCGGTCGCGTTTTCCTCGCGTTCGTCGCTCGCCGCGCTTCCGGCCATGCTCGAGCCGGTGCGCGAACGGCTGGGGATGCCGGTGGCGTTCTCGTCGTTCATTTTCCCGCTCGCGGTCACGCTCTTTCGCTGCGGCGCGGCGATCGGGCAAGTGATCGGCACGCTCTTCGTGGCGAAACTCTACGGCGTCGCCCTAGGGCCGCCGCAGCTCGCGGCGATCGCGGCGACTACGATCGTCACCACCTTCTCGATTCCCGGCATTCCCGGCGGATCGATCATCATGATCGTGCCGGTGCTGCTCGCGGCCGGCGTGCCCGCCGAGGGCGTGGGCCTCCTGCTCGGCGTCGACACCATTCCCGACATGTTCCGCACGACGGCGAACGTCACGGGCGATGTCGCGGCCGCGGTGATTCTTTCGCGGCGGGCGCGAGGTGGGCGGGCGCTTGGGGTGGAGTCTTCCCCCTTGACCACGGATTTACGCGGATGAGATCCGCATGATCGCGGATCAATCCTGGGGGATCGTCGTGCTCGCGGCGCTGCCGTGGTTCGCGGCGCCGCTCGCGGTTCTCTGGCGGCTGCGCAAGCGGACTTCGCTTGCCGCGTATTCTCCCTCACTTCCCACCCACGCGGCGCTCGAACTCGTGTCCGTGATCGTTCCCGCGCGCGACGAGGCGCGAAACATGGAGCCGTGCCTGCGCTCGATCCTCTCGACCACTTGGCCGGGCATCGAGGTGATCGTCGTAAACGATCACTCCGCTGACGACACGGGCGACATCGCACGGCGGATGGCCGCCGGTGATTCGCGCGTGAGCGTGATCGACAATCCCGATCTTCCCGAGGGCTGGTTCGGCAAGCAGTGGGCCTGCCACAACGGGGCGATGGCTGCCCGCGGGACATTCCTGCTCTTCACGGATGCCGACACCCGGCACGGACCGGAGCTGCTCGCCCGCTCAATGAACGCCTCGCGAGTGCGGCGCGCCGACCTCTTTTCGGTGGTCGGCGCCCAGACCATGGAAACGTTCTGGGAACGACTTCTGCAACCGCACATGCTCGGCATTCTCGCGGCGCGGTACGGCGACACCGAGCGGCTGAACCGGTCGACCAACCCGGTCGACAAGATTGCCAACGGTCAGTTCATGCTGGTGCGTCGCGAGGTGTACGACAGCGCGGGCGGCCACGCCCTGGTGCGGGCGCACGTGGCAGAGGACATGCGGATGGCACAGGAGTGGACGCGACTCGGGTATTCGGTGCAGCTGATGGAGGGCGTCGACTTTCTCGAGACGCGGATGTATCACGGCTTCGCCGAAATCGTTCGAGGGTGGGGAAAGAACGTCTACGCGGCGGGGCGGGACACGATCTCGGCGGGACCCCTCGGGCAGGCGGCGTTTCGGATGCTGTTCCCGTTGCCGATGCTCTGGGACATCGTGCCGGCCACCGTCGCCTTGGCCGCGCTCGCCGGACTCGTGTCACCGGCCGCGGGCGCATGGGGCGCGGGCTGTTACGCGGCGTCGGCGTTGTTCTGGATCGTGATGCACCGCGTGTTTCGCGCACCGGTGTGGTACGCGCTGCTGCATCCGTTGGCCGCGGTCGCGCTCTTCGGGATCTTCGCGCGCGCGGCGTGGAAGGGCCAAAACGTGGAGTGGAAGGGGCGCGCGTATGCTTCCCGTTAGCTTTCACCGATGCCACGCCCACTCCGCGCCGTCCTGTTCGACCTCGACGGCACGCTGATCGACTCGATCGGCCTGATCGTCGACGCGATGCACCACGCTTTCGAGGGATTCGGCGGCACCGTGCCCGCCGATTCCGCCTGGATGGCCGGCATTGGCACGCCGCTCTTCAAGCAGCTCGCGCTGTACGCGCGGAGCGCCGAGGAGCTGGACATGCTGCGCGAGCGGTACCGCGCATACCAGTTCATCCATCACGACGACGTGATCAAGGAATATCCGGGAACGACGGCGGTGCTCGAGGATCTTCACGCGCGCGGATTGGCGATGGGCATCGTGACATCGAAAGGCGACGAACTCGCCCGGCGCGGGCTCGAGCTCACCGGGCTCGCGAGGTTCCTGCCGGTGGTGGTGAGCGCGGATTCGGTGACGAAGTACAAGCCGGAGCCGGAGCCGGTGTTGCTCGCGCTCGAGCGGCTCGGCGTTCGCGCCGATGAGGCGCTGATGATGGGGGATTCGCCGCACGACATCAGTTCGGGAAACGCGGCTGGTGTGCGGACGATCGGAGCGTTGTGGGGGCCGTTTACGCGGGAGCAGATCGCGGTGGCGGGGCCGACATACTGGATGGCGAACATCAGCGAGTTGCCGGCGCTGCTTGAAGCGCTGGAGACATAGAGCTCAACAACGAACTGCAGAACGACGAAAAGCGATAACACGGATTTTCACAGCGTTAACGCTTTAGAGTTTTCCCCGGCGCGTACTTTCGATACCGCATGCGCCGAGGCGGTGACAGTTCGGCGCACGCGAGGCCGCATCGTGCGGCGTGTCCTCGCTACGCAACGCGGCAGCGCTTCTCGCCGGCGCACGCAACTTTCGCAATCTCGCGCCGCTTCTCGCGCCGCTCGGATTCGCAGAACCGCTGGCGCTCGATCTCGACGCGCGGCGGGCGATCGGGCTCGATCGCGCGATCCGGCGAGCCTCCGTGGCGACCGGCGCCGGAACGCTGCGCGCGCTGCTGCTCGAGCCCGCGGCCGATGTACCCATTCGTGAGACGGTCGCGCGCGTCGCGGGACAGGTAACAGCGCAGGCTCCGCAGCTGCTCTGGCTCCTCGTCATGGTGCAGCCGGCGACGAACTCGCTGGTGATCGCGGCGCCCGCGCCGGGAGCACGCACGCGCATCTCGGCGCTCGCGATCGATGTCGAGCATGTGACCGACTCCGATGGCGAGACGCTCGCCGCAATGGCGGACGCGGCGAGCGGCGTCGACGTGCTCGTGCACCATCGCTGGCGCGAGCTGCTCGGGCGCGACGCGCTCACGCGACGGTTCTATCGCGAACTCGAGGGGCTGGTCGGCACGCTCGCGACGTCGGCACGAGGGCGCGCGCCCGACGAGACGCGACGTGAGCTCGCCCTGCTCTGCTCGTCGCGCATCCTCTTCCTCGCGTTCCTCGAAGCCAAAGGGTGGCTCGACGGCGACCGCGAGTTCCTGCGGCACGCCTTCGACGCCCGTTGCTCGAGAGGCGGCGAGGTGCACCGGCGTCTGCTCGATCCGCTCTTTTTCGGAACACTCAACACGCCGGTCCGCCGGCGCGCCGCCGCCGCGCGTGCGCTCGGACGCATCCCGTTCCTCAACGGCGGTCTCTTCGCTCGAACGCCGCTCGAGCGGCGCGCCGGCGATCTGCGCTTTTCGGACGAGGCACTCGGCGAACTCATCGGCGGCCTGCTCGCGCGATATCGTGTCACCGCGCAAGAGAGCTCGTCGGCGTGGACTGAAGCGGCAATCGACCCGGAAATGCTCGGCCGCGCGTTCGAATCGCTCATGGCCGCCGGCGATCGCCGTGCGTCGGGCGCGTTCTACACTCCCAGGGCGATCATCGAACGCGTAGGCGGCGAAGGGCTCGAGTCCGCGCTGGAAACGCTCGATGTTTCGCCCGCAGTGGTGCACGCGGCGCGCGACGGTCAGCCGCTGTCGGCGGCGAATCGCGACGCGCTTCGCAGAGCACTGTCGAAGATCCGCGTTCTCGACCCGGCGTGCGGATCGGGGGCGTTCCTGGTGCATCTGCTCGAGCGCATCGCAGATCTCGCGCGCGCCGCCGGCGACGAACGCTCCGTGGGCGATCGCCGCCGCGACGTGCTCACGCGCTCGATCTTCGGCGTGGATGTGAACCCCACGGCCGTCTGGCTCTGCGAGCTGCGCCTGTGGCTCTCGGTGGTCATCGACGCCGATGAGGGTGATCCGCTCGCCGTGTCGCCCCTGCCGAATCTCGACCGGCACATTCGCGTGGGCGATGCGCTCGCCGGTCCCGCGTTCGACGAGTCTCTCCGGATCGACGCGCCGGCGGCGCTCGCGCGGCTGCGCGGCCGGTACGCGCGCTCGACCGGCGTGCGCAAGCGCCTGCTGGCGCGCGCGCTCGACCGCGAAGAACGCCGCGCCGCGATCCTCGTGGCCGAACGTGAGCGTGACGCGATTGCCGCGCGCAGGCGCGACCTCATTTGCGCGGTGCGTTCGCGCGATCTCTTCGCCGAGCGGACGATTCCCGCCCCGGTGCAGCGTGGAATGCTGAGCGACCTGCGATTGCGCTCGCGCCAGCTCCGGCGCAGGATCGCCGCGCTTCGCTCGGGGGCATCGCTTCCCTTCTCGTTTCCCGTGCACTTCGCCGACGCCGCGGCGGGTGGAGGGTTCGACCTCATCGTTGGAAATCCCCCATGGGTGAGGCTGCACAACATTCCGCCCGCCGTGCGCGATTCGCTGCGCGCGCGTTACCGCTCGTTCCGCGAGGCCGCGTGGATGCCCGGCGCCGAGGAGACCGGTGCCGGCCGCGGCTTCTCGGCGCAGGTCGATCTCGCCGCTCTGTTCGCGGAGCGATCGCTGGCGCTCGCACGGCCCGGCGGCACGGTCGCGCTGCTCCTTCCGGCCAAGCTGTGGCGCTCGCTCGCGGGCGGCGGCGTGCGGCGCGTGCTCGACGGTCAGGCCGAACTGCGGGCGATCGAGGACTGGGCCGAGTCGCGCGCGGCGTTCGATGCCGCGGTGTACCCGTCGTTCCTGCTCGCGCGGAGGCGCGGCGGCCAAGACGAAGAAGAGGAGGAATGGGAACCGTCCGTCGTGCGTGTCGCCGTGCACCATCGCGACGACGCGCTCGAATGGCACATGGCCCGGGCCCGCATCGCGCTCGACGAATCGCCGGGCGCACCCTGGCTGCTTCTCCCTCCCAACGCGCGCGCCGCGTTCGACCGTCTCACCGCCGCGGGCACTCCGCTCGCACGCACTCCGCTCGGCCGGCCGATCCTCGGAGTGAAGACCGGGTGCAACGAGGCGTTCATCGTCACCCCGGACGCGGGATGGTGCGACGCGCGCAATGATCTCTGGCCGGTCAGGAGCGGCGAGCGCGAGGGGCGCGTCGAGCGGCGGCTGCTCCGCCCTCTTCTGCGCGGCGAGACGGTGCGCGCCTGGCACGCCGAGCCCGACGAATCGGCGGTGCTCTGGACGCATGACGCGACCGATGCGCCAATGAGGCAGCTGCCCGTCGGTGCGTCGGGGTGGCTCGCGCCGTGGCGGAGGCAACTCGAATCGCGCGCGGATGCCCGTCGAAGTTCGCGCTGGTGGACGCTCTTTCGGACCGACGCGGCGCGGAGTCATCTGCCGCGCGTCGTGTGGGCCGACATCGGCAAGTCGCCGCGGGCTCTCGTGTTGCCGCCGGGCGACGCGACGGTGCCGATCAACAGCTGTTACGTCGCTCGCACCCCGTCGCTCGACGATGCATATGCGCTGGCCGCACTCCTGAACTCGCCGCTGGCTGCCGCGTGGCTCGCGGCGATCGCCGAACCCGCCCGCGGCGGATATCACCGCTATCTCGGCTGGACGCTTGCGCGGCTCCCGATTCCCACGGAGTGGCCGCGTGCGGTATCGATTCTCGCACCGCTTGCGCGCGAGGCGCTCGACGGCGAGGTACCCGACGCCGCGATGCTCACCGACGCAGCCATCCGCGCGTATCGCGTGCGGTCCGTGGACATGGAGCCGCTGCTCACCTGGTGCCTGCGCTGACCGTCGTGCTCGACACGATCGCGCGCGCCGTGCTCGGCGACGCGGACGACATGGACCAGGATGCCGTCACGTTCGGCACGGTCACGCTGCGCGCGCACCAGCGCGACGCGCTGCGCCGCGTCCGCGCAAGCATCGCGAGAGTGGGCGGCGCGCTGCTCGCCGACGAGCCCGGACTCGGCAAGACGTTCGTGGCGCTCGCGCTCGCGCGGGAGTTTCCAGACACGATCATCGTCGCCCCAGCGGGATTGCGGACGATGTGGCGCCGCGCCGCGGCAGCGGCCGGCGTGCAGAGTCCTTTCGTTTCGCTCGAGACGCTGAGCCGGCGCGACGCAAACATCGAGTCGCACATGGGCGCGAAAGGCGGGCTGGTGATCGTCGACGAGGCGCATCACGCATGCAATCCCGCGACGGCGCGATACGCACGGCTTGCCCGGCTCATGTCGTATCGTCGCGTGCTGCTGCTCACCGCCACGCCGGTGCGCAACCGGCGCGCCGAGCTGGCCGCGCTGCTCGCGCTGTTCATGGGCCCGCGTGCATACGTGCTCGACGATGCGACTCGCTCGCGCTGCATCGTGCGGCGTGGCGGCGATGCGTCGCTGCGACCGGCGATCGACGGCCCGCACTGGCATCGCGTGCGCTCGATTCCGCACCTGGGCGAGATGATCGCGGCCCTTCCGCCGCCCCTTCCCGCCCTCGATGGCCGTCAGGCAACGGCCCTGCTCGCCATGACGCTCGCGCGCTGCTGGGCGTCGAGCCTCGCTGCGCTCGACGCCGCCTTGAGGCGGCGATTGCAGCACGGCGCGGCGCTCGCGGCGCTGCTCGACGAGGGACGCGTGCCGACGCGCGACGAACTGCGCGCATGGGTCGTGGGCGACGATGCGGTCCAGCTCGCATTTCCCATGCTCGCGCTGCACGAGACTCCCGATGGCGCACGCCTGCGCGTGGTGCTCGAGGCCCATCTCGACGCCGTCCGCGCGCTGCGGGCGCGCATCCGTGCGTCCGTGAGCCGCGATTTGCGCGCACGGGCGCAACTGCTACTCGACCTGCGCCGCAAGTTCGCAGGCTCCCGAATCGTCGCGTTCACCGCGCACGCCGCGACCGCGGAGGCCTTGTATCGTGCGCTGGCGAGAGAGAGCGGCGTCGCGCTGCTCACGGCGCGTGGCGCGCGCACGGCGGGCGGATCACGGCCGCGAGCGGACGTGATCGACGCACTCGCGAGCGAGGACGGGGGCGCGGGCGCGGGCGCGGGCAGCCGCGAGGACGTGCGAGCCGCCCGTGCGCGCGACGACATCTCGCTCGTGATCACCACGGATCTGCTGAGCGAAGGCGTCAACCTGCAGGGCGCGTCGGTCATCGTCCATCTCGACGTGCCGTGGACGCCGGCGGGCCTCGACCAGCGCGTGGGACGCGCGGCCCGCATGGGCTCTCACCACGCGTGCGTGCACGTGCACGGCATTGCGCCTCCCGGCGCGGCCGAGCGGCTGCTCGCGCTCGAGCGCCGCCTGACGCGAAAGCACGCCGAGCAAGTCGAGGCCACGCGCGCACCGCGAGCGACCGAGCAACTACGCGCGCTCGTGCACTCCTGGCGCAGCGATGAGCCCCGTGATGAGCCCCGTGATGAGCCCCGTGATGAGCCCTCCAAAAAGCGCCATGATCGCGATGCACTCAAAGACGTACGCGTAAACGTACGTCACGACGTACAAGACGCCGAGCACGTCAACTTGGAGGTACGCGGCCCGCTGGTCGCGCACGTGCGCGCCGCGCGACCTGGATTCATTGCCGTCGTGGAAACGCGCGGTGAGTCCGAGGTCGTTTGCGGCGCACTCCACGGAAATCGCCGCTGGAAAATCAGCGATGCGCCCGGTGATCTCTGCGAGATGGCCCTCGCGGTTCGCCCGCGCGACGCCGGGCCGGACGCCGAGCCGAACGCCGCGCCGAACCCGAAATTCGAGTCGAGCGCCCGCGCCGCACTCGCGCGGTGGCTCGCCGGCCGTCGCGCGCGGGAATCCAGCGGCGGCGGCGGAGTGCCCTCACGCGCTCGCCGCCTGCTGCTCGCGCGAATCGACTCTGCGGTCCGTCGCGCCGGCGCTCACACGCGCGCCGCGCTGGCGGAGCGAATCGAGAGGGTGCGCGCCTGCATCGACCGCGCTGTCAGCGCGGGCGCCGAACGAACACTGGACGAGCTCGCGCGTTCCCACGCGTCACAACCTTCCGGTCTCGAATCGTGGCTCGCCGCGTGCGAGACGCGCCTCGCCGATGGCGGTGCCTCGCGGCCCGCACCGCGCGAGAACGATGCCGTCGTAGCCTTGCTGCTATTGCGCCGGCCCGCCTGAACGCTCCGCGAGCAGCTTCGCCGTGAAGCGCTGCCCTTCGGAAATGCGCTCGAGCTCGATCGCCATGGCG
>Ga0097691_1001298_pt1 | contig 18740 bp, 15 predicted proteins | sample NGESurdeep072012_8_FD_72858 | JGI IMG/M metagenome (GOLD analysis project Ga0097691, IMG submission 72858) | Arctic peat soil microbial communities from Barrow, Alaska - NGEE Surface sample 210-1 deep-072012 | ecosystem: Environmental > Terrestrial > Soil > Wetlands > Peat ... | reverse complement strand
ACCATCGGCGATACGCGACGACCGATTCACAAGATGCCCGTTCCCGGCCGCAACGACCCATGCCCCTGTGGCTCTGGCAAGAAGTTCAAATACTGCCATGGAGAATCGTTGCACTGACCTGCGGCACCCGGAACTCCTTGCGACCTCCTTACTCAAGTGTCCACGGCAAGATTGTTGCGAAACACCGTCCGAGACCAAAAAGATTGGAAAACTGTCGCCTTTAAGCAGTTTCATTTTCTTTGACCCTACGCCCACGCACGCAGCGCGGACCACTTCCTGACACGCAGCAGCAGACTTGCTGTCGCCTCGCAGAGCGATTCCCGAACATTGACGTCGCCCTGTTTGGTAATACGACCTTCATAGTCGATCGATGTCCCGAATTGATGTCGCCTGGGCGTTAGCCCAAAATGGGCGCCGACCGTTCGCGATCGCGTAAAGCGCAATGGATCGTCCACCCCGACCCTGAACGACAGCGCGGCTACGGGTCCGACGCCTGGGACCGTCATCAGGCGGCGGCAGACCCGGTCGTGTCGAACCACTTGCAAAATCACCTTGTGCAGTCGTTCGCAATCATCAAAGATCGCCCGCCGCACGTCAAGCATTGCCTCAATCATCGCGGAGAACACGTAATCAGCGTGCTCGATCAACTCCCGGACCCGCGCTTCGAAGCCGCTGCGGCCGATCGCCTTCACATGGACGGCGCGGAACCAGCCCAGTCGCATCATCTGCGCAATGCCGCGAGCATCGTTACGATCGGTTTTGTTGCGCATCGTCGACAGCGATACGCGCATGTGGCGCGCTTCCACCACAATCATTGGCAGCTCAAGCGCATCCTTAGACTCGGTCGCCTCAGATTGCGCGGTCCGAGCGGCGCCCGAGACGAATCCTACTCGCTGCCACCGCCCAGAACCTCAGGAAGCTCGCCAAGCTTCGAGCGATGCCAGCCGCTTGCCCCGTGCCGGCATGACGGCTCCAAAGAAATCGGCGTCGATGACTGGCCCGATCCTGAGACAACACCCCAATAAATAGACCATGGACCCTGAAAACGGACCAGCTCAAAGCAAAACGGCGACTAAATCAACAATATCCGCCATTCGGCGACAGTGTGCGTAAGTCGGTACCGTGCCCCCCTAAACGGCACCCGGATCTTTCTGGCTTTGATATCAGCTTTTGTCAGGAAGGGTCTGTATCGAACCTGATCTGGTTATGCCGGAAGACCCGCTTTTCGCAGCCCATCAACCAGGTGCTCCATGTCTTCTGCGCGTTTGAGAACGGATACTCGTTGCTGGGTGCCGCTAATGCTGTATCTTGGATTTAGGCGCAGAACTTCAGCTGCCTCTGCATGAGCATCTTCCAATCGTCCCAGCTGAGCGTAGGTCGCGGCCAAGAAGGCATGGCCATACTGGTGATTGGGTGCGCGGCCAATCGCTTCACTCAACCAGTGTTGCGCATCGTGATACTCTTTGAGGTGATAATAGGCTATGCCCGCCATCAGCGGCACAAAATGCGGATGGAATGGATCAATGCGCATTTGCATCTTGGCGATCGCAATTGCTTTGGCCGGTTCTCCTACCGAGTAAAACACTTGCGCAAGGCGATAATCCGCGAAAGCGGGGTTTAGCGCAATCGCTCTTTCGGCGGCGGCAGCTGCTGCGTCGAAGTCGTACTTGCGGATTATGTTGTATCCCAATTCCGCATAAGCTTCGGATAGGCTCGGATTGAGCTCTATCGCCGTGCGTGCTAATTTGATCGCCAGGTCAAGGGCAGCTGGACTCAAATATTCGTCGTTCAGGGGATTGAGCCAAGCCACCCGGTGAGTGCTGGCTAGCATCGCATAGCAACGGGCATACTTCGGATCGATGGATAGCGAATCCGCGAGATGCCGTCGCGCCTCCAATAGATCCTCCACTTGCCACGACGACTGGAACGAGACCCAGGCAGCAGCCGCGCGCATGAAATAATCGTAGGCGTGCCAAGTCGCGGGCGGCTTGAGTAAGGTGCGCTCGGCTTCCGCCAGGTTCACATGCGCGACAAGAATCGCGGCGATTGTGTGCGCGACGTCGTTTTGAATTGCAAATACATCTTTTAACTCCTGGTCATAGCGCTCGGCCCAGCGATGGATGCCAGTTCCTGCAACAATCAGCTGCGCATTGATGCGGACCCGATCACCGCCCCGACGAACGCTGCCCTCCAAGATGTACCGAACGCCGAGTTCTCGACCCACCTGGCGCAAATCAACCGCTTTGCCCTTGTATCGGAAACTCGAATTGCGCGCGATCACGAACAAGTCGGAAAAGCGGGAAAGCTCGGTGATAATGTCTTCCGAAATTCCGTCGGCAAAGTACTCCTGCTCCGGGTCGCCACTCATATTCTGAAAGGCCAGGACAGCTATCGATGGCTTGTCGGGAAGCGCAAGCGCCGGTTGTAGCGGAGCCTCGTCGAGCCGCGCTCGATAGATCCGCACCGGCCGCGCAATGTTCTTCAGCTGTTGCTCGCCACCATCTTCAAATGCGACATCAACTTTATCCTGCGTATCTTCTCGCACACGCTGCGACACACAGATACCGCCAGGCTCGCAAAGTGCCTCGAGCCGAGCCGCGACGTTGACCCCATCGCCAAAGATATCGCCACCTTCTGTGATGATGTCGCCAGCATTGATGCCAATGCGGAACTCGATCCGCTTCTCAGTTGGCACGTCGGTGTTTCGGGTGATCATGCCACGCTGTATCGCAACGGCGCAGCGCATCGCATTGACCACGCTTGCAAACTCCACCAATATTCCGTCGCCGGCGCTTCTGATGATCCGCCCCCCGTGTTCTTCGATCTCGGGATAGACGAGCGCGCGCAGATGTTCGTTCAGCCGGGCGTGCGTACCCTCCTCATCAGCACCCATAAGGCGACTGTAGCCAGCCACGTCGGCCACGAAAATGGCACTCAGTCGCCGTTCAACACGCTCTGCGGCCATAAGCTCGTCCCGATCCGATCGGATTTTTGGGGCTGATAGTTTATTGCCAGAAGTAGAGCGAGTCTATTGAGCTCCGAACACCTGGCGTCCCTCGAGCCGTGCCAGTCCGCCTTCGAAATCGGCGAGTTCCACCTCGGTGTCGATTACCGGAAGCATGCCGCCGGACATCTTGGCGAGGCCGTCGCGAATGTTGCGCATCGAGGCCCGAACGAGCCGAAAGTGCGGTACTGCTGCTGGAACAGCTGCATCAGGTTAAAGTTCATGGTCGGTCCTGACGTCGCCCCGCAGGTGACTAGCCGGCCGCCGCGCCTGAGTGCAGCGATCCGTTGAAGGTCTCCGCCCCCGGTATGCTAGGTCATGAACCCATAACGGGATTCTCGAATCTGGAAAAGCTCTGATTCAAGCACCTGAACATTGAAGCTCTGATGGCGCGCTTTGATCTGACGGATTTCGAATGGTCTGTGGTCCAGCCGTTGCTGCCGAACAAGCCGCACGGAGTGCCGCAGCGCGACCCGCCAAGGGGATCAGCGCAGGAGAGCCAAGCCTCGGGGTATGTCGGTTTTCGGGTGCGGGTGCAGAGCGCAGATCGGCCTGCGTCGCCGTAGCGGAACGCAACTGTTTCCCCCTCGTTAAGTTTCGACGTCCCGAAAACGTTGACCCGGCGCGCAGGAAACATCGTTCAGCGCGACTCGGATCTTCTTCAACAGCATCGACTCAAGGTAAATATTCGCTTCTCTGCACCCGGGTCTTAGGTGGTGCCGATTTACTCAGGAGCGGCGCTTCGATTTTTTCTCGACCACCTTGAGCGCTTGGTTGATGCCCTTAAGCGATTCATTGACACCCTCCAGCTGCGCTTGAAGAGCATCCCTGCGCTTCTGTAGATCTTTCAAGAGAGCTTTCTTTTGCGCGTCACTCAGTTGCTCGAAGTCGATTAGATCTACAGCAAATCTACACATCGCTTCCTCCCGGTGGCCAATCAGATTTGATCAATCGCTTATCCGGTGCGCCAATGATGGAGTGTCTACAATATCGAGAGGATAATCAAGCTGAATGATACGCGAATCATACAACATTTCGGACCTTGCGCGTGGCGGGACACCAGCATGAAGCCGCGCACCGATTTCTTCTTTGCGACGCCGACCATATTGTTTCAAAGATCGGCCAACCGGCCAAGCTGCTTGTTAGGGTTTGCGGCCGCTTTGGCCAAGATTGCCGTGTAATCCGCAATCCAATCCTGGACAGTGTTCGGCTCGAACAAGTCGTTCTTATGCCCGCATACGCCGGTAATCCCCGACGGGGTCTCCTTGAGAGTTATCGAAAGCCAAGCGCGATCGATCGGCATGACCGACCGTCCTTCTTGATAACCGAACGGTCGGACTATCACATCGGGCAGCTTGACCGGTCGGCGAAACGCAACTTGGAGAACGAAATAAACTTGAATGAGTGATGCTGGGCACAAACCGGTTTCTTCCGCTAGTCGGGTGGCAATGATATCGAAGGGAAGTTCCTGCCTGGCGTAGGCCTCCAAGACGGCCTCGCGCACGCGATTGAGCGCTTCGCTAAAGGTCAGATCCGCATCAATTTGGGTCCGGATGAGCGTGGTGTTCGCGAACGGGCCGATTACGCGTTCTGTCCTGAGTTGAGAGCGATTGGCCATCAAGGTCGCCACGCAAATATCGGTGCGTCCGCTTCGGAGCAGCAACAGGGTCTTGAACCCGGCGAGTAAACTCATGAACAGGGTTACATCTCGGCTATGGCTCAAGCCTCTCAGGTGCGCCACCAGATCATTCGATATTTGAAACGGTTCTTGGACGACGCGCGAGGTCAGCTCGCCTCCAATGTTGATTTTCGGGGTGGTAAATAGAGGTGAGACCTTGTCCAGGCACCCCTTCCAGTAGGCGAACTGTCTGTTTGCTGCAGCGCTGGTGGACCATAGACGCTGCCAACGAGCAAAGTCGGAAAACTGAAACGCTGGTTCGGGTAGCTGTGCCTTCCTACCGGCGATCGAAGCGGCATAGAGTTCCGAAAGCTCCTCCATGAAGATTACCATCGACCAGCCATCAATGATGATATCGTGCAGGACCAGAAGCAAAACGTGGTCCTGGGCGTCGAGCCGAAAGAGGTACGCCCGGAACAGTGGCGCATGGTTCATGTCGATCGGCTTCAAGGATCCCTGCTCGGCTTCCAACTCCGCCTTTATGAGCAGGAGTTCCTTAACTCGGGCATTTCTGGTAGGCGCCCGGGCTGCAAGGTCCTTCACGATCAGGATTGATTTGACATCGATGTCCGGCATAACGAGAGCGACAGGGACATCGTCCCGCCAGGTAAATACCGTGCGCAGCGAGTCGTGCCGGCGCACGACCTCGGCAAGGCTCCGCTCGAGTGCGGGAACGTTTAGCGGGCCCTGCAGCCGATAAGCGAAGGGCAGGTTGAACTGGGGTAATCCTGGGAGTTTCCGCTCGATCCGTAGCATGCGCTCCTGCACAATGGAGACCGGCTGTGGGCCATCTTCTTTCACGCACGCGATTTCCGTTGGCGGATCGCTCGAGCTCAGTAATAGGTCGGTGGAGCCCTTTTTTGATGACTCAAGGCGAAGCGCGAGAGCCGCAACGGTCGGTGCATTGAAGATATCCTTGAATGAGAAATCGACGCCAAAACGCTCCTCTACACGCAAAATCATCTGCGTCATCGCAAGTGAATCCACGCCGAGCGCGAAGACGTCCTGGTCAACGCCGATCTGATCGATGTCCAGGAGGTCCGCCCAGATCCCGGCCAGTTGACGCTCCAATTCCGAGCGGGGCGAAACCATCTTGCCGCCGCGTTGCTCTGCCGTTGGCTGAGTCTTTGAAAACGCGGCCGCAAGTTCACCGCGCTTGATCTTCCCGCCAGCGCCTTTCGGGATCTCCGGCACAATCCGGATGAGGCCAGGGACCTTAAACCCGGCCAGGCGCTCTCGGGCAAAGTCTCGGAGCCTCTGTGCGCTCACCTTCGCATCCTGACGCAGTACGACGGCGGCGGCGACGTCCGCGCCAAGTCGCCCATGGGGCACAGGGAAAACGGCGGCTTCGATCACATCCGGGTGGCTCAGCAACGCCCCCTCTACCTCGGCGGGGGCGACCTTCTGCCCTCCCTTATGGATGATCTCCTTGATTCGACCGACAATGAAGAGATACCCCTCCGCGTCCAGGTACCCGAGGTCGCCGGTTCGGAACCAGCCGTCGCGAAATGCGGACACGGTAGCGGCGGCATCATTGTCGTAACCCCTGGTTATAGTGGGACCCCGCAGCGCGATCTCTCCACGTTTGCCGGATGGTAATCGTCGACCCTCGCTGTCCAGAATCGCGATCTCGGCCCCTGCCGGCTGGCCGACTGAACCAGGCTTTCGCCGCTGCAAAGGATTTGCGGCAATCTGGGTGGCGGCTTCCGTCATGCCGTAGGTGTCGATAACAGGGGCACCAAACAGGGCTTCCAGTCCGCCGAGCACTTCGGGCGGTAGAGACGTAGAAGCCGAACGAACGAGCCGCAAGGAGGACCGCTGTGCGGTCTGCTTGTGGGGATCCGCCGCCGATAATAACGCTCGATGGATTGCCGGTACCGCCGTGTACCAGGTTGGTCGAAACTCCGTCAGCCAGCCGAAGAACTCTGTTGCATCGAAGCCTGGCGTACAGACCACACTGGAGCCGGCCGCCAGCGCGGCCAGAAGCCCGGAGATCAAGCCATGCCCATGGAATAGAGGCAGCACGCTCAGCAATCGGTCCCGAGACCCAAGTGCCAAGGCGGCGCAAACGTTGTAGGCTGACAGACAGACGCTCGCATGGGTCAGAGGGACCGTTTTTGGCCGCGACGTACTGCCCGAGGTCAATAGGATGAACGCATCGTCAGCGCTGGATGCAAACTCGTCGTCGACCACACGCTGCGGCGCCTGACCGACAATACTGAACGCGCCGGCCCCCTCGTTGGGCCGCGTCGACAGATCGATGATGGGTATGCCCAGGATGTGGGCGACGCGTCGGCTGGCCGAATTCAAGTCAGCGCGCGTTAACAGCGCCGCTAGGTGCAATTCGCCGAAATAACGCTGGTATTCGTCATCGGTGAAGCCCGGGTTGAGCGGTACACAAACCGCACCGGCTGCAACCGCGATCATCGCTACCGCAGCCTCTGGTCCGTCCGGCAACACTACCGCGACCCTGTCAGTTCGGCCCACACCGATGCGCCGCAGCCCGCGAACTACATCGTTCGCCTGCATCCACAGCGCGTTATATGTCATCGGGAGGCGCCCGGGGGCCAGAATGGCGCGGCGGTCGGGCGCGTTTCGCCCATAGTGGGAGAGAAGGTCCTGAAGGCACGAAAAGGAAGGTGTTCTGGCGCTTTTGCGCGCGGTTCCGTGTTGCAATTGCTTGATGATCTTCGACAAGCCTGCCCCCTATGCGTGCGTTCCTCTTCCAGCGCTGTTGAGGTTTATCATGCCGTGTATCCTCCGTGATTCTGCACAGAATTGGGTCACCTCAGGCTCGTCATTTCTCAGAGCAAATTAGTGGGCGAGAATTCATCGATCGCGTCGCGACTTCTTGCAGCGCCCACGGGTGCGCTCAGGCAAGCTGTCCCTTCTGACCGTGATCGCAATGGCTCCGGCGCAAGACGTGCTGGCCACACGGAAGCCGATGTTGTTGTTGCGGGTGTCATTCGCGCACCTCCAACGCTCACGAGGCGGCATCCTAACGACTCAATTAAGCTTCATGAAAGAGGTAAAAGGGGCCGCCAGGGCGCTGTTTCAGGTAGGCGGCCCTCGACGGGCGCCAGCCGCGTAGTCGCTAACATATGAACTGGTCAGTAAAGGGCCAAAGATCGCGTCTTTCCGAACGATCGTGCCTGTTAGCGCGACTTACCAGCAAGTAATTTTCTTTCCAGGCTTTATTTGGAAATGACTCGGTCCACGATTGTGTCGTACCGTCCCGCATGTGCACCGGCGGCCCCAACGGGCGACCGGGTAAATGGTAGTTTGAGGAGGCTCTTGATGGATTTCTCGCGTCTGGAGATCAATCGCCGCAGCGCCCTTTTAACCTCGGCGGCCATTGCCGCGAATGTCATCAACCCGATGCGGGCCTTTGCACAGGAGACGCCGCGCAAGGGCGGAGTATTCAACGTCCATTACGGCGCCGAGCAGCGCCAGCTCAACCCCAGCATTCAGGCTTCCACCGGCGTCTACATCATCAGCGGGAAGATCCAGGAAAACCTGGTCGATTTGGACGGCAACGGCCAGCCGGTCGGCGTGCTCGCGGAGAGCTGGGAAGCCTCGCCCGACGGCAAGACCGTCACCTTCAAGCTCCGCAAAGGCATCACCTGGCACGATGGCAAGCCTTTCACGTCGGCGGACGTCGAGTTCACCGCCATGCAGATGTGGAAGAAGATTCTCAACTACGGCTCGACGCTGCAGCTTTTTCTCACCTCGGTCGACACCCCCGACCCGCAGACGGCGATCTTCCACTACGAGCGGCCGATGCCCCTCAACCTCTTGCTGCGCGCGTTGCCGGACCTCGGCTACATCTCGGCGAAGCATCTCTATGAATCCGGCGACATCAGGCAGAACCCGACCAACCTCGCTCCCGTCGGCACCGGCCCCTTCAAGTTCGTCAAATATGAGCGCGGCCAATACATCATCGCCGATCGCAATCCGGACTATTGGCGGCCGAATGCGCCCTATCTCGACCGCATCGTCTGGCGCGTCATTACCGACCGGGCAGCGGCGGCGGCGCAGATGGAAGCCGGCGAACTGGACTACAGCCCGTTCTCCGGCCTGACCATTTCCGACATGGCGCGGCTCGCCAAGGACAAGCGCTTCATCGTCTCGACCAAGGGCAACGAGGGCAATGCCCGGACCAACACCCTCGAGTTCAATTTCCGCCGCAAGGAATTGTCTGATATCCGCGTTCGCCGCGCGATCGCGCATGCCATAAACGTGCCGTTCTTCATCGACAATTTCCTCGGCGATTTCGCCAAGCTTGGGACCGGACCTATTCCGTCCACCTCGACGGATTTCTATCCGGGCGCGAACACGCCGCAATATCCTTACGACAAGGCGAAGGCAGCGGCGCTTCTCGATGAAGCCGGATACAAGCCGGGCGCGGGCGGCACCCGCTTTTCATTGCGCCTGCTGCCGGCGCCATGGGGCGAGGATATCTCGCTTTGGTCGACCTTCATCCAGCAATCGCTGTCCGAAGTCGGCATAACAGTCGAAATCGTACGCAACGATGGCGGCGGCTTCCTCAAGCAGGTCTATGACGACCACGCGTTCGATCTCGCCACCGGCTGGCACCAGTATCGCAACGATCCCGCGGTCTCGACCACGGTTTGGTATCGCTCCGGCCAGCCCAAGGGCGCGCCCTGGACCAATCAATGGGGATGGCAAGATCCGGCGGTCGACAAGACCATCGATGACGCGGCGACTGAAATCGATCCGGTCAAGCGCAAGGCGCTCTATGCCGAATTCGTCAAGGAGGTGAACACGGAGTTGCCGGTCTGGATGCCGATCGAGCAGATTTTTGTGACGGTGATCACCGCGAAGGCGCGCAATCACTCCAATACGCCGCGATGGGGATCAGCCAGCTGGTACGATCTTTGGCTTTCCGCGTGACCTAAACTCCGACAAGATGTCCCGATGCGCATCTTGAAACTTGCGGGGCGGCGTCTCGCCGCCTCGATCCCGACCCTGATCCTGATTCTGGTCGGCATCTTTCTGCTGCTGCAATTCGCGCCCGGCGATACCGTCGACGCGATGATGGCGCAGATGGGCGGCGGCGACGCCGCCACCGCGCAGGAACTGCGCCGGTTTTATGGACTCGATCTTTCAATTCCGCTGCAGCTTGGCCATTATCTCTGGCGCCTGGTCCGTCTCGATCTCGGCTTCTCCTCGATCTACGGCAAGCCGGTTGCAGAAGTCATTCTGGAACGGCTGCCACCGACCATCCTGCTCATGACGGCGTCGCTGTCGTTCGCCTTCTTCTTCGGGCTGGTGTTCGGCGTGATCGCCGCGCGCGGCGTCAATAAATGGCCCGACACGATGATCTCGATCGCGGGACTGATCTTTTACGCCACGCCGTCCTTCTGGTTCGGATTGATGGCCATCGTGGTGTTTTCCATCTATCTGCAGTGGCTGCCGGCCGGCGGTTTCGAGGACATCGGCGCGGTCCAGACCGGCCTCTGGCGCACGCTCGACATCGCACGCCATCTCGTTCTACCCACCCTGACGCTCGGGCTGATTTTCCTTGCCATCTATCTGCGCATCATGCGCGCTTCGATGCTCGAGGTGCTCAATCTCGATTATGTCCGGACCGCGCGCGCCAAGGGGCTCGATGAGACACGCATCGTGACCCGCCACGTGCTGCGCAATGCGCTTCTGCCGATGGTGACGCTGATCGGATTGCAGGCCGGAACGATGCTGGGCGGCTCGGTCGTGGTCGAGAGCGTGTTTTCGCTACCCGGATTGGGCCGCCTCGCCTATGAATCCGTCGTCCAGCGCGACCTCAATACACTTCTGGGGATCGTCTTCGTTTCTGCGTTACTCGTTATCATCGTGAATTTCGTCGTCGACCTCATCTACGCGCGGCTCGATCCGCGCATTGCGGCCGAGGGCTAAAGGCATGGACGCGGTCAAACGATATTTTCGCAGCCCCGCCGCCGTCATTGGGCTGGTGCTCCTGCTGATCGTGCTGGCCATGGCAATAAGCGCCAACTGGATCTATCCGCGTGAGCCGCTTGCGCTTGCAGGCCGGCCGTTGATCTGGCCGTTTTCAAATCCGCGTTTCCTGCTCGGCACCGACAACTCCGGTCGCGATATCGCGGCGCAAATCTTCTATGGCGCGCGTATTTCATTGCTGATCGGAGGCGTCGCGACGGCGATCGCGATCGCCATCGGCATTCTGATCGGCGCCTTCGCCGGCTTCTATGGCGGTTGGGTCGATAACGTCCTGATGCGCGTCACCGAAGCGTTTCAGACATTGCCCAACTTCGTTCTGCTTCTGGTGCTGGTCGCGGTGTTCGGCTCGACGCTGACCACGGTCACCATCGCCGTCGGCGTGGTTTCATGGCCGGCGCCCGCCCGGCTGACGCGCGCCGAGTTCCTGTCGCTCCGAAACCGCGAATTTGTGCAGGCCGGACGGACGCTAGGGATGAGAGACCTTCAGCTGATCCTCGGCGAGATCCTTCCCAATGCCCTGCCGCCGGTCATTGTCTACGCCAGCGTGATCATGGCGGTCGCCATCTTGCTCGAAAGTGCGCTTGCCTTTCTCCGCCTTTCCGATCCGAACGTTGCGTCCTGGGGCAATCTGATTGGCCTCGGCCGCGACGTGCTGCGGGTTCAGTGGTACGTCTCGGCGATTCCGGGAATTGCAATCCTGGTAACAGTTCTGGCCGTGTCTCTGGTTGGACAGGGATTGAACGACGCGCTCAATCCGAGGCTCAAAGGACGATGAGCGAACCATCCGCCGCCATTCTGACCCTCGAGGGGCTCGGCGTGCGATTGCCCACCGGCGCCGATCGGCCGCGTGCGCTGTCCGACGTATCGCTCTCGATTGCCGCGAACGAGATTCTTTGCGTTGTCGGCGAGTCCGGGTCCGGCAAGTCGATCATGGCCAACGCCATCATGCAGCTGCTGACGGGTGAGGTGAACATCGACGGCGGCCGCGTGATGTTTGAAGGCCGGGATCTGGCGATGGCCACCACGGCCGAAATGCGACGCGTGCGCGGCGCCGGCATCGCGATGATCTTCCAGGAACCGATGACCGCACTTAATCCGTTGCGTACCATCGGCGATCAGATTGGCGAAATGTTTTCGATCCATACCGACCTGTCCGCTGCTGCTATCCGCGCCAGGGTGCTGGCGCTGCTCGAAGACGTGCGCATCCCCGATCCCCGGGGCGCCGCGCGCGCCTATCCGCACGAATTGTCGGGCGGCCAGCGCCAGCGCGCCATGATCGCCATGGCGCTTGCGCTCGATCCCAGGGTCCTCATCGCGGACGAACCCACGACCGCGCTTGACGTTACAACCCAGGCGCAGATCCTGGCGCTGATCCGCGATCTGCAGAAGCGGAAGAAGACGGCAGTTCTGTTCATCACCCACGATTTCGGCGTTGTCGCGGAGATTGCGGATCGCGTCGCAGTGATGCAGCAGGGGTCGATCGTGGAACAGGGCGACGCCGCCTCGGTGCTCAAGCACCCGCAGCATCCCTATACGAAACAGCTGATCGCAGCCGTCCCGCCCCTCACCTCGCCGCCGCCGCGCAAGCTGTCCGACGACGCTATCCTGACCATAGATAACGTCTCGAAGACATACCGGACCGGCGGATTTCTCGGGCGCGGCGCGCGCGTGACGAGGGCTGTGAAGAACGTTTCGCTAAAACTGCCGCGAGGCGCGACGCTCGGCATCGTCGGCGAGTCCGGATCTGGAAAATCGACGCTCGCCCGCTGCATCGTCCGGCTCATCGATCTCGACATGGGTTCGATTGTCCTCGAAGGCAAGGACTGGGCAAAGATGACGCGAGAGAACGTTCGCCGCGAAACCCGGCACATTCAGATGGTGTTTCAGGATCCGTTTGCGTCGCTAAACCCACGCCGCAAGGCTGGAGATCTGGTCGCCCAGGGACCGATCGTGCACGGCACCCCCCGGGCGAAAGCCATCGCCGAGGCGAAGGAACTGTTTGCGCTTGTGGGGCTCGACCCCTCGGCCAGCGACCGCTTTCCGCATGAATTCTCCGGTGGCCAGCGACAGCGCATCGGTCTCGCCCGCGCGCTCGCTCTCCACCCGGAGGTTCTGGTCGCGGACGAGGCCGTTTCAGCACTCGACGTGTCCGTGCAGGCGCAGGTATTGAAGGTTCTCGCCGGATTGCGCGAGCGCCTCGGTCTCTCCATCATCTTCATTACGCACGATCTCAGGGTGGCCGCGCAGATTTGCGACCTCATTGCGGTGATGAAGGACGGTGAAGTGGTGGAACAAGGGCTGGCCGGCGATATCTTCGGCCGTCCTCAACATCCCTACACGCGGGCACTCCTGGATTCCATCCCGGGCGGAGCTTTCGCCCGGAAACACGAGACGTCGTTGTTCGCGTGACGATGCTATTCGCCACACACAAGCCTCAGGCGATCTCCCGCGCGTCGCGCCACCGGTAGACTATCAGCATCAAGGGCGCGAGGTGGCGCAGCAACCCATGCGCGACGATCGGCACCGGATCCGAGAACGGCAGCGCGAGATCCTTTTCCGGAACGCCGCGCACGGCTTTGGAAAGTTCGTTTCCGAGCGCGATCGCAAGCGAAACCGCGCGGCCGTTGCAGCCGGTCCAGCCAAAGGCAGTGGGCCCGAGGCGATGGATGCGGGGTAGGAAATCCGTGGTCATTCCGACATAGCCGTTCCAGACGTAATCGAATTCGACCGGCCCGATCTGCGGCCACAACCGCTGCAATCTTTCCGCGACCCTCGTCTTGATCCTTTCCGCCTTGTTCCCCGGGCCGATCACGGCTCCGCCGGTGACAAGACGATTCCGCGCGTCGTAGCGCGCAAAATAGAGTTCGCCGTGGGTATCGGACATCGCCTGCCGGCCGGGAATGATGGTCTTGCGGGCCGCCTCAGACAGCGGCCGCGTCGCCATTTGCCATGACAGTATCGGCATGACTTCGTGCGCGATATCAGGCGCAAGGGATTTCGAGAATTCGCCGGTATAGGCGTTGGTCGCCATAATCAGGGCCCGCCCACTGATCTCGCCCTTTGCCGTCCTGACGATCCAGCGATCGCTCCGCCGTTCGAAGCTGATCGCGGGCGAGCGCGCGTAGATGCGGCCGCCCTGCTCCAGCACCACGCGCGCCAGCTCCCGCGACAGCGCCAGCGGATTGATGTGGCCTCCGGTCTTGTTCCAGAAACCGCCGAACCAGGCGTCAGAGCCCAGCATTGCGCGCGTCTGGTCGCGCGACAGAATTTCGACCGGGGCACCGAATTTTGACCATTGGCGCACGCGGCGTTCGGCGATCTTGATGCGGCCCGGCGAATGCACCGGCTGCACCCAGCCTGTCTGTTCCTGCTCCGCCTGAATTTGATAACGCCGTGCGACATCGAACAGGGTCGATGCGCTGTCGCGCAGCAACGCGACGAACCGCTCGCCCACCGCACCATGTCTGGCGATGATGTCGTCCGGGTCGGGCCGAGACAATGTCGGGATCACCTGTCCATTGTTGCGGCCGGACGCCCCCCAGCCCGGCTCCATTGCTTCGACGATGGCAACGTCCACGCCTGCCTCGCGCAAATGCAGCGCGGTCGACAGACCGGTGAAGCCGCCACCGATGACGACGACATCGGCTTCGGCCGTCCCAACCAGTTCAGGCAGATCGGGACCGGCGGGCGTCACCGCTGCCCACAGCGAGTCGGGCCAACGGACATCTGCGCTATCCATCATCATCCTTTCCTTCTCGATCGACGCCACCGGATATCACCCTTGCATGCCCTGGCTTGCGGACGCCGGATCGATCTGGTTAGCTTATTATGCCAATTCATGCCGGGGAAACAAAAGAATGGCACTCAAGAATGTCATCGGAATCGATCACGCCGTCGTCATGGTCCGGGATCTCGACGCGGCTGCCGCGAACTGGAAGCGGCTTGGCTTCACCGTGTCGCCGCGCGGCACGCACAGCGCCAAGATGGGATCGGGCAACTACACCATCATGCTCGATCCCGATTACATCGAATTGCTCGGCGTGCTCGTTGAAACCGAGCACAACGCACCGGCGCGCGCATTTCTCGCCAAACGCGGCGAAGGCATCGAGCGCATTGCATTCACGGCGGTCGATTCGGCCGCCGGCGCCGAGGAGATTCGCGCACGCGGCTATGAGCCTCTTGGTCCGACCGATTTCGAGCGGCCGGTAACCCTGCCGGATGGCAGCCTGTCGGCGGCCAAATTCAGGATCTTCCAATGGCCCATAGCCGAAGCGCCGGGTGGGCTGCGCATTTTCGCCTGTCAGCACAAGACGCGGGAAACCGTGTGGATTCCGGAGCTGATGAAGCACGCCAATGGCGCGCGGCGCCTGAGGCAGGCACTCATCGTTTCGCCGGAGCCCGCGAAAGACGCCGCGCACCTCGCGCGCATGATTGATCGAGACGTCAAGAGTGAGCCGGATGACGCGGTCGCGGTCCCGTCGGGTTCGGATCGCGCCGACTTTGTATTCCTCACCAAGGAACAGTTGGTCCGCCGATATCTCGGAGTCTCGCTGGCGGGGCTGCCGGAACGTGGCGGCGCAGGCCTCGTGCTTGCGACATCCGATCTCGGCGCCGCGGAGAAGGCGGTCGGCAGCTCCGGCGTCCGCAGCGGAGACGCTGTTTGCGTCGCGCCTCAGGCTGCCAATGGTACGCTGTTGATCTTCGTCAAGGCTTAGCAAGAAGCTCACGAGGAAATGCTGACGCCGTTACAGGGGCGGCGGCACCGGGGGTTGAAAAAGCCCTTTTTTGCTGACGAACGAAATTTCTCAGAGCCGCTGGTGCGTTCTATGCGCTGTGACGTGAGGGACCACAACAGCGACCACCGACCCTCGTATCTAGTCGTCCGTGAACAACGGCTAAGGCGCTGATCGAGAGTCGATTTCGGGCGTGGAGGGCGGATTTGAGATTGCAAGGTTTTGGGGTCTGAGGCTGCAGAACCTTGCGATTTCATTTTTGGATTCCCTCGGCTGACGAAGCATGATTCTCTCGCCGCATCGGAGGAGAACGATGCGACCGAAGAAGCCCGAGCCCACAAGATCAGGCGATCTGTTCCGAGCGCGGCTGGACCAGATCATCAACCTCAAGCACGAGCTGGCGCAGCTCGCCGGCCAGATCGATTGGGACTGGATCGATAGCGAGATCGCCCCGCTCTACAGCGAGAAGGGCCGGCCCGGGATCCCGACGCGGTGTGCAATCGGTCTGCTATTGCTCAAGCAGATTTACGGGCTGTCCGACGAAGGCGTGTGCGAGCGCTGGATCTATGACCCCCATTTTCAGTACTTCACCGGCGAGGAGTTTTTCCAGCATGAGTTCCCGCATGAACGCTCGGACCTGAGCCATTGGCGCGAGCGGCTCGGCGACAAGCTGGAGCTGCTGTTAGCCGAGAGCCTGCGGGTGGCGCATGCCAGCGGCGCGCTGCAGAGCAAGGACCTTAAGCGGGTCACGGTCGACACCACGGTGCAGCCCAAGAACATCAGCTTCCCGACCACGCCAAACTGCTGCATGCCGCGATCAAGGGCCTCAACCGCCTGGCGGCCAAGCATGGAGTGCAATCCTACCTCCGCATCGCCAAACGCGCGGCGATGATGGCGGGCCGCTACGCCCACGCCAAGCAGTTCAACCGCCACCGTCGAGAACTGCGCATTTTGCGCACGCATTTAGGCCGGCTGATCCGTGACATCGGCCGCAAGATCCCGGTCACGCCAACATCGAGGCGGCGTTCGCCCTGCCACTGGCGCGCGCCAGTCAGATCCGGTCCCAGCAACAGCGCCAGCGCGGCTGGAAGCTGTATTCCTTCCATGCCCCCGAGACCGAGTGCATCGGCAAGGGCAAAGCCAGCGCGCCCTACGAGTTCGGCGTCAAGGTCTCGATCGTCACTACCAATGCCCGCGCCCCGGACGGCCAGTTCGTGCTGCACGCCAGGGCGCTGCCCGGCAACCCGTACGATGGCCACACCTTGCGCGACGTCATCAACGACACCCAGAAACTCACCGGCTGCGAGATCGAGCGCGCCTATGTCGACAAGAGCTACCGCGGACACGATGCGCAGAATCCACGCCGCGTCTTCATCCCGGGAAGAAGCGTGGTGTGTTCGGCGTCATCAAGCGTGAACTGCGACGCCGATCCGCGATCGAGCCCGTGATCGGTCACATGAAGGCAAAAGGTCATCTCGGCCGCTGCTATCTCAAAGGTCGCGCCGGAGACGCCGTCAACGCCATCCTCTCTGCGGTCGGCTACAACTTCCGCCGCATCCTCGCATGGCTGAGGGTTCTTCTCCGCCTCTTCCTGATCGCGATCCTGCGCCGTTTCTTCATCCGATCAGCGCTCAATCAAGCTTGTTAACGGACGACTATCTATCCTACAGAGCCTTGCAGCGGCTGAGGTACCGAAAAATCTACCCTCGCGAGATTTTCGGAGCTGATCGATTTTTGACTTTTTCAACCATATCCGCCACGAGCGGAGCATCCGTACTGGCCGCCACGAATCGTGCCGCCCAAGGGTGCGCCGAACGTCCTCTCATTATGACCGACGATGCGGGCTACGGCGTCTCGGGCACCTTCGGCGGCGTGAAAACCTATGAGCCTGAAGCGAGAATGTCAGGCCCTAATCGCGATCTCCATGCACCGCCCTATAATCTACCCTTGCGCGGAGCTACGCCGCTAGTCGCTCGTCAGTGTCGTTGTCGGCTGGCGTGACCGACTGCTCGAACAGACGAAAACGTTGGGAAATAGATACGGGCGAAAACAAACGTGAGAAGGTTCACCGGCCCCGTCGCGCTATCCCTTAGCCGTTCGGGCGCGCGATCTTGGATGCGGCGATCGGGAAGTCTATCTCGACTTTCACATGCGCCGCGTGACCTGCACGGCCTGCGGCGTGAAGAACGAAAAGCTCGCCTTTCTGTCCGACAACACGAAATACACATTGCGGTTTGCCATGCAAATCGGCGGCTTGTGTCGCGCGATGACGATCACGGATGTGGCGCGACGGATGCATCTCGATTGGCACACCGTCAAGGAGCTCGACAAGATCTACATGCGCGAACAACTCGCGCGTGCCGGGCATCCGGCGCCGAACGTCATCGGCATCGATGAAGTGTCGATCAGGAAGCGCCATGTATACCGGATCGTGGTCAGCGATCTGGAACGCAAACGTGCGATATGGTTCGGCGGGACAGGCCGCAGCGAGCAAGACATGGACATGTTTTATGCGTTTTTAGGCAAGGGAAACGCGGATAAAATCCGTTTGGCGGTCATGGACATGTGGAAGCCGTTTCGTCATTCGACGCGGCGCCACGCGCCGCAAGCGGCCATTCTGTTCGATAAGTTCCACATCCTTCGCCATCTCGGCGAAGCCCTCGATAAAATCCGCAAAGCCGAATATGGACGCATCACGGGGCCGCAACGCAAGTTCATCAAGGGGCAAAAGTATGTCTTGCTGTCGCACAAAGAAAACCTGACGACTGAAGGCAGAAAAAGCCTTCAGCTTCTGCTCAACGCCAATAAGCGCTTGAACACGGCCTACATCCTTCGTGAGTCCTTCGACCAGCTTTGGGATTACAAGTCGGAGGCATGGGCACGTCGCTTTTTCGACAACTGGAAAGCTCAACTGCGCTGGCAACGCCTCAAGCCATATGAAAAGTTCGCCGCAATGATCGAGCGTCACTGGGACGGCATCGCCGCCTACTGCAGGCCGGAAAACAAAATCGCCCTCGGCTTCGTCGAAGGCTTCAACAACAAAATCCGCGTCCTTCAGCGCCGCGCCTACGGCCTGCGCGACGAAGAATATCTCAGACTGAAAATCCTGACCGCGAGCTTGCCCGAACTGTAAAAAAGTGCCCAAATCTACCCACTTAAAAACGCGAAGAGCCTTTATTACCTGATCGGCGTTCGCGTCGGAAGCGGCGATAGCGCGGTTCAGCACAGCATTTGGGCCGACGACGACCGACCGCCGGGTCGAGGCCGCGGACGACCAGGTTGTCCAGCAGGGCCTGCACCACGGCGGTATTCTCAGTTGCCCCTTCAATCGCGCCCAGTGGGTGCTTGT
>Ga0097691_1001297_pt1 | contig 18747 bp, 17 predicted proteins | sample NGESurdeep072012_8_FD_72858 | JGI IMG/M metagenome (GOLD analysis project Ga0097691, IMG submission 72858) | Arctic peat soil microbial communities from Barrow, Alaska - NGEE Surface sample 210-1 deep-072012 | ecosystem: Environmental > Terrestrial > Soil > Wetlands > Peat ... | reverse complement strand
ATTCGGTGGTGACAATCCTGACGAAGGGGAAAAACCAGGACATGACGTCCTTCAAGGGCAAGCTGTCGGTTGCCCAGATGGTCGCGGTGGCCGCCTACATCAGGTCGTTCGGCCAGAAGGAAAAGTAGCAGCGCCGGCGCGGACCAGCGCCCTCGTTGAGCTGTCGGCCGCGGCTGCTCAGAGTGGCGCGGCCGGCGCTGTAGGAGCTGAGCTTGGCCGGATGGACTCCGCGGGGCCGCGAGCGCACAAGAGGTCGAAGCACGTTCGCGTCTTTCCGTAGGGGGGGACGGCCGCAGGTTCCGCACTCGAGGCCCGAACGGCGCCCGTCGCGTCGAGACACTCCGTTGCCCGGTATGCCAGGGCGAATCCATCGAGGGCTCGCCCTCCGAGCTCGCACAACAGATGCGCGCCGTTGTGCGTGACCGGTTGCGGGCGGGCAATACACCGGAGGCAACCACACACTAGTCGACCGGGCACTCGATAAACACGAAACGCCCATCAGCCGTCTACTCCTGGATACCATGGCAACGAATACTCCGGCAGCTAATCCACGGTTCTGCAGCGATTGCGGAACGAAACTCAAGGCCGACGCGCGGTTTTGTCACAACTGCGGTTCGTCGATCCACGAGCGTCCTTCGCGTGCGCCATCAGGCTCGGGCTCGAAAGCGCTGCGGTGGGGCGTGCCGGCTCTTGCCATCGTCGCTCTAGTCGTGCTCTCGGTCATTCAGCTCGGTTCAGGCGGGGTCGGGGTCGACTCTGGAGAGCGTGTATCGTTCGGCGCGGGTGTGGTGCAAGCGCCCGACATTTCCTCGATGTCGCCGGAAGAACGTGCTGATCGCCTATTCAACCGGGTCATGCGCCTTTCGAGTGAGGGAAAACCGGACAGTGCCGCGTTCTTTGGGCCGATGGCGCTGAGTGCGCTCCAGGCGCTTACACCGCTCAACGCTCATCGGCGCTATGACATGGGCGTCGTTGCGCTCGTGACCGGCGACGTTTTGAGCGCAACGGCGCAGGGCGACACGATCCTCGCGCAGCGGCCGACCCATCTGCTTGGCCTTGCGCTGGCCGCACGCGCGGCCGACGCGCGCGGCGACGCGGCCGCGAGCAAGAACTTTCGGCGACGGCTACTCGCGGCGGAGTCGGCCGAGAAAACGCACGCGCTTCCGGAATACACCGACCACGATGCCGACATTCGCGCCGCCCTTGAGCTGGCGCGAAAACGTTGATGGGGACTAGCGCTGTCGCAGCCGCGTCACCCGTCGCAGCCGAAGGTGCTCCTCCCGCTCCCGTTCCTCGAGCTGCTGGCGCACGGCGTTGATCTGGGCGATGAGCCCGGGCGCCACACGGTGCTCGAGCGTCATGAGGCGCCGCGTGGTTCCCTGGACCGCCTCGCTCAAGCGCCGCACTCGCTGCTCGCGCGGCGCCGCGTCCACGAGCAGATCCCCGAGCTCTTCGAATCGCGCCACGGTGTCGGCCGCCGCGGGGCCGATCGCACCGGGGGCCAGCCCCCGCGCGTCGAGCGTACGCGCGATGGGCGTACGGTCCACGACGTCGCTCACCGCAAGCCCCCACACCTGCGCGGCACGTAGCTCCACGGAGGGCTCGCGGAGTGGCCAGGCCATAGCGGTGAGGCCCGCGGCGCCATGCTGGGCGAGCGCGTCGGCAAGGGATTCCGTCGCACGCGTCACCGCGTGACCGATGCGTGCGCGACTGTCCATCGCGGGTCGCGCCAGCTTGACCAGCTCGACGACGAGCGCCTCGCGCTTGCGGCGCGTGAGGGCGACGCCCCGCGTGACGCGCGCCAGGTCGCGCCGCGCGCGCAGCAAGTTGATGCGCGTCGGGGCGAGTCGTCGGGCGACCATCAGCTGGGTCCCGGGGCCGAAGGGGAGACGTCGGCCGCCGCGTGAACGTCATCACGCATCTCCCATGTGGCGTCCGCAATGCGGAGGAGGTCGCCGCGGGGGAGCGTTTCAAGCAGGCGCCAGCCGATGTCAAACGTCTCGTCGAGCGCCCGGCGGCCCGCCGGCTGCGCGATGAAATCGCGCTCGAATGCGTCGCTGAAAGCGAGCGCCCGACGATCTGCGGCGGGGAGCCCCGACTCGCCGACGATCGCCGCCATGGTACGGGCTTCGCGGCCGCGAGCGTAGATGGCGTAGAGCTGATCGCTCCACTCGCGGTGCTCAGGGCGCGTGTGGTCCTTGCCGATCCCGCTGCTCATCAGGCGGGAGAGCGACGGGAGCACGTCGATCGGCGGCCAGATGCCGCGACGGTGCAGCTCGCGGCTCAGCACGATTTGCCCTTCCGTGATGTAGCCCGTGAGGTCGGGGATCGGGTGCGTTATGTCGTCGTCGGGCATGGTGAGGATGGGGATTTGCGTGATGGAACCCTGCTTGTCGCGCACAATTCCCGCGCGTTCATAGATCGACGCGAGGTCGGTGTACATGTAGCCCGGGTAACCGCGACGACCCGGGATCTCCTCGCGCGCAGTGGCGATCTCCCGCAGGGCTTCGCAGTAATGGGTCATGTCGGCGATGACCACGAGGACGTGCATGCCGCAATCGAACGCCAGGTATTCGGCCGTCGTGAGCGCGAGCCGCGGGGCCATGATGCGCTCCACGGCTGGATGCGCGGCTTCGTTGAGATAGAGCACCGTGCGCGGCATCGCCCCGCTCTTACGCACCCGTTCGACGAACTCGCGCGTCTCGCGCGCGGTGATCCCGACGCCCGCGAACACAACGGCGAAGGGTTCGCCGTGCGGGGCGCGTGCCCATTCGACGATTCGCGCCGCCAGTTCGAGTCCCGGCAGGCCGGGTCCGCTGAACACGGGGAGCTTCTGTCCCCGCACCAGCGTGTTCATCGCGTCGATCGCGCTGATCCCGGTCTCGATGAAATCGTGGGGCCGGTCGCGACGGACGGGATTGATCGGCGCGCCATTAATCGGACGGATCGCCTCGCCCACCGGCGCGGGAAGCTGGTCCCCGGCGGCGCCGTGGCCGTCGAATGACCGGCCGAGCAACTCGCGCCCAACCACCGCCGTTGCGACGTCACCCGTGAGCACGACCTCGGCGCGATCGGGAGCGAGCCCGACGGAATCGTCGAGCAGCTGCACGACGGTGGTCTGCGCGCCGGCATCGATCACCTGTCCCCGGCGTTCGGGCTGGTCACGAAGCCGCACGACCACCCATTCACCCAGCGCGACCCGCGGCGTGCGCTCCAGAAAGAGCAGGGGTCCGGCCGCCGCGGCCGCTCCGCGGTGCGTGCGTTCGGGAACGAAACTCATGCGGTCACCACGGGCTTCGCGCGACGCGCGGTGAGTGCCGCAGCAGCCTGTCGCACCTCTTCGGCACGCACCGGTACATCGGCTTCGCCCGCGTCACGCAACGCGGCGATGGCCCGCCGCGCTGGCACGAGGTCGAGTTCGGCGAATGGCGTCCCCGCGGCGAGCGCCGCTTCGCCGGCCTTGAGCAGCGAGAGTGCAGCGGTCCCGAGCGCGTAAGTCTTCGACGGCGCGCACACCGCATCGTGTGGATGATACGCGCTCTGGCGGAGCACCCCTTCGCGGACGATGGCGGCGACGTCCATCGTGAGATGGTCGCGGTCTTCCAGCGCTTCGGGTCCCACGAGGCTCGAGATGTCGCGCAGTTCGCGTTCCTTCTGCAGCAACGCGAGCAGTGCCGCGCGCGTCGATGCCCAGTCCGCGCCGCCGTGCTCGGCGAACCACGGTGTCACCTGGTCGGCGTAGAGCGAAAAGCTGGTGTCCCAGTCGACCGCAGGAAAATGCCGCTGATGAGCGAGCGAGGCGTCGAGCGCCCACATCGCGCCCGCGACGCGCAGCGAGGCTTGAGTGACCGGTTCCGAGAAATCACCGCCGGGCGGTGAGATGGCACCGATGATTGTGACGGTGCCTTCGCGCTCCGGGGTGCCCATCACACGCGCGCGCCCGGCGCGCTCGAAGAATTGCCCGAGCCGGCTGGCGAGGTACGTCGGATATCCCTCTTCGCCCGGCATCTCCTGCAACCGCGCAGCCATTTCGCGCAGCGCCTCGGCCCACCGCGACGTGGAGTCGATCATGAGCGCCACGCGATTGCCCTGGTCGCGGAAGTACTCGGCGATCGTCGCGCCGAGGTAGATGGATGCTTCGCGGGCCGCTACCGGCATATTCGACGTGTTCACGACCAGCACGGCGCGGTCCATCGTCGGCCGGCCAGTGCGCGGGTCGATGAGTTCCGGGAACTCTGTCAGGACGTCGGCCATTTCGTTGCCCCGCTCGCCGCAACCGACATAGACCACGACATCCGCGTCCGCAAACTTGGCGAGCGACTGTTCGATGATCGTTTTTCCTGTGCCGAAGCCCCCCGGCACCACGGCATTGCCACCCTCGGCGACCGGAAAGAAGAGGTCGAAGACCCGCTGCCCAGTGACAAACGGGCGCGTCGTTGGGAGCCGTTCCGCAACGGGGCGGGGCACGCGAACGGGCCAGCGATGGGCGAGAAAGAGCGGTGTGCCGTCCTGCAACGCGCCGATGGACTCGCTCACCGTGAACTCACCACTGGCGAGCGTGCCGAGTATTCCCGACCGGCCCGGCGGCACGAGTATGCGGTGTGAGACACCGGCGCGCTCCTCAACGGTGCCCAGCACGTCGCCCGCGCCCACGTGGTCGCCCGCCGCACGCGTCGCGATGAACCGCCACTTCACTGATCCGTCGAGCGTGTCGGCATATGCACCTGGCGCGATGAAGTCGCCGGTCGCCCCTGCGACGCGGGCCAGTGGCCGGCCGATGCCGTCGAGCACGGCGCCGAGCAATCCCGGGCCGAGTTGCGCACTGAGGGCCGTGTTGAGCGGTTCAACCGGCTCGCCCACCGCGAGTCCCATCGTGTCTTCGTAGACCTGTAGCGTTGCCGTGTCGCCCCGCTGGCGGATGATTTCGCCGCGGACACGGCGGTCACCCACCAAGGCCATCTCGTAGAGTGCGCCGCGGAGTGGCGACGCTTCCACGAGCGAGCCGGCCACCCGGATAATCGACGCGGTCACTGCAAGCGCACCCGGTAGCCGATGGTCCGTCGCAGGAGCTCGAGAATGAAGTTCTCGGCGTCGTCCTTCTGCCCGGCCCACGCCGGCGACGGAATGGGTACGAGCACCGGCACGGGCCGACGCTCGGCGTCGCGGCGCACCGCGGTGGGCAGTGTGTCGAGGAGTCGCTGTTCAACGAGCAGGATTCCCAGGTCAGCTTGCGCGCCCGCGGCGACGAAGCGATCGAACGCTTCACGCGCGGTCGACACTTCGTCGACGGCGAAGCCGGCGAGGCGGAACCCGGTTGCGAACCCCGGACTGGCGATTACGCGCACGCGCAGGCTCACGCGAGCGCTCCGGCCAGATCGGCGGGCGGCTTACGAGGGACGCCCATCGTGATCCGCCACGTGATCTGTTGGAGTGCACGCAGTTCGGCGCGTTGGCGGAGCCAAAAGGCTATCACGGCGGCAAGTCCAACAGGTTCGCGAAGGGAGCGCCGACGGAATTCGCCGATCATCGCGCTGAGCGCGGCATCGTCGGCGGTGCGAGCCCCGGGGCGCAGCGCTGCAAGGAGGGGCGGCGCGCCGCGAACGCGTGTCGCGAGACGCTGGGCGATCGCGTCCGGGCTCGCGGTGTCCGCGGCGAATGTCAGGTCTTCCAGCGTGATGAGAGCGCCGCCAGAGATGAACACCGAGGCAGGTGACGCGTCGGTATGGTGGCCGGCGAGCACGAGCGCGGCGGAGAGGTTCTCTAGGTCGATTGTGCGCTCGACGTAGTGCCGCATCGCCGAATCGGCGGTCTCCGCACACGCGCGAGCGCGCTGAGCCGCCGCGCGGGCGAGCGCAACCTCGAACCGAAAGAGGTCCACAGTCTGGCGCGTGCCCTCCTCGCTCACCACGGCGCCGAACGGGTGTCGCCACGCTATGAGGAGGGCACCGATGGTTGCGAGGTCACCGGCGCGTGACAGTTCTTCGAGCGCGCGCACGGGGAGCAACGGCGTTGGAACGAGTCCGGCCATTCGCTCGGGTCCCGGTATTCCGCCGACGGCGCCGCGAGCGAGGGCGCGTACCGCCCGGCGGTCCTCATCGTCCAAGAGCGGAGTGAGGGCAGTCATGCGCTCGCGTGCCCAATGTACGACGAGTGCGAACCGCTGCGTCGCACGCCGTCGTGCCGCCAGCTCCAGCGCATGCGGCTCGGCAACGCGTGGGTCGGCCAGCGGCTCAATCGCACCGTACTCGGCGGCGAGCGCAGCGAACGTGGCCAGGTCGGCGCAGTCGGCAAGCTGCGCCAGCTGTGTCGCTGAAAGCAGATGCGTTGAAAGGCCGCGCGCGCGCGCAACGAGGTCGCCCCAGTCAGTCACAATGCGGGTGACTCGAGTTGGTGCGCCACCTCGATGGCGAGGCGCGGTCGCTCGCGCGCGAGACGCCGCGCGAACGTGGCGTCGATCGCGAGCGAACGATCGGCGGTCTCCAGCACTACCCCCGTCGCGACGGCATCGTCCTCGATCACGCGCACCGCCGGTCGTCCAGGCGCCTGCGACTCGAGCACGGTGCGCACGGCCGGTGCCAGCGACGTGGCGCATCGTGCGGACGCATCTCCGGGCGGGAGATACGGGAGCGCATCGCGCGCGATCCCGGCGACGGCGACGACGAATCGCGGGTCCGCAGACCGGGCGGCAAGCGTTTCGTGAGCCGCGACGAACACCTGATCGAGCGCCTCGGCGCGCGCGGTGAGCCATTCGCGCGCGGTGCGCGTCCGCGCATCGGATCGGGCTCGGTCGAGCGCGGCAGAGTGCGCGCGCTCGCGAGCCGCCAGCTGAGCGGTCCGTTGCTGCGCCAGCCGCTCGTCCGAGGCGTTTCGGAGGCGCAACGCCTCGGCGCTCGCGGCCGCAACGCGTTGCTCCGACGCCGCGCGGGCGTCACGCCGGAGCTGTTCGAACAGAGCCGTGCTCGGTGCCTTGTCCATCGCTCAGCCGCCGCCGATGCGCAGAATGAGAGAGAGCGCGACGATGAACCCGAGGATCACCATGGTCTCTGGAATGGCGACGAGGATGATCACCGTCCCCGCGAGCTCGGGTTTCTCCGCGAGTACGGCGGCACCGGCGGCGCCGATCCTCGATTGGGCCCACGCCGTCGCGAGGGCCGTGAGCCCAATGGCGGCGGCGGCACCTATGGCAATCCACATGATATTCATGCTGGCTTCTCCTGGGTGAGGGGGACCGCTAACGCCGTGCCGTGACCGAACGGCTCGTAGGGACGGCCCCCGGGACTGTAGAACTTCCCGAAAAACTCGACATAGTGAAGGCGCAACGCCTGAATCGCGGGGCCGAAAACCCCGATGGCGAAGTTCACGAGGTGGAACAGGAGGGCGAAGAGCAGGCCCACCGCCGTGCTCCCCACGGCGCCGACCATCTTGTTGGCTACCACCGCGAGTATGACAGACGCTGTGCCGATCGCCATGACGCGTGCGTACGACAGCACGTTTCCGAGCGTCGTCATCAGTTCGATCATCCCGAGCACGCCCTCCGCGAACACGAGGACAGGGAACGCGACCAGCAGCAGTATCACGGCAGGCGTGAAGAGCCGCGCCGGAAGAACTTTGAATGCGGCGAGCAACGCGGCCACGACGAGCAGAACCATCACCGCCGACATGCCGCGGCCCAGCGCCCGCTTCGGATCCTTGCGTCCCGCGGTCACCGCGCCGAGTACGAGCCCAAGCACGACGTGCACGACGCCGAGACCCACCGCGGCTGCCAGTGTGGCGAACACCGCCTGCTCGCGATCCAGGAGCAGCGGACGCACGCCTAGCGTGCGCCGGGCGATATCTCCGAAGAACTCGCCGTACAGCACTCCGAAGACGATCGTGAACGCCGCGCATGGACCCGCTATTTCCGCCCCTGTGCGGGCCAGCGACCCGGGTTTGGCGCGCGCACGCACGATGAGGGCGAGCGCGGCCAGGACAATGCCATAGCCTACGTCGCCGAGCATCATCCCGAAGATGAGCGGGAAAAAGACGGCCACGAACGGAGTCGGGTCGATCGTGCCATAGCGCGGCAGCGGGAGAAGGGCGATCAGCTTCTCGAAGGGCCTGAAGAGGCGCGGGTTGGAGAGCACCACCGGCGCGTCCTCCGCGCCCCAGTCCTCGCGCGCGATCGTCTCGATGATCACGGTTGCTCCCGCAGCCTCGCGGACGCGTTGCTCGAGCGGGCCCACGCTCCGCGCCGGCAGCCAGCCCTCGATCGTGAACGCGTGGCCCGTCTCCGCCGTGCGTTCGTGTGCCGACGCGGCGTCGAGCCAGTCCTGGACGGCCGCTTGCGCCTTCATCATCTCGCCGCCACGCGCTTTGCCGAGCGCGGTGAGGTTGCGCTCGCATTCCTCCACTTCGGCTGGGATCGCCAACAGGCGCGCGAGCATCTGCGGAACCGCCTCGGCCAGCGGCAAGGATCGGTACGCGTCGGGCAGAGGGACTTCGGGTACCCGCGCTTCGGCGAGGCGCGCCTCGAGGCGATTACTGAACTCGTTCGGCAGGATGAGGAGGATCGCGACGTCACCGCCCGGCAGGGGTTGGGTCGACATGGTGAATTCCGCGCCGAGTTCCTCACGCAGTGCGGATGCAAGCCCATCCACCGCGCCGCGCGCTGATGCCGGCACCACCACCGCGTGACTGGTGAGGCGCTTGGAGCCGGCGACTTTGCGGATCGCAGGAAGCACGGCCAGCAGGAACTCGCGATACCGAGCGATCAGCGCTCGTTCGTCGCGGAGCGCCGTCTGGCGTTCGAGGAGAGTTCTGGCTTCTCGGCGCGTCCGGCGCGCGAGCCGCGCCCAGCGCGCGAAGTCGGCAGTGGCGATCGTTGCGGGCGCAACACGGTACGGCGCAACGCGCAGCGAATGCAACGCGTCCTTGGCGTCCTCCAGAAGGCGCGTCAATTGGCGCCGCCTGCGTTGACGTGCCGGGCCAAGTCGGGCCGGTCCCACGCCGGCGCGGTCCGGCAACTCGGCGAGTTGAAGCTGCCCCAGGTCCTGCACGGCGCGAAGCACCGCATCGACCCCGTCTTTCGGCCCAATGATGCGCACGCGGCTCATCGGAACGATCACGGCGCACCGTCCGCGATGAGACCGGTCACGCGGTCGGCCACGAACGCGGCGAGGCGCGCGACGTCTGCTGCGCCGAGCGAGCGGTATCGTGCCGCGAGGCGGGCGGCGACCTCCTCGATTTCGCCGCCGGCCGCCGCTTGGCGATCGCGCGCCAGAGCGTCGAGTTCCGCGAGTTCACGCTCCAGGGCCGTGGCGGCCTGGCGCTCGCGCGCCTCAATGTCGGCGCGTACGGAGTCGAGTATCGCGCGGGCCTCGTCCGCCGCAGCGGCCTCGCCCGCCGCGATTTCACGTTCGACCGCGAGAAGTTGGTCCAACGCCGAAGGCGGGGCGGTGTCTCCGAGCTCAGCGGTGCGCTTGGGGTTCGTCGTCGTCTCCGGTTCGGCGGTGTGGCCTGCTACAACGCATTCACACAGCGAGACATTATCCGGATGGGAAAGAAAACGGATTCAGGGATCAGCAGGGCCTGTGTAGGGGAATTCCTGTAAAACAAATAGGTCATCTTGAACTTTTTCAATGAGGACATCATTATCTGCCGCGATTCGCTCCTCTCAGAGCGATTCGCGATCCGTGCGTCCACTCCTTTCCACAGGGATGGGTAAAAACGTGACATTGCGCTCGGGCATTTACATCGTTCCCACAAATCGATGGTACATCGAACGGACGGTTTGGCTGATCGCTGGAATAGTTCTCCTCGCTGCCACGTCGCTCGCGGCGTTCGTCCAACCGCTGTGGGCGCTGCTGATCATCGCGACCGGGGCAGCCTCGGTGACCGTGGCGCTGACGGGATTCTGCGTCGTCGGCAACGTCCTCAAGCGCTTCGGCTTCTCGCCGATGCTCGGAACGAATAACCCAGGGTCGAAGTGGTACATAATGCAAACCGACCGCTGGTACCTCGAGCGGCGCATCTATCTCGCCGTCGGCATCAACATCTCCATCGCGTCGGTGTTGTCGCTGGCGTACAGCCCGTGGTGGCTGGCCTTCACGGGCTTCGTCGGTGTCGCGATGGTGTCGTTCGCGGCCACTGGATTCTGCATCATGGCAAATGGTCTCTACTGGCTTGGGGCCGAGCCACGGCTGGCGCCCGCACCAGATCGGTTGGTCAGCGCGACGGAGCTGCAGCCTTCTTGAGCGCATCGTCGATGTCGCGGGCGTGTTCGCTGTATTCCTTCAAACCCTTCGCGCGCTCAGCAGGCGCCGCGGCCACCAGCGCCGCCTGAACCGCGGCGGCCGCGGGATTGTTGGACAGGTCGCCCGCACATATCGCCAGCACGACTCGCCGCACCGGGGGCACCGCACTTCAGCAGGTTGTTCGGTCATCAGGCCAAGTTCGGTCATCAGGCCAATTGGAGAATGTTCGAGCGGTGCGTGTCAGCCGGCAGACGGCCTCTCCCGGAAGTTCGCGTGCATCCGTTGCAGCGCCGTGTCGGTCAGCACATGCGGCGCCGGGGTCATGGTCCCGCTCCGCAAACGTATCCCCGCGAGAGCGCTGTCGGCCATGGCCGGATTGTTGGTGGCTCGGGCGACCATGTAGATACCAAAGAGGGGCGCAGAGTGCTGAGGAGCGAGCGCCGATGCCGCTCGGTATTGGGCCAATGCCGCGGCGTACGCCTTTTTTCTGAAGAGTACATTGCCGCTGTCGAGCGCGGCCTTCGCCGCGGGACCGATGAGCGCGTGGGCTGCCTCGACCGCGTTCGCGCTGTCCGCGCCACCTTTGGCGAGCGGGATCTTCGGCGGATCCCGCCGGCCGGAGCAGGCGAGCGCCGCTCCAGCCGCGATGACGATCACGGACCATCGGCACACGAACGAGCGACTCATACAGTTCTCCCGGAATGCCTGGTGATCATTTGCCAAGCGGATTCTTGAAGTGGCACACAAGACAGAGTTGTGGGTTCTTGCTGGACATGCGCGCAGCATCGAAGCCGGGGCCGTGTGGATTGATGCGCGACCCGAGGTCGGAGTGACATTGCATGCAGTACGTCTGCTGGTGACAGGTCGTGCAACTGGTCAGATCTTGCCGCGCGGCGCGCCCGTGTTGAAGGAGCCAGAGCGACTGCGCGTTGTGAAACACGGTGCTTCGAATGTTGGCCTTCGCGGCGAGGCCGACCTGGCGATGGCAGGCACGGCAGAACGCTTCGGTCGAATGACACGAGCTGCAATCGCTCTCACGTCCGTACGCCTGCGGCGCGTGGGTCGAGACAAAGTTGGCCGGATGGTAGCGCCGTGTCACGCGCTCGCCCACATGGCAGTCGGAGCAAAATCGCTGCGCATGGCAGCTCGCGCACTGGAGCTCACCAGACGCCGCGATGGCACCGTGCGTGCGCGCAAACCGAGGCGGATGCACGCTGACCCTGTACGGCGTCGTGTCCTTCTGGCCGGGCAATGCCTGCGGCACCGAAGTCGATCGCACGGCGCCGTTCGACACGAGCGGCCCCGTAGAAATGGTGGCCGGTGTTGCCCGCCGAAGTTGGACCCCGGGCGCGGTTGCCCCGCGCGCATCTGGGATGCTGCGCAAAATGTCGCGCACGCCATCGCCAACGTGACACGTCTCGCAGCTCGCGCGGGCGTGACAGACCGCGCAACGCGCCGGGTTTGCCTGGGCCGACTTGCCGTGCAGTAACGTGAACTGAGAGACGCGATGGTCGGCGGGCGTTGGATAGACAGGCGCTCTTCCCAATTCCAAGCGGGCGACACGGGCGTCGTTTCCGAGCGCGCGAATCGCCGGAGAGCGCGCGCCGTCCACATGGCACCGCTGGCAGCTCTCTCGCGCGTGACACGTGGCGCAATTCGCGGCGGGAGCGCGAGCGGTCGCCCCATGCGTGCTCACGAAGTCGGCGCGAGCATGCGACGGAGGCTTCGGGAACGCGGCCACACGGGCGTCGGTCAGCGCGACCGCGCTGGTGAGCGTTCTGTGGCATGTCGCACACACGTTGTCGTCCGCGAGGTGCGCGCTCGCGCCATGCGCGTGACACGAGATGCACCGCTCGGGCACGGCGTGCGCGACGTTCATCCACTGGTTTGAATCGGCGAGCGCGTGGCACGATTCGCAGGTGACATCCTTCGCCTTGGTCAAATGCACCGGATGCGAGAACACGAGCAGGCCGGCTCCGGAGCGAACGGGCGGCGCCCATTGTACGCGCGGCTGCACCGTTCCGTCATGACACGCACCGCAGAGTGCGACGGGTGGAAACGAGCGGGCGGCATCCCCCGTCGGGATCCCCGTGTGGCAGCTCGAACACATGAGGAAGAGGCGGGCGTGGCGCGCATGCGGAAAAGCGACGCCTCTCCCCACCTGTCCCCACAGTGCGACGGGCATCGCAAGCAACGTGAGCACCCGCGCGAATCGGCTCACGGCGCTTTGCCTCCCATGCCCGGGTCTCGCCCCAGCATCCATTCGACGCGCACCGAGCCGCGCCGCTGCGTCCAATCGGGGCCGGGCGCGCCGTTTGTGAGCGTATGCTGATAGAGCCCGGCGTCCATCACCAGCCGCACGTCCGGTGTGACGCGAACGGCTCCGTCGAACGACGCGCCGTAAATGCGCCCGGTGCCAATGCGGAACTCGTAGATGTTCTGCGTCATCATGAGGTCGGCGCGAAACGACAGATCGGAAGATGCGATCCACCCGAAGCCGGTGCGGACGTCGGTATTGGCCGCGCCGCTGCCGATGTCGACGTCGTATGAACCCGATGCGGAGAGCGCGCCCTCGCCCTGCCACCTGACGTCGCCGCCCGCGCGCCATCCGTTGGTGCGAAGATCAATGCCCGTGTTGGTCTCGGCATACTTCCGGTCGGCGCCGCGCAAGGAATACGAGAAATGTGAAGCGCGTGGTCTCCAGTCCACGGTCGCGCGCGCCTCGTCGAATCCCACTGGCGAGAACGCTCCCCAGATGGTCCACAACTCGAAGAAGGGGCGCGAGTGCCGCGCCTCGATTGAATAGCCGAGAGACCTGCCGTCGCCAGTCCCGACGCGGAGACGCGCCTCGTTCCAGTAGCCCGTCGCAAAATCGTAGATCAGGCCAAGGTCGAACGCGGCGCCGAATCTTCTCGTTGACGCATCGAGCGCCGCGCGCTCCGAGTAGAGGCCGCTGCGATCCGCGACGAGCACACGCTGATACGTTAGCGCAGCAGCCGTGAGCGCGTCGGGGCGGTAGCGCGCGCGGCCGCCGAACACGTATCCGTTCTGCTGGGGCGGGATGTTGTCGACCGCGGCAAGCTCCGCGCTCGTGTACGGCTCATTGAGGCCAGCGACGAGGGCGCGACCAGCCCACCCCTCCAGAGAGAAACCATTGGGTCGCCAGAGCGCATCGGCTCCGTCGAATGCGTAAGCGCCGAGGCCGCCGGTAACCCATTGACGCCCAAGACGGCCGCGCCACGCTTCGCGATCCAGCTGCGCGTATGCGTCGAGGACCTGGAAATGATCGTCGCCCCGCGGATAGAGGAAGCCGGCGTTGCCGCCGAGCTGCGTTCGAGCGCGCACATCTCCGCGGAAGCTGAGGCCTTCCACCCACCCCCATCCGGCGACGGTCAGATCCTGCAGCACGGGCGCGGCGCTCACGCGATTGTCCGATCGTTCGAACTGACAGAACGCAGAGCTGGCAGGGCAGATGGCAGGAACTCCGCCCGCGACCGTTCGCGATTCGCCCGTGCCGGGCACCAACGTTTCGTCGATCGAGTCGGTGATCAGCGGGCGCAGCTCGATGAACTGCACGGTTGTGACGCCGGAGATGCGCAGTCCCTGCGCGACGAGCACTGTGGGAAGCGCCAGCGCGAGGAGGGCCAGTCGCTTCATCGGTCCTGCCCAGAGTGGGCCACTCGCAACATGACACTCGGGTCCAGCGCGTGGCATGTGGCGCAATCGCCCGCGGGGTAGTGGTTGCGCTGTTCCTGATGGCAGAGGAGGCACAGCGCGCGCGAAGTAGGCAACGCCGCGACGCGCGCATCGGTATGGCAACTCGCGCAACCGGCGTGCACAAGTCGGTCATGGCCCGCGCGCGCCGTTGGGTGGCAGCTCGCGCAGTTCGCCGCGGCGCCGTGGTGATCTGCGTGACAGGTCGTGCACGTGGTCGCCGACACGGAACGTGTAACGTTGTTGCCGTGACAGCGGGTACATGCGACCTCGCTGTGTCGCGCGTGCGTGAACGCGAGCGGGCGCGTGACAGGATCGCGGCGCGCCGTGATCGCGAACGTCACCGGCACAGTGTACGGGCTGACCGGCACAGTCTTGTGGCAGGTGGAGCATTGCGCGCGCTGCTGCGCGCTGTGGTGGCAGGCCAGGCAGCCGGCGGGTGGGGCGAACTTGAGGCCCCCGTGCGTGGTGCCCGTCCCATGACAATCCGTGCAGGCGAGCGACTTGTGAATCGAGTGGAGGAACACGCTATCCACTGATAGCGGCGCTGGGCTGGTTCCGCGAGCGTCGCGAACGAGCGACGCGAAGCGGGTGAGCGACGCGAAGCGAACGAGTGACGCGAAGCGGGTGAGTGACGCGAAGCGAACGAGTGACGCGAAGCGAACCATCGATTCGCGCCCCATGACTTGTCGACTCGGCAACACGGAACTGAGAAACGGCTCTCGTTTCTCCAGCGTGCTGACGCGGCGGACGGCGGGCCGGTCCTGATTGATCGTCTTGTGACAAGCCAGGCAGTCGGTCCCCCGCACCTTCCAGCTGTGCGCTTGGTGACACGCTCCGCACTGATCGAGCGCATGTCCGCCGAGCCCGCGATGAAACGGAGTGAGCGTGGAGGCGGAGGGATGGCACTGCGCGGTCGCGCACGTATTGTACGCTTCTTTGGGTTCCTTCTGTTTGTGCGGGTCGTGACAGCTGCCGCAATTCCCCTTGTGCGGGTCTGCGGCCAGGTCGAACGTGAGAATCTTCTTCGTCATTTGGTGGCACGACGAACAGTCCAACGCCTTGGGCCCGAGCTGGAGTCGCGCCTGCGCGAGGGTGACGCCGGGGGGGACGCGACTCTTGTAGTTGTGACAGGTGGTGCAATGCCGGAAGCTCTGCTGCGACATCGCGCCGAGGTTGACGAGAACGTTCGTGTGGCAGCCGCTCTGCTCGCACGTCGCATTGTTGGGCACGAACACATGAAAGTCGCGGCCGTGACAAGTCACGCACTGAACATCCTTGAGCGCCGACGAATCAGACTTGAGGTGCACAGCGTGCCCCGCCGTCAATGTGACCAGCGTGAGTGCCGAGTCCGTGCCCTGACGCATGTGGCATTCGCTGCAAACGGCCGACGGCACCTTGTCGTGCGGCGGCACCTTCATCTGCCGCCTCGTCACCCACCAAAACAGCTCCACCGTGCTGACATACATTGGCTGACGATGACACGCATGGCATTGGATATCTTTGTGCGCGCTCACCTGAAAGCGATTCCACGCCTTATCCATGACGTGGCATGACTGACAGAAGTCGTTGTCGTGCATCATGTAGTTGTAGCCGTATAGCCCGGAGCCTCCCACAACCAACGCGGCCACGCCTGCCGCGCCAACGAACGCGAGTTTGACTGCTGTCGGCCTCGCCAACCACCACGCCCAGAGCTGACGCCGGTGCTTCCACGCTTGCCACGCGAGGATGATGACCACGGGCACGCCGACGAGGACCCCGGTGATTTGCACCCACTGCGGGACCGAGGACATCAGGAAGCGGGTGAACTTACCCGCGAGCGCGGTCGTGCCGGCGATCTTCGAGGACGCGCCGCCAGCGTAGTGCCCTTCAAGCCCTTGCAGCAGGAGAAGAGCCAGCACTCCGATCATCGACGGTCAGTCATCGGGACGATCAGTCATCGGGGTAAACCACGCGGGGCCGGAAGGAAATGCTACGATCCACCCGGCCCCGCCGCTCGCTACGTCCGCCACCCCGCTGGTGGCCCAGCTACCGTTGTGCCCCGCCACTCACGTGTCCTCGCGGTGGAAGGATGAACTGCAGGGATAGCGGGACCGAAATACTCGGTGTCACGCCATAGTTTATCTGGAGCTGATTGATCGAGGCGACGAGGAGCTGCTCGATCAGGAACGGATTGTGGACGAATCCCCCCGGTGCCTGTGCCAGCGACACATTGAACTGCGCACCGAGGCATGACGTGTAGGTCGGCCCGCCGAGGATGCAGTCGGCGGGCTTGAGCGCCTTCACCTTGGCAAGCGCCGAGTTGGCCGAGTTGACGAGCTGGAGTATGCGCGTCGAGTCAGTGAGGTACAGCGTCCTGGCCACCGTCTCGGTGGCGTGGCAACCGCTGGACACGCACGAGCGGAAAGTTTTTCCGGTGATGTCGCACGACTGCGCGGTCGTCGGGACGCCGTTGGCGTCCACGCACGGGGCGGCGATGAACCGGTGGCCGGTGCTCTGGAAGACGAACTTGCCGGTGGCCGCGTCAGTGGCCGTGTTGCGGGCGACGTGACAGGTGGCGCACAGCTCGGGGTTTCTGGACGGCGTGCCATGGGTGCCGATGATCGAGTCGCCGGCGCTCATGCCCGGAGGGAACCAACCGGCAAGTCCGAGGAGCGTCGGCCCTTCGGGTGAGTGGACGGCGTTGCGGGTCGTGACCTGCGACGGATCCGCGCGGCGCTGGTGGCACTTCATGCACAGATTGTCGTCCACGTTCGGCGCGCTGATCGAGAAACGAAGCTGGTGCGTGTTGGGAGAACCGTGTGGATCGTGGCAGGTAGCGCACACGAGCGGCAACGCGTTCGCCGCGCTGAGCGCGTTCGTCGCGACCTTCTCCACGTAGTTCCCGGTGACCCCGAACTGATTGAGCGCACCCTGGGCGGTGTGACACCCTACGCAAGTCGGATCGGTGTTCCCCACCGTTCCGGACTGAACGATGGAGTGTGAAAGGCCCTCGGCATTCGTCAGCTTCCACTCGTTGACGAACGGACTGTGCACCCCCGTGTGGCATTCGCCGCAGCCATTGGTGGCGTTGGTGTCCGCCTGGATCGAAGCGAGCGGGTGATTGGCGGAGGTGGGACTGGTGGCGTGCGTGAGTCCCGGGCCGTGGCAGCTCTCGCACTGCACGTCGTGATAGCGGGCGTCCTTGGTCGTGCGATAACCGACCGCCGTGTCGCTGATCGCGTTCCCGAGGTTGGTGACACTGTGACACGCCTCGCACACCCCTGTCGCTCCGCCGCTCCCCTGAAGGTCGCTCCAGGCGCTGGCGTGCTTGGTGCCCGCCCAGCGTGTCTGGTAGTCGACGTGACATGATCCACAGACGGTCTGCTTGTTCGCAACGTCGTAGTACCCGATGAAATTCGCCGCAGTGCCCGGCGGCGCGGCGAAGTTGGTACCGCTGCGATAAACGATCTTTTCAGTAGTGCATGTCAGGGCGAGGGCCGACGCCGCGAGGGCGAGAAACGACCGTTGAATGCGGTTGAATCGCTTCATAAAAACCCTTCCCTCCGTGAACCGCACGATGCCCGGCTTCCGCCGGCGATCTCCGAGTCGCGCCTCTGTGGTGGACGACGATCGACGACCGAGTCCCTGCGAATTATCTGCGAAGTCTGTGCCGACCCGTTGGATGTGTCAAGCCGAACGTCAGGAGAGTATTCGCGCTCCGTTGCAATCAGGAAATCCAAATGGAATCGTAGTAGAATCCCGCGTTCCGTTGCAATCAGGAAATCCAAATGGAACCGTAGTAGAATCCCCGACATGGAACCGTAGTCGAATCCCCGACATGGAACCGTAGTCGAATCCCCGACAGTATTTGTCCCAGTATCTCGGCATTGATTCTCGTAATATGCGCTGGACAGAACCAACCGCGGGCATACATTGATGACTGTCACTCCGTAGTATCCGCGCGGACGGTCGGGTTTCGCTTATCGCGAATGTCATCGGCAGCATCGCGCGCAGAGGCGTCCAATGTGTCTTGGGATTCCCGGCAGGATCGTCGAGCTCCGTGACGACACGGGGCTAGCGATGGGCGTGGTCGACTTCGGCGGCGTCCGCCGCGAAGTGTGCCTGGCCTACGTACAGGACGAGGCCCGCTTGGGCGACTACGTCATCGTCCACGTCGGCTTCGCGATTTCGATGGTCGACGAGGCCGAGGCGCGCCGCACCTTCGAGGTGCTCCGCGAAATGAGCCAGCTCGACGAACTCGCGTGGCTGGATGAAGTGGCGGAAGAGGCAGAAGCGTCGCTTGGCAGCGCGACGACCGTGACGGGACCCTGACGCAAGCCGGGAGCCGCATTCCGTGAAATACCTCAGCGAGTACCGCGACGCGGTGATCGCGCGCCCGCTGATCGAGCGGATCAAGCGCACGGCCACGCGCCCGTGGACGCTCATGGAAGTGTGCGGCGGCCAGACGCACACCATTGTGCGACAGGGGCTCGACGAGCTGCTCGAGGGCGCGGTCGAGATGATCCATGGTCCGGGGTGCCCGGTGTGCGTGACTCCGCTCGAGCAGATCGACAAGGCGCTCATGCTTGCCGCGCGTCCCGACGTGATCTTCACTTCGTTCGGTGATATGTTGCGTGTGCCGGGCAGCGAGTGCGACCTGCAACAGGTTCGTGCGCGCGGCGGCAACGTGCGCGTCGTGTACTCGCCTCTCGACGCGCTCGAGATCGCGCGTCGCCACCCGGATCGCGAAGTGGTGTTCTTCGCCGTCGGGTTCGAGACCACGGCGCCCGCGCACGCGATGGCCGTGTGGCGGGCCCGC
>Ga0097691_1001296_pt1 | contig 18770 bp, 17 predicted proteins | sample NGESurdeep072012_8_FD_72858 | JGI IMG/M metagenome (GOLD analysis project Ga0097691, IMG submission 72858) | Arctic peat soil microbial communities from Barrow, Alaska - NGEE Surface sample 210-1 deep-072012 | ecosystem: Environmental > Terrestrial > Soil > Wetlands > Peat ... | reverse complement strand
CGGCGAGATCGCGCCGGACAAGCTCGTGATCTGCACCACGGGCGCCCAGGGCGAGCCGATGGCCGGCCTGGCCCGGATGGCCAACCGGGACCACCGCTTCGTGGAGATCCAGCAGGGCGACACGGTGATCGTCTCGGCCAGCCCGATTCCGGGCAACGAGGAGTATGTCGCCCGGACCATCGACAACCTCTTCAAGGCGGGCGCCAACGTCTACTACCACGCCATCAAGCGCGCCCACGTCTCCGGGCATGCCAGCCAGGAAGAGCTCAAGCTGATGCTCGGCCTCACCAAGCCGCGCTACTTCATCCCGATGCATGGCGAGTTCCGGATGCAGGTCCAGCACGGGCGCCTGGCGATCGAGACGGGTGTCCCGCCGGAGAACGTGTTCATCATCGAGAACGGGATGCCGATCGAGATCCTCGCCGACGGGACGGCTCGCCGCGGCGCTCCCGTGACTGCGGGCTACGTGTATGTCGACGGCCTGTCGGTGGGTGACGTCGGCGAGGTCGTCCTGCGCGACCGGCGAGCGCTCGCCAACGACGGCATGTTCATGGTCGTCGTCACGGTGGACAAGCAGACCGGGAGCGTCGTCGGGCGGCCCGAGATCATCACCCGCGGCTTCGTCCACCTCAACGAGAAGGACCCGATCATGGCGGAGGCCGTCCGCCGTGTCGTGGCGGCCATCGAGAACCCGGGCGACCACATCAGCGAGGTGGGGCTCCTCAAGAGCCAGATCAAGGACGGCGTCTCGCGCTTCCTCTACGAGCAGACGAAGCGGCGTCCGATGGTCTTCCCAGTCGTCGTCGAGGTCTAGGTGGCGACGCGTCGACGCGCGCCGGCCCCCCGCCCCCGGACCCGGACGGCGCGCCGTCGGTCCTCCCCGGGACAGGCGTTCCCGCGCCTCTCGCCGGACGTCACGCGCTCGCTCGTGGCGGTGGTCCTGCTCGTGCTGGGCGCCGTCATCCTGATCGGGCTCGTGCTCCAGGGCCGCGGGGCCCTGACGGACTGGATCCTCCGGGTTATCGCGCCATGGTTCGGCTCCGGCCGCTGGCTCCTGCCGCTGCTCCTGATCGGCCTGGGGGTCTGGCTGGAACGAGCCGGCAGCGTGCGGGCGGGCTGGCCCCGGACGCTGGCCGGATCCGCGGTCGCGTACATCGCGGCGCTCGCGCTGATCGCGCTCCTCGCGGATGCGGGGGTGCTCGACGGGCGCTCGGGCGGCCGAATCGGCTCGGCACTTGCCACGTTCGTGGGACGACTGGTCAGCCCGCCGGGCGCGTTCGTCGTCTTCATCGGGGTGCTCCTCGCCGGGCTCGTCCTTGCCCTCGACCGGCCGGTCCGCGAGCTGCTCGCCCCGTTCGGGCGCGGTGCCCGGGGGCTGGGCAGCGCGCTTGCCGCGCCTGCCGCGACGGCCGGCGCGGCCGCCGTGGAGGAGGTCCGCCGGGCGCGCGCCGATGCGACGCCGGCCTCCGGCGCCGGTACGCCGCTCCGGTCGGGGCGAGGCGCCCGCGACATGACGCGACCCGAGATCCCGTCCCCCTTCGAGCAACCCGCCCAGACGTCATCGGTCTTCTCGGGGCCGCCGCCGGCGCCCGTCACCGGGGAGCGGCTCACCCTCTTCCCGGACGCGGCTGCGACGGGGCCCGGGCAAGGGGCGTCTCCCGGCGGCGCGCCCGGCAACGGGGCGCCAGGAGGGACGGACGCGGCCCCTGCCCGCCGCGAGTATCGCCTGCCGCCGATGTCGCTCCTCGAGGACCTGGCGCCGAGGACGTCCAACGCCGGCATGGACCACGCGCGCAATGCCAAGATCATCGAGGGCAAGCTCGCCAGCTTCAACATCCCCAGCCGCGTCACCCGCTGGAGCGCCGGCCCCGTCGTGACCCAGTACGAGGTGGAGCCGGACCCCTCCATCAAGGTGAGCCGGATCGAAGCGCTCGCCGACGACCTCGCGATGGCGCTTGCCGCCCGAACGATCAGGATCGAGGCGCCGATCCCCGGCAAGACCGTGGTGGGCCTCGAGATCCCGAACATGGACTTCAACGTTGTCGCGATCCGGCGGATCCTCGAGGACTCCGAAGTGGTCGCGATCCCGTCGAAGCTCGCATTCGCCCTGGGCCGCGACGTGGCGGGCCACGCCCGGGCGGCCGATCTCGCGAAGATGCCGCATCTCCTGATCGCCGGCGCCACGGGCTCCGGCAAGAGCGTGATGGTCAACGCGCTCATCACGAGCCTGCTCATGCGGGCGACCCCCGATGAGGTCCGGATGATCCTGGTGGACCCGAAGCGCGTCGAGCTGGCCGACTACAACGGGATGCCGCACCTGCTCGTGCCGGTCATCACCGAGGTCGACCGCGCCCGGGCGGCCCTCAAGTGGGCGGTCGCCGAGATGGAGATGCGCTTCCGGAAGTTCGCCGGCGCCACCGCCCGGAACATCGACTCGTACAACGAGACCCGGATCGACGCGGCCGACCGGCTGCCGTACATCGTGATCATCGTCGACGAGCTCGCCGACCTCATGATGCGAGACGGCCGGACGGTGGAGGACCCGATCGTCCGGCTCGCCCAGAAGGCGCGCGCCACGGGCATCCACCTCGTGCTCGCCACGCAGCGGCCGTCCGTCAACGTGGTGACGGGCCTCATCAAGGCCAACTTCCCCAGCCGGATCGCCTTCGCGATGGCGTCCCAGATCGACTCCCGGACGATCCTCGACGCACCGGGCGCCGAGGACCTGATCGGCCGCGGCGACATGCTCTTCCAGCCCTCCGACCTCCCGCGCCCGATCCGCCTCCAGGGAGTCTTCGTGGCCGACCGGGAGATTCGGGCGGTGACGGCACACTGGCGCGCGGAGGCCGAGCCGCACTACGACCTGGGGATCATCGAGGACGACGAGGAATCCACGGGATCGGTGGACGACCTTGCCGACGAGGACGCGGACCGGCTCCTGCGGGACGCCGTCGGCGTTGTCCAGGAGTACGATCGCGCCTCGGCATCGCTGCTGCAGCGGCGCCTCAAGATCGGGTATGCACGGGCGGCGCGGATCATCGACCAGCTGGAAGCGCGCGGCTATATCGGGGCGTTCGACGGCTCGAACGCGCGCCAGGTGCTGCGGCGCGAGGTGAGCGGCGCCGTGGCGCCGGCGGACGGCGATGTCGGAGACGAGCGGTGACGACGCGCCACCATGCCCGCCCGGCCGGATCGGAGCCCGAGCGCCCCCCGGCTGAGGATTGGCACCCGCGCCCGAGCGCCGACCCGCTGGGCGAGCGGCTGGTCGCCGCCCGCGAGGCAAAGGGGATCGACCTGCTCCGCGCCGAGCGCGAGACGAAGATCGGGCGCGGATACCTGGCCGCGCTCGAACGCGGTGACTACGCGTCGCTCCCGGGAAGCGTCTATGTCCGCGGTTTCCTCAGGAACTACGCCCAGTACCTGGGCCTCGACCCGGACGAGGCGGTCGCCCAGTGGCACCGCGAGGTGCCCGAGGACGCGCCCGAGCCGGTGATCGTCATGCGGCGCCCGCTGGTGGCCCCACGAAAGGGCCTCGTCCTGTCCTCGGGCGTGGTGGTCGCGGCCGTCGTCACGGTCGTGGTGCTCGCCATCCTGGCCTACATCGGCTTCCAGCTGGTCCGCTTCACCGATCCGCCGCCGCTCGCCGTGGTCCAGCCGCCCACGGCGGTGATCGACGTCGCCGAGAACACGACGACGTACGCGCTCCTCGGGACCACGATCGCCGGCGGCCTCGTGACGATCGATGCGCCCGGGCGCGACCCCCTCAACATCACCGCGGCCGGCGACGGGGGGTGGGTGGCCACGGTGGAGCTTCGGCGCGGCAAGAACCAGTTCGACGTGAGCGCGGTCGATCCGAAGACCGGCAAGCCGTCCGATCACACGATCAGGCTCCTGATCACCGTCCCCTTCAGCCCCGTCATCGCCCCCACGCTCTCTCTCGATTCGCCCGCGGACGGCTCGACGTTCCAGAACGGGGCGATCCCGGTTGCGGGCCTGGCCACCGATGCCACGACCGTCAATGTCGCGGCAACGTACCTGGGCCCCGTGTCGGCAGGCGCGCCGACGGCGTCGGCCGCGCCCGCGGCATCGTCACCGCCCAAGGCGTCGCGTGCGCCCGCTCCGTCCGCCCCCCCGGCGGTCAACGTCACGCCCGGAAGTGACGGGTCGTTTGCGACCAGCCTCGACCTGACGGCCGGCCGCTGGACGTTGACGATCGCCGCCCAGAGCGGCGAAGGCAAGACCACGACGCTGACGCGGAACGTGACGGTCGTCTACCGGGGCGTGAACGTCGTCGTGTCTGTCTCGGGTGGTCGCGCGTGGCTCAAGGTATGGGTGGATGGCGTGGTGTCGACGGCGACCGGGAGCGGCGGGCTCGTCGTCAACGACGGCCAGACGCTCACCTTCAGCGGGACGACGTCGGTCGAGGTCCGCACGGGCAACGCCAGCGTCACCTCGTACAGCGTCAACGGCACGAACCTCGGGTTGCTCGGGAAGGGGGGCTCGCCGGAGACGTGGCTCTTCCAGCCGCCCGATCCGCCGAAGCTGACCAACCGGATCCCCTGATGGCGAGCATCGAGCGGGACGAGCTGCGTGGCCTTGCGGAACACCTCCAGGAGATATGCCTGGGCGCGGGGCTGACCGTCGCGACGGCCGAGTCGTGCACCGGCGGGCGCGTAATGGACACGTTGACGGACGTGGCCGGCGCATCTGGTTACGTGCGGGGCGGCGTCGTCGCCTACGCCGACTCGGTCAAGGAGGCGCTCCTCGACGTGCCGGCGATCGTGCTCGCCCAGCACGGCGCCGTCAGCGCGCAGGCTGCGCGGGCGATGGCAGCGGGAGCGCGGGCGCGGCTCGGCGCCGATATCGCGGTCGCGGTCACCGGGATCGCGGGCCCGTCGGGGGCAACCCAGGGGAAGCCGGTCGGTCTCGCCTACGTAGCCGTCGCCGACCCGGCCGGCGTGGAGATCCGGAGGTTCACCTGGCCCGGCGACCGCGAGGCGAACAAGGCGGCCAGCGCACGGGCGGCGCTCGAGCTCCTGCTGGAGCGGGCCGCCGCGGTTGCTGCGGGGATCGCGGGACCGGTCGGGACGGCGGCCTCGGGCGGAGCGGCCGGATCCGGCAGCGTCGACTGACGGACACGGCGCCCTCGCGTTCGGCATACTTGGCGCAACGACCGAAGCGTCCCGGCGTGCGCGCCGGGCGACACGGAGGAACCGATGGCCGGCGAGTTCTCCTTCGACGTGGTTTCCGAATTCGATGCCCAGGAGCTCCGGAACGCGCTGGACCAGGTCCGGCGCGAGATCGCCACGCGCTTCGACTTCAAGGGAGCCACCGCGGAGATCACCCAGGAGAAGGATGCACTCGCGATCCTGGCCGATTCGGAGCTCCGGGCGAAGTCGATCCGCGAGCTGGTCGAGTCGAAGGCCGTCCGACGCAGCCTCTCGCTCAAGATCTTCGACTGGGGCGCTGTCGAGCAGGCTGGCGGCATGAAGGTGCGCCAGCACGTCGGCCTGCGGAGCGGGCTCCCGGACGACCTCGCCAGGAAGGTCACGAAGATCCTCCGTGACGAGTTCCCGAAGGCGAAGGGCCAGATCCAGGGCGACGCCGTCCGCGTGAGCGCCAAGAGCAAGGACGACCTCCAGAAGGTGATCGCGCGCCTGCGCGAGCTCGACGAGACCGTCCCACTCCAGTTCACCAACTACCGCTAGGAAAGGGAAGCCCGTGACCGCGACACCGCGGACAGCCGGCCGCCTCATCGCCGACACGCTCGCCGCGGCCGGAGTGCGGGTCGCCTACACCGTTCCGGGAGAGAGCTTCCTGCCCCTCCTGGACGGTCTGGCGGCCGCCGGGATCCGGGTCGTGGCAACCCGTCACGAGGGAGGAGCCGCGTTCATGGCCGCCGCCTCGGCGGCACTCAGCGGCCACCCGACGGTGGTCCTCGGGACGCGGGCGGTCGGGGCGGCGAACCTGGCCATCGGCCTCCACGTTGCCCACGCGGATTCGCTCCCGGTCATCGCGCTGACCGGCCAGGTGGCGCGGCCGACCCGCGGGCGCGAAGGGTTCCAGGAGGCAGACCTGGCGGCAACCGTCGGGGGGTTCTGCCGCTGGGCGCGCGAGGTCCGCGACGTGGCTGCGCTGCCGGCGATCCTCGACGAGGCAATTCGGCGCGCCACGGCCGGCCGGCCGGGCCCCGTGCTCCTCTCCCTGCCGGAGGACCTCCTGGCCGAGGAGGTCGCCGACGCGCCGGTGCGGCCCGGGGGCGCGGCGACGCCTGGGCCCTCCCGCACCCCAACGCCCGATCCCATCCACGTGCGCCGGATCCTCCACCTGTTGCTCGACGCGGAGCGGCCGGTCATCCTCGCCGGCGGTGGCGTCCTGCGCTCGCGCGCGACAGCCGATCTGGTCCGCCTGGCCGAGTTCGTGGACGTCCCCGTCATCGCGGCATGGCGCCGCCCGGACGTCTTCCCGAACGACAACCCCCGCTACCTCGGGATGAGCGGCTACTTCTCCGCTCCGACGGTCCGCGGCCGGCTGGAGGATGCCGATGCGATCCTCGTGATCGGCTGCCGCCTGAACGAGGTCGCCACGTACGGCCACGCGATCCCGGCTGCCGGGACGCGATGGGCGCACGTGGACGCGGAGCCGCTCGGATCTCGGCCCGGGCTTGACGCGCCGACCATCGCGCTCGCGGCCGACGCACGCACGTTCCTGCGGGAAGCGCGACGCGTCCTCGGTGCGGGCGTGCTCGATGCCGCGGGCCTGGAGCGGCGGCGTGCCTCGATGGCCGCCGATCGGTCCGCTTACGAGGACGCCCGCCGGGTCGATCAGACTGCCTGGGACGGACCGGGCGTGCATCCGGGCCGGGTCGTGGCCACGCTCAACCGCGTTCTCTCGCCCGACACGATCATCACGACGGACGCTGGCAACTTCGGCGGCTGGGCCGCCCGCGGCCTGGTCATGCGGAGGCCGGGCACATTCGTGGGCACGACGGCAGGCGCGATGGGTTTCGCGATCCCGGCCGCCGTCGCGGCGGCGCTGGCCGGACCGGGACGGCCGGTCGTGGCCCTTGCAGGGGACGGCGGAGCCGGGATGACCATCGCGGAGCTGGAGACCGCCGTCCGTGTCGGCGTCCACCCGGTCGTGCTGGTCTTCGACAACGAACGCTACGGCACGATCCACGACCACCAGGTTCGCCGCGGCCTCCAGCCGGTGGCCACGGACCTCGGGCCGGTGGACTGGGTCCGCGTCGCGGAGGGGTACGGCGCGCTTGGGACTCGGATCGACCAGGACGACGAGTTCGAACCGGCGCTCCGGGCTGCGCTCGCCGCGGCCCGGCCGACCGTCCTCCACCTGGTTGTCGATCGCCGATGGGTCTCGGTCGACCGTTTCGCGGACGCTCTTCCCGCCCCTGCCGCGCCGTCCCCTGAGCCGGAGTTGGCGCCCGAGGAGGCGGAGACCGCGAGTCCGGAGGCAATGCCCGAGCCCGAGGCGGCGCCCGATCTCGAGCCGGCACCCGAGCCCGAGCCGGCCGAGGCGGGCGAGCCGGAAGCAGCGCTCGCGCCCGAGCCGGCACCCGAGCCCGAGACGGCCGAGCCCGGCGAGTCCCAGGCGCCCGAGCCCGAGGCGGTCGAGGCGACCGAGCCCGAGCCGACGCCCGAGCCGACGCCCGAGCCCGAGAAGGCCGAAGCTGACGAGCCGGAATCGGCCGAGCCGGAAACGGCGCACGATCTCGAGGTGTCGCCGTTGACGCCGGAAGACGGGACACCAGCGGCGCCGTGATCCACCGCGACGCCGGGGAGATCGGCGCCGGCCTGGAACCCGCCCGCGCGGCACGGCCGATCCCTCCCGGCGAGCGGATCCACGTCGTCGGCGCCGCCGGTGCCGCCGCCGCCGCAGCGTGCCTCCTGGCACATCACGTCGGCGCGCGCGCGTCCGGGTGCGACGCGGGCGGTCCCTCGCCGTACACGCCGCCCCTCCAGGATGCCGGCATCCCGCTCGACTGGACCCATGACCCCGGGCACATCGTTCACGACGGGTCGCTCCTGGTTGACCGCATCGCGGTCACGAAGGCACTGACGTCGGTCGAGCCCGATCACCCCGAGCTCCTTGCGGCCCGGTCTCACGGCGTCCTCGCGATCAGCGTCCAGCAGCTGATCGCCGACGCCGCGGCGACGCGTGGCGCATCGCTCATCGGCGTGGCGGGGACCCACGGGAAGTCCACTACCACCGGCTGGCTGATCCATCTCCTTGTCGGCGCCGGTCTCGACCCCTCCGGGTTCGTGGGTGCCCTGCTGCCGCCGGACCTGGCTGGCGGCGTCCGACCGTCCACTGTCCGGCTGGGCGCGGGGCCCCACTTCGTGGTGGAGGCGGACGAGTACGCCGGCAACTTCGACCCGTATCGGCCGTCGCTCGGGCTGCTCACGAACGCCGACTGGGATCACCCGGACGTCTTCCCGGACCGCGCCGCTGTGGTCGCGGCGTTCGTGGCCTGGATCCGCCGCTTCGACGGGGGAGGGGAGGACCCGGTCCTCGTCGCGAATGCGGGCGACCTCGGCGTCCGCGAGGTGCTCGTCGGGCTGCGCGAGTGGACCGGCCGGCTTGTCGTCGTGCGTGTCGTCGGCGCCGGCGAGGATCCGGCGGCTGCCGCAGCCGCGCTTGCCGGCATCTACGCGACCACCCGCGGACCGGCGACCGCGATCGCCGGCACCTGGCGGGCCGGCCCGGCGGGGGAGGGGAGCCTCGAGATCGCCGGGCTCTCGAACCTCGGCGTCATCATGGCGACGATCGGCCTCCCGGGACGTCACAACGCGGAGAACGGTCTCGTGGCCGCCGGGGCGGCGCTCGCCGCGGGCGCCGGGGCTTCCTCGGTCCTCGACGGCCTCGCGACGTTCACCGGGGTCGGACGTCGCATGGAGCTGAAGGGCGACGTCGACGGGGTCGTGGTCCTCGACGACTACGGGCACCACCCCACCGCGATGGCGGCGACGTTTGCCGCGGTGCGCGATCGGTACCCGGGCCGGCGCTTGTGGGCGGTCTACGAGCCGCTCACCTTCCACCGGACGGCCGCGATGCTCAGCGAGTTCGCAACGGTCCTGGCGCAGGTGGACCGGGTGGCCATCGCCGACATCCACGCCGGTCGCGACCCGGATACCACGATCGCTTCCGCCCAGGGGCTCGCGGACGCGGTGAACGCCGTGGGAGGCGCGCCCGCCTGGGCGCCGGGGTCGGTGGAATCTACGGCCGACTGGCTCGCCTCACGCGTGGAGCACGGCGACGTGGTCCTCGTGATGGGCGGCGGCCGCTCCTACGTCGTCGCCGAGCGGCTCCTCGCGCACCTCCGGGCGCGCGCGGCCGGCTGATCGACGCCTGCGCTCGATCCATGACGAACGCGCCGATCCTTCCCGACGACGACCCGCGCGACCGGCTGTCGGCTGCGCTGGACGCGCTGACCCTGGCGGACCTGCCGCGCCTTGCCGCCGCCTGGACCCCGGAGTTGCGCGACGAGCTGCGCCTTGCCGACATCGCCCTCTCGGAGCACGAGCGGGGCGACCTCACCCACGTCGTGGGGCCGCTGCTGGACCGCATCCCGCTGCTCGGGGCGGTGATCGAGGAATCCGACGACCTCGCGCCGCACGATCGGGCGGGCGGAGAAGCGGCGCTGGAGGTGATCGAGGGGGCCGTGATGGCCGTCCACGCCGCGGACCTGCTGACGTCCGCGCGCCGAAAGCGGCTCGCGGCCCCGTGGCTGGCTGCGCAGACGCGCGACGGCGGGGAGGCGCACGGAGGGACCTAGGTCGGACCCGGTCGGCGACGACCGACCAACCTCAGCGCCTGCGGGCGTCCACCCCGGGAATGCCGCGTGCGGCGAGCGCGGCGGCCAGCCCCTCGAGGTCATCCACGGTCACGTAGAGTGCCGGAATCCGGAGGAATCCCAGTGGAACCGGCTCGCGGAAGTCCACCCGCACGCCGCCCCGGTGAGAGCCACCGAACGTCAGGTCACCGTGCCGGATGCTCCGTCGGACGCCGATCGCGGTGATCCAGCGCCAGGGACCCTCGATCCGCCAGGCCGCGATGTTGGCCCACGGCGTGCGGATGCGGAAGTGCCCGAAGTGCGCGTCGAAGTCGTCATCCGCGGCGACGAACGCGTTGCCGGCGCCGACCCCGAACAGGCGAAGCAACGGTCGAGACCGTGGCCCGATGCGCATCGGGAACTGCCGGGCTGTCATGCCGACGATAGCGTGGCCTGAACGCCGGAAGCTGCGCGCCGACGCGGCCTACCGCGGATCAACCGCAAGGCCCTCCACGACCTCGACCCGAGGGTCGGCAAGCAGGATCGCGGGCGGCGCGATGACCTTCCAGCGCCGGCTGCCGCCGCCGAGCACGATTCGTGCCCGGGTCATGACCGCGGCGTCGACCCAGATCGGGAGGTCGGGAGGCAGGCCGAACGGGGTGACCCCTCCGATCTCCATGCCGGTGAGTGTCCTCGTCTCCTCGGCCCCCGCAAACGACGCCTTGCGGGTGCCGAGGCGGGCACGAACGACACGGTTCACGTCGAGCCTGTGCGGCGCCAGGACGATGCACGCGGCGTACCGACGGGGCTCCGCCTTGCCGGCTACGACGATCGTGTTCGCGGAATCGTCCGGGTCGAACCCGTAGGCCGAACAGAAGGCCGCCGTGTCCGCGAGCGCCGGATCGCAGGGGAAGAGCTCGTATGCCACCCCGCGTCCCGCGAGGATGCCCTCGAGCCGTGCTCGGGCGTCATCGGCCTCCGGGCCGTGCGGGACCTCGCCAGGCATGGATGCGCGGGTCAGGCGGTGGGAACGACCTGTTTCCCGTCGCGACCCGCGCCCAGCTCACCGCGGACCGCGGCCGCACCGTGCTCCGAGGACCAGGACCCGACGGCGACACGGAGCGCGATGGAATCCGGCCGGACCGTGAGGCGGTTGCCGGCGCGCACATCGCGGTCGAGCAGGTCGATCGTGCCTCGATATGCCGGCTTGGCGTTGGCAGGGCGCTGGCCGGACGGGTAGACATCGAAGTAGCCGTCGGTCGAGATGACGATCAATGCTTCAGGGGTGGCGAACTTGGTGCGAGCCATGGTGGTGTCCGATCTTGGGCGCGCCTCGAGGAACGGAAGGGCGACTCGGGCGACTTCAGGGTAGCACCGCTCGGCGCGGGACCCCGCGACCGCCGGTGTCGCCGGCCGGGGAGGGGAGGGCGGCCTGCCCGGGAACCTCAATCGGTCGCGGGCTCGGTCAGGCGCTCGACCAGGACCTCCAGGTCGGCCGGCTCCAGCCCGTTTTGTCGTAACAGGTCCCCGGCGCCACCGTGGCGGGCCGCCAGGTGCGCCAGCATGGCCTCCATGTAGGCCGGCGGACACTCCAGCGCGACCGGGCTCGCGCGCCAGTCGACGAAATGGGGATCGTCAGGGTCCGGCTCGGCAAACGCGAGACCGGTGAGCACATAGTCCGCGACGATCACGTCCGTCGGGACCCCGACCGCTGACAGCAGGAGCGCGATGGTCACGCCAGTGCGGTCCTTGCCGGCTGCACAGCCGATCACGGCCGGGAGGCCACCGGGCTCCAGCAGCGCCCGGGCAACGTCGGCGAGCTGCGGTGCGCGTTCGTCGAGCATGTACCGGTACGTGGCCGCGAGGCCGATCAATGGAGTTGGGTCGTCGTCGAGGAGCGGGATGCTCCGATACCGAACCCCGTTGCCGGCGGCGAAGACGCTCGGTGCGTCGGTCAGCTCGTGCGGCCAGCGCAGGTCGATCACGGTGCGAACGCCCAGGTCGAGCAGCGCCTCCCTGGACCCGGTCGGGATCACGTCGAGCGCATCGGTCCGCAGGAGGGTCCGCCACCTGGTCCGGCGGCCGTCCCCGGCGGGGTACCCGCCAACGTCCCGGAGGTTCCGCGTGCCGGGGAGTCGGAGGTGTCGGCCATCCGTGAGGCTGGGGATCACGCGGTCAGAGTACCCCGGCCGGCACGAGCGGCGCGTCGCCGAGGTCCAGGCTGAACCACTGTGGCGCCGGAGACGAGGAGCGGGGCGACCCGGCGGCTGCCCGGCGCGTCAGCGGCAGAAAGCCCGAGCCGCGGCCGTCAGCACCTCCGCGCAGGCGATCACACTTCGGGCGCTCACCCATTCATCGTCCGCGTGGGCACCCTCGCCGGCGGGGCCGAAGAGCACCGTCGGAATGCCGGCCGCCGCCGTGAACGCCGAGTCCGCCCAGAAGGAGAGGCCCTCGATCGCGGGCGGCGCCCCAAGGACCGTCGCGGCAGCGTCACGGACGAGGACAACGAAGGGATGCGCGGCATCGATCTCGAACGGGTCGCGGGCGAGCGTGATGCGCGCGGTGGCGCGAAGGGCCGGGTCGGCGGCGCGGCAGGCGTCCAGAACTGCATCGATCTCCGTCTGGACCCTCGCCGGCGTCTCACCGGGGATCGTCCGGCGTTCCACGCTGAGCAGGACGCGATCGGGAAGCGTGGCGATCTCCGAGCCGCCCGCGATGAGCGACGCGTGGAGCAATGGCGGCCCGAGGAGCGGGTGCGCCGAACCCTGGAGCCCGGCGTTGTACGCCTCGAGCGCAGCGATCACCGGGCCCGTCCGGAAGATTGCGTCGACGCCGAGGTGCGGGCGGGAGCCGTGGGCGGCCTTGCCGAGGACCTCGATCTCGATCCAGGCGAACCCCCGGTGGGTGATCCCGATCGCGAGCTCGGTGGGTTCGGTGATGATCGCGGCGTCGGCCGTGACGTGCTCGAGGACTGTTTGGATTCCAAGGCTGGCGTGCTCTTCGTCGGCGACGGCCGCGACGATCACCTGCCCGTTGATGCCGGCGCGGCTCGCGTCGCGGCACGCGACAAGCGTCGCGGCCAGGCCACCCTTCATGTCGTAGGCGCCGCGCCCGACCAGCCGATCGCCGTCGATCCGGGGCTCCAGCGGGCGCGCCATCGCGCCGAGGCCGACCGTGTCCAGGTGCCCGCAGAGCATGAGCGTCGGTCCGTCGCCGGTGCGCCGGCCGTGCACGATCACGCTCGGCCGTCCGTCTGCGGACGGGATCGTCTGGGCGGTCAGGCCGGCGTCCTCGGCCCATGCGGTGACGAACCGCGCGATCTCGGCCTCCCCGGATCCCCCCGGCGCGAGTGTCGGGTTGACCGACTCGATGGAGACGAGGCGCCGCGTGAGATCGATGACGTCGCTTGGCATGTCGAGAGAATGGGCTCCGTCCGGGGCGCACGCAACTCCTGCGGCTCGGGGACGGCGCTGCCCACCGGCGCTCGGCGATCACCGCCGGCCGCCGCTGCGAGCTACGAACGAAGGAGCTGGTCGAAGGGAACCGGGTCGGCGAATGGGTCCTTCGGGGCGGCCGGCCCCCGCACCGCCATCGCAGCCGAGAGCTCCAGGGCCGCCCGATCGATCCGCCCGACCAGGCCGCCGTCGGCCGCGACGCCGCCGCCTCCCCAATCCTCGGTCGCGGCGTACACGGCCGTCGCCACGACCGCCGCGTTCAGGTAGGCAAAGAGCGGCCGCATCGCGTGCTCGAGCGCGAGCGAATGGCGGGCCGTCCCGCCGGTCGCCGCGATGAGAACGGGCTTGCCCGCGAAGCCGTCCCGCTCGACGAGGTCGAAGAACAGCTTGAAGAGGCCGCTGTACGAGGCGCTGAAGATGGGCGTCACGGCGATCAGGCCGTCGGCCCCCAGGACCGCGTCGAGCGCCGCCTGGAGACCCGGGCTCGGGAACCCGGCGAGGAGGTTGTTCACGAGGTCCTTCGCCTGGTCGCGCAGCTCGATGACCTCGATCCGTGGCTCGATTCCCGCCTCGCGCAGGTGCCGATCGACCGCGGCGGAGAGGCGGTCCGCCAGCAGACGGGTCGACGACGGCTGGCTCAGACCGGCGCTGACGACCACGAGCGACGGTGCGGCCGCGGTGCTCACGCGTCCAGCTCCGCCGCAGCCGGGGCTGTCTCGGCCGTCGGCGCCGACTGGGGAGCCTGGGCGGCCTCGGCTGCGAGCGCAGCCTGCGCCGCCAGGACCCGCGGATGCACCGGCGCCTCGGGCACGTTCGGCGGCCGATTGACCGCGAACTCCCGGCGCAGGACCGGCACGACGAGCTGGCCGAGCATGTCCAGCTGCTCGAGCACCGTGTCGATCGGGAGCCCCGCATGGTCGACGAGGAACAGCTGGCGCTGGTAGTCGCCCACGATCTCCCGGAAGGCGAGGGTTCGATCGATGACCTGCTGGGGGCTGCCGACCGTCAGGGGCGTCTGCTCCATGTACTCCTCGAGCGACGGCCCGCCGCCGTACACCGGCGCATGGTCGAAGTACGGGCGGAACTCGCGCACCGCGTCCTGGCTGTTCCTGCGCATGAAGGTCTGGCCGCCGAGGCCGACGATCGCCTGGTCGGCCGGGCCGTGCCCGTAGTGCTCGAAGCGGCGGCGGTAGAGCGCCACGATCTGCCGGACGTGCTCCGCCGGCCAGAAGATGTTGTTGTGGAAGAAGCCGTCGCCGTAGAAGGCGGCCTGCTCCGCGATCTCGGGGCTGCGGATCGAGCCCTGCCAGACGAACGGCGGCACGCCGTCCAGCGGACGTGGCGTCGAGGTGAAGCCGACGAGCGGGGTCCGGAACTTGCCCTCCCAGTCCACGACGTCCTCGCGCCACAGCCGGTGGAGCAGAGCGTAGTTCTCGTACGCCAGGGGGATCCCGTTGCGGATGTCCTGGCCGAACCACGGATAGACCGGGCCCATGTTGCCTCGGCCCAGCATCAGGTCCACCCGGCCGCCGGCGAGATGCTGGAGCATCGCGTAGTCCTCGGCGATCTTCACCGGATCGTTGGTCGTGATCAGGGTCGTCGCCGTCGAGAGGATCAGGCGCTCGGTCCGCGCGGCAATGTAGCCCAGCATCGTGGTGGGGGAGGAGGGCACGAACGGCGGGTTGTGGTGCTCGCCGGTGGCGAACACGTCCAGGCCGACCGCCTCGGTCCGCAGGGCAATCGCGACCATCGCCGCGATCCGCTCGGCCTCGCTCGGCGCGCGACCGGTGGTGGGATCGGGAGTGACATCGCCGACGCTGAAGATCCCGAACTGCATCTCGACTCCCGATCTCGAACCTGGGCCCCTGGTCGAGCCGCGGCCGTACCCTAGCGCACCGGGAGCGGATCGGCCGCGGGGCTGCCCTGAATGCGGCCATTTGCTCGGCCTGGCGCCTGCTCCCGAGGGCTACGAGTGCGAGTCGAGCGGCTCCGTGTCGTCGGGACCCATGGCAATCCCGGTGCGCTGCCAGACCGCGTAGGTCGTCACCAGGCCATCGTCGTCCACGCTCAGCTCCTCCTCGAAGGCGCCGCTCGCATACCGGTACGTGAGCTCGTCGAGGCGGGTATACGTCTGGGCTGTCTTGACGACAGTAAGCTCGGGGAACCGGACCCACGCCGCCTGTATCGTGTGCGACGCGCCAATGCCAAGCCGGAGCCGGCGGATCGGCAGCGTGTTGGTGGACGGGCTGCAGCCGAGGTCGACATCGGTGCATCGCCTGAGCGCCGGCGCGGCCTTGCCGTCGAGGGTCCAACCGCCCTTCGCGTCGCGCGCCAGGGCGATCGTCCGCGCCTCGAACCCTCGCAGGTCACGAACGTGGACAGCGGTCGTCAGGCCCGCGTCGTTGGCCATGACCCGGTACTCGACCCGGACGGGCACGCCGCCCTCGGCCCCGAGGACGGTGCCCACTAGCGAGAGCCCGCCATTGCGGACCGTCAGGGCGCAGTGCTCGTCGGCCTGCACGTCGTCGGAACGCCGCCAGGCCACGCGCCTCGTCGTCATGCCGACGCGGCACCGACGTGATCACGTCTCACGTGTGGGAGAGCCCGAACAAGCCGGGTACGGACACGCCTTCGTCGAGCTGTTCCCACCAGATGCCCTGGCCATCCTCGATGATCTGATGGTCTGCCCGCTGCTCGTCGCTGGCCTCGGCCAGCCAGTCGAACCACACGACGGGCACCGAAAGCTCTCGTCCATCCCGCAGGGCGACGTGCAGGCGAGCGCGATCCACGGCGACGGACGCGGCCAGTGGGTACCTATCCGGGCGGCTGATGGAAGAACTCATCCCATTGCCTCAGGAGGCTTGCGCGGTTGGCGGTGACGATGCGCCGGAGACGTTCGGCCTCTCGGGGAGTGTACCCCCGGTAGTCGCGAATACTGACCGGGCGAAGCCAGAAGATCGCCCATCCATGTGCAGACTCGTCTGGATGTCTGCACCGCGGCTTACAGTTGGAGAAGCTTCGCTCTCCGCATGCCAGACTCCCTGGACTCCAATCACCTGTCCGACTGATCCACCTGGAGGCCAAGACCACCGTGTCCGTACCTGCGTCGACCGGAGAGATGCCCTCGCTCGTCGGGTTAATCGGTCACCCCGTGGCCGGGAATCCCACCGGCCCGATGCTGGAGGCGACTTTCGCGCACCACGGCCTCGACTGGCGCTATGTCTCGATGGACGTGCTGCCCGAACGGCTGGCGCCGGCCGTTGCGGGGCTCGCAGCGCTCGGGTTCCGAGGCTTCCACGTCACCGTGCCCCACAAGGTTGCCGTCGTCGGGCACATGGATCGCCTGACCGAAGCGGCTGCCCTCATCGGCGCCGTCAACTGCGTGATCGCCGAGGGTGGCGGGTGGCTCGGCGAGAACACGGACGGCAAGGGATTTCTCGAGTCGCTCGAGGCCGTCGTGGACCCGAAGGGACTCCGCGTCTGCCTGCTCGGCGCGGGCGGGGCGGCGCGTGCGGTCGCCGTGGAGCTGGCCCTCGCCGGCGCCCGGTCGATCGAGATCGTGAACCGCGACGCGACCCGGGCCCGCGTGCTGGCCGACCTGATCGCCGACCGAACGACGGCCAGCAGCAGCGTTCGATCCTGGTCGGCGCCCATCGAGATCGGAGCGGCGGTCGACCTGGTCGTCAACGCGACCTCGCTCGGCCTCAACGACCCCGATGCCGGCCCGGAGCTTGACTTCTCCCGCGCCGCAGGGCCGCTGGTTGCCGATGTCGTGGTTCACCCGCCGCTGACCAGGCTCCTGCGCGAGGCCGGCGCGGCAGGCCTTCGAACGCTCGATGGCCAGGGCATGCTCGTCAACCAGGGCGCCCGAGGCTTCCGACTCTGGACGGGGATCGAGCCGGACCGCGCCGTGATGCGAGCGGCGCTCGCCGCTCATTCGTCACGCCCGGGCGAGGACCTCGCGTAGCTTCGCGGCGAAGCCATCCGGATCCCCGGGCTGGCCGTACTCGTCACCGAGGAAGCCGCCGTGACCGCCCGGGAAGATCAGCGGCGTTGAGGCGAGACGAGGGGCGCCGCCATGCGCGGCTCCGGGCCGGTACGCTTGAGCGGCCATGCCAGCCGAGTTCATCTACAGCACCTACAAGCTTGCCCGCCATTACCCGCCGGATCGGACGGTCCTCGAGGACATCTCGATCTCGTTCTTCCCGGGCGCGAAGATCGGGGTCATCGGCCCGAACGGTGCGGGGAAGTCGAGCCTGCTGCGGATCATGGCCGGCCTCGACGACGGGTTCACCGGCGAGGCACGCCTGACCCCTCGCTTCACCGTCGGCTACCTGAGCCAGGAACCGCAGCTCGACCCGGCGAAGGACGTCAAGGGCAACGTCATGGACGGCGTCCATGACGTCCAGGCGCTACTGGACCAGTACAACGCCGTCATGGCGCAATGGTCCGACCCGGAGGCCGACTACGAGGCGATCGGCCTGCAGCAGGGCGCGCTCGAGGACCGGATCAACGCCGCCGACGCGTGGAACGTCGAGCGGAACGTCGAGATCGCGATGGAAGCCCTGCGCTGCCCGCCGGACGACGCCGACGTGAGGACGCTCTCAGGCGGTGAGAAGCGCCGGGTCGCGCTGGCCCGGCTGCTCCTGCAGCACCCCGACCTGCTCCTCCTCGACGAGCCGACGAACCACCTCGACGCCGAGTCGGTCGAGTGGCTGGAGCACTTCCTCGATGAATACGCCGGAACGGTGGTCGCCGTCACCCACGACCGGTACTTCCTCGACAACGTCGCCAAGTGGATCCTCGAGCTCGACAGGGGGAGGGGAGTCCCGTTCTCCGGCAACTACTCGAGCTGGCTCGAGCAGAAGCTCGAGCGGATGGCCCGGGACTCGAAGTCGGCCGATGCGCGACAGCGCACGCTTGCCCGCGAGCTCGAGTGGGTGCGGATGGGCGCCAGGGCGCGCCAGGCGAAGGGCAAGGCGCGGCTGTCCGCCTATGAGCGCCTGCTCGCCGAGGCGAATGACGCGAAGGACACGACGCGCGAGCTCGAGATCGCGATCCCGCCCGGTCCCCGCCTCGGCGACACGGTGATCGAGGTCCGGAACCTGCGCAAGGGATACGGCGACCGGCTGCTGATCGATGACCTGACGTTCTCGCTGCCGCGATCCGGGATCGTCGGGATCATCGGGCCGAACGGCGCCGGGAAGACGACGCTGTTCCGCATGATCGTCGGCCAGGAGCCGCCCGACGGCGGGGCCGTCGAGATCGGCGAGACCGTCAAGCTCAGCTACGTCGACCAGGGCCGCGACGAGCTGCGCGCGGACCTGACCGTCTTCGAGGAGATCACCGACGGCGTCGAGGTGGTCAAGGTCGGCAACCGCGAGGTCCCGGCGCGCGCGTACGTTTCGAGCTTCAACTTCCGCGGCGCCGATCAGCAGAAGCTCGTCGGGACGCTGTCCGGCGGCGAGCGGAACCGCGTCCACCTGGCCAGGCTGCTCCAGGCCGGGGGCAACGTTCTGCTCCTC
>Ga0097691_1001295_pt1 | contig 18784 bp, 20 predicted proteins | sample NGESurdeep072012_8_FD_72858 | JGI IMG/M metagenome (GOLD analysis project Ga0097691, IMG submission 72858) | Arctic peat soil microbial communities from Barrow, Alaska - NGEE Surface sample 210-1 deep-072012 | ecosystem: Environmental > Terrestrial > Soil > Wetlands > Peat ... | reverse complement strand
GTTTCGATCCAGTTTCCGGACGCGCCCTGCACCTTCTCGCTCGCGCAAGCTGCCGCGGGCATCCACGTCGCGTACCAGGTGGTGGTCGCCCAGAAGCTGGCCGGCGTTCACCCGACGCCCGGCGACGCCGGACATTGCCAGACGCCCGGCGCGAGCGGCCTCATCGTCGGATTCAGCTTCGATGGGGGCGGACAGAAATACTGTCTCTGCGATACCGGTGCTTGCCCCGCGACGACATTCACCACGACGCCCGCCGCCGGCACCACGTAGTCCTGCCCGTAGAGCACGATGGCGATCACCGCCACGCAGAAACCGGAGAAGACGAAGGCCCGCGCCTCAAGGGAGTTCTCGACGGGAGACGCGGGCAGACGCAATCTCATAAAGGCCACTCCGTGCCGACGTGCTCCACCGGGCCATCGAGGTCAATGAACTGTTCGGATGCGCCCTGCGCGCGCCCGGCGGCCCCCACCACCCAGGCGCGGACCAGGCCACCGCGACGCCGGACTATCTCGAGCGCGTCAATCACGTCCTTTTGAGCGCCTCCGGTGACGGCCACCGCCTCGCTGACTCTCGGCGGATCGGAGTCCTCCCCGGCGGCCGCCTCCTCCGGGTAGCGCGCCAGCCACTCGAGCACCGCCCACAGCGAGCGCGCCTCCCCAGGCGCGATCGGCGCGAGCCCCGGCCCCCACAACATCACGTGCCCGCCACTGCTGATGCAGTCCCAGGCTTCCGACGCCGCGATGCGCGCGACCTGGTCGGCCACCGCGGCGTCGGGAGGGTTGGGGTCGCAGAAGATCCCGAGCGTCTGCACGCCAGGCGGCTCGTACTCGCGCACGACGAGCTCTCCATGCCGGGCGCTCGACCGCCAGTGGATCCTGCGCAGAGAATCGCCCGGGCGATACTCGCGGACGCCGAACAGCTCTGTTCCGGATCCCGCTCGCGGGGCGGCGACGCTCGCTTCCAGCTCCCTGGCCTGCGGCCGGCCCGCAAGCGAGGTGAAGCGAGGCAGCACCAGCGCCACCTCGGCGTCCGGGCTCGGGCGGCGGCTGCGAAACATGCCGGCGATGTCGCTCGACTCGACCACGAACCCGTGCGCGCCGACCGGTCCGCGGCGCAGCGACTCCAGGCCGACGCGCTGTCTCCAGCCGGATCTCCTAACCAGCCCCGTCGCGGCAGCGATCTTCGTCGAGCCAACGAAGCCCATGAGGCGAGCGGGACCGCGCGGCGCTCCGGTCGTGTCCAGTCCAACCTCGAGCTCGAGACCGTCGCCCTCGAAGATGGGCGACGGCAGCGGGGCGTTGCGCAGCAGGTGCGCGGGAAGATCATCGATCGGTGATCCTGTGGCGGATGTCGTGCCGCGGACACGCAGGTGCGGCCGGAGGCCGGCGCGGTTCCACAGCGCGTAAACGAAACAGGTCACGCATAGCGCGACGATCCAGCTCGCCAGCAGGAACAACCACGAGACCTCGGACGTAGTGCCGTAGTACTCAACCAGCGCGGCGAGGGCGACTGCGCCGAAGAGCCGGGGTGTGGGTCTCAGTGCTGCCTCAGCGGCGGAAGGGGAAGGGACGCGACGAGCTCGTGGATCATCTCTTCCGCCTTTGCCCGGCCCCGCATGCTCAGGCGGTGCGCCATGACTGGGGCGGCGAGCAGCTTGACGTCGTCCGGCAGGACGAAATCGCGGCCCTCGAAAAGCGCCCACGCTTGCGCGGCGCGCTGCAGGTAAACGCCGGACCGCATGCTCGCCGGAAGGAGGACGTCGGGTCTCGCGCGTATGGCCTGGAGGATGGAGACGATGTAGGTCCGGATCGCGGGCGCAGCCACCACACGAAGGCACGCCGCCTGCAGCTCCAGGACGTCGCCGAGGTCCACCACGCTGCTGAGCTCGGAGATCGGGTCGCCGTGCTCGCGGCGGGCCAGCACCTCCATCGCCTCGGCGTCGGTGGGTGCACCCATCTCCGCCGAGAGGAGGAAGCGGTCCAGCTGCGATTCGGGCAACGGGTACGTGCCGTGAAACTCGCTCGGATTCTGCGTGGCGATCACGAAGAAGGGTCGCTCGAGCGACCTCGTCGTGCCCTCGACCGTGACCTGGCTCTCCCCCATCGCCTCCAGCAGCGCCGACTGGCTGCGCGGCGTAGCGCGGTTGATCTCGTCCGCCAGCACGATGTTGGCGAAGACCGGGCCCGGTATGAACTCGAAGCTCAGCTCCTTCTGGTTGAAGATGCTGGAGCCCGTGATGTCGGAGGGAAGCAGGTCGGGCGTGCACTGTATGCGCCGGAAGGTCCCGCCGACCGATGTGGCGAGCGCGCGTGCGAGCATGGTCTTCCCCGTGCCGGGGAGGTCCTGAAGGAGGACGTGCCCGCCCGCGAGCAGGCCGGTGATCGCGAGCCGGACCACGCGCTCCTTTCCGACGATGACGCGATGGACGTTTTCCTCGATCCGTCCGAGGAGCTCCGCCGCGCGCTGTGGTTCGAGGGCTCGATCCTGGGAAGCCGACACAGGCAAAAGTCTAGAACCGAGGCGCCGGGATTCCAGCCATGTGAACTCAGGGGATTCATCCAATTCAAGGAAGACGAGATTCCTAGACCCTCTTAACAGAGTGGGTTCCCGAATCACACTCGCCTCCAATAGCCTGCCGCGAGTTGAACGTCCGAGAAGCGATCCGTCTCATACGCGACGAAGGCTGGTACCAGGTGGCGCAGGAGGGGAGTCACAGGCAGTTCAAGCACCCGCGCTTGAAAGGTCGCGTGACGATTGCCGGTCACATGTCCGACGAGCTGCCGCCAAGGACACTTCGAAGTATCCTGAAGCAGGCACGCTTGGGATTGATGAGATGAGTCGCTATCTGGTGGTCGTGGAAAAAGCCAAGACCAACTTTGCCGCCTATTTGCCCGATGTTCCTGGCTGTGTTGCAACCGGCAAGACGCGCGCGGAGGTCTTGAGTCGCATGCGCAAGGCATTCTCGATGCACGTTGCCGGCCTCAGAGAAGACGGCCTACCCCTACCTGAGGCGGTTTCGAGCGCCGACTACGTAGGGATCTAGCCTTTCACGTAAGAGAGCTTCTCTGCGACCTTGCCGTCGCGGACCTTGAAGAGGTCGATCCCGCGGATGTGGCCGTCGCCCCAGTCGAAGCGCCAGCGGACCACGGCGCGGTCGCCCGCGACCACCATCTCCTCCGTCTCGAATGCCGCGCGAGGCGAGTCGTGGAAGAACTTGCTCCAGAACTCCCGCACCGCGCTCGCGCCGACATGGCGCTCACCGTCGGGCGTCGGAAGCGTGTTCTCGAAGATGCAGTCGTCGGTCATCAGGGCCATCACGGCGTCGACGTCGTGACGGCCAAACGCTTCGTTGAAGGCCGTGATGGTGGCTTCGGTCGACGCGCTCACGCCTGTCCGATCATCCGGTTGATCACCTCGCCCAGGTTCGGTCCGCCCTTGCCGAAGGGCACCGAATGCACGCGGTGCGCGAACACCATCTCGGCGACGTCGCCAACGTGGTTCACGCCGACCTTGTCGGCGCTGTCGTAGGCCGCCTTCGCCTGCGCCGCGCGCGCGCACACGAGGTCGGAGCGGTGACCGTCGACCTCGAGCGCGATCGAGATCTGCGCGATCAACCGCAGGATCTCGCGCGGCAGATTGACCTCTGGAAACGTTGCGATGGCCTCCGCAATCTGTGAGCGGACGCTCTGTTCCGACTCCGCGTGCTGCTGGTAGAAGAGGTTGGGATCGTCCTCCCACATCGCGCGCTTCTCGACGATCGCGACGCGCTGGTCGAGGTCGCGGATGCCTTCCACGTCCACACACAGGCCGAAGCGATCGAGCAGCTGCGGGCGCAGCTCCCCCTCCTCCGGGTTCATCGTCCCGACGAGGATGAAGCGCGACGGGTGCGAGACCGACACGCCCTCGCGCTCGACGGTGTTGATTCCCATCGCCGCGGCGTCCAGCAGCACGTCGACGATGTGGTCGTCCAGCAGGTTGACCTCATCGACGTAGAGGATGTTGCGGTTGGCCTCGGCGAGCACGCCAGGCTCGAATCTCCGTGAGCCCTCCTTCAAGGCGGCCTCGAGGTCGATCGTGCCGACGACGCGGTCTTCCGACGCGTTGATCGGCAGCTCCACCACGCGCATGCGGCGCGTCGTCACCGGAAGCGCGCCCGCGCGCGCCCGCTCGCGGCAGTCGAGGCACCAGTCCTCGGGATCGTCGGGGTGGCATCCGAAATGGCAGCCTTCGACGACCTGCTGGTCGGGCAGCAGCTTTGCCAGCGCCCGCACGGCCGTGGACTTGCCGGTGCCCTTCTCCCCGCGGATCAGCACCCCTCCGATCGACGGGTTGATCGCGTTGAGGACCAGGGCCAGCTTCATCTGCTCCTGGCCGACGATCGCGGTGAAGGGGTAGGAGTAGCGGTCGATTGCCACGGCGTTGATGTTACCGGGGTGTGATTCCAGCGTCGCATGGGCGGCTGGGTTTCACCCAGCCGCAACTTTGTGCTTCAGGCCGCCCGATCGTGGCCAGGCTTCAGATTCTTAGATAAATCCCATCGATATACCGGAATGAGAGCAGCACCTGCGGCGAAGCCGCACGTGCGATGAGAGAAAACCATCTGGGTTTTCTCTCATATCTTTACCGACCCCTGCTCAATTCCCTCTCGACTGCCGAGGCAATCTCATCCCGCGACAGGTCGTACAGGCCGTAGTAGCGCGCGCCCATCCGCTCCGCAAGGTCGGCGCACGCGTTGATGGCGTAGGTCTGGTACATCGGCGCGACCCTCGCGAGGTGCTGCACCGAGGGGAGGTGGCTGTAGTCGCGCGCCGAGTCGATCACCAGCGCGTCTATGTGTTCCGACTCGATCAGGGCTGCCACCTTCTGGGCCTCGACGAGCGGCTCTTCCTTGAACATCGAGATGTTGCCGCGGCCGTCGCTGATGAGCACCAGAAGCGGGCGCACCGTCGGATCGCGCAGGAGTTCCGTCTTCACGACTTTGTAGCCCGCCATCAGGCCGTGCGTCAGAGGCGTCGTCCCGCCGACGGAAAGCTTCTCGAGACGCCGCCGTGCTAGCGACACGCTGGAAGTCGGACGCAGCACGACCTCGGCCGTCCGGTTCTTGAAGATGACCACCGCGACGCGATCGCGCCGGACGTAGGCGTCCTGCAGCAGCGAGAGGATGGCGCCTTTCGTCGCGGCCATGCGCTGTTCGGCATCCATCGAAGCCGACGCGTCGACGACAAAGACGATCAGGTTGCCGATCTTCCGCTCCCGAACTTTCTGACGAAGGTCCGCGCGCTCGAGCTTGAGGCGCTCGCCGGCAAGGCGCCCGCGGTCTTTCTGCATGGGCGCGGCGGCGCGCACGGTGGCGTCGATGGCGAGGTCGTTGACCTTGGCTTTGGGCTCGGCCCGCACGTAGCGGCCTCTCCGGTCGGCCGTCTGGCTCGCCGAGCGCTTGCCGCCCTGCTTGCGCACACGACGCTGCCGCGGCAGGTCGATCCTTTTCAGGTTGAAGGTCTCGAGCGCGTCGGGGGACGATTCGTGCCCGCTCGAGCCACCGGTCGTCATCCCCTGGTCGCTGCCTGCCGTCTGCTCACCGCTGTCCGACGCGCTGGCGCTCGCGTCGGCGGACGATTCGGCGGCGTTGTCGCTCTCGGACGCCTGCGGGTCGCCCGGCTCCGACTCGGACGGCTTGGAACCCTCCTGCTCCTCGCCGTGGTCGGGCGAGCTGGTGTCGTCCTGGTCCCTGCGCAGTGGCTGCCGAGCGCGGTGAGCGAGGGCCAGCGTGGCGGCGTCGTAGATGTCCTCCCGGCTCGGGGTCGCATGCCGGCGATAGGCGGCCAGCGCGCGCGAGGCGTGATCGATGACGACGTCCGCGCGGTGCCCGAGAACCGCCGCCTCGACGCAGATCGAGGAGATGAGGCGAGCGTGGCCGCGCCTGAGGTGGACGTCCTTCACGGCGGCGATCGCCTCGGCGAGAGCACGCGATAGGTTGCGGTCGGCAGCGGCGAACTCGTTGGTGAACTCGTGATCTCCCCGCTTGAAGGCTGCATCGCGCTCGGCGATCAGCACGCGCTCGTCGGGGTCGCGAATGCCCTCGACGTCGACGCACAGCCCGAAGCGGTCGAGCAGCTGCGGCCGCAGCTCGCCCTCCTCCGGGTTCATCGTCCCGACGAGGATGAAGCGCGACGGGTGGGCGAAGGACACGCCTTCGCGCTCCACCACGTTGACGCCCATCGCCGCGGCGTCGAGAAGCACGTCGACGATGTGATCGTCCAGCAGGTTGACCTCGTCGACGTAGAGGATGTTGCGGTTGGCCTCGGCGAGGACGCCGGGCTCGAAGCGCTTCGCGCCAGTGCGGAGGGCGGCCTCGATATCGATGGTGCCAACCACACGGTCCTCCGAGGAGTTGATCGGCAGCTCGACGACGCGCATGCGGCGCTTGTGGGAGGGCAGCACGCCGGCCGACTTGAGCCGGCTGCGGCAGTCGGAGCAGAGGGCGTCCCTGTCCGCCGGGTCGCAGCCGAAGTGGCAGCCTTCGACCACGTCGTGCTCGGGCAGGAGGCGGGCCAGGCCTCGAACGGCGGTGGACTTGCCCGTCCCCTTCTCCCCGCGGATCAGCACGCCGCCGATCGTCGGCACGACGGCGTTGAGGATCAGGGCGAGCTTCATGGACTCCTGGCCCACGATTGCCGTGAAGGGGAAGCTGTGACGGTCGAGCGTGACGCTCACGTTCCAAGCATAGGGACGGCTCGGCCGGTGGCCGGGCGCAGCGCTGGATCTAGCCGCCCAGGAGCGCCGCCACCCCCTCATCACTCCGGATCAGGTCCAGGTCGTGGTCCTTGCGCGCCCACTCGGCGAGCTCCGGCGCGGCCTTGAAGCTCTCGCGCAGGAGCGGCAGGGCATCGCCGGCTCGGCCTAAGCGCCCGTAGAAGCACGCGAAGTTGTAGGTCGCGTACGCGCGAGCCTTGGCGTCCGCGGCCGCGGCGGTTTCCAGCTCGTGTGCCCAGCGCATGGCCGCCTCGGCGGTGGCTTCGTCTCCCTGCTCCAGGTACCAGAACATGAGATGGCTGCCGAGGTGACCCCCGTTGGAGGGACCGCTATCCATCAAATTCCGATCTTTCACATGCGGGTGGGGTCTCAGGAGGTCGTCTTCGGAGCACGCCTCGATCGCGGCGGCGATGTGGTCCCAGGACCGGCGGGCGTCGGCCACGATCTCGGCCGCCGGGCGGTCGCGGTAGTCCTGATAGATGATCGCATTCTGGGTGTCATCGTCGACAGGCGGTGGCGGGTCGGCGCCGGTGCGCACAGCCTCCACCAGCCGGGCAGTGCGGTCGCGCCACCAGGCGAGGTGCGCCAGGTGGTCCTTGGCGGACCAGCGGCCCGACGGATCGGGCGGCGCGTCGACGCAGAGCGCTTCCAGCTCAGGCTCCCGAGCCCGCCCCTCGGCGATGCTCTCGAGCAGCTTTGCCTTCAGCTCGGGACGAGCTCCTTGACCAGATCGCGCTCTTGAATGAGCTCCTCGGTGGTGGCTCGAATCTTCTCCTTGGCGTTGTCGTCGTGCTCCAGGCCGGGCACGACCTCCCAGTTAGTGCCGTCGGAACGGACCGGAAAGCCGAACTGGAGCCATTCCGGCACTCCATATTCGCCGTGGCTCACCACGGCCAACGAGTGCCAGTCGCCCCACGGAGTCGCCTCGCGGATGCTCCGCACTGAGTCGATCGCGGCATTGGCGGCCGACCCCGCCGACGACAGGCCGCGCGCCTCGATGACCTTCGCGCCGCGCGTCTGCACGGTCTTGACGAACTCCTTCTTCAGCCATCCGTGATCGCTGATCACGTCGAAGACGCCCATGCCGGCGATCCGAGCGTTCTTCGCGTCCGGGTACTGGGTCGCCGAGTGGTTGCCCCAGATCGCCATGTTCGAGATGACCGAAACCGGCACTTTGGCCTTCTTTGCGAGCTGGATCTTGGCCCGGTTCTCGTCCAGGCGGGTCATCGCGAACCACCGCTCAGGCGGGATCTCAGGCGCGTTCATGCGGGCGATGTAGCAGTTCGTGTTGCAGGGATTACCGACGACCAGGATCCGCACGTCGCTGGAGGCGTGAGCGGAGATCGCCTTGCCCTGCGGGCCGAAGATGCCGCCGTTCACCGCGAGCAGGTCGCCGCGCTCCATCCCGGCCTTGCGCGGGACCGAGCCGACGAGGAGAGCCCAGCTGGTGCCTTCGAAGGCCTCGTCGGTCTTGCTCGTGAGCACCATGTCGTGGAGCAGCGGGAACGCGCAGTCGTCGAGCTCCATCGCGACGCCCTCGAGGGCCTTCATGGCCGGTTCGATCTCGAGCAACCGCAGCACGATCGGCTGGTCGGGACCCAGCAGCTGGCCGGAGGCGATGCGGAACAAGAGCGCGTAGCCGATCTGGCCGGCGGCGCCGGTGACCGTCACGTGGACGGGCTTGCGCGACCCGTCGACGAATGCGCTCATCGCCCAAATCCTATCCCGTCGCGGGAGTGAGGCTGAGCTATGCGCCTCCGCAGCCGCTCGAACCTGGGTCCAGAGCCAGCGCGATGGCGTGATGGAAGATCACGAGAGAGGCGCCGATTGCTAGGACGAGAGCTGCGACGAACGGCAGGACCACGAGCTTGGCGCGGCGCCTCACACGAATAAAACGAACGTGCCCTGGAAAAGGTTCCGGGTTACCGGAAGCCCTCCCCCTCCGGTTCGAATAGCTCGTCCTCGGCCAGGCGGCGGGCGAAGCACAGGAAGCCGGAATGGGCCACCATGCGATGTGACGGTCGCAGGCTCCGGCCGCGCACCGTCCAGCCTCGCTGGAGCAGCTCGTAGACCTCGAGCATCCCGAAGCCGCGAAGCTCGCGCAGGCAGTCGAAGAACCGCTGAACCTGGCTCACGTTTGGGCAGAAGGCGAAGATGATTCCTCCGGGTCGCAGCGCCAGCTTGGCCCCTGGAGCCGCCTGCCACGGTTCGGGGAGGTCGAGCAGCACCCTGTCGAAGTCCCGCTCCTCGAACCCCACGTACGCGTCTCCGAGCTTGAGCGTGAGGTTTTCGGGAAGGGCGCCCAGGGTCTCCACGATTGCCTTTCGGGCCGCCTCCTGGAACTCCTCCCGCTGCTCGTAGCTCACCACGAGCCCCTCCGGGCCCACTGCTCGCAGCACCGCCAGGGTGAGCGCGCCGGTCCCAGTGCCCGCTTCCAGAACGTGCGCTCCCGGGTGGATGTCCGCCCCGACCAGGATCGCTCCCAGGTCCTTGGGATAGATGGGCTGCGCCTGGCGCTGGCGGCCGGTCACCTGCTCGGCGAACGTCGGCCGGACCGCAACCATGCGAGCGCCCATCTGGGTTGTGACGATCACGCCTTCGGGGCGTCCGATCAGGGCATCGTGGTCGATGACGCCGTTGTGGAGCGAGTGTCGCTCGCCGGCTTTCAGGCGGACGCGGTGCCGGCGGCCGACCTTGTCGACCAGGAGGATGAGCTCGCCTTCACTGAGCAGCCCGCGGCTCATCCCGGTTTGTGCGCGCGAATCAGGCAATGCCAGTACGCGTGCCGCAGCTTCCCCTCGCGCCGCGCCGGGTGCAGCTGAGCGAGTGCGTCGCCCTCCGCGGCCTCGATGACCCGGGCCAGATCGCCCGCGAGTACCGGGTCGACGGCCATGGTTTGCATCCATTCGTCGTAGTCCCAATCGAGCTCGCGTAAAGCAGCGACCTCGAGCTCGAAGCCGGCGCGCTCGAAGTGCGCCCCCCACTCCTCCAGCGTCAGCGCCCTGACGTGGGACGGGTCGCGGCGGACCTCCACCTCGTGGAGCAGCTCGCGAGCGGCCGCCGGAGGGGAGCAATCGATGAAGGCGGCATCGCGGTCCGGCTTGAGCACCCGGAACGCCTCGCTGAGGAAAGCGTCGATGTCGTTGAAGTGGTGCGGCGCCGCACGGACCGTGTACAGGTCGAAGGTCTCGTCCTCGAAAGGCAGGGCGGCCACGTCGCCGAGCACCCAGTCCGCATTCTTGACCCCGCGTTCAGCGGTGAGGCGGCGCGCCTGGTCCAGCATCTCGCTCGTCACGTCGAGGCCGATCACGCGGCGGACGTACGGCGCCAGCGCGAAGGCGGTGTTGCCCGTTCCGGTCGCTACGTCGAGGGCGAGATCGCCCAGCTTGGGTCGGGCCAGGTCGAGCACCTCCTGCAGCCGCTCGGACGACGCGTGGAAGGTCGAGCGTGTGTAGTTGACCGCCACCGGCGCGAATCTCGACCGGACGTCGTCAGGCATGGCGAGTCACTCCACTGAGTCTATTGTTCCGGTCATGGCGAAGGTGACGGCGAAATGGTCGGGGCAGAAGGTCAGGTTCGACATCGAGTCCGCATCCGGCCACAGCGCCGCGATCGATGAGCCGCCCGTCTTTGGCGACGACACTGCGATGCGCCCGACCGAGATGCTGCTCGGAGCGCTGGGCGGCTGTACCGGTCTCAACGCCGTGCTGCTGCTGAAGAAGTTCAAGCAGCCGATCAAGTCGCTCGAGGTCGAGGTCGAAGGCGAGCAGGACAAGGAATGGCCGCGGGCATTCACCAAGATCGACGTCACGTTCCACATCGGATGGGACGGTAAGCACGACGACGCTCTCGTCAAGCAGGCGCTGGACCTGGCGTGCAATCGCTACTGCCCCATCCACGCGACGCTGTCACACGGGACAAAGATCGAACACCATCAAAAGGACGCGTAACTGAACTAGACGAGGTGCAGCCCTAGGCCGGATTCACTCCGGCCGTCATCCAGCCCTCCAATTGCAGGCACAAACCGACAATGTGTCACTCCCCCCACCGGGCAGGCCTGCCTGCCCGGTTAGAAGCCCCATATAGAATTAACCCGTTCCCTAAAGCCCCCTGAGGTGTGAGGCCGCTTCGGAAACTTGCTCGAGAGCTACGTCCCACTTCTGATCTTCGTCCTCATCGTTCTCGGCCTCGTGGGAGCATTGGTGACGCTGAGTTTCGTATTGGGTCCCAACAAGCCCTACAAGGCAAAGCTCGCGCCCTATGAGTCCGGCGTCATCGCCGACTCCCCCGCCCACCGCCGCATGTCGGTGCGCTTCTACCTCACAGCGATGCTGTTCATCATCTTCGACGTCGAGGCCGTCTTCTTCTACCCGTGGGCGGTGCTCCTGCGCCAGCTCAAGTGGTTCGGCCTGATCGAGATGGGCGTCTTCATGGGCATCCTGCTCATCGCTCTAGCGCACATCTGGCGCAAGGGAGGCCTGGAATGGGACTAGAGGAGCTCGCCGAATCCCTCGGAAAGAACATCCTCACGACGACGCTGGGCACGCTGGTCGGTTGGGGCCGCGCCAACTCGGTTTGGCCGGCGCAGTTTGGCCTTGCCTGCTGCGCCATCGAGATGATCGCGACCGCGACCGCCGGCGTGGACATCGCCCGTTTCGGTTCCGAGGCGTTCCGGGCATCGCCCCGCCAGTCCGACCTGATGATCGTGTCTGGCCGCGTGTCGCAGAAGATGGCGCCGATCCTGCGCACCGTCTACGACCAGATGCCGGAACCCAAGTGGGTCATCTCGATGGGCGCTTGCGCCTCGTCGGGCGGCGTGTTCAACAACTACGCCCTCTTGCAGGGCGTCGACAAGATCGTGCCGGTGGACGTCTACATACCAGGCTGCCCGCCCCGGCCCGAGGACCTTCTGAACGCGCTGATGATCCTGCAGGAGCGGATCAAGGCGCAGGGGATCATGCCCCGTCAGTGATTGCCGACAGTCTCGTGATCGAACGTGGTGTCAGCGCAGGCGATACGTGGGTCACCGTCGATCCGGCCCGGATCAAGGAAGCCCTCCGGTCGTTGAAGGACGACGGCTACAGGCTGCTCGTCTTTGTCACGTGCGTCGACCACCTCGCCGACACATCGCGGAAATGGCCGGCCCGCTATGAAGTTATCTACGAGCTGCGCAATTACGACACGAAGGACCTGCTGCGAGTTCGCGCGTTCGTCGACGGCGACCCGCCGCACATCGACTCCGTGGCAGACCTGTTTCCGCCGGCGAACTGGGATGAGCGCGAGACGTACGACCTCTTCGGCATCGTCTTCAACGACCACCCCGAGCTGACTCGAATCCTGATGCCCGACGACTGGGTGGGCCACCCGCTGCGGCGGGACTACCCCGTCGGCGGCGAGGTGGTCGAGTTCTCAGAAGAGCACCAGACCTGGCAGACCGCACCGGAGGACGCGTGAGCATCTCCGAAGGCGTGACGATCACAAAGACCGGCGAGAAGGGCGCCTTCGGAGGCGAGCTGCTCACCATCAACTTCGGACCTCACCATCCGTCGACACATGGCGTGCTGCGGCTGATCGTCGACCTGGATGGCGAGCAGATCCGCCGGGTTAAACCCGTCATCGGCTACCTGCACACCGGAATCGAAAAGCAGATGGAAGCGCTGCGCTGGCAGCAGGGCGTGGTGGTGACAGACCGCCACGACTACCTGTCCCCGCCAATCAACAATCTCGCGTTCGCTCTCGCCGTCGAAAAGCTGATGGGCGTCGAGGTGCCGCCTCGGGCTCAAGCGCTGCGGGTGATCATGTCCGAGCTCACGCGCCTCTCCTCGCACCTGGTCTGGCTCGGAACGAGCGGGATCGAGCTCGGCGCCATGTCGATGCTCATGTACTGCTTCCGCGAACGCGACACGATCCTGAACATGAACGAGGAGATCTCAGGCTTCCGCATGCATACGTCATACATCCGCCCCGGAGGTGTGATGGCCGATGCGACTCCACGCTTCCTTGATCTTCTGGACGATTTCACGCGCACGATGCCGGCTCACATCGACGAGTACGAGGACCTGCTCACCATGAACCCGATCTTCCGCTCGCGGACGATCGGCATCGGCCGGCTCTCGCCCGAAGACGCGAAGGTGCTCGGCGCGACCGGCCCGATGCTCCGCGGATCGGGGATCGCGTGGGACCTGCGCAAGTCGATGCCGTACTCGGGTTACGAGAGCTACGACTTCGAGATCGCGACCTCGAACGACTGCGATTGCTACGGCCGCTACATCGTCCGGATCAAGGAGATGCGCGAGGCGGTCAAGATCCTGCGGCAGGCGCTGGACCGGCTTCCGGATGGCCCGGTCAACGTGGACGATCGCAAGATACTTCCTCCGCCGCGCGAGGAGCTCGAGACGTCGATGGAGGCGGTCATCCACCACTTCAAGCTCTTCACGGAGGGCTACTCGGTGCCGCCCGGCGACGTTTACGTGGCGGTCGAGTCGGGCCGTGGCGAGAACGGCTGCTACGTCGTCAGCGACGGGACGCACAAGCCTCGGCGCGTCAAATTCAGGTCCGCGTCGTTCGTCAACCTGCAGGCGCTCGAGCGGATGGCTCTCAACCATATGGTCGCCGACTTCATAGCGATCATCGGTACCGCGGACACCGTGCTCGGAGACGTCGACCGATGAAAACGACGAAAACGACCAGCGCGCTCTCGCCGCATCTCATCGAAGAGATCAAGGCGCTGCCGGCTCGCTATCCGCAGCCGCGCTCGGCAGTGATGCCCGCGCTCGACCTCGCGCAGGAGGAGCTCGGCTACCTCACGCCTGAAGCGATGACGGAGGTCGCGACCGCGCTGCAGCTCGACGCCGGGTACGTGGAGGGCGTCGCCACCTTTTACACGCTCTTCCATCTCGAGCCGATCGGCAAGCATCGCTTCTATATGTGCACGAACCTCAGCTGCACGCTGCGCGGAGCTGAGGAGATCGTCGAGCACCTTCGCGACGCGATCGGGGTCAAAGAGGCGGGTGAGGTTTCGGAGGATGGGCTCTTCTCTTACGAGGAGGTCGAGTGCATGGGCGCGTGCGAGTACGCGCCGATGTGCCGCGTGGACCATAGGTATCACTACGACCTGACCAACGAGAAGGTGGATCAGTTGGTGGCGGAAAAGAGGCATCCGGCCTTCCCTCCAGTTCAAGCTCGAGTCGCCCCCCTCCCTAGCCCTCCCCCTGGCGGGGGAGGAAGTGAGCTTCCCTCTCCCCCTCGGGGAGAGGGTCAGGGTGAGGGGCTTAAGCCCGCAAAACCGCGAAAGAAGAAAGCCAGTGCTTGAACAGAGAGGGACTGTGGGTGGGCCTGTGCTCACCGAGTGGTTCTTCAAACCGAATCTGCACACGCTGGACGTGTACGAGTCTCTTGGCGGCTATTCGGCCTTGCGCAAGGTCGTCACCACGATGACGGCGCAGCAGGTGATCGACGAGGTCAAGGTCTCGGGCCTCCGCGGACGCGGGGGCGCCGACTTCCCGACCGCGATGAAGTGGTCTTTCGTCCCGAAGGATCACCCCGGCCCGAAGTACATCGTCGTCAACGCCGACGAGTCCGAGCCCGGCAGCGCCAAGGACCGCTACCTCATGGAGAACTCGCCGCACGCGCTGATCGAGGGAGCCGCCATCGCGAGCTTCGCGATCGGAGGCCACCAGGCGTGGATCTATATCCGCGGCGAGTACGACCTTCCCTACGAGATGCTGCGCGACGCCATCGCCGAGGCCCACGCCAAGGGCTACCTCGGTGACCATCCCTTCGGTGCAGACCACGCGCTCGACGTGCGGCTGTATCGCGGCCACGGCGCGTACATCTGCGGCGAGGAGACCGCGCTGCTCGAGTCGCTCGAGGGCAAGCGGGCCCAGCCACGCTCCCGTCCCCCCTTCCCTGCCGTCAAGGGCGCGTGGGGACTGCCGACTGCCGTCAACAACGTCGAGACGCTTTCGACGGTGCCCTGGATCATCCGCCACGGTGGCGCCGAGTACGCGAGCCGCGGCACGGAAAAGGCGAAAGGCACCCGCATGGTGACTGTGAGCGGTGATGTGCAGAAGCCCGGCAACTACGAGATCGAGATCGGCGTCACGTACCGAGACATCATCGAAGGCCTCGCCGGCGGCATGTTCCCAGGACGCAAGCTGAAAGTGTTCTGGCCGGGGGGCTCGTCGGCCAAGGTTCTCCCAGCCTCGATGATCGACACGTCGACCGACCTCGACGGCCTCAAGGCGCTGGGAACGATGGGCGGGTCGGGCGGGATCATCGTGATGGACGACTCGCACTGCGTCGTCAAGGCCGCCGCCCGGCTGCTGCGCTTCTACGCGCACGAGTCGTGCGGCAAGTGCACCCCATGCCGCGTCGGCGGCAACTGGGCGGTGCGCACGTACGACCGCATCCTCGCCAACGAAGGCTCACAGCTCGAGCTCGCCATCCTCGAGCGCGTGTCGGATGGGCTGCAGAACGGGCGCTGCCTGTGCGGCCTGGGTGATGCGGCCGGCTGGGTCATCGAGTCGACGATGCGCCACTTCCACGACGAGTACGAGGATCACTGTCTGCGGCACACCTGCAATGTCGGCAAGGCTCTTGCACATGCCTGACATCAACCTGACGATCGACGGGCACAAGATCACGGTCCCGGCCGGGACGCTCATCGTCGAGGCCGCCAAGACCGTCGGGATCGAGATCCCGGTCTTCTGCTACCACCACAAGCTCGACCCGGTCGGCGCGTGCCGGCTGTGCCTGGTCGACTTCTCGCCCGGACCGCCGCGCCCGCAGACGGCGTGCACGACGCCGGTCGCCGAAGGCATGGTCGTGCGCACGCAGAGCGCGATGGCCGTGCAGGCGCGGGCCGACATCCTGGAGTTCGAGCTCGTCAACCACCCGCTCGATTGCCCCGTCTGCGACAAGGGCGGCGAGTGCCCGCTGCAGGACTTCACGTTCCGCCACGGATACCCGACGAGCCGGATCGACGGACCTCGCCTCCATTTCAAGAAGCCGATCCCCCTCTCGGAGAACATCGCGCTCGACCGCGAGCGCTGTGTCCTCTGCTACCGCTGCACGCGCTACTACGACGAGGTCGCCTGGGAGCAGGAGCTGACGGTCGGACAGCGCGGCGTCCAGTCCTTCATCACGAGCCAGTTCGACCAGCCGCTCCAGTCGAACTTCAGTGGCAACATCATCGACCTGTGCCCCGTCGGCGCCCTCACCTCGCGCGTTTGGCGCTTCGAGTCGCGTCCGTGGGACATGACCCATACCCAGAGCGTCTGCAACAAGTGCGCCGTGGGCTGCAACACCACGATGTGGCAGCGCCGCGGACAGCTGGTCCGCATCACCTCCCGTGAGAACGACGACATCGACGAGGGCTGGATCTGCGACCGCGGCCGCTTCGACTACACGGACGTCAACGATCCCTCCAGGCTGCGCACCCCTCACGTGCGCGGCACCAGGTCAACCTGGGCCGGCGCGCTCGCGGCGACAGCGGCCGGGATCAAGGGCAAGGGCGCAAAGCTCGGCATCTCGCTGCCGGCCGACCTGACCAACGAGGAGGCCTTCCTCTTCCGCAGCCTGCTCGACGGCCCGCTGAAGGGCGCGAAGGTCAAGATGCACGGCCGGACGGCGATTCCGGCGCCCGCCGGGCGCACGATGCGCATCAAGGAGATAGATGACGCGCGGGTCATTGTGGTGGTGGCTTCCGACATCGAGAACGACGTCCCGATCGTCGACCTCCGCGTCAAGAAGGCCGTCAGCAAGCGCGGCGCCAAGCTGATCGTGATCTACCCCGAGGGCGTCGACCTGGATCGCAACCCGCACACGGTGCACATCCGCAACGCGAAAGGCGCCGCCGCTGCGGAGGTCAGCAAGCTCGCCTCACACGAGCTGCTCAAGAACCCCGGCGGACCGGTTGCGATCCTGTTCGGCGACGGCCACGGCAGCGAGGATATGAACGACCTTGCCGCGGCATGCGGAGACCTGGCCAAGCAGGTCGGCGGGCAGGAGATGCCTCTCTACCGCGCCACCAACGAGCGCGGAGCGCTCGAGCTCGGAGTCGCCGGCTGGGACTCGCTCGATGGCGTCGAAGCCCTCCTCAGCTGGGGCCCGCCACCCACCGCCGGCATCCCCGCCTCGGTCCGCTTCTTCGCCGCCTGGGACCACCTGCCGCGAGACGGGTACGACAAGGCAGACGTCCTCCTGCCTGCCGCCACCTTCGCCGAACGGCAGGGCAGCTACACCAACCTCGAGGGCACGGTCCAGTTCCTTCGCCCGCCGGTGGCCATCGACCCCCCGCTGAAGGAGGCCTGGGAGGTGCTGACCGAGCTTGGGATCGCGCTCGGGATGGAGCTCGCCTACACCGGCATCTTCCCGATCCAGCGCGAGGCCGCCGCCAAGGCGCCGGCGCTGGCCGCCCTCGCGCAGTCGCCTTCGCCCGAGCCCGTGCCCGGACCCGTGCTCGTCGGGCCCGCCCACCCATGAGCCAGATCTACAACGACCCGGTCGGCCACTGGGTCGTCGTCACGGTCGCGATCGCCCTGCTCCTCTTCGTGGTGCTGACCGCGACCGCCTACACGGTCTGGTTCGAGCGCGTGGCGCTCGGCCACATCCAGCGCCGGCCCGGGCCGAACCGCGTCGGTCCCTTCGGGCTTTTGCAGCTGGCCGCCGACGGAGTGAAGCTGGCTTTCAAGGAGAGCTTCGTCCCGGCCGAGACCGACAAGCTCCTGTTCGTCATCGCTCCCACGATCGCGGTCGCGGCGGCATTCCTCGCGTGGGCCGTGATCCCGATCGGCCTCTGGTACAACGTCCAGTACTGGATCGCCGACGTCAACGTCGGCGTCCTGCTCATCTTCGCGTTCAGCTCGCTGAACGTCTACGCGATCGTCATCGGCGGGTACGCGTCGAACAACAAGTACTCGATGCTGGGCGGCCTGCGGTCGGCCGCGCAGCTCATCAGCTACGAGATGGCGCTTGGACTTTCACTGGTGCCCACGTTCATGATCGTCGGCTCGCTGCGCCTGCGCGACATCGTGGAGTACACCGTGCACTGGGGCTGGTACAACGGCCCGATCCCGCTCATCCTTTTGACGCCGATCGGGTTTGTGATCTACCTGATTTCGGCGGTCGCGGAGACCAACCGCGCCCCGTTCGACCTCCCTGAGGCCGAACAGGAGTTGATCGGTGGGTTTCTGACCGAGTATTCCGGCCTCAAGTTCGTCATGTACTACCTGGCCGAGTACATCAACATGATCACCGTCTCGGCGCTCGCGGCCCTCCTGTTCTTTGCTGGCTGGTACCTGTGGATCGTTCCGCCGCTGCTCGCCTTCGTCCTCAAGATCGTGCTGTTCCTCTTCCTATACATTTGGCTCCGCGGTACCTTCCCCCGCCTGCGCTACGACATGCTCATGCGTCTGGGCTGGAAGGTCTTGCTGCCGCTGGCAATCGCAAACGTGATCGTCACAGGGATCATCCTCGTGGCGACCCAGGGGTAGACGGTGGCAGACGAAGAGAAAGAATCCCAGCCGGAGCATCCGACGCCGCTGCGGCGTCAGGGTGAGGGCGTGCCTGTCAGGCCCGAAGGCGGCCGCGGGCCCAGCGTCGCGGGCGACGTGGCCGCGCTGGCCGGCGGGCTGAAGACAACGCTCACCGAGTTCTTCCGGCCGATGGTCACCCTCGAGTACCCCGAGGACAAGAGCCCGCGCTCGGAGCGCTACCGCGGTCGGCATTACCTGCGCCGCTACGACAACGGGCTGGAGCGCTGCATCGGATGCGAGCTGTGCGCAGCCGCGTGCCCGGTCGGCTGCATCCTCGTGATCGCCGCCGAGAACACTGACGAGAAGCGGGTCTCGCCAGGTGAGCGCTACGCGAAGACGTACGAGATCAACATGCTGCGCTGCATCTTCTGCGGCTACTGCGAGGACGCGTGCCCGGTGCAGGCGATCGTGTTGGGCCCTGAGTACGAGCTGTCGGACACCAGCCGCGAAAAGTTCATCTACACCAAGGAGAAGCTGCTGGAGCCGCTGCCCCC
>Ga0097691_1001294_pt1 | contig 18785 bp, 12 predicted proteins | sample NGESurdeep072012_8_FD_72858 | JGI IMG/M metagenome (GOLD analysis project Ga0097691, IMG submission 72858) | Arctic peat soil microbial communities from Barrow, Alaska - NGEE Surface sample 210-1 deep-072012 | ecosystem: Environmental > Terrestrial > Soil > Wetlands > Peat ... | reverse complement strand
CTTCGAATCCAGGCGCCACAGCGCGGTGCCCGTTCCGGTCGAAACGAAGGTGATGACGTTGTCGTTCGTCGGGTCGATGTAGAGGGGGTTCCCCGCGTTGATGTCTACGCGCTTGTCGAGGGCGACGCGCGACCGGATCTGTCCGGTGGTCGGATCGGTTCGGATGATCTCGTACTGGGTGCCGGAGGGAGCGCCCGACGGTGCGGCGATGGCGATCACGTCGCCGTTTCCGGCGAGGCCGAACCCCGCGTACACCAGGTCCCCGCTCAGCACCGTTCGCCAGACGCCGGACGCCCCCGGCGACGGAGCGGGCGATGACGAGGGTTGAGCCGTCGGGCCGGCTGAGGCACCGGGACCGGGCGCCGAAAGCGAAGCCGCGGGCGAGGCGCTCGGGACGTCCGTCCGTGTAGCCGCCGCGGTGCTCGGCGATGGCGCGGCCGACGAGCCGAACGCCGTCGGTGCAGGGCCGCCGCACGCCGAGACCACCAGGGCGATCGTCGCAAGAGCGCCGATGAACCTCACTCTGGCTCCGCGGACCACCATCCGGCGTGATCGCATCCGGGGACTCTAGCAGGCGCCCGAGGACCTCTCCCACTAATGTGCCATCGTGTCGGATCGCGACGAGGATCACCCCGATCATCCTGCTCACCTACGACGCCACGCCCGACGGGGCGCTCGTGCCCGGCAACCTTCCCGCCCGGCTTGTCCCCGCGGAGGGCGAGGGCGCCCTCTACCGCCGCCTCGCGGCCCTGGCGACCGCGCCCGATGCCGCAATTGCGGCCGCCGCCTCCCGCTACGGCCCGCTCGGGCCGGTCCGCCCTCTCTCGATCCCCGATCGGGCACTCTTCGTCTGGGCGATGGGCGAGCAGTTCCGCCAGTACATGCTCGGCCTCGGCCGCCTCCGACTCTGGATCTCGACGGGCGGCCAGACCCCGATCCCGGGCCCGTGGGGGTCGGAAACCCGGATTCGATCATGCGGCGGTGCCGTCGTACTCGTGGATGAGCCCGCCGAGCAGATCCCGCCGTCGAACGTCTCGCGGGCTGACGGGGATCGGCTCCGCAGCCGCTGCGAGCGGGGGAGCAAGGCCGAGCGCGCGATGCGGGCGCCCGCGGTTGTAGTGATCGACATAGGTCCGGAGGGTTCGATCCAGATGCCGCCGACCGAGGATGAGGGTCCAGTCGAGGCACTCGGCTCGGATGGTCTCGATCACCCGTTCCGCGTAGGCATTGGCATTCGGGGCCCGGATCGGGGTGCGGATGATCCGTATCCCCTCGGAGCGGAGCACCGTGTCGAACGGGACGCTGAACTTCGCGTCACGGTCCCGGATCAGGAACCGGATGGCCGGCGAGTGGCCATCGAGGTTCATGGTGAGGTTCCGGGCCTGCTGGGTGACCCACGCCGAGTCGGGATGAACCGTTGATGGGCTGAGGTGGATCCGCCGGCTGCCGAGCTCGATGAACACGAGGACGTAGAGCGTCCGGAGCCAGGCCGTCTCGACGGTGAAGAAGTCGCAGGCGATGATGCCATCCGCTTGAGCCCGGAGGAACTCGGTCCAGGATGGGCCGGTCCGTCTTGGGGCAGGACCAAGCCGGGCCGTCCGGAGCAGGGTCCGGATCGTCGTCGCTGCCACGCGGATGCCGAGCTTGCGGAGCTCGCCCTCGATCCGCACGCAGCCCCAGCGGGGGTTCTCCCGGGCCAGCCGGATGATGAGCGCACGGACCGTGGGTTCGATCGGCGGCCGTCCTGGGCGGCCGATCCTTCCGTACCTCCACTTCCGCCGCACGAGCTCGCGATGCCACCGGAGAAGTGTTGCCGGGGTGACGAGGAAGGCGACCCAGCGGTCACGCGGGATCGCCCGACTGGCCGCCGCGAGCAGGACCCGGTCGATAGGCCGGAGCTTGGGTGGGCCCGCGGTCCGCTGCAGCACCCGGAGCTGATGGCGGAGGCGTTCGGCGGGTCCGGGGTTGGCGCGCACCGACGCACCTCGCCAGGCGTCCTGCAGATTCTGGCTTGACACCTGCCGCGGAGACGGGATAATGCGCGTTACTAACGCGAGTTGGTTGCTTCTGGCCAGGCGGCCCGCATCCCATCGCTCCTTACCGCGTCACCCCGCCCCGGCGGGGTTCGTCCAGGAGGAGGGACCTTGATCCAGCGAAGGCCACGAGCGACGAGCGCGGACGTGGCCGCTCGGGCCGGCGTCTCGCGCACGGCGGTCTCGTTCGTCCTCAACGCCCGCACCGACACCGGCATCTCGCCCGGGACGTGGCGACGGATCGAGGAGGCGGCGCGCGAGCTTGGCTATCACCCGCATGGGGCCGCCCGTGCACTCGCCGGCGGGACGTCGCACACGATCGGTTTCGTCCTCCGCCAGTCATCCGAGCAGGTCGCCGCCGACGCGCTCCTCGCCGAGACGCTCTGGGGGATCGCGTCTGAGGCCCGGACGGGGGGCTATCGCGTGCTCGTCGAGCCGCTGTCGCCGAACGGGGGTCGATACAGCGAGCTCCTGCTTTCCCAGCGCGTCGACGGGCTCATCGTGTCCGGGCCTCGGACAGACGACGATGAGCTGGCCGCGCTCGTGGCCGACGGCTTCCCGATCATCCTCCAGGGCACCCTGCCCGACGTACCCGCTCCGAGCGTGGACATTGACAACCGGGCGGGCGCACGGGCGGCAGTCGAGCACCTGATCGCGCTCGGACACCGCCGGATCGCCTGCATCACCAACGCCCCGCTGGCGTACACCGCCGCAGCGGACCGGGTGTCCGGCTACCGCGACGCTCTCGACGCCGCTCAGGTGCCCTTCGACGCTGCCCTCGTCGCCGAAGGGGCCTTCGACGCCGCCAGCGGCCATGCCGCCATGACCGGCTTGCTCACCCTGGCGGACCCGGTGACTGCCGTCTTCGTGGCCAGCGACATCGTCGCATTCGGGGCGCTCAGGGCAATCCGCGAGGCCGGCCTGCGCGTCCCCGCCGACATCTCGGTCGTCGGCTTCGACGACATTCCCCTTGCCCGCCATTTCGACCCACCCCTCACGACCATCCGCCTGCCGGCGAACGCGCTTGGCGCGGCCGCCGGCCGGGCGCTTGTCGATCGATTGGCGGGCCGGCCCACGAGCGAGCGCACTCTCCTCCCCACGGAGCTGATCGTGCGCGAGTCCACGGCCGCCTGCCGCAGAAGCAACGGAGGGCTATGACACCAGGCAGGAGGAGCGATCGAGCATGACAAGGCAGACAGGAGGAACCCATTCCGTGATCGAACAGACACGCACCATGCGCACGCGGGCAGCGACCGCGATCGCCGTCCTGGCGATCATCACGGCCGCCTGCTCCGGCAGCGCGACCCCGACGCCGGCTGCCAGCGCGGCAGCGAGTCCAGCCGAAAGCGCGGCTGCAAGCACCGCCGCGTCGCCGTCCGCGGCCGCATCCGCGGCGGCATCCGCGGCAGGCGGGTCCCTCACCGGCCAGTCCGTCACCGTCATCGGCACCTGGGGCGGCACGGAGCAGGACGCCTTCATGGCCATGGTGAAGCCCTGGATGGACCAGACCGGGGCGACCGTGAAGTACACGGGCACTCGCGACCTGAATACGGTCCTCACGACCGGCGTCGCGTCGGGCGTCCTGCCCGACCTCGCTGGCCTCCCCGGTCCGGGCCAGATGACCCAGTGGGCCGACAGCCTCGTCGACCTCAGCACTGTCCTTGACAGCAGCACCTACAAGTCGGAGACCGCCGCGCCCCTCGTCGATCTTGGCACCGTCAACGGCAAGCTGGTGGGCGTCTTCATCAAGACGTCGGTCAAGGGCCTGATGTGGTACGACCCGAAGACGATCGACCTGTCGGGCGGCGCGCCGACCACATGGGATGCGCTCCAGACCCTCATCACAGCGAACAAGAGCAAGGCCGCCTCGCCGTGGTGCCTCGGCGTCGAGTCGGGTGCAGCATCCGGCTGGCCGGGCACGGACTGGATCGAGGACCTCGTCCTCCGTCAGGCGGGCCCCGACGTGTACAACAAGTGGTGGCAGGGCAAGGTCAAGTGGAGCGACCCGGCCATCAAGACGGCCTTCCAGTCGTTCGGCCAGATCGTGGCCCAGTCCTACGGCGGCGCGACCGCCGTCAACGCGACCAACTTCGCGAATGCCGGCGATCCGCTCTTCAAGACGCCGCCCGGCTGCCTCTTCCTCCACCAGGCGAGCTTCATCACCGGGCTCGGCGGCTTCGTGAAGGCCAAGTCGGGAACCGACTACAACTTCTTCCCGTTCCCTGACATCAACACCCAGTTCACGGGCGCCATTGAAGGCGCGGGTGACCTGTTCGGCATGTTCCACAACACGCCGGCGTCCGCCTCGCTGATGGCGTACCTCGTCACCGCTCCGGCCCAGGACATCTGGGTCAAGCTCGGCGGGGCGATCTCGGCGAACAAGAACGCGATCGACTATCCCGACGACATCAGCAAGCGCTCGGCGGCGCTGCTGGCCAATGCCAAGACCTTCGTGTTCGACGCGTCGGACCTCATGCCGACCGCCATGAACAGCCAGTTCTGGACAGACATCGTCAAGTACGTCCAGCACCCTGACCAGCTCGACGCGATCCTGGCTGACCTCGACAAGACGCAGGCCGACGCCTACGCCGCTCCGTAGGCCTCCTCGCTTCCCGGGGCCGGCGCTGACCGTCACCGCCGGCCCCGGATCCTGCCTCGGGAAGGAGCCGGCATGGATCAACGGCTGGTCACGGCCATCATCGTCGTGCTGGGGGTTCCGGCGGTCCTCGTCGGCTATATCTGGCTGACCGAGCGACTCCTCGAGCGCATCGGCCAGCGGGCCCGGCCACGTCTGCGCCCCTGGCTGTGGGTCGCGCCGGCCCTTGCGTTCCTCATCGTCTTCCTCGTGTACCCGACCATCGGGAGCCTGATCCGGAGCTTCCAGAATGCCGCCGGGACGAAGCTCGTGGGACTGGACAACTACACCTGGTTCTTCACCAACGACGCCTCACTCATCGCCCTGAAGAACAGCCTGATCTGGCTGGTGGTCCTGACCGGGCTGACAGTCGGGCTGGGTCTCCTCATCGCGCTCCTGGTGGATCGCGTCCGCTACGAGACCGTCGCCAAGTCGGTGATCTTCGTCCCCCTTGCGATCAGCATGGTCGCCGCGAGCGTGATCTGGAAATTCATGTACGACTACGCGACCCCGCCCGACCCGCAGGTGGGCACCCTCAACGCCGCGTTGGGGTCCGCCGGGATCGCGCCCGTCGCCTGGATCCAGATCTCCGACTTCAGCTTCAACTCGATCCTGCTCGTGATCGTGATGGCGTGGATGTGGACGGGCTTCTGTATGGTCATCATCTCCGCCGCGCTGAAGGGCATCAACCCGGAGCTGCTCGAGGCCGCCCGCGTCGACGGCGCCAACGAGCGCCAGCTCTTTCGGGGGATCACGCTGCCGCTCCTGGCACCGACCCTGGCGGTCGTGATCACGACGATGGTGATCACGGCTCTCAAGGCATTCGACATCGTGTACGTCATGACGAGCGGCCACTTCGACACCCAGGTGGTCGCGTTCCAGCTGATCAACGAGCTCTACAACTTCGGCAACCCCGGTCGCGCGAGCGCGATCGGTATCGTCCTCCTCCTCGCGATCATCCCGGTCATGGCGCTCAACATCCGCCGCTTCCGCGCCCAGGAGGCGATCCGATGACCGCCGCCGTCACGCCGGCGGCCGGTCCCGGGCGCGCTGCGCGACTCGTGCGCCGGGTCCCCCTCCACCTCGTCGTGGTTGTCCTGATCGTGATCTGGCTGATCCCGACGATCGGACTGCTCGTCAACTCGTTCCGGCCGCCGGAGGCGCTCACCCAGTCCGGCTGGTGGACGGCGATCTTCTCGCCCAGCCAGTTCACGCTGAACAACTATGCGCACGTCCTGGCCCAGAGCAACATCACCGCCGGCTTCGTGAACAGCCTGTTCATATCGATCCCGGCCACCGTGATCCCGATCATGGTGGCCGCCTTTGCGGCATACGCGTTCGCCTGGATGAAGTTCCCCGGCCGGGACATCCTGTTCGTCGCGGTCGTCGGCCTTCTCGTCGTGCCGCTCCAGTCGACCTTCATCCCGATCCTCCAGCTGTACGGCCCGAAGGGCCTGAACATCGCGGGTTCCTTCCTGACGGTCTGGCTGGCCCATACGGGTTATGGCCTGCCGTTCGCGATCTACCTGCTGCGCAACTTCATGGGCGAGCTGCCCCGCGAGGTGTTCGAATCCGCGGCCATCGACGGGGCCAGCCCGGTAACCTCGTTCTTCCGGCTGGCGCTCCCGATGACGGTGCCGGCGATCGCCGCCCTCGCGATCTTCCAGTTCCTGTTCGTCTGGAATGACCTGCTGGTCTCCCTCATCTACATCGGCGCCCAGAACCCCGACAACGCGCCGCTCACGATCGTGGTCTCCAACCTCGTCAGCTCGCTCGGCGGCGGCTGGCAGTACCTGGCCGCGGCGGCGTTCGTGACCATGGCGCTGCCGCTGGCAGTCTTCCTCGCCCTCCAGCGCTACTTCGTGCGCGGGATCGTGGGCGGCTCGGTCAAGGGGTGATCGCCGCCCGAACGCCAGGCCGGGTGCGCCCGGCCTGGCGCGCGACCGCACCTCCCGCCTGCCCTGACCACGCCTGATGGCCGACCACCGACCCCTCTACCCCGTCGACGCCTGGCGGATTCGGGAGCTCGCCTTCGACCCGGCCGATGCTGCCCGGAACGAGACGATCTTCTCGCTCGGCAACGGCCACCTGGGCCTTCGTGGGAACCTCGAGGAGGACGCCGGCAACGTCGCCCACGGGACGTACGTGAACGGGTTCTTCGAGGAGGCCCCGATCGCCTATGGCGAGATCGCGTACGGCTACGCCAGGAACCACCAGGTTCTCCTCAACGTGGCCGACGCGAAGCGAATCCAGCTCTACGTGGGCGATGATCCATTCGATCTGGCGACAGGTTCCGTACAGGCCTACGAGCGATCGCTCGACCTGCGAACCGGGGTCCTGACGCGCTCCATCCGCTGGCGCGCCCCCAAGGGGGCCGTCGTCGAGGTCGTGGCACGCCGGCTGGTCTCGCTCACGCGGCCGGACATCGCCGCGATCCACTTTGCGGTGACGCTCGCCGAGGGCGCGGCGCAGCTTCGAGTTGTCTCCGCGATCAACGCGCGGGCGCGCAACCAGGACGTGTCGGAGGACCCACGCGTCGGCGCTCATCTCCCTGACGGCGCCCTCCGCACGGTGCACCACGAGGCCTCGGGCATGTGGGGCGCGATCGTCCAGCGGACCCGGACCACGCGACTCGCGGTGGTCGCAGCCGCGGACCATGACCTCGGAGGAGACGCGCCCGAGAGGGCCACGGCCAGGACTTCAGCCGCCGCGACCGAGGATGGCGTCGCGCTGACCGTCGACGTCAACGCCCCCGCTGGGTCGCGATTGGTCCTCACCAAGTACCTGTCCTATTGCACGTCGCTCGACCACCCCGAGGAGGCCCTCGTCGCCCTCGCCCGTGCGGCAATCCGCGAGGCACGCGATCGCGGATTCGACGGCCTCGTGGAGGAGCAGCGGGCCGAGCTGGAGCGGTTCTGGAGCGTCTCCGACGTGGAGATCGACGGTGATGGCGTGCTCCAGCAAGGCGTCCGCTTCAACCTTTTCAGCCTCTTCCAGTCGGCCGGGCGTGACGGCCGCACCAGCCTTGCCGCCAAGGGCCTGACCGGCGAAGGGTATGAAGGCCATTACTTCTGGGACACCGAGATCTTCGCGCTGCCCTTCTTCGTCTATACGCAGCCCGCGATCGCACGCGCGCTGCTGCAATATCGGTGCAGGATCCTCGACAAGGCCCGCGCAAGGGCCGCCGAGATGAGTCAGCGCGGCGCCCTCTACCCGTGGCGCACCATCGGCGGCGAGGAAGCCTCGGCGTACTTCCCGGCCGGCACCGCCCAGTTCCACATCAACGCCGACATCGCCTACGCGATCGGCAAGTACGTGAACGCGACGGGCGACAGGACACTGCTCCTCGAAGGCGGCGCCGAGGTGGTGTTCGAAACCGCCCGCATGTGGGCGGATCTCGGGGACTTCATCCCATCTCAGGGCGGCGCCTTCTGCCTCAACGAGGTGACCGGCCCCGACGAGTACAGCGCGCTGGTCGACAACAACTGCTACACGAACCTGATGGCGCAGGCCCATCTGCGCTTTGCGACTGCGCTGGCCGGCGAGCTCGCCGCTGGCGCACCGTCCGACTACGGGCAGCTCGCAGGCCGGATCGGCCTGTCCGAGGCGGAGATCGAGGAGTGGGGTCGGGCCGCCGACCAGATGCGTGTCCCGCGCGACCCCGGCCTGGGGATCCATGCGCAGGACGACTCGTTCCTGGATCTCGCCCCCTGGGACTTCGCGGGGACTCCCGCCACGATGTATCCACTCCTCCTGCATTACCACCCGCTGGTGATCTACCGCCACCAGGTTCTCAAGCAGCCCGACGTCGTGCTCGCCCAGGTCCTGCTCGGGAACCAGTTCTCGATGGCCGAGAAGAAGCGCAACTTCGATTACTACGACCCCCTCACGACCGGTGATTCATCGCTTTCACCGTGCATCCAGAGCGTCGCGGCAGCCGAGCTCGGGTACGCCGACCAGGCCTACGCGTATTTCATGCGGACCGCCCGGATGGACCTCGACGACGTCAACGGCAACGTCTCCCATGGGGTCCACGCGGCTGCGATGGCGGGCTCGTGGGTCTCCCTCGTGTACGGTTTCGGGGGACTGCGGGACGACGACGGGCAGATATCGTTCGCTCCCCGCCTGCCGGAGGCATGGAGCAGGCTGCGCTTCCGCCTGCAGCTCGGCGAGGCGCTCCTCCAGGTGACCCTGACCGGCCACTCGGCGACATACGAGCTGCTGGCCGGCGAGGTGCTGGAGATCCGCCACTTCGGGCGGCCGCTGCAGGTCGTCTCGGGCCGGCCCCAGACGCAGGACCTGGATCCCCGGCTCGAGTGCGTCATCTTCGACCTCGACGGGGTGATCACCGACACCGCCGAGCACCACTTCCGGGCCTGGCAGCGGCTTGCGTCCGAGATCTCGCTGCCCTTCGACCGCGAGCTGAACGAGCGCCTGAAGGGCGTCAGCCGGATGGAAAGCCTCGAGATCATCCTGGAAAACGCCGGCAGGACCGAGAACCTGCAGGACAAGGTCAGACTGGCGGATCGCAAGAACGCCTACTTCCGCGAGCTGATCGCCGGAATCACGCCCGCGGATCTCCTGCCCGGGATCGGGGACCTCCTGGCCGGCCTCCGCGCTCGCGGGGTCAGGACGGCCATCGCATCGATGAGCCACAACGTCTGGGACGTCGTGCGCGGGCTGGGGATCGAGCCGTTCATCGACGTGATCGTCGACCCGGCGGCGCTCGTGAAGGGCAAGCCGGACCCCGAGATCTTCCTCGCCGCCGCCGAGAAGCTGGGGGCGCGCTTCGAGGACTGCGTCGGTATCGAAGACGCCCGCGCCGGCATCGAGGCAATCAAGGCAGCCCGCATGGTGGCGGTCGGTGTCGGGCGCGACCTGCCCGGTGCGGACTGGATCGTGGCAGACACCCGCAGCCTCACCGTCGACGCCCTCGAGGCACGCTTCCGAGCGCCCTATTGGCCGCGGGGGACCCGAGCCGTCGGATAGCGCAAGCTAACCCGGAAAGCCGGCACCAACCGGGTCGCGACCTTGCAGCGAGACTTGACCGTTACTCCCCGCCGAGCCACCCAGCCCGGCGCACCGTCTGCGACAGAGGCCGCGGGAACGATCCTTCGGAACGTCGACGGACCCGCGAAACCGCGACGACGTCCCCACTGCGGGAGGCTGGGCTCCAGGGCGTCGAGCTCCTCCCCGCCGATCCGCCGCGGATTGGCCGGGCCGGGATGAAGGGCGTCGAGCGGGACTCCGTTTCCCAGGGCTGCCGCTCATCACGGTGATCTTCCTCTCGCAGGTGTTCGACGGCCTCCTGCTCCCGATCATCCTCGTCTTCGTCATGCTCCTCGCGCGCGACCGCAACCTGATGGGCGAACTCGTGAGCAGCTGAGCAGCCGACGGGCTTCGGCTCTCGGCTGGACGGTCACGATTGCGGTCGGGGTGCTCTCGGTGGCGCTCGTGGCGAGCCAACTGCTCGTGGCCCGATAATGGGGGGCCCGGTCGCGGCGCGCGATGAAAAGGGGGTCCCCATGACCGCCGATCGACGCGGGTTGGGACAACAATCCGTTCCTCTCGACCGTCTTTCGCGCGCGTCGAGTTGGTGCGGACATCCAGGGCGGCGGGATCGAGCGAAGGAGGAGGAGCCGATGCGTGGTCGCGTGGGTCTTCTCCTGATGGTCGCGGTGAGCGTCGCCGCCTGCGGCGGAGCGAATGCGTCGCCGTCCGTCGCGCCATCCCCGAGTTCCGCAGTCTCCCCGGCGCCGTCGGAGACCGCTGAGCCCAGCGCGGCTCTCCGATCGGTCCCGGTGCCCATCGATGGAGCAACGCCGGTCTTCCACGGGCCGCGGGACAAGAAGGTCATCGCCCTGACCTTCGACGACGGTTGGAGTCCGCGGGCGACCCGCCAGATCCTCGCGATCCTCGAAGCCGATGGCGTGGCGGCCACGTTCTTCCCATATGGCTTCGCCGTCCGCGTGGACCCCGAGCTCTGGCGAGCCGTGGCGGCGGCCGGCTACCCGATCGGCAACCACACGGTCTCGCACCCGGACCTGACCCGGCTCTCACCGGATCAGGTGCGCTGGCAGCTCACGGCGGAACGGGCACTCGTCGAAGGGATCACGGGAACCGCGATGGCACCGTTCATGCGACCCCCTGACGGCAAGTGGTCGGCGGCAACTCGTCTGGCCGCGCTCGCGGCGGGCTATACGATCATGGTTCTCTGGGATGTTGACAGTCGTGATTGGACCGGCATCTCGGCGGCGGCGATCGTGGACCGGGCGACGCGCGGGGTGGATGGCTCGATCGTTCTCTTCCACGCCGGCCCGAAGGAGACGCCGCTCGCCCTGCCGGCGATCATCGCGGCCTATCGAGCCCGCGGCTTCACCTTCGTCACGATCCCGGAACTCCTGGGGGAACCATCCATCCCCCGCTCGGTGGGTCCGACGGCTGGGTGTCGCGGACGCGCGTGCCCGAGTTGCAGGACCGCTGCCATGTCCCAGGTTCACCAGGGTGGGGTTCGGTGCTGGGGGCCCGCAGCAGCTCGCGGACCGTCCAAGCGTCCGACCGGACCGTGGTGAGCGATGCGCGGCTGGTTCCCTGTTACGCTCGCGGCCATGGAGCGCCGCCGGGTTTCATCTGGATCGCCGTTCGAGCCGCAGGTCGGGTTCAGCCGTGCCGTCCGGGTCGGACAGCGAGTCCTCGTGAGTGGCACGGCTCCGGTCTGGCCGGATGGATCGTGCGATCCCGACCCCGCGAACCAGGCGCGCCGATGCCTCGCGATCATTCTCGCCGCGCTGACCGAGCTCTCGGTGCGCGTCCGACTGACGTCGTCCGGACGCGCACGCACTCATCGACCGAGACGATTGGGAGGCGATCGGGCGCGTCCACGGGGAGGTCTTCGGCGAGATCCGTCCGGCGAGCACGATGGTCGTTTGTCGCTGGCTTGCTCGATCCGCGCTGGAGGGTGGAGATCGAGGCGGAGGCGATCCTCGACGCTGCCGCCGACCCGCCGGACGACACACGCCGATCGGCGACGTAGGGCGCCGCAGCGCGTGGAAGCCAGAAGTGAGGTCCGCATCCCCACCCTATGATCGGCATCGTGTCCGACCGGGGCGGGCTGCCGCGTCAGGTCGCCGCGTCCCGCCCGCCGAACGCCTTGTTCGCCAGGCCGTGGCATCCTCCCCGCATGTGCCACGCTGCCGACTCCCATCCCCCTGAACTCCCCGCCGACTTGCGCCCGGCCCCCATGGCGGGTGGCGCCCTCGAAACCCGCGACCTCGTCCTGACCGCGCTCGACGGCAACCGTTTGAGGGCCTTCGAGGCGAGAGCACCCCACCCCACGGGCGGCGGCGTCGTGATCTTCCCCGACTGGCGCGGGCTCGGGCGATTCTACGAGGAGCTCGCGATGCGGTTCGCCGAGGCCGGCTACGACGCCGTGGCCTTCGACTACTTCGGCCGCTCCGCCGGCACCGACCCGCACCCCGTCGACTTCGACCAGATGCCGCACCTCGCGAAGACGACGCCCGAGGGGATAGCCGCCGACGCGGCTGCGGCCGCGGACCACCTGCGCGGGACCGGCCGGGTCCGGGCGCTCGCCGTCCTCGGGTTCTGTTTCGGCGGGCGCAACGCGCTCCTTCAGGCGCTTCCTGACTCGAGCATCCGGCCCGCCGCGGTGATCTCGTTCTACGGGCAACTCGGCCCCGATCGATCGGGCCGTGGCGGCCCGCTGTCCGTCGCGGATCGCTTCGTGCGGCCCATCCTCGGGCACTACGGCGGCGCCGACGAGGGCATCCCGCTCGGCCAGGTCGAGGAGCTCGGCCGCACGCTCTCGAGCGCAGGCGTGTCGCACGAGATCCACGTCTATCCGAACGCCACCCACTCGTTCTTCGACCGGCGCCACGAGGAGTTCGCCGCCGAGGCCGACCAGGCATGGCGGCGCACGATCGCGTTCCTCGGGCGCACGCTGGCCGCGTCCCCGGCCGACTGAACGGCGCGGGTGACGGCGGCAACCGGACTGCGGGCGATGTCGTCGTCACGATCCAGCGACCGGGACGAATAACGGTCGACGGGGCAGAATAGTCAGCGACAAGCGTGGAGGGCGAGTCCCGGGCGGCCACGGAGCACCGGAGCGTCAGGCCACGCACCGGCGAGTCCAGCAAACCGAGGGACGAGATGGCCACCAGCGACATCCTGCGCGAGCAGCTCCTCGCGCTCATCGACGGGCAGGGTGCCCACCTGCCGTTCGACGCCGCCGTGGCGGACTTCCCGGACGACGCCATCAACCGGCTGCCGCCCAATGTCCCGTACACGCCCTGGCACGTGCTCGAGCACATCCGGATCGCCCAGCGGGACATCCTCGAGTACATCCGGAACCGCGCGTACCTCGCGCCCACCTGGCCGGAGGAGTACTGGCCGGCGCGCGACGCCACTGCGACGCCCGAGCAGTTCGCGCTGACGGTCGAGGGTTTCAGGTCCGACCGCACGGCGCTCCACGAGCTCGTGGCCGATCCCGCCACCGACCTGCTGACAGCGATCCCGAACACCCCGGGGCACACCATCCTCCGTGAGGTACGCCTGGTCGGCGACCACAACGCCTACCACGTCGGCGAGTTCGCGATCCTCCGTCAGGTCATGGGGACCTGGCCGCCCGGCCGGGAGGAGTAGCACTCGAGGTGTGGGTGCCCCCATCTCGACGCACGCGACGCCCGTGCACACGTACTGGACCAACCAGTGGCACGACGGCTCCACACGATGCGCGGATCGTGCAGGTGCTGATCAGGGACAGAGGGGACGGGACCCAGCGCCCAGTTCGTGAGCCGGGTCGCGAACGCGAGCCGGGGCGCGAGGTCTGTGAGATTGGGCCCCTGACCGGCTATCGTCCGAGCTATGCCGTCAGCGTTCCTCAATCTCCTCCGTTACGCGCGCTCGAGCGAGATCGAAGCGACGGAGAACTTCACCACCGAGGCGCTGGCTGCCTGCATCCGATCGGACCCCGCTCCGGTGCTGTTCTTGCTCGAGCGCCTTTCCGTCATCGGCAGCGCGAACGAGGTCGCCGAAGTCGTCGCGCTCACCCAGGTAATGCAGGTCGGAGCGGGGATCATCGACCTGGTCCTCCAACTGCGTCTACCAGACCGTCTCATGGAGGTCTGGGTCGAGGTAAAGGTCGCGGCCGGGGAGAGCGGCAACCAGATCGACAACTACCGGAGGTTCATCGAGTCCCAACCGGACGGTTTGCGACCGCAGCTCGTAACGCTGTCGCGCTGGCCCATCCGTCCCGACCCTGACCTCACCTGGCTCTCGTGGCAAGCGGTGCGGGCGCAGGCACTCACGTCGGCCGAGCCCTATTGGCGCGACCTGGCAGCCTTCCTGGAGGACATTGACATGGCCGACGAGTTCGATGCACCCGTTACCTCGCGCGAAGCGGCGTCGCTCGCTGATGCGGCCCGCCTTCTCGGGAAGACCCGTCGCATCCTGTTGCCCGTCTTTGATCAAGCGAGACGCGAGTGGCCCGAGGTGGCGTGGCCGGCGAGCGAGGAGGACGTCCGCAAGAACCTCGCCGTTTGGTACAGGGACCTGGGCAGCTACACGTCGCAGATCGGCGACAAGTCACGGACAGGGACATGGCTCGTGATCGGCATTTGGCCCGCAGAAGGCGAGGCGGAACTTGGGATCAGCGTGATGACCGATCCCAAGTTCCTACCGGGACGCAGCGCTCTGTTGTCACTCGCTGACAGTGGAGGGCTCCCGGCGACCTGGGGAAGGCACATGGCCGGGCGGGAAGCGCTCAAGGTCCGGGAGCGCCTCGTGTCCTTCCCGGACCACGCTGCGGCGCGGACCTGGCTGAGCAACCGCCTCCATGAACTCGCCGCCGCTGGGGCCTTGCTGCCGATGTCGGCCATCCCGACGGAGTAGTCGGCGGACGTGGATTGGGGGACTTGCGTGCCCTGTCGGAAGGCGGTCCTGGTCTAGAGGGGAAGACCTCCGGGCGGGCGAGCCTCTGACCTTTCCTGGCCCGCTGCCAGGGGTGGGCTCGTTCCTCGAACGGGTCCCGATCACCGTCCCACGCTAGTCACGATGTCCGCGTCGTGGTCATGCCCTCGCGAAGCGCTGAGGAGCCAACGCCCGGCAGTTTCGATTGACGCACCGATCGAGAGGCGCCGGGGATCACGCACCGTTGGACTTGCTCGGGTCCGCCGTTCTCGATGTCAGGCAACCTGGCACTGCGGCCGCTACCCTTGAGTTCCGGCGGTCAAGTCGCCAGTTGGCCGCGGTTTCGGCTGAGCCGGACGCGGGTGCGCCAGGGGGAGGCCGCCGACTCGAGGGAGAAGCGTGCCTGGTCTCACTCCTATCACGAAGACCTGCACCCCGCGCGCGGATGTGCTCGGCGGCGGGCTTGCCGACAACCACTTCGCGGCCCAACTCGACCAAGTCGTCCGGAACCCGACCGCGTATCCCATCTACGGCGACCCCGATGCCTTCTTCGCGATCACGTACCCCACGTCAGGTCTTCGCCAACTCCTGACCTGGACGTTCGGGCGGGTCGGCGGTTCACGAGTCCCGGGCGCTGAGCACGGCGTCATTCGACTCGCGACGTCGTTCGGAGGCGGCAAGACGCACGGCCTGATGGCCGTCTACCACCTCGCGCGCGGTGCGCGGCCAACGGACCTCGCGGACTTTGTCGATCCGGCCATCGTGCCGGCTCGCTGCCGCGTCGCCGCCGTTGTGGCAGACACCCTGGATCCGGAGAACGGGCTTGTCACGAATGGGATCCGCAGCCACACGCTCTGGGGTGAGCTCGCCGCACAGCTCGGACCTGCCGCCTACGAGAAGCTCCGCGCCTCTGACGAAGGACGGACCGCCCCGGGCAAGACGACGTGGGAGGAGATCGTCGGCGATGAACCGACGATCTTCATCATCGACGAGATCGCTCACCACCTGCGACAGCTGACGAGCTCCGGGAACCCCGAGGTCCGACGTCAGGCGAAGGCGATCCCGCCCTTCCTCAAGAGCCTCTTCGAGCTGGCCGCCGGCAACCCGAAGGTTGTGGTCGTCATCACCCTGGCGACGCGAGCGGATGCCTACGGCCGCGAGACCGAGGAGCTCAGCCAGCTCCTCGACGAGGCACAAGCGGACTTCCAGGAAGCCCTCAGGGACGCCCAGAGCGTCGTGTCGCGCACCGGGACGGTGATCAAGCCGGCCGAGGACGCCGAGATCGTCCAGATCCTCAAGCGCCGTCTGTTCGCGTCGATCGACGCTGCGGCCGCCGCCGAAGCGGCTGCTCGCTACCGCACGTACTACGAGGAGCTCGCGGCCGCCGGTGAGCAGCTGGGGGGTGGCACCGAGGCGCCCACGTCCTACGGCGAGCTGATCGAGCAGTCGTATCCGTTCCACCCCGAGCTCGTCCGAGTCCTTGACAAGCGCATCGGGTCGATCGGTGTGTTCAACCGGGCGCGCGGTGCCTTGAAGCTGCTCGCGGAGGTCATCAACGGCCTGTGGCAGGACGGTCACGACGTCGATCTGCTTAACGTCGCCGATATCGACTTCAGGAGGCCGGCGGTCCTCTCCCACCTCACGATCGGGATCGAGCGTCCCGACTACGAGCCGGTCGCACGGGTGGACTTCGTGGGTGCCGACTCACACGCCGCCAGGATCGATGCGCAGCGGTTCGCTGGCCGATCCCCGTTCGCGACCCGCGCCTGCACGACTGTCTTCTGCCACAGCCTGGAGTTGCTCACGACGGCCGGAGCAACCCGGAGCGATTACCTCCTCGGCACACTGCGCGCGGGCGACGACACGACCGTGATCGGCGAGGCGCTGGCCGAGGTCGAGAAGGTCGCCTGGCACCTCGCCTGGGATGGTGCTCGATGGCGGTTCCTGACCGAACCGAACGCGAACGCGATCATCGCCGAGGAGATGCGGAACGTCCCGAACTCGCGCGTCTACGCGGAGCTCGACGAAATCATCCGGAAGACGTTCCCCAGCGATGGACCGGTGAAGACGATCTTCTTCCCGTCCGGACCAGGCTCCATTCCGGATGAATCCAACCTGAGGCTCGTTGTGCTCCACCACGACGACCTGGCTGTGGTCGGCCGGGGTGCCTCAGAGCCACCGTCGCGCTTGGCGCTTCTCCTTGAACGAGCCGGCGTCGCCGAGGGGATCCGGACCTACCGGAATGCCCAGATCTTCCTGCTCGCGGACGAGGACGCGAAGGACGCGATGCGGGACCGCGTTCGAGCGTCGTTGGCCGTGAACGCCATCGTCGATGAACCGAAACGAATGGCGCTGTTCTCGGCCGATGTTCAAAAGCGACTCCGGTCCGCCCACGGTGCCGCGAAGCTCGAGTCCCGGATCGCGGTGAACCGCTGCTACCGCCATCTGTACAGCCCGTCCGCCGACCGTTCCTCGGCCTATCTTCATCACACCGAGCTTCCTCCCCAGCAACAGGGCGAGGCCGAGAAGGCGCAGACGCGGACGATCCTCGAAGGCCTTCGGAGCGAAGGCAAAGTCCGCGACACGAAACCGTCCACGGACTACCTCCGCCAAAAGGCGTGGCCCCGCGATGGCCTCTCGGTGAGCACGAAGGACGTCTCCGAGTACTTCTGGCGCGACCATTCGACGCAGCTGCTCCTCGATCCGACCCTGCTCCGAGACGCGATCCGCGACGGCGTCAAGAACGGCGCCTGGGTCTACTACGACGTGCGAGCCGCACGCGCCTGGACGAGCGATGGTCCACCCCCAGGGATCGAGATCGCCAGCGAGGCGATGCTCTATGACCCTGCCGAAGCCCAGCGCCTCGGGCTGACGAAGCGGCCTCTCACGTGGGATGACGTAGAGCGCGCGCTGGCTGACGAGATGACCGGCCCGAAGCTTCGAGCCGAGCTCGAGCGGGTCCTGGGCCACGAACCGGACAAGGGCGAGATCCTCGGCGTGCTCGCCCGAGCCGCAGAAGGCGGCCGGAATGCTCGCTTGGTCGCTGTGGCAGGGCAGCCGTCGGCTACATCCGAGCCGCTGGCCGCGGCAGCTATCGTGTCCAGTACGCTTGATGACCTGACGATCCTGCGCCCGGAAGCGGCGCGCCGGCTGGGCGTCGTTGTTGGCGACGGGGGCCTGCGGCCGGTCGAGGCGTCAGGCGTGGCCGGCGTCGCGTTCCAGCAGTTGGTCGATCGGATCGGCGACGTGGGCGCCGCCTCCGGGATCGCCGCGCTGTCAATCACCGCATCGGCCGAACCAGGCGAGGGGCCGCGAGACCTGTCATTGCTCGGCAAGGCGATCCCGATGCTGCCCCGCCTCAACCCGACCGTCCATCTCGATGTCGCCCTCGAATTCACCGGGTTGCAGCCCGGCGCCGAGATCCGGCTCTCGGGGTCAGCAGCCGACTACCAGCGCGTGGAGGACGTCGTTCTCGCCATGGCCAAGCACGCCTCTGCCGTTGCGGGCAAGCTCCGACTCGACTTCCGCTGGTCCGAGCCGGTCAAGGCCGACTCGGACGATCTTGATCGCATCCGGAAGGCGATCACGAGCCTCAGCCCGGGTCACATCAACGTGCGAGCAGAACTCGCATGACACCACCCGCGACTCGCCCGCGTGGTTTCGCCCTCGTGGTGGAGCCTGCGTCAATCGATTCCTTCGGGCTTCGGCTGGAGGAGCTCTCGCGTGACGGCGCCCCCGCTCACCCCGTGGCGCACCTGGCCCCTGATCGAGCCGCGCGGATCGTCGATCGGGTCCTGGAGGCCGTCCAAGCCTCAGGTCACGCTCGATCGGACCTCTCGCCGATTCGTCGAGACCCCTTGGTGCTCAAGGAGTCACCGGGCGTCAGGATCGCCCTGACGATGTTTGCGACCGGACCACTCCGCAAGCATCGCCGCGTGGAGGCCTCAGTCGGAGCAATCGACCGGCTCAGCGACGAGGAGGCGTACTACTGGTACGGCAAATGCATGGGGCAGTCGGCTGGCCGAGCCAAGCGGGCGCTGCGGCTCCTGCTGGCCGAGGAGTAGGCCGGTGGCTAACCGTCCGCGAGTTCTAATTGAAGACTGGCTGCCTGTCGAGGAGCTGGGGATCGAGAGCCGACGCGAGGCTGCCCCGATTCCGGGGCAGTTCCCGAAGCTTAAGACCTTGCACATCTG
>Ga0097691_1001293_pt1 | contig 18794 bp, 17 predicted proteins | sample NGESurdeep072012_8_FD_72858 | JGI IMG/M metagenome (GOLD analysis project Ga0097691, IMG submission 72858) | Arctic peat soil microbial communities from Barrow, Alaska - NGEE Surface sample 210-1 deep-072012 | ecosystem: Environmental > Terrestrial > Soil > Wetlands > Peat ... | reverse complement strand
TTGCCGGAACCGCCAGCCACACCAGCACGGCGCCCACGCGGCGTCCAACAAGTGACCAAGCGCGCATCGACCCACACTCCTTGACATCCAAAAGGCGCAGCCGAACGCGCGCGATGAGCGGATATGAAGGTCCGCTTCGTCGCAGGTCGTCAGACCCGCCACCCAATTGAGATCGCTCCGCACACGATCGAGCCTCGCCGCGAGCTCGACGAGACGAAGCGCGAACGCGTCAGGAGTGGGTCGGAGGCGAGCGGCCGGTGGATCGAACGGGGAGCAGGACACCGTTCGCGATCGCCTGAAAGTCGATCGCGCGGCCGGCGTCAGCGAGATGCCAAGCGCCGAAGATGGCCGGCGTCTGAGGATCGGAGCCGACGAGGCTGGAATTGCACGAGGTGCAGTGCTGCGGCGTCCTGATGTGACAGGCGATGTCGTGGTGCTCGAACGGGACGGTAATCAGAAAGAAGGCATAGAGCGCCCCCCCGACGAACGTCAGGGACCGCCAACGGCGATTGCCCAATCTGCCACACATCCGAAGCGCATGATACGCCGGTTTGCCCGGCTTCGACAACACGCCAGCTATTCGCGGCCGAAACGAGGCCAGATACAATGCCTGACCATGTCCAGTCAGCCATTGGTCCGACGCGCCGTTCTGATTCTCGCGCTCGCCGCTGCCCCGCTTGCCGCGCAGGCGCCGACACCAGCTCCGCAGGAGCTGGGCATCAAATACATGCGCGACAGCGAGGAGTACGCCGCGCTGGCCCGCCAGGTGTACCGGATGGCCGGCGATGCGGTGACTCGCACGGCCGCCACCGCCGGCCGCCAGGGGTGGGCCGTCGTCCTCGACATTGACGAGACCGCGCTCGACAACTCCACGTATCAGCTCGAGCGAGCGGCCTACCATCTGCCGTTCGACGCGCAGTCGTGGGGCGCGTGGATCGCGCGACGCGAGGCGGGTGCGGTCCCCGGCGTGGCCGATTTCATCGCCCTGGTCCGGCGCGCCGGTGGCCACGTCGCGTGGATCACGAATCGCGACGCGGCGGCCGCCGAGGCGACGCGCGCGAACCTGCAGTCGGTGAAGATGTGGGCTGACGACGACCGCCTCTGCGCGCAGACAAGCCCGGAGCACAGCAAGGCGATGAGGCGCGCCGAGGTCGTCTCCGGGAAGGGCGACTGTTCGTGGAGCGGCGTCGCGATGCGAATCGTCGTGTTTGTCGGCGATCAGATGGGCGACTTCCCTGATGCGACCGAACACATCCCAGGCACGGGCACCGATGACGCCTTCGGCCGGACCTGTTTTCTGCTGCCGGACTCGATGTACGGAGGGTGGATCGCGCGCGTCACGCGGGTCCGCTAGCGTCCAACGATCACTTTGAACCGCGCGGCGTAGCCGCCGAGATCGCTCTCCCCCGCATCCTTCGAAATCCCGCCAAGACCGAGGATTCCCGGGATGTGCGTGTACTGCGCGTCGATCGACAGGCCGACCCACGGGTGGAGGCGAAATTCCACACCGGTGTTGGCGAGATAGCCGAGATGCGTCGCGTCGACGTCTTCGCCAGGGTCCGAGCCCGTCGACGTCTCCTTGTAGTGGTACTGTCCGACGCCCGCCGCGACGTACGGAATGATGGCCTGATGCTTCTGTAGGCGGAAGCGGTAGCCGACGCTCGCCTCGATCGGCATCAGGCTCGCCGTCAGCGGAATGCCGAGGCTGAACGTCTGGCCGTTGGAGAAGAAGCCGCGCTGCCCCGATTTCTGGAAACGCGATCCGCTCACTTCGACGTACACGCCGCCGCGGAACACGACCTGCGCGCCGCCGCCGACCAACGACCCCAGCGAACTGCCGAACACGCCGGCGAAGGTCGTCTTGGCGGCGAACTGTTCCTCGGACGCCACGAAGAAACCCCGGATGGAAACGGGCGGCTCCGTCGGGCGCCGGGTCTGCGCGGCCAGCGGCGCCGCCACGGCCAGCGCGGCCACGAGTGCGACGAGTGTTTTCATTTTGCGAGTCCCAGTCCGCGCAACGTGTTCCGCGCATTAATCTCGCCGAAGCCGAACTCATTGTCGCGCCCCGCCGCGCCGCGATCGGTGGCGAACTTCTCGAGCGCGGCTTCGACCGCCGCGGGGCTGGTGATGCCCTGCTGCATCAGCATCGCCGCGACGCCCGACACGTGGGGCGTCGCCTGCGAGGTCCCGATGAAGAAGAAATACGCCAGCGTGTCGAAGCGCGGCGCGACGAAATTTGCCGGCGGACTCGTGAACGTCTCCACCAGGTCCAGGTCGAGCGTCTGCTGCAGGATCCCGCCCTCGGACGGGAAGTCCCGGAACGACCCGCCCGGCGCCGCCAGCTCGACGTAGCTGCCGGTGCTCGAATAATACGCGCGCGCGTGGCTCTGATCGACCGCTCCGACCGCCACCGCGCCCTGCACGCGCGACGCGATGTCGGCAATCGCTTCCGTCGGATTGCCGTCCTCGTAGTCGTTGCCCGCCGCGATGGCCACGAACGCGCCCTTGCCGACGGCGTACTTGATCGCATCCTCGATTGCCGGCGCCGCCGGCCCCGTGCGCCCGATGCTCATGTTGATCACCTTGGCGCCATTGTCGGCCGCGTACCGCACGCCGCGCGCCACCACATCGTCTGTGCCGAAGTTGGGCGCGCCGAAGATGTCGTCCCAGTCGCTGTCGATGACCTTCACCGGCATGATCTTCACGTTGAAGGCGACACCCGCGGTGCCGACGCCGTTGTTGGTCTGCTGGCCGAGCGTGCCAGACACATGGGTGCCATGGCCGTCGAGATCGATCGGCAGATTGGTGTCCCAGATGAAATCGTGCGGCGACACGAAACGGCTCGATGGCCCGAGGTCGGTCGCCGCGACAAACGGCAGCGTCAGGTCGCCGAGCGCCGGATAGGTCAGGCCGTTCATCTTGAACGCGCTGGCGTGATACTTCATCGTCACGTTCGTATAGGCAACGCCTGTGTCGAGGACCGCGACGATGATGGTCGAGCCCGCCGCCGGCTGGATGTCCCAGGCGCGCTCCATGTCGATGTCCGGCAGGTTCCACTGCTGGGAATAGTACGTGTCGTTCGGCTTGAATTCGGTGTGCACGCGATAGGCCGGCTGCGCGTACTCGACGTCTGACCGGGCCGAGAGCGCCTGCGCCACCGCTTCCGCGTCGGTGCTAGGATCGATGGTCATCACGTCGAAGTTCGCGTAGGGCGGCTGCGTCGAGCCGCTCGCCGACGCCACCGAGAGCGCCGACGCCTTCGACGCCGACGACGCGCCCGCGCGGAACTTGACGATCAGTTTGCCGGCCACGTAATGTGCGCCGCCGATGCCGACACGATCGAGCGCGGAGTTGCCGAGCCGGATCGCCGAGCGCATCTGAGCCTCGGCGCTATCGGGCGCGCGCGAGAAGCGCACGAGCAGCCCGTGATCGATCGCGGGCGGCGCGAAGTAATCCACGACGACGCCGGACGCGGCGGCCATCGTCTGGCCGTGGCCGTGTGCGCTGTACACCGCGAGCAGCGCCAGCGCGCACGTAAAGAAAACCTTTTGCAGTCGAGCCATTCAAGTATTCTACTGGAGTCGCCTCATCTCATGGCTGAAACGCTTTTTCAGAAGGTCTGGAACGCGCACGCCGTCCGTACGCTGCCGAGCGGACAGACGCAGCTCTTCGTCGGACTCCATCTCATTCACGAAGTGACGACCCCGCAGGCCTTCGACATGCTCCGCCAGCACGGCTGGGGCGTCGCCTTCCCCGACCGCACCTTCGGCACCGTCGATCACATCGTGCCCACCGACACGCAGCGGCGGCCGTTCGTCGATCTCATGGCCGAAGAGATGACGACGGCGCTCGAGCGGAACTGCCGCGAGTTCGGCATTCACCTCGCGGGGCCGGCCGAGGCCGGCGGCGCCGGCGGTCCTGGCAGTCCTGGCAGTGACGACCAGGGCATCGTGCACGTCATCGGACCCGAACTGGGGTTGACGCAGCCCGGGATGACCATCGCGTGCGGCGACAGCCATACCTCGACGCACGGCGCGCTCGGCGCGATCGCCTTCGGCATCGGCACCTCGCAGGTGCGCGATGTGCTCGCGTCGCAGTGTCTGTCGCTCGATCCGTTGAAGGTGCGGCGCGTCGACATCGACGGGCGCCTCGCGCCGGGCGTCTATGCGAAGGACGTGATCCTGACCATCATTCGCCGGCTCGGCGTCCAGGGCGGCGTCGGCTTCGCCTACGAGTACGGCGGCAGCGCCGTCGATCATATGAGTATTGAAGAGCGCATGACGCTCTGCAACATGTCGATCGAAGGCGGGGCGCGCGCCGGCTACGTCAACCCCGACGACACGACGTTCGCCTTTCTGCGCGGACGCCGGTTCGCGCCGCAGGGCGACGCGTTCGGCCGCGCCGTCGCGTGGTGGCGATCGATCGCGTCCGACGCCGACGCGCCGTACGACGACCGCGTCCGGCTCGACGCCGCGTCCATCGAGCCGACGGTCACCTGGGGCATCAATCCGGGGCAGTCGGTCGGAATAGGCGAGCCGCTGCCGTCGGCGCCGGGAGATGAAGCGGTCGATGAAGCGCTCGCCTTCATGGGATTCGCCGCGGGATCGCGGATGGAAGGCACGCCGATCGACGTCGCGTTCATCGGATCGTGCACCAACGGCCGGCTGTCCGATCTCGAGGAAGCGGCGCGGATCGTCCGCGGCCGCCGCGTGGCGCCTGGGGTGAAGGCGCTCGTCGTGCCAGGATCGCGGCGGGTCAGCCGCGAGGCGGAAGCCCGTGGGCTCGACGAGGTGTTCCGACGCGCCGGCTTCGAGTGGCGCGGGGCGGGATGTTCGATGTGCCTCGGGATGAACACCGACCGCCTCGAAGGCCGCCAGGTCTGCGCCTCTTCGTCGAACCGGAACTTCAAAGGGCGCCAAGGCAGCCCGACGGGCCGCACGCTGTTGATGAGCCCCGCCATGGTGGCGGCGGCCGCCATCGCCGGCCACGTCGTCGACGTGCGGACGCTCCTTGACGAGGTGCCCGCATGACGCCGGACGCACCGGCGGCCGGCGCGGTGAACGTGATCACGGGCCGCGGCATCCCGCTGCGCGGCGACGACATCGACACGGACCGCATCATGCCGGCGCGGTTCCTGCGCGCGACCTCATTCGACGGATTGGAGCGGCATCTCTTCGAGGACGACCGCGCGACGCGGCCCGATCATCCGTTCAACGACGCGCGCTTCGCCGGCGCGACGCTGCTGGTGGTCAACAGCAATTTCGGCTGCGGATCGTCGCGCGAGCACGCGCCGCAGGGGCTGGCGCGCGCCGGCATCCGGGCCATCGTCGGCGAGTCGTTTTCGGAAATCTTCCAGGGCAACGCCGCGATGCTCGGCGTGCCCTGCTTTGCCGCCGAGCGGCAGGCGATCGAGCGGCTCCAGACGCTCATCGAGCTGACGCCCGATCTGACGATCGCGGCGCGCGTCGATTCGGGCCTCATCACCGCTGGCCCATTACGCCTCGCCGCGGCGCTGCCGGCGGCCCTGCGCGACGGCTTCCTCAGCGGCCAGTGGAACCCCACCGCCATGCTCCTCGATCGCTTCGACGAAGTGCGCGCGGTCGCGGACAGACTTCCCTACCTCAATGGATTTGATTTCTCCTGTTTTTCCTGAGCCACCGCGAGAAACGCCTCCGCCGCGTGCGACCGGTGCGCGCGGCGGCACACGAGCGTCAGGAGCCGTTTGCGCGAGATGCCGGTGACCGGCAGCGCCACGAGCCGGCCGCTCGCGATCTCGGTGATCGCGCAGCGCCGCGGCAGGAGCGCCACGCCGAGCTGCAGCTCCACGGCGCGTTTGATGCCGTCGAGGCTCGGCAGCGCAATCACCATGTTCAGCGCGATGTGACGCTGCTCGAAGAGCCGCAGCACGCGCTCGCGCGCCGGCGAGGGATCGTTGTGCGCCACCATCGGCTCCCCCGCCACGTCCTCCATCGTCACCTGGGAGCGTTTGGCGAAGGGATGAGCGGGCGGCACGAGCAGCACGAGCTCGTCGCTGCCGACCGTCACGTCGAGCAGACCCGCCTCGGACGGATGGAACGTCAGCGCGCCGAAATCGAGGCTGCCCTGTTGCACCTCCACGGCGATCTGCCGTGCCGGCACGCGGCGGACGTCGATGGCGATGTGCGGGTGACGCAGGCGGAACCGCGCGATGAGCGGCAACAGCGTGTGGACGGCCGCTTCGTTGGCGCCGATGAGCACGCGGCCGCGGCGCAGGTCGCGCAGCTCGCGCATCGCCGACTCGGTCTCCTCGGCGAGACGCACCAGACGCTGGCCGTAGTTCTGCAGCACCTTTCCCGCGTCGGTGAGGGTGCCGTTCTTCGACGAGCGGTCGAAGAGCTCCTCGCCGAGGTCGGCTTCGAGACGGCGCACGGCCTGGCTCACGGCCGGCTGCGTGCGGTGCACTTTGGCGGCGGCGCGCGAGAAGCTGCGCTCGTGGGCGACGGCGAGAAAGATTTTCAGGGTCTGGAGATCCATAACGTGTGCTTATTATATCGTAATAATTATCACTTTGACTCCATTGCGCCAGACCGTTACAAAGGCGTATGGCTGACGATCCCGCCCGCATAGTGATCTTCGACACGACCCTGCGCGACGGCGAGCAGGCGCCCGGCTTCACCATGGACGTCCTCGCCAAGGCGTCGCTCGCGCGGGCGCTCGACGCGCTCGGCGTCGACGTCATCGAGGCCGGCTTCCCCATCGCCTCGCCGGCCGACGCCGAAGCGGTGCAGCATATCGCGCGCGAGGTGCGGCGGCCGACCATTGCGGCGCTCGCCCGCTGCCGCCGGCAGGACATCGAGGAGGCCGCCCGCGCGCTCGCGCCGGCGGCGCGGCCGCGCATCCACACGTTCCTGGCCACGTCCGATCTGCATCTGGCCGCCAAGCTGCACATGACGCGCGACCAGTGCCTCGAAGCCATCGTCGACGCCATCCGCCTGGCCCGCCGCTTCACCGACGATGTGGAGTTCTCGGCGGAGGATGCGACGCGGAGCGACCCCGAGTTCCTGTGCCGCGTCATCGAAGCGGTGATCCGCGAGGGCTGCACGACGGTGAACCTGCCGGACACGGTCGGCTACGGCACGCCCGATGAGACGCGCGACTTCTTCGCCGCCATCCGCGCGCGCGTGTTCAACGCCGACCGCGCGGTGTTCAGCACGCACTGCCACGACGATCTCGGCCTCGCCGTGGCGAACAGCCTCGCGGCCATTCAGGGCGGCGCGCGCCAGGTGGAGTGCACCATCAACGGCATCGGCGAGCGCGCGGGGAACGCGGCGCTCGAGGAGATCGTGATGGCGCTGCGCGTGCGCCGCAATCGTCTGCCCTACGACACCGGGATCAAGGCGGAGGCGCTGTACGAGACGAGCCAGCTCCTGACCAGCCTCACGCAGGAAGCCGTGCAGGCCAACAAGGCGATCGTCGGGCGGAACGCCTTCGCGCACGAAGCCGGCATCCACCAGGACGGCATGCTGAAGGATCCGCGCACCTACGAGATCATGCGGCCGCAGGACGTCGGGCAGCCGGCGGCGCAGCTCGTCCTCGGACGCCATTCCGGGCGCCACGCCGTGCAGCAGCGCTGCGACGCGCTCGGCCTTCGCGTGTCACAGACCGAGCTCGAGCACGTGTACCGCGAGGTCATCACGCTCGGCGAGCGGCGCAAGGCGGTCGGCGACGGCGATCTGCGGCGCATCCTCGACCGGCTGCGCACCGCCGCCGAGCCGGTCGGCGCCGCGTCGGCACCCGTGGAAACGATCGGCTACGGCCACGGCGTGTAAAATGGCGGCATGATTCCGCTTCGGGACGTCATCCCGTCCCGAACCACGCCCTACATCACCGTCACGATCATCGTGCTCAACGCGATCGCGTGGTTCTTCGAGCTGAGCCTGCGCGATGATGTGCGGCAGCTCTTCCTCACCTTCTACGGCGTCGTCCCCGCCGATTTCCGGCCCGTCACGCTCGTCACGTCGATGTTTCTCCACGGCAGCTGGATGCACGTGATCGGCAACATGTGGTACCTGTGGATCTTCGGCGACAACGTCGAGGATCGCCTCGGCCACGGCCGCTTCATCGTGTTTTATCTCTTGTGCGGCATCGTCGCCGCGTTCGGGCAGATCGCGATGGATCCGACCTCCGCGCTGCCGACCATCGGCGCGAGCGGCGCCATCGCGGGCGTGATGGGCGCGTACTTCGTGCTCTATCCGCACTCGCGGGTGCTGACGCTCGTCACCGTCATCTTCTTCTGGGAAATCATCGAGGTGCCCGCGATCCTGCTGCTCGGCTTCTGGTTCCTGATGCAGCTGGTCAGCGCCGGGGCGATCGCCGTGACCGCGAACGCCGCGGGCGGCGGCGGCGTCGCGTTCATGGCGCACGTCGCCGGCTTTGTCACCGGGATCATCGCCGTCTTCGTCTTGAGGCGGCGGCAGGCCGCCGCCTGGGACGATTCCGCCTATTAGCGTGAACACGAGGAGCGCCAGCGCCGCGAGACGCCAGGCCCGCCGCGGCCCTCACGGCTGCCCTCCGGTCAGCTTCAGCAGCAGATCCTGCGCGCGGGCGTAGGTCGGCGCGATCTCGAGCGCGGCCAGCGTCTGTTTCTTCGCGTCGGCGCGCTTGCCGCTCTTGAAGTAGCTCTCGGCGAGATCCGTGTACGAGGCCGCCAGATCGACCGGGCCGAGCGCCAGCACGGCGCGAAACTCGCGCGCCGCGACGTCCGGCTCGTTTCGCTCCATGGCGATCCGGCCGATGACGCGGTGCGCGGCGCCGTCGAACGGATCGACGGCCACGATGCGCGCGTAGACGTGGCCGACCCTGGCCGGATCGGTGATGCCCGCTTCCTGCATCAACGACGCGAGCTGGCGGGCGGCCTCGATGTTGTCGAAGTCCACACTGACGAGCGCCTGCAGCTCCGCGATCGCGCGCGCGCGATCCTTTTTCTGCAGCGCGAGGGCGGCCATCTCCTGATGAGGGCTGCCGTTTCCGCGCGCCATCGGCATGAGGGCGGCCGCACGCTCGAACGCCTGCATCCCCTCGTCCACCTCGCCGCTCTTGACGAGCGCACGCCCCAGCGCCATCTGGACCGGATAGCTCCGCGCGCGTTCGGCCGCCTGGGCGCGCAGGGCGGGCACCGTCAACGCGGCGAGCGACTCCTCGTCGGGGCCCGCGAGCGCGCGGCGCATGGGGCCAAACGTCCGCTCGACCGACTGGTCGAAACCGACCTGCAGCCGATCGAAATCCGTATTGAGCGCCGAGTTGAGCGCCGCGTCGGTGTCGAGCCCGAGCGCGTAGGAACGCACGAGCTTGCGCAGCCCGGCGTCGCCGTACGCCGTCACGAGATACTCGACGAGCAGTGACGCGTGGTAATAGGCGAGCGAAATCTTCCGGGGATCGGTGAACGCGGCGTTCAGCTCGCGCAGCTTCACGGCTTCCCCGCGTTCGAGAACCTCGGCGAACTCCACGTCCATCTGCCGCGCCCATTCCGGACGCGCGCGCTTCTCCTCGTACACCGAGATCCCTTCGGTCAACCATCGCGGCACGCGCTGATTCGACATCTGGAGCGTGATGACGTGCGCGAGCTCGTGCCAGAGCGTGGCTTCCCACTGGAACTCCCCCGGCCGTGCGCGGGGCGAGTCGATCGTGACGACCCGGCCAAAGCACGCGCCGAGCGCGCCGATCATGCCGGGCAGCCCCGCGGTGCGCACCGCGAAATCGTCGTGCTTCGGAAAGATCTCGATGAGAATCGGCCCGCGCGGCGTGAACTCGTAGCGTGCGGCCAGCGTCGTCAACGCCTGATGCGCGAGCGCGAGCGCGTACTCCTGCAGAACGGGCGCTTCGCCCTTGTCCATGCGCAGGATGATGTCGCCGTCGCGGACCGTCGTGAACTTATCGAGCGTGTCGAGCAGCCCGAGCAGGTTGAAGGTGACGACATCGTACGGATCGATCTTGAACGCTTCGTCGAGCGCGGTGCGCGCGGCCGTTTCGTCGCCCGTGCGCATCAGGTGCATGCCGAGATCCGACAGCGCGTGCGGGTCCTTGGGCGAGAGCGTCAGCGCCTTGCGCGTGAGCGCGACCGCCTCGTCGAACCGGTAGTTGTGCGCCGCGAGCTCGCCCGTGATGCGGTACACCTCCGCGTAGGTGGGCGCGATAGCGAGTGCTTTCGCCACCTCCCCCTCGAACTCCTGATTCTTGTCCTCGACGTAGGCGAGCGCCGCGAGCCAGGCGTGCGCCTCGAGGCTCGACGGGTTCACCGCCAGCGCTTTCTCGAGCGATTGACGCGCTTCGGCGTGATGCCCTTCGTCCACGGCCTGACGGGCGATGAAGATGAAGGCCGGCACAGACGAGGGATTGATCTCGAGCACGTGACGCGCGATCGACATCGCCTGCGGCGGGTTGTCGTCGGCGAGCGCCTCGGCGAGGCCGAGCGCCGCCGGCACGTACTTCTGATCGGACTGGAGCGCGTCCTGGAACGACTTGGCCGCCTCCTTCCTGTTGTACTTCTCGAGGAAGAGCTCACCCCACCCCGTGTTGATCGCCGGGTCGCCGGGCGCGGCCGCCGCCGCATCCCGATACGCCGCGTTGGCTTCCTGAAACCGTCCGAGCGCGCGCAGGGCACGCGCCGCGCGCGCCAGATCCGCGGCGGCGGTCGCCGTGTCGCCCAGAGCGGCCACCTTGCCGAGCGTCGCCGACGCGTCGGGGCGACCGAGCATCTGCTGCAGGAGGCCGAGCTCGAGCGCCGCGTCGCTCGAGGGCGCGCGCGAGGCCGCTGGACGAAGGACCGCGTCCGCCTGATCGTAGCGGCCGCGCGCGATCGCGGCGCGCCCCTTGAGCGTCGCGACCGCCGGATCGCGCCCATCGAACGTGTCGGTGAGCTGATCGACTTCGTCGTACCGCCCCTCGAGGAGCGCGCGGGCGGCGAGTTGGAGCGGCTGGGTCGGCGGCCGACGGGGCGCTTGCGCGGCGCCGGGCACCGTGAACAGAAGAACGGCCGCGAGGGCCGACACAGAGAAGCGGCGCGATGGCGGGAAGCCAGACCACAGACGCACCGATCGGTCCGCAGCATTCATCGCGCGCTCGTATTATAGCTGACGCGTTCTCTCTGTTTAGACGTTCGGGCGGCGGGATGGGTCGCGTTCGGCTAGAACAGTTGTCGCCACGTGTAAAAGAGCGAGGCGTTCAGCGCCTGATTCGCCGCGAACGATGCGATCCACCCGGCGCGATGACGAACCGGCACCGCGCCGGCCAGCCAGATAAAGGAGGGAAACAGCACACACGAAAAGCGTCCCGCGGACAGCATGCCGCCTTCCGCAAGCGGCGGCAGAATGTTAATCAAGATGAACACCGCGTACGCCAGTCCAAGGCGGCGCGCCACCGGCCACGCGGTGGCCAGGACGAAGACGACGCCAATCGCGTTCAGCAAATCGAGTGGCAGTTGTGACACGTAGCCGTACACGCCCGCGCTCGCGATGTAGTTATAGCGATCGGTCACGAGCGCCGTCAGGCCTGAATAATGACGTCCCCACGCGGCATGACCCGCCATCCACGCGAGCGGGTGGCCGGTGAGCGACCAGATGAACGCGGACTAGATCAGCATGCCGACGCCGGGCATGGCGGCCGCCGCAAGCGACGGCAAAAGCGCGGCCGGACTTCGGCGGTCCGCGCGGCGCGGGCCGCTCCCCGCCTCGTCCGAACGATCGGCACGACGCGCGCGGACGAGAGCCGCCGGCAGCCAGGGCGAGATCACGAGCACGGCGAGCGGCACGCTCAAGAGGAAGCCGTTCGGCCGGGTGAGCCCCACGAGCAGTCCCCACGCGCCGGCGCGAACCCACTCGCGGCGCCGCGAATGGTAGAACGCCGCGGTGGTCCCGAGCAGGAAGAACGACTCGGTGTAGATGGCGCCGTAAAAGAAGGCGAACGGATACGCGGCCAGCATCCACAGGGCGGTGTGCGCCTGGTCGTCGCTTAACTCGTCGCGCGCCAGCATGAAGAGATACACCAGCGCACCGAGAAACGCGGCCAACGTCACGAGCGTGCCCGCCAGCAGATACGCGCCCTTGTGGCCGCCGAGCAGCAGCGCGACCACGCGCACCGCAATCGGAAACGCCGGAAAGAACACGATGTTCTGCTGATACTCGGCGCCCGCGCGCCGCTCGTACACGTAGCCGTGGTTGGGATCAGCGATCTGCAGGTACCAGCCGGTGTCCCATCGCAGCGGAAGATTCAGCAGCTCGTTGTCGAAATCGCGGTACGGCGGCGCCTTGGGCGCATAGCCGATGACCACGATGGCCAGGTATCCGACAAAGAAAATGGCCGGACGCGTGCCGACCCAGGTTGCGGCCGCCGCGCGAAACGGCGTGGAGCGCACCGACCGCGAGATGGCCGACGGCAGATGCCGGTACATCGGCTGCTGGCGCGCGAAGACAGACCGCACGAGCGCAATCGCTGCCGCCCACGCGAGGAGGCGATAGGGCGAGGTCATCATGAAGTGCCACTCGCCGTATTTGACCCGGACGCCTCCGGACGCAGCGATGATCAGCGCGATGACAACGAGGAGGAGGGCAAGGTAGTCGGCCGCGCGGGCCCAGCGCGGAAGGACAGGCGGACTCAATTTCGCGGGAGTATAGCACCGAGCGGCCCCTGTGGATGCTGTTGGGCCGATCGCAGCGCGCGAGCCTCGAAGCCAATCCGCTTCCACATGAGGACCGCGAAGCCGATTGCGCCGATCGGCCCGGCGATCACGGCGCCGGTCATCAACGCGACGGCGAGCAGTTCGCCGGCGACCGCCACGTAATTGGGGTGCGGCAGATACGCGTAGGGGCCGGTCGCCACCAGGCGAGCGCCGGGCACGACGATGACCCGAAAGGTCCAGAAGGAGCCGAGCGTGAGGATCGCCCACCACTTCAGCATCTTGGCCGCGGCGAACAGCGCGAGGCCGGTCATCAGACATGCCGTCGAGGGTCCGCCCCGCAGGACGCCCTCGGCAATCATCGCGAGAAAGGCGCCGGGATACGCCACCTGCATCATCGTGTACACGTCGCCCGCGGGCTCGATCCCGCCGCGCGCGCGCTGGGCGCGTTCGTTGGCCGCCGCCCGTCTGGCTTCGACCAGCATGGGCAGAAACACGATCGCGGCGATGAGAACGGGGATCAAGCCGGGCATGTGGCGGACACATCGCAGTCGCCGGCGTTGTTGATGACCGCCTGCAGGACGCCCGGCGCCACGCGAGCGCCAAGCGCGGCGGCGGCGACCGCCAGCGGCGACGCGACGAGCGCGCGCAGCGCGCGGTTGAACCGCCATTTCGCGCCGAACTCCCGTTGCCGTCTCGCGGCCAGCCGATCGTGCACGCCCGCCCAGCCGTGCTCGAGCGCCTCGAGCGCCGCGACGGCGGCGAGCTCTCCGCCGCGGATCGCGAAGCGCATGCCGTCGCCCGTCATCGGGTCGATGAATCCGGACGCATCGCCCGCGAGCAGCAGACCGTCGATGCCGGCGCCGCACGCGTCGACGGCGAGCGGACCGAGCACGACCGGCGGATGCACGAGCCGCGCGTGGGCGAACCGATCGCGCAGCATGGGGTCGCGCGCCAGCTCCTGGCGAAGCGCGGCCGCCGGATCGTGCAGAGACGGATCGCCGGGCGCGGAGGGTTTCACGAGGCAGACGTTGGTCAGCGGACCGGGCACCGGCGCCACGCCGATGTACCGTCCGCGGCGCACGTGCATCTCACCGACCGTCGACAGGCCGGCGGGATGGTTGCCGACATTTTCAAAATAGGCGCCGACCGCCCACCGCCGCGGCCAACGGGGATGCCGCGCGAGGCCCAGCGCGAACGCCAGCGTCGAATGACGGCCGTCGGCCGCAATCGTGACCGGTGCGAGGAGGTCGCGCTCCGACCGTTCCGCCCCGGCGACGACCCCGCGAATCACGCGGCCGCCCGCGCGCTCGTCGACGATCGCGCGCCTGACCGCCACCGACGGCTCGAACGCGGCGCCGGCCGCCATCGCGCCAGAGAGGAGCGCCCAATCGACGTCGCGCCGCACGAGCGCGCGCCCGCACAGGTCGCCCGGATACCGTCCCTCGATGACGACGCCGTGCTCGCCGGTGACGCGCATGCCGTGCACCGGCAGCCCGCGCTCTTCGATCGACGCCGAGAGGCCGAGGCGTCGCAGCAGCGCGAGCGCGCCAGGATTGAGCGTATCGCCGCACAATTTGTCCCTGGGGAACGCGGCGCGATCGATCAGGCGGACGCGCGCGCCGGCGCGAGCGAGCACGGTGGCGGCCACGGCGCCGGCCGGCCCTGCGCCGACAATGACGACGTCATTCATTAATTTCTCGCGGGGGTCGTTTTCACCCGCGTGGGGCCCCACCCCCACGCATCCGGCTCAAGGCTGTCCCCGCTCGCCCCAGCGGCTTCGCTCTCCCTCGGCCTCGAGCGTCGACTCTCGGCCTCGGGTGTCCATGTGGCTCACACTCGGCCAATCACCAGTGCGCTGTTCTTCGATCCGAACCCCAGGCAGTTGCACAGCGCGGCTTCGACCTCGGCCGGGCGCCCGTGGTTGGCGACGAAGTCGAGATCGCACGCCGGATCGCGATCGTTCTGGTTGATGGTCGGCGGCAGGAAGCCGCGCGACATCGCGAGCGCCGCCGTCACGACGCCGGCCGCGCCGCTCGCGCCCTGCGGATGGCCGATCATCGACTTGACCGACGACCCCGGCAGATCGTCGGCGCGATCGCCGAACACCTGCCGCACGCACCGCGCCTCGACCGCGTCATTGAGAATCGTGGACGTGCCGTGGTAGTTCACGTAGCCGACTTGCTCGCGCGCCCGGCCCGACCGTTCGATGGCGAGCGTGATGGCGTGCACGATCTCCTCGCCGTCCGGCGCCATCTGCACGCGATGGTACGCATCGCAGGTCGATCCGTAGCCGTCGATCGACGCGTAGATCGTCGCGCCGCGCGCCCGCGCGCGGTCTTCCCGTTCGAGCACCACCATCCAGGCGCCCTCGCCGAGCACGAACCCGTCGCGCGTCCGATCGAAGGGGCGCGACGCCTGGGCCGGCGTGTCGTTGTAGGCCGTCGAGACGACGTGCATGCGCGAGAAGCCGAACATCATGCCCGGCGTGACGCAGGCGTCGGCGCCGCCCGACAGCACGACGTCCGCGTCGCCCGATCGCAGCAGCGCGGTCGCGTATCCAATCGCATCGGTCGAGCTCGTGCAGCCGCACGAGAGCACGTGGCTGACGCCGCGGAGCCGCAGCGAAATCGAGACCTCGCTCGACATCATGCCCACGATCGAAATCGGGATCGCGTACGGCGTCACCTTCTTCCCGCGCTCGACGAAGAAATCGTAGTACTGCCGCTCGCCGACGTCGATGCCGCCGCCGCCGCTGCCGATCACGACGCCCGCGCCCGGCTCGCCGATGCGCAGATGCGCGTCGTGCCACGCTTCGCGCGCGGCGATCACGGCGATCAACGCCGCCCTCGAATATCGTTTCGGATCGGCGCGGTAGCCGGGATCCCAGAGATCGTCTCCCTCGAGCGCCGGCACATCGTCGATCGTCACGCCGGCGACCGGCGCGGCGACGCGGCAGGCGAAATCGGACGCGTCGAACGCGGTGATCGCGCGCGTACCGCTGCAGCCGTGGCTCACAGCTTGCCAGAACCGCTCGCGCCCGACGCCGAATGGCGAGACGACGCCGATGCCGCTGATGACGATCCGGGGCTCGCCCGAGTGGTGCATATGGTTATAGTAGTCGGAAATGAAAGCGCGACTGTTCGTGTGGCTCGGCGGCGCGACGTTCGTCGGCTCGCTCGCCTTCTGCGGCTGGTCGTACCTCGTCACGTGGTCGACGCCGTTCGGCCGCGGATATCTCGACGGCTGGCTGGCGGTGGCCGCCGACGCGGCGCTCTTCAGCGTGTTCGCTATGCATCACAGTGTGTTGGCGCGCGAGGTCGTCAAGACGCGCCTGGCGCGCAGCATTCCCGAGCCTCTGCTGCGATCGGTGTATGTCTGGATCGCGAGCGTGCTGCTCATCCTCGTCTGCGCGATCTGGCGGCCGGTTGGCGGCGAGATCTACCGCGCGACCGGCTGGCGGGCGCTTGCCCACGCAGCCGTGCAACTCGCCGGCCTGTGGCTCATCGCGCTGTCGGTACGCGCGATCGATCCGTTGGAGCTGGCAGGAATCCGCGACCCGGTTGTCCGTACCCGCACCACACTGCAAATCACAGGCCCGTATCGGTGGGTGCGCCACCCGCTGTACCTCGGCTGGATGCTGGCGGTGTTCGGCGCCGCTCATATGACCGGCGACCGCCTCGCATTCGCGGTCATTTCGTCGATCTACTTGATTCTCGCGGTGCCCTGGGAGGAACAATCGTTGAGGCGGAGCGTCGGGGAGGAGTACGCCGCGTACGCGCGAGCCGTCAGATGGCGCATCATCCCTTTCGTTTATTGAACGGGAACTTCCTAATTCGAAATTCCTAGTTCCACCGCAGCCCGTTGAGCTGATCGAGATTCACGTTCCCGCCGCTCAACACGCACACGACCTTCGAACCGGCCGGCGCCTGGATCTTCCCGTGCAGCAGCGCCGCGACCGGCGCCGCCGCCGCGCCTTCCACCACGAGCTTGCAGTGCGCCATCACCCACACCACCGCGTCGAACATCGCGGCGTCCGGCAGCGTCACGATGTCGTCGACGAAGCGGCTGACCACCGCGTGCGTGTATTCGCCGACGCGTTTCACCCGCAGGCCGTCGATGATGCAGTCGACCGTGTCGAGCGTCACGACGTGTCCGGCCTCGACGCTCTTCTTCATGCCCGGCGCGCCGGACGATTCGACGCCGATGATCGTGATTTTCGGGTTGATCGCCTTGAGCGCCATCGACACGCCGGAAATCAGCCCGCCGCCGCCGATCGGGACGACGACCACGTCCGCGTCGGGCCAATCCTCGTAGATTTCGAGGCCGAGCGTGCCCTGCCCCGCCACGAGCTGCGGATCGTCGAAGGGATGGATGTAGGTGAGCCCGCGCTCGGCGACCAGCTGCTTCGCCTTTTCGTCGGCCTCGTCCCAGATCGTGCCGTGCAGCACGACTTCGGCGCCGTAGCCGCGCGTCGCGGCGATCTTCGACGGCGTCGCGTTCGCCGCCATCACGACGACGGCGTGCATGCCGTGCACCTTCGCGGCAAGGGCGACGCCCTGCGCGTGATTGCCGGCCGATGAACAGATCACGCCGCGCCGCTTCTGGTCGTCGGTCAGATACGTGAACTTGTTGAGCGGTCCGCGGATCTTGTACGAGCCGGTCTTCTGAAAGATTTCGGCCTTCAGCCGGACGTCGAATCCGGTGCGCTCGCTGAGGATGCGGGAGGTGAGGAGCGGCGTCTTATAGATGTCGGGCGCGACGATCGCGCGCGCACGTTCGAAGTCCGCCCGGGTGAGCTCGTTCATCGATTGAAGCGCGAATCCTCGTCGCCTCCGCCGACGCTCGGGCCCGACACGGGATCGCCCTTCTCGATGAACACCATCGAGTGCTGCGACGGGATGTCGAACTTCTTGCCGCACGTCTTGCAGGTCACCGAGTCGTCCACGCGAATCATGTAGTCGCGCAGCTTCGCGTACATCGCGCGGTCGCGTTCGTCGCCGCCTGGCGGAATCCGGTCTTTCCGGCTGCGGACGACCCAGCGCATCTGATACTCGTTCTCGCGCTTGCACCGCGGACAGGTCAGCTTGTCGGTGCGGGTTTCGTTCTTGCTGTTGAAGAAATCGCGTTCATCGAGCGCCATAGGCGGATCATACCGCACATATAATCAAAGATCATGGCGTCCGAGCCCGTCCGCACCTACCCCAGCGAGCTGCCGGTCATTCCGCTGCGCCAAACGGTGGTCTTTCCGCTGACGCTGCAGCCGCTCGCGATCAACCGCGCCCTCTCGATCGAGTCGGTCAACCGCGCGCTCGCCGGCGATCGCCTGCTCTTCCTGTCGCTGCAGAACAGCGACCACGAGGAGCCGGGCCCCGACGACCTGCGGCGCGTCGGCACCATCGCCGCCATCCGCCAGATGGCGAAAGTGCCGGCCGGCGGCGTGCACGTGATCGTCGAGGGGCTGACCCGCGCGCGCGCCTCGCTCGTCACGCGCAACGGGCTCGTGCTGGGCGCCACGGTCGAGCCGCTCCCCGAGCCGTTCGAACGGACGATCGAGGTCGACGCGTACGTGCGGCGGCTGCAGGAGCTGATCGACCGCGCGCTGTCGGTCGCGAGCGGACTGTCGCAGGAGCTGCGCGGTCTGGTCATGGGCATCGACGATCCGCTGCGGCTCGTGTATCTCCTCTCGAGCCTGCTCGACATGAAGGCGGACGAGAAGCAGCAGATTCTCGAGACCAACACGCTGACCGACAAACTGAAGGCGGTCGCCGACGCGCTGAACCGCGAGCTCGCGCTCCTCGAGCTCAAGGGCAAGATCGAATCGGCCGCGCAGCAGGAAATGAGCGACGCGCAGCGGCAGTATTTCCTGCGGCAGCAGCTCAAGGCGATCCAGGACGAGCTCGGCGAGGGCGAGAAGCCCGAAGCCCAGGACATCCGCAAGCGGCTCGCCGAGGCGGCCCTCCCCGAGGCGGTCGCCGCGCTGGCCGCGCGCGAGGTGGATCGGCTGGAACGGATGACGCCGGCGTCACCCGAGTACCAGATGATCCGCACCTACATCGACTGGATTCTCGACGTGCCGTGGTCGACGATGACCGACGACCGGCTCGACCCGGTTGCCGCGCGCCAGGTGCTCGACGAGGACCAC
>Ga0097691_1001292_pt1 | contig 18797 bp, 19 predicted proteins | sample NGESurdeep072012_8_FD_72858 | JGI IMG/M metagenome (GOLD analysis project Ga0097691, IMG submission 72858) | Arctic peat soil microbial communities from Barrow, Alaska - NGEE Surface sample 210-1 deep-072012 | ecosystem: Environmental > Terrestrial > Soil > Wetlands > Peat ... | reverse complement strand
CAACGCTTCACATCCTGCATGGCTGCCTCAAGACGCCCACCCCTACGGAACGGTCCACTGCCTGGAACCAGCACACCCAACAAGCAGCAGCTTGACATCTAAGCCCATGGGATGTCTGGCCCGGTGCGCCGAGGTTGGGTGCCGGAGGCCATGTAGGCGGCGAGGATGTAGTTGGGGTTGGCGGTCGAGGTTCTTGCGGGCTCGGTCGTAGCGCATGGTCGTGCGGTAGACACCCACGCCTATTCAGGCATGTGAATTTCTTCGCCAGAGAAACCAACACGTGACTCACGCCGGGTCGTCGAGCGTCGCCTGGACGAGTGCCGCGGCCATCCAGGCCATGACGTCGACAGCGGCATCTCGGTCAACTTGGGCAATGTCGGTGCTCCACACCACGGCGTCAGCTCCGAAGAGCGGGACGAGGGCGACGGCCAACCGATCGTGTGCGGCCTGGGACACGTGCTCGGGAAGGCCTTTGAGCAGAGTTGCGATCCACGTCTCGCGATTCGTGTTGCCCCGGCGCGGAATGCGGGTAGCACGTTCGGGCGCGAGCGAGAGACGGAGGAGTGTGCGCAGCTCGTTCTCGTGGTCGAACGCCCACGAGGCCATGGTCCGCACCAGTGCGGACGCCTGCTCCGGCAGGTCCTGTGCCGAGATGTCGTCCGAGCTATCTGGATCTGGCGGCTGCAACCGCTGGCCGGCGTCCTCGATGAGCGGCATCGTCGCGTGCATCAGAACCGCCTCGTTGCTGGGGAAGTACCGATAGGCCGTGGCTCTGGAGACGCCGGCGAGCTCCGCGGCCCCTTGCACGGTCAGCGGTGCCCCGATCCGGAGGAGCTCGCGGGCCGCGTCAGCGAGCAGGCGGTGCGTGCGTTTCTTCGGGTTGGGCCCGGTCCCCTTCACCGGTTCAGTCGACATGGCGGCCGAGGTTAGCCGTCGGTCCGGTTGCCGACGGCCAGGGCGTACTCGTACGACGTCCGCACGAGTCGCAGGATGACCTCGCGTTCCGTCTCGTCGCGCGGTGCATACAGCATCACGACCGTGGGCGGCGCCTGGCCGGTGTGCACCAGATAGTGAGGCTCGGCCCAGCCGGCTCGCTCCGCGGCCTTGGCCACTGGGAGCGGGAGCGTCGCGTGCAGGCTGAAGTCGCCGCCGGCGTGCCCATGGCAGAACTCCCGGCCCACCATGAACGCCTCGGCCGGTCCGGTGTCGGCGTCCGGCGTCACGACCAGGGCACGGGATCCCTCGACCGCGATCTGGGAGGGCTGCTGGTCCACGTGGGGCCAGGTGGCCGCTTCGGCCAGGATTGCATCCAGCTCGCGGAAGTCCTCGGGCTGCTGGTCGAGTTGGGAGTGCGGGATGCTGTCAGTCGCGCGCGGTCGCGCGCCGGCTCGCGTTGGCAGGTCCATGTCGGTGACCATCTCAGGCCGCCGACCAAAAGAGCTCGATCGGGATGCCGTCTGGGTCGTGGACGACCACGGCGGCGAAGGCGGGTTGGTCGTTCTCGTGTACCGGTCCGTGCTGGACTCCAAGCGCGTCGAGGCGAGCGACCCAGGCGTCGAGGTCCGACCGGCCGTCCAGCCGCAGGGCCACGTGGTCCAGACCCGTACGACGCGCATCGAAGCGCCGTCGGTCGGCTTGTGGGTGATAGTCCAATCCGAGGAACAGGGCAGTTCCTGGACGGGTCAGGACCACGGTATGGCCACCGCCGGTGGGATGTGGCTCGACGAACGCCCGGACCATGCCCAAGACGTCGGCGTACCAGCTCTCGCTGTCATGAATGTCACGGACGGTCAGGCCGAGATGGTGGAACCCGGCGACGGGCGGCTTCGTGGTGCCGGGTACGTCGGGGTGGGTGGTGGTCAGCGTCATGGTGATGCTCCTGGTGGGTGGTGTCGGGTGGTGTCGGGTGGTGTCGGGTGGTGCCCGGGCCGAGCTCGACGGGATGGTCGGCGGGGTCAGGGACGGTAAGGCTCGGTGGCGTAGCGAGCCATGATCTCCAGCACCTCGGCCGGCACGAGCACGCCGTCCGGTCCGGGCCGGAGGTCTGCCAGATCTCGGAAGTAGCCGAGATACCGCTCCGGGGTCACGCTGCATAGCACCGTGGCCGGCGCGTCGGGGTCGGGGTTGCCGAAGGTGTGCGGGTCGCCGATCGGTGCGGTGACCAGACTGCCGGCCACCGCCAGCAGCTCGTCGGATCGGCTGGTGAACCTGACTGCGCCGGACACGACGTAGAACGTCTCGTCGTGCTTTCGATGGACGTGCTGCGGAGGTCCCGGCCACCCGGGACCGAGGACGCACTCGGCTACCCCGAACCGACCCTCGACGCCGCCGCCGTCCTCCAGGATCCGGAACCTGACCGGACCACTGGCGAAGGTTTCGCCCTGTCCCGGGGACGTGAGCCTGACAGTCATGATGCCCCTCTCCTGTGAGACGATCTGTCTCACCGTGAGACGCTTTGTATCATTTACCCCCGGAGGGCGGTTGTCAAGACCCGCTCATCGGCTACTTGTTTCCTTGACCCCAGGGCCGATGCCTGGCGAGGCTCGGTTCAGGCATCCGGGTCAGGCCGACCTACATCGGATTCCGACTCACAGTATTCGGACGCGTGGTCACCAAGACTGCGGCCAGCACCGGATTTGAACGGCTCGAGCGTCGTTCCCTGACGACGGAACTGGCGGCAGATGCGGCTGCAAGCGCCCCGGAAGCGGCTGCCGTCGCAATTGCGAACGCTGCCCGGGAAGCACGCGGCCGTGCCGCAACCTTGGGCGGTGCCGACGGCGTCGACAGCTGCGTCCGTGCCTGGGTTCAGGCCCTGGCTGCGCAGAGGGACGCGTGGCCGTGATGCGTCGTCGCAGACCCGCTGTCGATCAGGTACTCGACGATCTGTGTGCTTGAGGGCCTGCTGGAGTACGAGCTGTCCGGGGGACAGGTCGCAGTAGCGGCGTCTCGCCGGCGCGGCGAGGAGTATCTGTTGGAGCGGCAGCTGTTCAGACGCAAGAGCACCGGTGAGGTGCCGGCCGAGAGATGGCTCCAGTTCTCCTGGCCGCCGCGCTGGCACTACGACGTCCTGCGCGCCCCCGACCACTTCCGGCTCACTGGCGACGCCCCAGACAGCCGGATCGCCGAGGCAGTGCAGCTTATCCGCGACAGGCGTCGCCCCGACGGCACCTGGATGCTTGAGAACACGCACCCGGGAGAGACCCAGTTTGTGTTCGAGGACGGCGACGGGCAACCGAGCCGGTGGAACACGCTGCGGGCGCTACGCATCCTCGACTGTACGACCACCGGCGGTAAGCCCCTCACCGGTCTGGTCCTACTCACTTGATGCGCTGTGTCGCTAGGGGCGCGCTGACGCGGCGGAATGAATGACCCACCACTCGAATCACCGCAGATCCGGCCACTGCTCGCAGCAGATGGCCATACACATTATTCGATCTTGGCTTCAAGGGCTTGACAGCCCTATCGGCGATAGGTAGATTTACTATCACCGATAGGCGCCGATGAGAGGAAGCCTTGTGGTCATCAGCAAGGTCGCGCAGCGGCGTGAAGCCAAGATCACCTCGATCGTCGAGGCGGCCTGGAGCTTGGCGCGTGAGCGCGGGATCCAGCTGGTCTCGCTGCGGGACCTGGCCGAGGAGGTCGGGATGCAGCAGCCGTCGCTATACGCGTATTTCGACTCCAAGGACGCCCTGTACGACGCGATGTTCGCCGACGGCAACCGGCAGCTGCTGGAGACGCTCGACTCGATCGATCTTCCCGTCGACCCGCGAGCGGCGCTCAAGGCCTACCTCGGCGCCTTCGCCGACTTCGCCGTCGCGGACCCGGCGCGCAACTCCCTGCTCTTCCGTCGGGTGATCCCGGGCTTCGAGCCGAGTGCCGGGTCCTACGCAGTGGCCCAGGAGGCGCTCGGCCGCGTCGTCAGCGTGATGAACGCGGCCGGCGTGACCGACCGCGGCGACATCGACTGCCTCGTCGCGATGACCGCCGGTCTGATCGAGGCTCAACTGAGCAACGAGCCGGGCGGCGACCGCTGGCTCCGGCACCTGAACCGCATGACCGACGTCCTGGTCGACATCGCCACGGAAGGGGACCCCGATGAGTACCACGAGCACCACTGAAGTCACCCGCATCAACCGCAAGGAGGCCCGAGTTCTCGCCTCGGCCGAGTTCGAGAGGTTCGCGGCCCTGACCGCCTCGCTGATCCCGGAGGAATGGGTGACCGACACCGACTGCGTCGGCTGGGACGTCCGCAAGATGGTCCTCCACGTCCTCGGCTCCGCCGATGCCCAGGCCTCCCCGTTGGTCTTCCTGCATCAGCTGCGCCGTGGCCTTCCGCTCAACAAGGAGATCGACTCCCACCACTGGGTCGACGGCCTCAACGAGCTCCAGATCCGCGAGCGCTTGGAGCTCAGCAACGACGAGGTGGCCGCGCAGCTCGAGGCAGTCGGCGGGAAGGCGGTCAAAGGCCGGTTCGGCACTCCACTGCCGATGCGCTACACCCCGGTCCCGTTCGGCGACCCGATCGGCTGGAAGCCGGTGAACTACCTCCTCGAAGTGGGCTTCACCCGCGACGTCTGGGCGCACCGCATCGACATCCACGCCGCTATCGGCCGGCCCATGGAGCTCGACCCCGCCCACGACGGACGCTTGGTCGCCGACATCGTACGGGAGTGGGCAGAGCTCCACGGAGAACCGTTCGACCTGCACCTGACCGGCACCGCCGGCGGCACGTTCAGCCAGGGCGAGGGCGGCGAGCACGTCGAGATGGACGCGCTCGATTTCATCCGGACCCTCTCCGGACGACTCCCTGGCGCCGGCGTGATGCGCCACCCGCTGCCCCTGTGAAACCACCCGCGCACTGAAACCCTCCATCGAAAGGAACCATCATGACCCGCACCACGACCAGCGCTGCCGTCCAGCAGGACCTCCGGGCGCTCCTGCAGCGCTTCATCGACGACGTGATCAACGCCCAAGACCTCGACGGGGCTCTGGTCGAGATAGTCGCCGAGAACTTCGTCGAGCTGAGCCCGCTCCCCGGCCAGGGCCCCGGCCGGGCCGGCCTGGCCGACGTCCTCGGCATGATGTTCGCCGGTTTCCCGGACCTGCGCTGGACGCTCCACGACACCCTCGTCGAGGGCGACAGGGTGATGGGTTTCTCCACCTGGACAGGCACTCACGACGGTGAATTCATGGGCATCCCGGCGACCGGACGCACCGCCACGATCGAGGCCTGGACCATCGACCGCTTCCGCGACGGCATCTTCGTCGAGAGCCGCATCATCATGGACGTTGCCGGACTGCTCGGCCAGCTCGGCGTCCTCCCGGCCCCTGAAGCCGCCTGACCGCGCCTGCAGAGCGCGGCGTCTTCGGCACGGAGGGCGGCCATATTGGTGCCCAGGTCTTCGAGGGAAACCCCACGAGGTTGGGATGCCGCTGGGTGCCGAGACTCCGGCGCCGAGAAGATGTGGGATCGCAGTTCATCAACAACCGCAGTTCATCAACAACCCCGCCGGCAGCCCTCGGGCCGACAGGAGGGTGGTAGCGAGGCCGCGGGGCAGGCTGGCGAGCACCGCTAGGTCAAGGCATACCCCCCGAACCAACGTGCGAACTCAAGGATCCAGCAACGCCTCGACAAAGGTCGGGGGCTCGTAGTGCGTCATTCTGGGCGGAATGGGCGCACGCTCATCGGCTACGAGAGTGAGTCCACCCGGGGTTGCTGATCATCCAACGCTCCCCGCGGGTCAGTCCGACCGGCGGCGATGGGAATGGTGTCTCAATGGACGGCAAGTCCCGGCAAGGGCGCGTTGGTACCACCACCGCGCCGCTGAACCTGGTCTGCTGATGGTGGCGGGAAAGGCTGAGTCAACCGAGGTGCCAACCACCCCGGCAGCCCGACGAATCGCGGGCGGCACTTCCCAACTGTGTGTGATTTGTGCCCGAGTACTGGGTCCATATTGCAGACTGAATAACGGTACTCAAAGGTGGATGAGCACGTCGTTGATGATCAACTGCGCGGCCACGTCGATGTCGTAGCCGGATGGGCCGCCGGCGATAAGGTTATTCGTGTCGGTGCGGAAGTCGTCGTGCCTGAGATGGTCGTGCAGGGTGTTGATTGCGGCCTTGGATGTCAGTCCGTGCGGGCGGTATGGGTCGAACACCGCGAGGAGTTGTCGGCCGGTCAGGGCGAGGTTCGGGTCGGTCAGCGCAAGCCACATGTCGTACAGGTCGCGGCCCTTGCGCCGTTGGTAGAGGGCGCGGATTTTGGTCGCGACCAGTTCGGCAGGGCTGAACGTTTGGATGCCGGCCTGGCCGCTCCACCAGTTCGAAGTCACCTTGTATGGAAGGCGGACGGTCGAGGTCGCCGGCGATCGTTCATGGGTGTTCATCTCAACCTTGATCTTGCGAGTGGCGCCGGATTCGGCGGTGTAGCGCAGATACACCTTGGGCTGAGCGGACATTTTGGTGCGCACGTCGTAGCCGAGGCCGGCTCCGATGTCGCTGATCGCCTTGGTGACTTTCCCGATGCCGCCGGCGGTGCAACGCACGTAGTCGAGGTCTTCGGAATACCGACGTGCTGGATGGAGGTACAACTTGTGGAGACAGGTGCCACCTCGGAAGACAAGCTCGTCGCCGAGGTAGTCGTCGCCTGCGATGAGGCAGATCAGCTGGGACAGGAGCAGGTCCTGCTCGACCTGGTCCGGGGTCGGCCATGGTGCCACATGAGCCCAGGCGGTGATGTCGTTGGCGGGGATCACAGGTCGGGGTCGATCTCGGTGTTGACGGCAACCCGCCACCGGTGGTCAACGGGGCCCTCCGGTGCGCCGTGCCGGTCAAGGGCGGTGATCGGCGAGCGGCGGTGCTCGCTGGCGAGCCGCTCCAGGCCGCCGTTGAGGGCGGGCAGGTCAATGGTGTCGAGCAGGCGCCCGAGGCGGCGGACCGTGGTGATCGGAAAGTGCCTGGCTGCGTTTTCGAGCGCGTCGGCGGTGAGTTTCCCCTCATCGGCGAGCTCGGCGATCACGGTCGCGGCGTTGCTCAGCCCGCCAGAGCGGTCGGGGTCATCGACAAGATCCAGTGCGGTGGTCGCTGGGGTGGCGACCCAGAAACGGCCGGTCGAGGCGGTGCGCTGCTCGCGTGGCACCTCCGCGACCCGGGCGCGGATAGCGAACTGGAGTCGGACTCGACCGAAGGTGCGGTCCTGCACCGGCGCACTGACCGCTACCTGCAGGGCCTGCGGGGCCTGGTGAGCCGCGCCGTGCACCTCGGCTGCCGACAGCCAGCCGACGTAGTAGTCGCGTTCGAGATGACGCATGAGCAGGTCGATCAGTTGCAGCCCGGGCAGGCTGCCGTAGATCCGGTGCTGTGGCGGAACCGGAACCCAAAGGCCGCGCGCCGGGGCGATGACTCGGCCCTGCTGCACATAGCGATGCATGCGCACGCGTACCTGATCTTCGGGGATGGCGAGTGCATCTGCGGCCTCGGCGGTGGTGATCGCGGCGCGGCCGTGGGCGACTAGGTCGTCGAGCAGGTCCAGCGTTCGGGCCGCCACGGCACTCACCTCCACACAACACAACTCAGATAGTTGCGTTTAACGTAACGTTGACACCTCAATGCTGAGGGTACCTGATCGGCTCGAACATCGCAGCATAGCCAGCCAACGTAGCGCTGAGCGTAACGATCGCAATGTGAACCTGCGTATGCGTTACGGCCGCAGCTGAACGAGTTCTGTGCTCAACCGGTGCGGGAGAGCCATTCCCGGTGGCGCAGGATGGCCTTCGTCCGCTCAGACAGGTCCTCTGGTGCGCCGCTGTCGTCGGACCGGTTGCAGACCTGGTCGCGCAGGTAGTCTTCCGCTTCCTCGAGGTGCCCCTCGGCTTCCCGGACCGCGACGAGGTCCAGCTTGGGGATCTCCTCGTAGGGGGCGGCCAGTTGGGCGATCTCAGCAGCGGCTCGGGCGCGCTTGATGTCGCCGGCGGCCAGCGCGTGCGTGGTCACCAGGTGCGCCACATCGGCGATCCCGCAGACCAGGTGGTGGTCGATGCGCGCGCCTTCGGTCAGCCATTCGTAGCCGTCGCTGCGCAGTTGGTCGAAGGGGGGACCGCTGACCAGGCTCAGGGCCACGATCAGGTCCGCGATGCCGTCGGCGCCGCGAGCCTCTCCGCGGACCCGCAAGCGGCGGAACAGGTCGGCGTCGACCAGGACGTCCTCGAGCTCGTAGACACCGATGCCGCGGGCCTGCCCGGACTTGGACTTCAGCGCATCGGGCAGGTGCTTGCGACCGGTGCGTGGGTTGACCCCGAGCCAGTTGCGCGCGACGCGTATGTCGCTGCGCGCCCGGGCCGGCGCCAGGTTGAAGGCGGTCTCGAACTGGGCCAGCGTCGCCCCGTTCTCACGGGTGGCCAGGTAGGCCACGATCTCGGTGTAGAAGCCCACCCGGTTCTTCTCGAGGTCGCCGTGGGCTCGTAGCTGGACGGGTCCCAGCAGGGTCAGCCGGGGCTGGTCGCTGCCGGGGTCCAACCAGCCGGCAACGTCTGCGTCCAGTGTCGGGTCTGCAGCCTCCACGGCGGGTCGGACGGTCGCGGGCACCTGCGGGGCCAGCGTGGCCAGGTCGTCGGCCGTCGTGGCGGCGGCGTCCTGGTAGGTCTGGTCTGCCAGCGGCAGCAGCGATGTGGCCGCCTCCTCGCCGATCGGTTGCGGCCGCTGGCCGGCTGTAGAGCGGGGCAGTGTGTGCTGCGGCAGCAGAGACCCGGCGGCGTCGCAATACGCCTGCCACGGTTGGTCGCCCGCGGCCGCTGGCATCGGTTCGTCGGCTGCCAGTTCTGCCTGGCTGAGCATCTGGGCGATCCCCAGCCCCTCATGGGAGGGCAACTGGTTTGCGGTGAGGTCCAGCCCCAACTCGGGCACGATGAGACGGCCCGCCTCGGTCAGCTGCATAGACCAGCCAGCCTGCGCTGAGAGGGCGCTGTCCCCGGCCAGGATGATCGCGATGGCGGCTCGGTCCCGCTGGGTCGCCGCGATCTCCAGCAGGGCGGCGAGCTTGGCCGAGTCGCCGCCAAGATGCGGGGCAACGAGCAGCACGTGCGGCATAAACGTGTCGGCCGAGACGTCGCGGACCCGGCCGGTGCGCACGTCCATCCCGGCGCGGGTACAGGCGTCCACGGCGTCCAGGGCGTCCAGGGTCAGTGCGGCCGCGGCGTCGTCCAGGTCTGAGATCTGGTGCAAACGGGCCGGATTCAGCCCGGCGAGCTCCTGACCGAACCCCACCGTCGTCACACTCACGTGGTCCGACCAGTTGTTGACCGACAGCTCGGCGGCCAGGAACCGGGCGAGGTCCAGGCACCGCTTCGGGTCGCCGGTCAGGGCGATCGCTCCGGCGCGCTCCAGATCCAGCAGCCAGCAGTTGCCCTGCTCATCAGAGCCGACTGCGGCCAGGGTAGGCAACGGCGCCAGGTAGCTGTCGGCGTTGGCTTCGCTGACGGGCAGTTCCTGCTCGGTGGAGACCGACCACCACAGGCCGGACTCGTCCACCGTCCACGGCGCCGGCGCTGGCCAGGGGTGCGGGGCCGCGAGGCGAAGGTTCAGCTGGTCCCCACCGTGGCGAACGGCAACAACATCGGGCAGTTGCCCATCGGGGTCGGCCGCGGTAGCCGCGCAGAGACTGCGCAGGGCGGCGTCAAGGAATCCGGCCTTGGCCAGCCCCGGCCGGCCGTGGGACACGACGGCCTTCTCCACCTCGATCAGCTCCGGCGGGGCAGACCAGATGGTTCGGCCGGGGCGACGGCCGCGGAACTGGCGGCGTCGCTGGACCATCAAAGCGACCATCACGCCGCCGGCCAGCAGAGCTCCCCCGGCGGCGAACCCGGCGACCTTGGAGCCGACACCCTCCGCCGGCTGTGAACTGCGGTCGGTGCGCTGGCCGATAGGGCTTTCGGCGGGCGGCCGCGGCACAGGGACGGCCTGCGGGTTGACGCCTCGGGATGGTTCCTGCTCGGGGCGGTCGACGTTTGCCCCTCCTGGGAGGACCGTCAGGTGGGGCGGTGTCAGTGCCTGGCGTGTGAGCCCTGGTGCCGGCCGCGGCGACGGGACCGAGGTGGCTGCGGATGGGGCGCGCGGTGCGGAAGTCCCAGGGACTGCGATAGTCCAGCCGGGCTCGATATGGTCGGGGTTGGTCAGGGCGTGGCCGTCCGGCTCCGGCCGGTCCTGGTTGGCCGACCAGATCGCGGGCCAGTCACCTGCGCTGTGGTCGGCGGCGATCTGCGAGAGGGTGTCGCCGGCCTTGACAACAACCACTTGCTCAGACGTGGCGCCCGAAAAGTGATCGGCCACCGGCGCAAGGATCAGGGTGGACCCGGCCCGGATCAGGAAGTCTGGTGCCGGTCCCACGGCGCCCGGGTTCAGGTGAGCCAACTCAGGCCAACGCAGGGGATCGCCCAGCTGGATCTGCGCGATGCTCCAGAGGCTGTCTCGTCGTTGAACCGTATACGTCGCGGTCTTCTGGTGCCGCCGGCTGGGGGTAGCGACCACAGCCGCTTCGTGAGCACTGGTGGCAGGCATCGCCATTGCCACCGCGGGGGCGGCCGCGGCGCTGGGCGCGGTGGCACTGATGAGCCCGGGCGCGGAGACGAAGAGGAGGACCACAGCGGCGACGAGTTGGGCTGCGGGGCGCCCGACCCACTCCAGCCGGGGCAACGGCCGGGCACTGCCATGCCCGCGGGTCCGGATCGCGGCCACGATCTCCCGAAGCGTGGACAGGGTGAACGCCGCCCAACAGAACCAGACAATCGCCGCCAGGACAGCGAACACGACCGCCATGTTCTGGTCCGAGGCGAGGAGAGCGTGACGCACTTGCTCAAGTGAGGGCACCGACGTCGGCGCCGCGCCAATGGCAACCAGCAGAGCGGGGACACCGACAACCGTCGCGAGCAGTACGAAGGCCGCGGTCAATCCGGCTGTGATCCTGTGAAGTCTCATGGCTTTTCTCCGGTCTCAACACCGAGTAGGAGCTCGGCTACCGCGGTGCGGGTCACGGTGAACGTGTGGCCGCTAATGGGTCCCCGATCGTCGCCTGCACGACGACCCGGACGCGACCGGGCCCCAAGATCACGGCTGACCCCTGGACGCCGGCCTTGGCCAAGTAGGACTTCGCTGCTCCCACTGCGAGGCGGGCTTCCGCGCCGCTGCCTGCCGGGCGTGGCCCGGCGGCGATCACCGCGGCGCGCGCTGCCTCGGCCGCCGCAATGTCGGCACGGTTGCCAGCCCGAATCTTGGCTCCACCGTCCACGATCAGTACCAGGGTGACCAGGACCGCCGCAGCCATGACAGCCATCCACAAAGACACCGACCCCCCGGTCGGCGCCCCTGTTGAACCGGATCCTGTGGAGCATGCGTCCGCCGCTCATCGCGTTGTGGGAGATGTTGCAGACCGGTACGGGTCCACCGGGCTGACGGCACGATCATGGACGGTACGGGTCGTGGGCAGGCCAGGCACGTGCAGTCCGTTGACGACCACCACGCACGTCACGTCCACACTGACCGAGGCAGGGGTCCCCGGCGCCGCCGCGCGATTTTGCCCAAATCGCCGCATTTGGGACAAGTCACAGAAAAGTCCTTACCAAGGCGCTGAACCTGGAAGGAGCTCTTTGACCCGTTGTTCGGTTCAACACGGGCAGCGCGCCTCCCTTCCTACGTTCTTATTAAGCAGGTCCGAGACGCCCAGGTGGACATTCGACTATAGTTGGGAAAATACCACTCATAGGAGGAATCCTGAACAAGGCTGTGGTCACGGCGTGCCGTCAGTTGCTTCTGAGGTTCGTCCCGCGATCGGCACGAACTCTCACGATTGCCGCAAGTACGGCATCCCTTGAACTGTCCAACGCCGATGCAAGCGCAGTCAGGGTTGCCTGGTCAGGCGTGCGGATGCCGACTCCTTGTTCCAACCGGTGGCATGTCGTTCGTGGGATGCCGGCGTTGGCCGCAAGCTCGGTGAGCGTGAGTCCCTTCGCCAGACGCAGGTCGGCAAGCCTGGGCTTCAGCCCTTTCCCCACTAGCAGAGCAGTCACCGGCAGGTTAACCACCTTCGCGAGCTTGGGGACGAAGCTCGGGCGGGGCTGCTCGAGGCCGTGCTCCCAGGCGCCAACCCGAGCCCCGTCGGCGACGCCAACCACTTCAGCCACCTCGCTGAGAGTCAGGCCGACGTTCAGGCGCGCCTGCCTCAGCGCGGCGCCGTCGACCCTTCTGTTTGCCACGAGCGCAAACCCTACGGGAGATACGCCGTCACGCGGCAACGACACGATGCCACTTCGCTGCCCAGCCGCCCAGGGTGAGGACCAGCCGGAGTGGTTGTCGTGCGGAAACGGACCTGTAGACGACCTGGCTGCGTTCAGAATGTCCATCGAACGCCGCTTTCGTCGCCTACAAGCATGAGGGTCGACGTATCCGGCCCGGTGACAAGAGGTCCAGCCGGCGCCGCGCGGTGCTCGGAATGGGGATGACGTGACGAATGAGTACGAGGAGCTAATTCGGTCTCTGGTAACCGAACGGTTCACCCGGTGGCGGCCGCCATCTCCAAACGGGGTGCATGTGGAGCCCACCGAACACCCGTCGGCTGACCTGGACTCAACAAGAACATCAGTGACCGCACGAATCAGCGCTCGGATCCACCATGACGAGACGAGCACCACGGAAAGGAGTGACCGATGACCAGCTCCAGTCTCCAAATGACCGTCGAGCAGATGCGGAACCTGCCGCCGGTTGTGGACGTGCTGACCGCGGCAGCGATCCTAGGAATCGGACGGACCGCCGCGTATGAGCTGATCCGGATTGGGCAATGGCCCACCCCGATCCTGCGTTTGGGCAAGCTCATTCGAGTACCCAGCGCTCCTCTCCTCGACCTGGTGGGCGTTTCTCGGTGAAGCACAACACCGTGGCCCTGCGGCACACGCGCAAACGCCCCGGGTGCCGACGGCAGCGGCTCCTTCGTAGTTCACCCATGCAAAAGCAGCACGACCCGCACGACCGCCGTCTATGTCACCGGCAGCGGCAAGACTCCGATCGAAGCCTCGGACCATGTTGCCCGTGTCGCTGAGTCGTACCTCGCCCATGAAACCGAACACGAGCCCTCCCATGCTGTCGAGGAAGTGACGCACTGATCGAGGTCCCGTCTTGCTTCGGACTCGACAAGGCAAAAGCGCGGGGGAACGGATGAAGCACTACCACCACAACGAGAGGGACAGTCATGAAGGGATTGACGTTCAAGCGGTGCGGATGCCGTGAGGAACTCCCGGACGGGAAGCCAGGGAAGGGCAAGCCGCTCGGAGACAAGTGCCCCGCGCTCGGGAAGTCTTCTCATGGGTCGTGGTTCTACCGGGCAGACATAGGCCCGGACCCGCTCACCGGGAAACGGCGGGAACAGCGGAAGGGCGGCTTCCGTACCGCCAAGGAAGCACAGTCGGCACTGGCTCAGGTGGTCGCTGCGGTGTCCACAGGTGAACACCGGCACGACGAGCGGCTAACTGTTGGTGAGTGGCTGACGGCGTGGCTCGCTCGGAAGGTCGAGGACGGACGGAACGAGGTACACGGCGGCATCCGCCCTTCCACTGAGGTCATGTACCGAACCTACGTCGAGGGGACTCTCATCCCGCACCTTGGGCGGTGTCGGCTCGGCGAGTTGAGGCACACCCACGTCGAGCGGATGCTCCGTGACCTCCGCGCCGAGGGCAAGGGCGACGCGACGATCCGGCGCACTCACGCCGTGCTCAGGTCAGCATTGTCGCAGGCGAAACGCTCGCGGCTGGTCTCTGAGAACGTCGCTCAGGACGTGAACGGTCTCCCAGAGCGGGGCAAGTCGCGCCCTGCTCCCTGGGAGCCGGAGCAGTTGGGAAAGTTCCTTGATGCGACAGCCTCTCACCGGTTCGGTCCGCTGTATGAGTTCCTAGCCTTCACCGGCCTCCGGCGGGGTGAGGCATGCGCCCTGCGCTGGTCAGACGTCGTGCTGGAAGACCGGGTGCTCAACGTGCGGTCGTCACTGGTGCAGGTCGGCCCGAAGTGGATCGAGGGCAAGCCCAAGACTGCCAGCGGTGAGCGACGGGTGGACCTCGGGGAGCGCACGGTCGGGCTACTGCTCATGGTGCAGCTCGCTCAGGGCGAGGACCGGAAGCGGTGGGGAGCGGCATACCGGGACACCGGTCGAGTGTTCGCCCGTGAGGACGGCTCGGACGTGTCACCGGAGGCGGTGACTAAGACGTTCAGGCGGCTGGCGACGGCGACGGGTCTGCGCACCATGCGACTGCACGACCTCCGTCACGTCGCGGCATCGCTAATGATCTCGTCTGGGGCTGACATCTCAGTGGTGAGCAAGCGACTCGGACACTCCACCATCGGCGTCACCTCGGACCTGTATGGGCATCTGTTCGCATCCGCCGGCCAAGCCGCTGCGGACGCTGCCGAGGCGCTCGTTCCGGCCCACTCTTCCCTGTCGAAGTGACCAATGCGCCCACAATGCGCCCACACGACTCCGGACGGCCGAAGTGGAAGAGAAACGAGCAAGGCCCCCGCCCGCGTTTCCGCTGGTCAGGGGCCTGATCGTCTGTCTCAACAGAGCGCGCCCGGAGGGATTCGAACCCCCAACCTTCTGATCCGTAATCAGATGCTCTATCCGTTGAGCTACGGGCGCATTGCCGCGTCCGGGATCCCGTGCGCAACGTCGCGAAAGACTACCGGTTGAACCGGCTCAGACGGAAATCCGCACCCATACCCACCGAACGGCACCAGCCTGGCATCGCCTTTGTGTGCCGTCACCGGGGTAGTCGAGTGCCTCGCAGTCGACACCGAGCTGTCGACTGCAGGGCGACTAGAGGGACGGACCCTCGGCACGCAACCGCTCGACGTCGGACATGGCTTCGCGCAGCCCGTGCAGCCATTCGTCGCTGTGCTGCCCCACCAAACGCACGCACCAGGCGAGCGCCTCGGAACGGGACCGGGCCACGCCGGAGTCCACGAGCGTGTCGAGCACCTGGCGCTCGCTCTGGCGCAGTCGCGTCATGGCCGGAACCGCAAGGTGCGTGAAGAGCTGGCCGGCCTCGCCAATCCGCGCTCCCCAGGCAACGCTGCGGCCGTACTTGGTCTGGGCCTCGTCAGCGATCTTCATCCGTTGCCCGCGGGTGTCTTCTCGCCAACGGGTGATCCGGCCTTCCGCCGCCGCGGCTTCGCCGCTCTCGGGGGCGGGCAGCTCACCCATCACCGTGATCTCGTCGCGGTCGACAGTGACGCTCAAGTCTCCGGTGAACCAGTCATCGGGGATGCGCCCGACGAACCAGGCGGCCGCGTCCGAGGCGTCGGGCAGGTCGCTCTGTTGCCAACCGCCGGGGCGACCGAATGGGCCACCTCGTCGGGGCCCACCTCGGCCTCGTCGGCCGCGCGGGCCTGAAGGGGTGTGCGGACCTGCAGGGATGTCGTGTTCGTGTGTCATAACTGCCTCCAACATGGATCGTCTTTAGATAATTACAACGTTACGTCGTTACACCCGATACAACTGACACGGCGAAGCCGGTATTCCGTGACTCCGTCGAGGGTTGCCCATTCCCTCCAGCGGGCCGCTCGGGTTACCGTGACCCACAGCAGAACGTTCACCGTGCCTTCATCGGATGGTGACAGCTGGGAAACAATCCACAGGCGGCCCAAAGGGCGCCATGCGAAGGGGATGGCCGGACATATGACGAGCACGACGAGACTGCAAATCCAGAGCGACGGTTCCACCAGCCACAGCCGGCTTGCCGCCTGGGTCGCTGAGGTGGCGGCGCTGACCACGCCCGACCGCATCTCATGGGTCACCGGCTCCGATCAGGAGTGGAAGACCCTGACCGACGATCTCGTCGGGTCCGGCACCTTCACCCGCCTCAACCCGGACATCAAGCCCAACTCGTTCCACTGCGCCTCCGACCCCTCGGACGTCGCGCGCGTCGAAGATCGCACCTTCATCTGCTCGGTCGACGAGAAGGACGCCGGCCCCACCAACAACTGGATGGCGCCGGACCAGATGAAGACGGTCATGAAGCACCTCTACCGGGGGTCGATGACCGGTCGCACGATGTACGTCATCCCCTTCATCATGGGACGCCTCAGTGCGGAGGACCCCAAGTTCGGCGTTGAGATCACCGACTCGGCATACGTCGTCGTATCAATGCGCGTCATGGCTCTGTGTGGCACCGGCGTCCTGAGGAGGATCGAGGAGCTCGACTCCGACTTCGTCCCGGCGCTGCACTCGGTTGGCGCCCCGCTCAAAGCCGGCGAGACAGATGTCCCCTGGCCGTGCAACGACACCAAGTACATCGTGCAGTTCCCCGAAGAGCGGATGATCTGGTCCTACGGATCGGGCTATGGCGGCAACGCTCTGCTAGGCAAGAAGTGCTACAGCCTCCGCATCGCGTCGGTGATCGCCCGCGACGAGGGCTGGCTGGCCGAGCACATGCTGATCCTCAAGCTGACCTCCCCCCAGAAGGAGGTCCACTACGTCGCCGCCGCCTTCCCCAGCTCCTGCGGCAAGACCAACATGGCCATGCTGGAGCCGACCATCCCCGGCTGGAAGGTCGAGACGCTCGGTGACGACATCGCCTGGATGAAGTTCGGCAAGGACGGACGCCTGTACGCCGTCAACCCCGAGTTCGGCTTTTTCGGTGTCGCCCCGGGCACCAACGAGAAGACAAACCCCAATGCGATGCGCACCATCGAAAGGGGCAACTCGGTCTTCACCAACGTCGCCCTGACCGATGACGGTGACGTCTGGTGGGAGGGACTGGAGAACATGCCGGCCCACGCCACCGGCTGGACGGGCAACCCGTGGACGCCCGAGGACGGCAAGAACGGCGTCCTTTCCAGCCACCCGAACTCCCGCTACTGCACCCCCATCCTTCAGTGCCCGATTCTTGCGCCGGAGTATGACGACCCGCAGGGTGTGCCGATCTCGGCAATCCTCTTCGGTGGTCGGCGCAACTCCACCATCCCCCTGGTCACCGAGTCCCGCGACTGGGTGAACGGCACGTTCATGGGTGCGACCCTCTCTTCAGAGACGACGGCCGCCTCGACCGGTGAGGTCGGCGTCGTTCGCCGCGACCCGATGGCGATGCTGCCCTTCATCGGCTACAACGCTGGCGACTACCTCAATCACTGGCTCACCATTGGCAAGAGTGCTGACGCCGCCAAGCTGCCGAAGATCTACTATGTCAACTGGTTCCGCCGCGACGGCGACGGGCGCTTCCTGTGGCCGGGATTCGGCGACAACTCCCGCGTGCTCAAGTGGGTCGTCGAGCGCATCGAGGGTCGCGCCACAGCCACCGAGACCCCGATCGGCTACGTGCCGAACATGGAGTCACTCGACACCGATGGCCTGGACATGACACCGGAGCAGATCAAGGCAGCGCTGCACGTCTCTGCGCAGGAGTGGGAGACCGAAGTTACCCAGATCCAGGCGTGGTTCCACAAGTTCGGCGACACCCTGCCGGCGACGCTCCTGACCGAGCTCGACGGGCTCAAGGCCCGCCTCGGCCTGAAATAGGCGGAACTCTAGCGAACGGCCTGCGCAGCTTGCGGCTGCGCGGGCCGTTCGCCGTTCGTAGACAGGGCTCCGAGCGGGGGCCCGGGCCCGGCTCAAGGGACCGGGTAGCGCCTCAGCTCACGCCGAGCCAAGACCATCTTGTGGACCTCGTCGGGGCCGTCGGCAAGATGCAGCATCCGGGCCTGGGCGTAGAGCTCGGGCAACGGCGTGTCCTGGGAGACACCCAGTCCGCCGTGCGCCTGCATGGCGCGGTCGAGGACCCAGGTGGCCATCTCGGGGACAGCGACCTTGATCGCCGAGATCTCCACGGCAGCGCTGCGGTTGCCGACTGTATCCATCAACCACGCGGCCTACAGGACCAGCAGGCGGGCCTGTTCGATCCGGATCCGGCTCTCCGCAATCCACTCCTGCACCACGCCCTGCGCAGCCAGGGGCTTGCCGAAGGCGACCCGCTCCTGCACTCGCACGCACATCAGGTCGTAGGCACGCTCGGCCATGCCGATCGCACGCATAAAGTGGTGGATCCGGCAGAAGCCCAGTCGCGCCTGGCCGATGGCGAACCCGCCGTTCCATTCGCCCACGAGGTTCTCGCGGGGCACCCGCACCGCGTCATACTGGATCTCTGCGTGACCGCCATGCGGGGCGTCGGTGAAGCCAAGGAGGTGGGTGGACCGCTCGACGTGAACGCCCGGCGTGTCCAGCGGGATGGCCACCATCGAGTGACGCAGATGGCGCTCACCCTGCGGCGTCGACAGGCCCATGACGATCGACACTTTCCACTCAGGAGCCATCGCACCGCTGGACCACCACTTGCGCCCTGTCAGCACCAGCTCGTCCGATGTCTCGTCCAGCTCAATCCGGGTGGCGATATTGTTGGCGTCCGAGGACGCGACCTCTGGCTCGGTCATCGAGTAGGCGGACCGAATCGTTGCGTCCAGCAATGGCTCCAGCCATCGTGCCTGGAGCGCGGGGCTGCCGAATTGCGCAAAGACCTCATGTTCCCGGAGTCCGGCGCTGCGCAGTTCATTGCCTCGCGCGCGAGCATCGGCGAGCGGCCGGAGAGCTCGGCGAGAGGGGCGTACTCCAAACTTGCAGGACCGGCGCCATGCTCGGTGCCGGACAGGAAGAGGTTCCATAGACCTCGTTCGCGAGCCTCAGACCTCCTCAAGTAGGGACGAGGTGGTTGTTGAAACTTATGCCTGTGCGAGCTGGTAGGTCAGTGGGCGGGGGGCGGTGGGCATGACCGCTCGGG
>Ga0097691_1001291_pt1 | contig 18821 bp, 18 predicted proteins | sample NGESurdeep072012_8_FD_72858 | JGI IMG/M metagenome (GOLD analysis project Ga0097691, IMG submission 72858) | Arctic peat soil microbial communities from Barrow, Alaska - NGEE Surface sample 210-1 deep-072012 | ecosystem: Environmental > Terrestrial > Soil > Wetlands > Peat ... | reverse complement strand
ATCGCCAGACCGGCAACAGGGGCACCGAGCGCCGAGCCCGCAGTCATGAACGAACCGTGCCATCCCATGGCCGCACCCAAGGCCGCCTCGGGCACCACCCTGCTGACCTGGTCGACCGTCGCGGTGATCGTCGGCGCGCAGAGCAGCCCGGCCACGAAGGCCAGGGCGGCGAACGGCCACACGCTCGGAGCGAGAGCGATCGGAAATGTCGCCAGACTGAGCCCGCCCAGGAGCAGGAAAGCCGGGATCGAACGGTGCAGCAGACCGTAGGCCAGACCGCCGATCACCGATCCGAGCCCCCAGATCGCGAGTACCGGGCCAATCAGGGAGATCTGGTGGAACTCCCTCAACGCGGCGACAATCGCAATGTCGCAGCCAGAGAGGACGATCGTCGTTGCGGCGGCGGCGCCGCACACGGCGAGGAACCGCGCACGGAACCACGCGCTGCGCGGCGGGCTCGCGCCGGGTTCGCCGGCCCCCGCGTCCATGTCGTTGCGATCGGCATGCATGGCGGGGTTGACCAACCACAGGCCCACGCCAGCCAGCACGCCGAGCATCTCGATGCTGAACAGGACCCAGGCCGTCGACCAGATGGTGGCCGCCCAGACGCCGACAAGGGGGCCGATCATGAAGGACAGCTCGACGGCCACCCCGTCCAGGGACAGGGCAGTGCGCCGATCACTCTCGGGGACAGCTGCGATGACCGCGAGCCGGATGATCGAGAACGTCGGAATGATGAAGAGGCCCCCGAGAGCGGCAAGCAGGAGCAGGGGGAGGTAGCTCGCGAACGGCGCAATCGACCAGCAGATCGCTGTCACCACCAGCGATGGCATGACCACGCGACGCAGACCCTTGGAGTCCAGCAGCGTGCCACGCCACGGCCCGCTGATCGCGATACAAACCGTCGCCGCGGCGCTCACGAGCCCTGCGGCGCCGTAGTTTCGGTGCAGGGTCTGCACGACATGGAGGGTGAGGATGACGCCGCCGGCGAAGATCGGGATGCGAACGAGGACGCCAAGGACCAGCGCCTGCCGCAGGGCGGGGACAGACAGCACGCGGCGGTAGGGGTCGAGCGGCATACCGCTCAGGCTGTCACAGGGCACCGCCGGTTGGCGAAAGGGTTTCCGGCGCCATCGGGGGGTATGTCGAGCCGGCTGCGGGGTGAAAGCTCAAGCCTCGCGGATGGCGAACGCGAGGCCGTCGATCCGCGCCCGCGCCTCGCCGTCCGTGGCGATCTGCTCCCCGACGCGAGTCGCCAAGGCCTGGACCTGTGCCTGACCAAGTCCCGGACGCAGGCTCAGGACGACCCGGAGAATGCCAGCACCGGCGGGGTCGCCTTCTTCACCATGACAGTCGATCACATCTGCCTCGTCGGCAGTTGCGCGCGAAAGCGCCTGTGCCACAAAGGGATCAGCGTGCGCGGGCAGCCAGTCACGCTGTTGGGCCAAGGCCCAGACCATGCTGGGTCGCAACACGCGCGGGTGTCCAGAACGAATGTCGAGCGCCAGCACGTCACAGCCCTCGGACACCGCTGCCCGCGCTGCGTCGGCGCCGGTGACCGGGGAGGGGCGAGCGGTGGCGTCCCATGCCAGCAGAGCAGCCAGACTGCTGAATACCGGGAGCGCGCGTTGCCCGTCCGGCGACGTCAAGGTCACGACCGCCATGTTCGTGGACCGCTGCGGCGCCAGATCGGCGGAGTCGCCCCCCGTCGGTGCGGCCACGATGGGGACGAGCAACCGTGCGCCGGCGATGGCAGCGAGCAACCCGAGGACGTCCGACTCGTCGGCGAGCGCCGCCATCAGAGTCGGGTCGGCCTCGCCGATGTCGTTCTCGAACCCGGCGCCGGACAGCACACGCCCGGTCGATGGGCCTACCGCGGACCCGTCGGCGAGCCCACCATCACGACCGTCGCTTCCGGCCGGCGCTGCATCATTCACGAGGGGTCGTTGGCGGGTCGTAGGGCTTGGCTGAGCCGACCCGTGCCTCGCACTCCACCTCGACGAGCATCTCCTCATCGAGCAGGCCGGCCACCAGGACCATGGTGGCAGCCGGTCGCACATCGGCGAACCGCTCAGCGTGCACGCGGCCGACACCGTCGCAGTCGGCCCTGTTGACGACGTACACCCGGGTGCTGATGACATCACCCACCGCGCCGCCTAGCGCCGTGATGGCGGCAAGGACCTGGTCCAGAGCCACGCCCATCTGGGCGGCTGCGTCGCCGCCATGCCGGACCCTTCCGTCCACGACTGCAGTGCAGCCCGAGACGACGATATGGTCGCCGGTGCGAATCGCGCGCGAGTATCCGAAGGCGTCCTCCCACGGGCCACCGCTGGAGTGACGCCAACGTTGCGGCGAGGCGTTCGTCATGGTCGGCCAGCCACATCGAGGGCTTCCGGCAGGGTGAAGGCGTGCCGGTAGAGAGCCGATCCGACGATCGCCCCCTCCACGCCGACCGGGACCAGGCCACGGATCGCCTCAAGGTCGGCGAGCGTCGACACCCCGCCGGAGGCGACAACGGGTCGGTCGGTGCGCTCACACACGTGTTGCAGAAGCTCCAGGTTCGGGCCCTTGAGCATGCCGTCCTTGTTCACGTCCGTCACGACATAGCGGGCGCACCCCTGCTGGTCGAGGCGGTCGAGGGTCTCCCAGAGGTCGCCCCCCTCCTCTGTCCAACCGCGAGCCGCCAAAGTAGTGCCACGAACGTCAAGACCGATGGCAACCCGGTCGCCGTACTCAGCGATGGCCCGGGCCGTCCACTCCGGGTCCTCCAACGCCGCCGTGCCGAGATTGACCCGACGAGCACCGGTCGACAGTGCCGCTTCCAAGCTCTCGGCACCACGGATGCCACCCGACATCTCGACCAGGATGTCGAGGCGACCAACGATGCCGGCCAGCAGCTCGCGGTTGGAGCCGCGACCGAAGGCGGCGTCGAGGTCGACCAGGTGAATCCACTCGGCGCCCTGTTCCTGCCATGCCCGGGCCGCTTCCCAGGGGTCACCGAACTGTCCGCCCGTGCCTGCGACGCCCCGGACCAGCTGAACCGCCTGCCCGTTGGCGACATCGACGGCGGGCAGGAGCTCAAGGCGGGGGGGTGAGGTCACGACTGGGGGTTCCTTCGCAGTCACAGCGTGGCCACCCAGTTCTCGAGCAGCTGGGCCCCGGCGTCCCCAGACTTTTCGGGGTGGAACTGGGTGGCCACCAAGGGCCCGTTCTCGACAGCTGCCACGAACGGCGCCCCATGCTCGGACCAGCTCACCTTGGGTGTCATCACGGCCATGCTTCCTTCCGGTTGGAGCTGCCAGGTCAGTGCCGCATAGGAGTGCACGAAGTAGAAGCGCTCGCCCTCGAGCCCGGCAAGGAGTCGGGAGCCATCGGCAGGCTTGACGGTCGACCATCCCATGTGCGGGACGATGGCGGCCGGCAGCCGCTCGACGACACCGGGCCACTCACCCAGACCAGGTTCTTCCTCGCCCACGCTGGGCTCGGCGGACCCATCGAACAGCACCTGCATCCCCACACAGACACCCATGACCGGCCGGCCTCCCGAGAGCCGGATGTCGATGAGGCGGGGTGCGTCCACGGCGCGCAGCCCGCGCATACAGGCATGGAAGTTGCCCACGCCCGGCACGAACAAACCGTCGGCCTCCTGGACCGCGCGATGGTCGGCGCTCAGGTCCACCCTTGCACCCACCCGTTCGAGCATGCGAACCGCCGAACGGACGTTGCCGCTTCCGTAGTCCAGCACCACCACCCGTGCGGCCACCTAGTCCTCCTCCAGCTCGACCCGGTGCAGCGCCTGGTCCTGGACGATCCTCTCGAACCGGGCGACATGTCGCTCGGATGGCTCCACCAGCATCGACCCCTGGGAAGCCGCCGGGTCCTGGCCGCCCGCCAGCAGTTCGGACCCGGGCAGGGACAACAGCGCCATCAGGCCGCCCAGCACGCCGTGAGCCCCCCCACCACCGTCAATGAGAAGGTCAAGCACCCCTCGGCGAGTGGCCCCCCCGTGGATACCAGCGGCGGCGGTCAGGTCAGCCGGGCGTCCCGTTGCGAGATGCCGTGTCCGCACCACTCCTTGCCCTGGAGACCAGACGAACCACCTCTGGATGGCGCGCCATCCGGTGGGCTGGACGGTGACCACCGCATTGCCGTCGACCGCGAAAAGACCTATGGCAGAACGCAGTCGAGCGGCGACAGGGCGCCCGGCGAGCGCCTTGAGGGTGTCGTCGTACGGTGGCATTGCGCGCGAGGGCCCGGCGGGGAGAACTGCGGTCCAGCCGTCCAGAGGCACGACATGGACGGGCACCAGACCCCGCCTGGCCCAGGTGGCCACGGGGTCCGGTTCGCCCCTCAGGAGGAGCATCCCCCGCCCTTGCCGGGCGGAGTGCCACGGCGCGCTCACGGGATTAGAGGGTTCCCTTCGCGCTCGGGATGCCCTTGACGCGAGGGTCCTGTGCAATGGCAGAGCGCAGAGCCCGAGCCACGGCCTTGAACTGCGCCTCGACGATGTGGTGGGGGTCGCGCCCGGAGAGCACCCGCACATGCAGCGCGATGCCTGCGTGCTGGGCGAAGCTCTCAAACACGTGGCGGGTGAGTGACCCCACATACGTGTGGCCGATAACCACGTAGGCCTGAGCCTCAGGCTCTCCGGTGTGGACGAGATAGGGACGGCCGGCCACGTCAACGACCGCCTGGACGAGCGCCTCATCGAGGGGCACCGTGGCATCACCGAAGCGGGAGATGCCGCGCTTGTCACCAAGGGCTTCCTTGAGCGCGTCGCCGAGCACGATGGCAACGTCCTCCACGGTGTGGTGGGCGTCGACGTCGACGTCGCCGGTGGCCTGGATGCGCAGGTCGATCAGCGAGTGCTTTGCCAGGGTGGCGAGCATGTGGTCGTAGAAGCGCACCCCGGTGCCTATCTGCGACTCGCCGCTGCCGTCGAGGTTGAGCTCGACCTCGACCGTGCTCTCCTTTGTCGACCGCCGGATGTGTGCGGTTCGACGTAGTGCGCCGTGTTCGGTGGAGGGTTCGGTGACGTGTGCTGCGTCGTGCTGATCCTGCTGCGTGGCCTGGTCGGTCATGCGGACTGCTCCTGCCGGTGGGTCGGGGCGAGGCGACGCATCGCCCCCAGGAATGCCTCGGTCTCCTGCGGCGTCCCTGCTGTGACACGAAGATAGTGGGCCAACCCCACGTCGCGAAGCAGGATGCCCTGATCCAGCAACGCCCGCCAGGTGGCCTTCTCGTCAGCAAGACCGCCGTAGAGCACGAAATTGGCGTCGCTCGGCAACGGGCCCAGGCCCATCCCGGCGAGTTCTGCGACGATCCGGTCGCGCTGGACCTTGAGGTTCTCGACCGTGGCCAAGAGGCTGTCCGCATGCTCCAGGGCAGCCCGGGCGATCGCCTGTGTGGGGGCCGAGAGGTGGTACGGCAGGCGGACCAGCCGCAGGGCTTCGGTCAGCTCGGCATCGGCCGCGAGGTAGCCGAGTCGTCCACCTGCCAGCGCGAAGGCCTTGCTCATGGTGCGGGTCACCACCAGGCGCTCGCGGCCCTCGAGCAGGGTCAGCGCACTTGGCGTGCCCGCGCGGGCGAACTCGGCGTACGCCTCGTCCACCACCACGATGGCCTGAGGTGCCACGTCGTAGATCGCCTCGACGACGTCGAGCCCCAACGCCGTGCCGGTCGGGTTGTTCGGCGAGCAGAGGAACACGATGTTCGGCTGGTGTGCCTTGACCTGCGCCACAGCGGAGGTGACGTCCAGGTCGAAGGCGCCTGCGCCCTCGACGCCACGCAGTCCGTCGACCCATCTGGTGCCAACGGTCCCGGTGATGATCGGGTGCATCGAGTACGCCGGGGTGAAACCGAGTGCGACCCTGCCAGCGCCGCCGAACGCCTGGAGGATGTGCAGCAGCACCTCGTTGGAGCCGTTGCCGGCCCAGATGCGCTCGGCTGTGACGGCAACACCGCTGGTGCGGCTGAGGTAGGCCGCCAGGTCCTCGCGAAGTCGGAGGAACTCACGGTCGGGGTAGCGGTTCAGCCCTGACGCCACCTCCGCCACCGACGAGACGATTGCGTCGACGACATCTTGGGGTACGGCATACGAGTTCTCGTTGGTGTTCAACGGAAATGGCACGTCCAGCTGAGGTGCACCATAGGCGGTCCGGCCCCGCAGGTCAGCACGCAGCAGGTCGCCCAGGGAGCTGCTCACGCTCAGCCCCCGTCTGCGAAGGGCGCGTTACCCTCGAAACGCGCGACAACCGCCTCGCCGTGAGCCGGGAGGTCCTCGGCGCCGGCAAGGGTAACGACGTGGTGCGCGACCTCCCTCAGAGCGGCCTCGGTGTAGTCCACGACGTGGATACCGCGAAGGAACGACTGCACGGACAGCCCGCTGCTGTGACCGGCGCATCCGCCGGTGGGCAGTACGTGGTTCGAGCCCGCGCAGTAGTCGCCCAGACTCACCGGGGCGAAGGCTCCCACAAAGATCGCACCTGCGTTGCGAATCCGCAGGGCCACGGCGCGTGCATCGCGGGTCTGGATCTCAAGGTGCTCCGCGGCATACGCGTTGACCACCGTGATGCCGACCTCGAGGTTGTCGACCAGGACGACACCGGACTGCCGACCGGCGAGCGCCGCGGTGACCCGCTCGGAGTGCTTGGTCGCGGCCACACGGCGGACCAGCGCTGCTTCGACCCGATGAGCCAGATCCTCGCTGTCGGTGACGAGCACCGACGCGGCCAGAGTGTCGTGCTCGGCCTGACTGATGAGGTCCGCTGCGACGTGCTCCGGGTCGGCACTGTCGTCGGCCAGCACGGCGATCTCGGTCGGTCCGGCCTCGGCGTCGATACCGATCACGCCCTTCAGCAGGCGCTTGGCGGCGGCAACATAGATGTTGCCCGGGCCCGTCACCAGTGTGACCGGCTCGCAGATCACCGCACCGGCATTTGAGGTGCCATCGATGCCCGACTCGCTCACCCCATAGGCAAACATGGCTATCGCCTGAGCCCCGCCGACGGCGTAGACCTCGTCGACGCCGAGCAGCTCGCATGCAGCCAGGATGGTGGGGCTGGGATACCCCTCGAACGCTCCAGAGTTGTCCCGCTGCGGAGGGCTGGTGACCGCGATGGAGCCCACACCCGCTATCTGTGCGGGGACGACGTTCATGACGACGCTGCTGGGGTAGACCGCGACCCCGCCAGGGACGTAGAGCCCGACCCGGTCAACGGGCAACCAGCGTTCGGTGACGGTTCCGCCGGGCACGACGCGAGTGGTGGTGTCGGTCCGACGCTGGTCCTCGTGAACGATGCGTACCCGCGCTATGGCCTCCTCCAGCGCCACGCGGACCTGGGGGTCGAGCAGCTCCAGGGCCGCCCTCAGGACGTCAGCCGGCACCCGTAGCTGCGCGGGTCGGACCCCGTCCAACCGCTCCCCCAGGTCACGTAGGGCGTCGGCTCCACGATGACGCACGTCCTCACAGATCGGTCGAACCACTGACAGGGCAGCCTCGACGTCGAACTCGGCTCGGGGCAGCGCCTCTCGAAGGGTGCGTGCGTCCAGCGCACGGCCACGCAGATCGATCCTTGAAATCACCGTCCCAGTTTAGGCGGTAGCTGCGCGCCGCCCCCGCATCGTCCAACCTTCGGCGGATAATGCGACCGTGATGCCTGCCTCGGTCCGACCCGCCAGCGCGCTGATCAGCGTGGAAGGGTCGGGCGGGCTGGCACGCCTCGCGATCGTGGTGGTCGTATGCGCGGGGCTCGCCGCGCTCATCAACCGTTGGGGACGGCTGGGGCATGGTCGCGATGACGTGCTGGCCGCCATGCGCGCCTGCCTCCAGCTCGGTGTCGTCGGGCTCCTGATCGCCGCAGTGCTGGGATCGTGGTGGCTGACTCTCGGCTTCATCACCCTGATGCTGTCGGTGGCCTCGCTGACGGCGGGAAGGCGGTTGACCAAGCAGGGCGCGTGGTGGCTCGCGGCTCTGCCTGTCGTTCTCGCGACCGTTCCCGTCGCCAGCGGCCTGCTGCTCACTGGCCTGATCCCCCGCCAACCCATCGCTGTCGTGCCGATCGTGGGGATCCTCATCGGTGGGGCCATGACGGCGACGACGCTGGCCGGGAGGCGTGCCCTCGATGCCCTGCGAACTCGCCATGGGGAGTATGAGGCGGGTCTGTCGATCGGTCTGCTCCCGCGCGACTCTGCCCTTCTCGTCGCGCGCGACGACGCCGCTCTGGCCCTTGTCCCCGGCCTCGACCAGACCCGGACCGTCGGTCTGGTGACCCTTCCGGGCGCCTTCGTGGGGATGCTGCTGGGCGGAGCCTCGCCACTTCAGGCCGCAGCCGTTCAGCTGGTGGTTCTGGTCGCGCTGTTGCTGGTGCAGTCCATCGCCGTGCTCGTCACCGTCGAGCTGGTAGCTCGCGGCAGTTTCGCACAGCTCTCCAAGGGGTCGGTCAGCCCTTGACGTACGAGAGCTTCTCCGAGACGAGCCCGTCGCGGAACCGCAAGACATCCACACCGCGGACGTGCCCCTCGGAGCCGTCGTCGTTGGTCCAGGTGAATCGCCATCTGACCAATGCTCGGTCACCGGAAAGGAACGTGTCCTCGTCCGTGAACTTCGGGTCCGCGCTGTCGCGGAAGAACTGCTCCCAGACGGCTCGCACCGCGGCCTGACCCTCATGGCGCTGCCCATCGGGTGCCGGTCCGGTCGACTCGAAGACACAGTCCTCGGTCATCCGGGCCATGATCGCGTCGATGTTGCCGGAGCCGAAGGCCGCCGAGAAGCTGGCCAGGGCGGCGTGATTTGGACCCCACCCCGAGATCCGGCCAAAGCCTGCCAGAAGCTCCGACTGCGGGTCGCCTGCACCGGACGCCCGTGGACCTACGACACCGGCACCGCGGTACATGGTCTCCCGTTGGGCGAACCATGTTCCGACCTCGGCGACGAGCTCGGGATCCATCGAGGTGTCACCGCCGGTCGCTGCGGCCAGGTCCCAGCTGTGGATCAGGTGATCGGCGCAGAGCTGGCGAACATACTCACCCATGTCCTCCTCGCCGTACGACAGGTGGACCCTGCCTCCGCCCGGGACGATCTCGTCGACAACGCCAGCCGCCTCGTCCGCGGCGGAGCGAGCCCTCACAAGAGGGTCGTCGCCAAGGACGTCTCCGTCGAACCGGCTACCGACCTCCTCGATCGTCCTGCCCCTCAGCAAGGGAGCCGTCCACAGGTCTTCTGCGACCACGTGGTTCACGAGATCGCGCACCGACCACTCCGTGCAAGGCGTCGGGTCGCCCCACTGATCCTCCTTGACAGCTGCAACACGTGCCGCCCAGTTCTCGAGCGTGCGCCGGTGCAAGGTCGTGAGCTCCATGTCATCCTCCATCCCGTCGGTCATTCATCCAGCCATTGCCAACTACCAGGCCTGCCCTGGCCTCAGGCACAGACCTCCCAGCAATCCTGCATCCAGAGTGGGCCTGGCCTCCTTCCGCCACCAGCCCAGGTCCTGCTGCCTTCGTGTCCGCAACACGGGGTCCGGATGCTCCACGGCGTCGTGGTCCTTGGCCCACCCGAGCCATACCAAGGAAGCGAGCAGGGACAGGAGCATCACAGTCCAGTCGTATGCCGGACCGGCGGCCACGTGGCAGCGATTGCGATTCGCGGGTGGGAAGTCATCGCCGACGCTGTGCCCGCTGATGTTGTCCGGATATTCACCGGCCCTGGTCATCACCACCATGGTCCGAGGCTAGACCGACCAATCGGCTTTGGCCTCCGTCCTTTGGCGGAGCCCGATCGTCGGGCCCGGACGACCACACACCCACATGGGGCGGATCCCACCCAACGTCGCAACACATGGGTCGGTGGAGGTTGCGATGCGGGATCTGGAACGGGTCGACGGACACCATCCGGGAGCGGCGCTGACGGAGAAGCGTGAGCGGTTCATCCGGTGGTCAGTCAGGGGGTGAGCAACGCTGAGGCATCCCGACTGGTGAGGGTCAACAAGAAAACCGGGATACGTTGGCGGTTCGGGCGCACCATCCTTAACAGAGCCGGCGAGCCAGTGCACTATCCACCCGTGAGGACGACTGCGCACCCACCACGTTCGTCGAGGTACTTGTCGCCGGCGGCCCGGGTGGTGATCGCCGATCTGCGCCGAGACAGGCTCGGCGTGCGTGAGATCGCTGTGGAGATCGGGCGAGCGCCCTCGACGGTGAGCCGGGAGCTGCGCAGGAACCTGGATGAGACGGGCCAGTCGCAGGAGGTCCCTCCAGCAAGCAGGCGAACTCGGCTGAGCCGGCTGCCCGTCGCGCGCCTGCAAGGATGAGCACATGGCAGACATGCGCCGGCGCAGCCCGGAACCACCTCTCGGGGCGCCACAGATCCAGCACAAGCCGGGCTCGCCAACGAGATGATGCGCGAGCTGGCACCGCTGTTGGCGGAGGAAGGCATCGACCTCGATGACATTGATGTGCCCGACATGGAGACACTGCAGGCGGCGATGAACCGCGCCGTCGAACGCAGCAACATGGCCCGGTTCACCCCGGTCGGGAAGGCCCGCGAGCACGCGGTGACCACGCTGCGCCTGGTTGTCGACGCGGTCATCGAGCAGGACACCACCCTCGCCGCGGCGATCCTCGAGTCCGTGCCTCCCGAATCGCCGGACGGCAAGGCCACCGTCGCCGGCTGCATCGGTATCGCTCTCGGCCTGCTCGACGACTGGCTCACCGGGGTCGACCGGCATGCGCCGAAGGACCTCGGTCAGCGCGTGACGCTGCCCTCGGGCCACTGGCTTGGTGAACGGGCCGCGACCGACATTCTCGCGCTGGGCCGCAAGGGACGCGCTTACCGCTCGCTCGACACCCTGCTCACCAGACAAGGCGGCAAACAAGTCCTCTACGGCAGCGCCCTCGCCCTCGCCGCCGCACTCCGAACATGGTCGGGCGACACCGGCACCCAGACAACCGAGCTGACCCGCGCCATCCTGCGATAGTCACCAACTACGATCACGGAAACAGTTCGTGTTGCGACGTTCGCTGGAATCCGCCGACTTTTAGTTGGCCATTGACACCTTCGTTCCCCCAGGTCAGAAGTGCCACGTCGGCGACCAAAGTGATGTGCCGTCGCGCCGCCCGCGCGGCACCCGCCGGGTCACCGTCGCGGATGGCTCTGGCGATGCCGCGGTGGCTGGCCAGCGACACCGGGGGACGGCCGGGCTGGGACAGGGATTCGCGGCGGCTCTCCTCGATGGGTGCGGCCAACAGATCCATCATGCCGGCCAGGATGGGGTTGCGAGCCGCAGAGGTCACAGCCGCATGGAAGGTTCTGTCCCCGTCGTAGCCGTGCTCGCCCCCGGCCACCTCAGCCGCCATCATGTCCAGCGCCTCGTCAATGGCTGCCAGGTCCTGGTCGTTACGCCGTTGTGCGGCCAGGAACGTGATCTTGACCTCGATGGCCTCGCGGGCCTCGAGAATGTCCGGCAACCGCTGCCGGCGCTTGATCAGCTCCTGTACGGTTTCGGCCGGATCGGCCTGGTGCAGAAGATAGATCCCGTCCCCCTGACGAACGCTCAGGATTCCCTGCACCTCCAACGCCACGACGGCCTGCGCCACGGACGCGCGGCTCACGCCGAGCTGCTGAGCGAGCTCACGCTCGGTCGGCAGCCTTTGACCGGTGCTCAGCCCCTCTTCGGAGATGTGGGCCAGCAGCCGCTCGACCAGTTGTTTGTACAACCGCGGGCGGGACACGGGGCGCAGCGCGCCCCGTTGACCGTTCGGCTCAGCCATCTACCCACCCCAGATTGTGATCTGTCATCCGTTGACAGGCTCTTCATGCCCTATTAGACCAGTGGCTAAGCCAATCAGCCAATAGTTGTCTTGTAGAGGGAGCATGTGTGTCTGCCTTGTTACCGCTCGATGGTATCCGCGTCGCCGACTTCACGCAGGCGTTATCTGGCCCGTACTGCACGATGCTGCTGGCCGACCTTGGCGCCGACGTTGTCAAGGTCGAGATGCCAGGGCGTGGCGACGACTCGCGGCATTGGGGGCCCCCGTTCGTCGGCGACACCGCGGCATACTTCCTGGCGGTCAACCGCAACAAGCTGAGCCTGGAGCTGGATCTGCGTTCGCCGGCCGGGCGGGAGGCGGCAGCGGCACTGGTGGCCTCCAGCGATGTCGTCGTGGAGAACTGGCGGCCCGGGGCGGCTGCCCGCCTCGGGCTTGATGCAGTCACGCTGACTGAGCGCCACCCTCGGCTGATTCACTGCTCCATCTCGGGCTTTGGCGGCGATGGGCCCCCCCGTGCTGGCTACGACCAGATCGTCCAGGGCATGTCGGGGTGGATGAGCCTGACCGGCGAAGGGAAGGGAGAGCCGTTCAAGGCCGGTGTCCCGGTCGGTGACATCAGTTCAGGGATGTTCGCCGCGCACGCCATCCTGGCTGCTTTGTTCAAGCGCGAGCGCACAGGTCAGGGCGCCGTTGTCGACGTAGCGATGCTCGACTCCCTCGTGGCGATGCTCGCCTATCAAGCCACCCGCTTCTTCGCCACCGGCGTCGCACCCCTTCGCGAAGGCAACCAGCACGCGACGATCGCGCCGTATGGCACCTTTGTGACAAAAGACAGCAGTCTGAACGTGTGTGTCGGCAACGACCAACAGTTCCAGCGGCTCTGCGTGGCTCTCGAGGCACAGCAACTTGGCGCCAATCCGCTCTACCAGACCAACAGCCTGCGGTTGCAGCACCGGGACGAGCTCACCCACGAGGTCTCCGAGGTGATGCGAACGTTGACCAGTGCTGACGTCCTCGACCGGCTGGAGCTTGCCGGCGTTCCAGCCGGGCCCATCCGCACGCTGGATGAGGTTTTCGCCGACGAGGATGTCCAGCGTCGTGGTCTGCAATTGAGAGTGGACCACGAGCAGCTTGGTCAGGTAAGCGTGCCGGGGGGCCCCTGGCGGATCGACGACGAAGGCGTGAGCGCGCGACTGCCCCCTCCAGTGCTCGGACAGCACACCGAGCAGATCCTCAAAGGCCTCGGGTTGTCGATCCCCGAAGATCCTCGTTGCATACCTCGTCAAGACGACGTAGACGTCGTCGCAGCCGAAAGGGAAGTGCCGTGAACCGTTACCTCTCAAGCGGGCGCGCCTTACAAGTGTCCGGGCTGGCTGCCGTCTCAGCAACGGTCACTGACATCCTGCCGGCGGTCCCGCTCGGGTGCCTCTGGTCAGGGGAGAGCACCACGAGCTTGTCCGAAGGTGGCGCGACGAGCGCGATCACAGGAGACCGGGCATGACCCGGGTGGAGCGTCTGGGGGCTCGCGACCTGTTGGACGCGGTGCTGGATCCGGGCAGCTGGCAGAGCTGGGACACGACTCCGCAACAGGTGGCAGAGCCCGGGAGCCCCTATGCCGAGGAGCTGGTTACCGCCGAGGCAAAGGCTGGCACCGACGAGTCGCTCATCACCGGGCAGGGAACCCTGCAGGGACGCCCGGTGGCCGTCGTGGCCAGCGAGTTCCGATTCCTGGCAGGGTCGATCGGTCACGCAGCGGCTGAGCGACTGGTGCTGGCGGTCGAACGCGCGACCCGCGAGGGGCTGCCGTTGATCGGTGCCCCCGCGTCCGGCGGCACCCGCATGCAGGAAGGCACCAACGCCTTCGTCGGCATGGTCAAGATCTCCGCGGCCGTCACCACTCACAAGAACGCCGGCCTCCCGTATCTGGTCTATCTGCGCCACCCCACGACCGGCGGGGTTCTGGCCTCCTGGGGGTCGCAGGGTCACGTGACCGTGGCCGAGCCAGGCGCCTTGATCGGCTTCCTGGGGCCCCGCGTGTACGAGGCTCTGTATGGTGCGCCGTTCCCCGAGGGTGTGCAGGTGGCGGAGAACCTCTATGAGCGCGGGTTGGTCGATGCCGTCCTGCCGGTCGAGGCTCTCGCCGAGGTCGCCAACCGGGCGCTCAATGTGCTGATGGCTCCCCGCGAAGGGCTGCCGGACATCCCCGAGCTGCCCAAGGAGACACTGCCCGAGGTCCCGGCGTGGGAGTCGATCACCCGCTCACGCCGACCCGAAAGACCAGGCGTCAGAATGCTGCTCAAGCTCGGAGCCACTGATGTGGTGCCGATGCACGGAACCGGGCAGGGGGAGCAGGACCGGGCGTTGTTGATTGCCCTGGCCCGCTTCGGCGGCGCGCCCTGCATCGTCCTGGGCCAGGACCGTCGCCACCAGACCGCGGAGAGTCCGCTCGGCCCGGCCGGCTTGCGTGAGGCCCGTCGCGGCATGCGGCTCGCCCACGAGCTCAAGCTGCCGCTGGTCAGCATCATCGACACCGCCGGGGCTGCGCTGAGCAAGGAGGCCGAGGAGGGTGGACTGGCCGGTGAGATCGCCCGCTGCCTCTCCGAGCTGGTGATGCTCGATGCGCCCACCCTGTGTGTGCTGCTCGGCCAGGGCACCGGCGGAGGGGCGCTCGCGCTGATGCCAGCCGACCGCGTCATCTGCGCCCAGCACTCGTGGCTCTCGCCGATGCCGCCGGAGGGCGCCTCGGCGATCCTGTACCGCGACATCGACCATGCCCCCGAGCTGGCCGCCTCACAGGGAGTCCGGTCCGTCGACCTGCTCCGGGACGGCATCGTCGACCGCATCGTCGCCGAGCACCACGACGCAGCCGACGAGCCTGCCGAGTTCGTCGCCCGGATGAGCGAGGTGCTCGCACACGAGCTGGGCATGCTGCTGCGTACCGATCCAGCCGCACGGCTGGCGGCCCGTCTGGCGCGCTACCGGCGGCTGGGGTGAGCCGGCGCCGCGCCGGAGGCTAAGGAATCGTGGCGTCCGTGGCGATCTGCCCGTGAGTGCAGTCGGGAGAAGCCTCTTGGCGGTCCCAGGAACCGTGGGTCCGTGCGGCCATGGAAGTGGGCCAGAGATCACCGGGTCTTCGGTGTCACCTCCCTGGTCACGCCGTTTGTCAAGCAGGATGTTCGACAGGAGTGGAGAAATGAACGAGCTCAATGAACTGCCAGGCACCGAGTTGCTGGCGGCCGTGCAGAGTGATCGGGTCAGTGTCGCCGAGATCGCGGAGTCTTGCCTGCAGCGGATCAATGAGCGCGAGCCCCTGATCGGGGCCTTCGCTCACCATGACCCAGAGCTGGTCCGGCGGTCAGCTGCAGCCCTCGACCGGAACAGGACAACGGCACCACTGCGCGGCCTCCCTGTCGGAATCAAGGACCTGGTCGACACCGCCGACCAGCCATCAGAGTTCGGGTCACCGATCTACTCTGGGCGCCGACCTTCTGCGGATGCTGCAATCGTGCGACACCTGCGGACCGCAGGCGCCCTCATCGTGGGGAAGACAGTAAGCACAGAGTTTGCCCTCTTTCACCCGGGGTGTACCACAAACCCGCACGACACGAAGCGCACACCAGGCGGCTCCTCCAGCGGATCAGCGGCCGCGACCGCCGACAACATGCTCGCGGTCGCGATCGGGACACAAACCGCCGGATCTATCATCCGCCCGGCCTCCTTCTGTGGCGTCGTTGGCTTCAAGCCCACATTCGGCGCCATCGATCGCAACGGAGTAAAGCTCATCAGCCCAACTCTGGATACCGTCGGCCTGTTCGCTCGAAGCGTCAGCGATATCACGGTTGTCTTCCGCGCTGTCCGGGAAGAGAGTGCCAAGGCAGCACCCGCGGCTCCAACAGCGGCTACGCGTCGGCGGGTTGGGTTCATACGGACGGCAGAGTGGCAAAACGCCGACCAGGAGACACAACTGGCCCTGGAGTCTTTAGCTTCGGACCTGGCAGGTCGTGGCTATGACATCGTGGAAGCAACTCTGCCAACCGATTTCGAACAACTGATCGCAGCCCAGGTCACCGTGATGGAGGTCGAGGTCGCGAACAGTCTGCGGATCGAGTACGACGAACGTCAGAGTCTGCTGAGTGACTCGGCAGGGGCTGTCATCGAGAGGGGGCGAGCCAGGTCCGGGCAAGAATACGATCGGGCGAGGCGTCTGGCGTCGCGGTGTCGCTCCGCACTACGCGAGGTCTTCCATGACCTGGATGGGCTGCTAACCCCGGCCGTCGTCGGGGTAGCTCCGACTGGACTCACCTTCACCGGTGACCCTTTGTTCTGCCGTGCCTGGACACTCTTGCACTGCCCTGCCCTTAGCCTCCCACTGCTCCGAGGATCAGGTGGCCTTCCAATTGGTGCCCAGATAGTTGGTCTCCCCGGTGCGGATGACTCCCTGCTACAACTGGCCGGCGAGATCATGTCGACGGCCTCGGACCTCTGCAAGGGGAGCGCGATGGGATCTGTGTGACCCGCATCCGCACTCCTCGTCGTTGAGACGGGCAGGGGATCCGCTCTTGACCGTTCGCCTCCGCTATCAGACCGCTCACAGAACGTGATTTGCGAAGCATTGACATGGTCGTGCCTGGCTATTACACCAGTGGCTAAGCCAATCAGCCAATAATTCGCCCAAAAGACCGAACGCGGGCAACGCACCCGACCAGTCGTCATCGGCTCAACGCTCGCGCCGACGGCAAACCGCAAGACTTAGGAAGCGAGATGAGAGACATGAGCCTTCCGCGACATGGCCAAGAGCAGTGGACACTGCTCCGTGGAGCGTCACCACATCAGGGTGAGGTCAACAGCCCCGCGAATGACATGGCGGCAACGCCCGGGAGGAGTCAGCGATGACCTCCATCCAGGAAAAGCCGCCGATCACGTCACAGCCTCTGTCGGTGCGCAAGAAGCCCATGCAGAAGTTCACGGACGTATGTGTCCGCTACGTGGAGCGCCTCATGCCGGATCCCTACCTTTTTGCGGTCATCTTGACCCTGCTGGTGGTCGGACTCATCTTCCTACTGGTGCCGAATGCCAATGCCGGCGGCATTGTCGATAGCTGGTACCAGGGCGTCTGGGGAAAGAACAACATCTTCACCTTCGCTATGCAGATGGTTCTTATCCTGGTTAGCGGATACACACTGGCCGAAGCTCCGGTTGTCAAGCGAGGCCTCGGATGGCTGGCAAGCAAGCCTCGCAACCAGGTGGAAGGCGCTTTGTTGTGCTTCGCAGTTGCCGCCGTCGCCTGTGTCTTCAACTGGGGTTTGGGACTCGTTGCTGGAGCCCTCATGGCGCGCCAAGTTGCGGCACGGCTCCGCCGCGCGAGTTTCGGTTACATGGTGGCTGCGGGATACATGGGTTACATGGTGTGGACGAATGGACTTTCAAGCTCCATCGCCCTTGCTAATACTGATCCAACGAGCAAGCTCAATGTCATCTACACCCTGACCCACCAGACGGTTCCACTGAGTCTGACTATCTTTCAGCCATATAGCTACTTGACGGTTCTCGCAACGATGATTGTCATTGCGCTAGCCATCTGGCGGATGGCTCCCACCTCGGCGGAGGAGACGGATCCCGCAGTTTTCGTCGCTGACACCGAATTGTCTTCGCGGCCGCCGGCAGGCAAACCATCATTCGCTGAGCGGCTGGAGAACCTTTGGATCCTGAATGTGATCTTCTTCCTCGCGTGCGCTACGTTCTTTGTCCGCAGCGGCTTTGCCATGAACATCGGGTCAATGGTCATGCTCTTTACCGCCCTGGCTGCCCTGCTGCATGGAACGCCGATTCGGTTCATCCGTTCCTTCACCACGGCAGCCAAGACGTCGGGCCCGCTGCTTCTGCAGTATCCGCTGTATGGCGGGATCGTTGGGTTGCTTGCCTACGCGCCCGCCACCGGCAATCGACCACTGCAGGCCGTCATCGCCGCGTCGATAGTCTCGGGCGCGACGATATACACGCTGCCGTTTCTCAACTACGTGGCATCTGTGGTGATCTCACTGTTCGTGCCGTCAGGAGGTGGCCATTGGGCGGTCCAGGGTCCTGTAGCCGTTAGTACAGCCATGCAACTGGGTCAGCATTCGCCGGCCTACCTGGGCAAAATCTCAATGTCGGTCGCGTCCGGTGAGGCCGTCGCCAACATGATCCAGCCCTTCTGGCTGCTCCCAGTCCTCGCGATCGCAAAACTGAATGTGCGCCAAGTCATGGGCTATACGGTGGCGGCCTTCATCGTCGGGTTTGTGGTCTTCGGCGTCGCCTCCCTGATCATGCCGTTCGTCTAGTGTGGCACACCGTTAATTCGTGACATAAGTAGTGGTCTTCTTGGTATGGCGAGAACCGGGCGACCCAAGACCGAGCTGACCCTGACCGAGGAGCGTGAGCAGCTGGTGCTGTGGGCGCGACGGGCGAAGTCTTCTCAGGCGTTGGCGCTGCGATCAAAGATCGTGCACGCGTGCGCGAAAGGGGCGGACTGCAAGAATGTTGCGGCACAGCTGAACTGCGCCGCTGCGACGGTTGGAAAGTGGCGGCGCCGGTTCGTGGCCGAGCGCCTGGACGGGCTGGTGGACGAACGCTGAACGGGCTCATCGACACCACCCCGAACCGCCTCGCGCCGGAGTTCTCCGCACGGTTCGTCGATTCGTATCGCGTGGCTCACTCACGGTCCCCTACCTCGCCAGCCGGAAAGGGTGACTACCGCAGTCCGGGGGACCTTGCCGGTCAACAGGCGTGGATCGACGCGCCAGAATCATCATGACCTTGCCCGGACACCGTGTGGTGCCGAACTGCCACCTCAACGCACCCTGACCGCGCGCGTGCCGCCCTCCTCGGCTCTGCTGTGGCTCACGTGACGCCGGTGGTGCCCGCCGTTGAGTCGGTTCGGGCGAGCGCGGCTGGGAGGGTGCATCTCCGCTTGGCGGCCGTTCCGGTTCAACCTGACCGTGGTCCTCCGACAGTCGATCTACCGATGCTCAGCGAGCCGTCGCCGTAGCTCGCTCCGCACGGCGGGCCACTCG
>Ga0097691_1001290_pt1 | contig 18843 bp, 16 predicted proteins | sample NGESurdeep072012_8_FD_72858 | JGI IMG/M metagenome (GOLD analysis project Ga0097691, IMG submission 72858) | Arctic peat soil microbial communities from Barrow, Alaska - NGEE Surface sample 210-1 deep-072012 | ecosystem: Environmental > Terrestrial > Soil > Wetlands > Peat ... | reverse complement strand
GCTCCAGCAAGTAGCCGAGCCTTTGAATGGTTGTCCGTTCGAAATGAACGGCCAATTTTGCCAGCTTGTTTGCGTCAAGACGCGCGCCCAGATCCTTCAGAACAGTGGCGATCGAATCGATGCCTCCGACCGCATGAGGATAGCGAAGCAGATCAAGCGCCGTCAGTTCGACCGAGGAAATCTTCATGCTCCCGGTGTCGGTCTTGTGGCTTTCAATGCCGTCCAGAACAGCCGCCATGTTTTTGCGGAAATAGAACACGATGAACGATCGCCCCGCCCGGATTTTGGACAGTTGCTTGTCGGTAACGACCTGAAATTCCATGACGGCGTGATGGGTCGCGCCGTGAATCTCCGCCGCTTTCAAAAGGCCGACATAGTAGACCCGGCCTTGGTGGCGCATGAGATCATCAACGTACCAGCTTGGCGGCGGCGCTTCCCAAGTCAGATATTGCGGAGGGACGATGACGTAGAACCCGTGACGTGGATTCAGCAGCAGCCGCTTTCTTTGAAGGCGCGCGGCGGAGGCCTGAAAGGCGGAATGCTTGATGCCGAGCGCGGTGGTGGCTTCCTCCGAGGTAAACGAAATCCGCCCCTCGGATTGGAGCTCCAATAGATAGTCTTGAGGGGTGGAGCCGGTCTCTAGCATCATATTGGAAAATAGACATAAATCGTCTATTTTTCAATACAAAACTCTGGAATTTGAAGCGTTATAGTGAAAAATCGACAAAATTCGTCTATTTTTCAATATGATACTTGGCGCGTCGGCTTTGCTGACCGGGCTCTATTCGCTTGCTGCGCACCGAGCCAGCCGATTGCCGCGAAGGCGCGGAACGTCTGTCTCGGCCTCCGGGTGACGATCCCTCACGCAAAATACAATGTGCCGCTCGCCGGGGGCAGTCGGTCCCGCGTCCAGCCTCAAGGCGGCGCTATGCTGACGCTCCTGCGGCTGCCCTTTTAACCGGTCTCGCGGCTGCCGGATGGTCTGCGCTGACGCTCCGCCCATACGCCGTTTTTCTGTTTGAGAGCTAATGGCTCCGCCCTCGCGCGGGCAAGGGTGAAGTCCCGGAAGATCCGGGACCGGCCGGGACGGTCTCCCCGACCTTCCGCGCGGAACGCGAAGCCGAAAGTTTCCACCACTGAAATCCGCTTGTGCAGGCCGGGTGATCCCCCTCCGCCCCGGCCGCCCTTGCCCTTGCTACCCCGGTCTCGCCGACGGGCAGGGGTGCAGGCGCAGGTGCGCTCTGCACCCCTGAAGGTAGAAGGAGATCAGTCATGTCAGCCAAGAACGTTGAAACCGTTGTCGAGAGCGGGACCGAAAGTTTCATTCCGCTCAACAAACTCAAGAAGTCCCCGAAGAACGCCCGCAAGACGCCGCACAGCGAGGCGTCCATCGAAGCCTATGCGGCCAGTATCGCCGCGAAAGGCATTCTGCAAAATCTCGTTGTCGAACCGGAACTGGATGCGGATGGTGTGGCAACCGGGTTCTATTTCGTCACCATCGGCGAAGGCCGCAGGCTGGCGCAGCTTCTCCGCGTCAAGCGCAAGGAGATCCCGAGCCGATCCGCTGTATCATCGACACCGCGAACGATCCTCACGAAATCAGCCTCGACGAAAACGTCACGCGCGAGAACATGCACCCCGCCGATCAGTTCGAGGCCTTCAAGAAGCTGGCGGAGGAACGCGGTTTCGGCGCGGAAGAAATCGCCGCCCGATTCGGCGTGACGCCGCATGTGGTGCGGCAGCGCCTTCGCTTGGGTGCGGTCTCCCCCAAGCTGATGCAAATCTACCGCAACGGTGATCTGGCGCTCGACCAGTTGATGGCCTTTGCGATCACCGAGGATCATGCCCGGCAGGAAGCAGCCTTCGAGCGGCTGTCCTATAACCGCGACGCCAGCACGATCCGCCGCATGCTCACTGAGGCCAACGTCGCCGCCACCGATCGCCGCGCGGTCTTTGTCGGCGCGGAGGCCTATACGGAAGTGGGCGGTACGATCCTGCGTGACCTCTTCACCGAGGATCGCGGCGACTATTTCGAGGACGTGACGCTTCTCGATATGCTGGTCGTGGCCAAGCTTGGGCGCGAAGCCAACGCCCTGATGGAAGCCGAGGGCTGGAAATGGGCGCAGGTCTTCCTCGACTACCCGCACAGCCACGGGCTACGCCGGACTTATCCGCAAGCAGTGGACCTGTCGGCGGAAGATCAGGCCGCCCTGGCTGCCGTGAGGGGCGAGTTCGATAGCCTGACGGAGCAGCATGAGAACGACGAGGAACTGCCCGCCGAAGTCGATGCGCGCCTCAGTGAGCTTGAGGCCGAGATCGAGCGGTTGGAGGCCAAGCGTCAGGCCTATGACCCCGCCGACATCGCGCGTTGCGGAGCCTTCGTCATCCTCAACCATGACGGCACCGTCCGTATCGAGCGCGGCTTTGTAAGAGCCGAGGACGAGAAGCCGGAGCCAGAAGCGCATGATGTGAGCGGCGAAGGCGAGGGCGATGACACCGTCAATGAGGACGGCGGAACCGTCCGGGGCGGTGAAGCCGGGGAAGAAAGCTTGGACGGGGAGGACGAGGACGCCGACGATCACAAGCCGCTGTCGGACATCCTGATCCGCGATCTCACCGCGCATCGTACCCTCGGGCTGCGTCTTGCCTTGAGCGAGCAGCCGGAGATCGCCATCGTTGCCGTCACCCACGCGCTATCGGCGCAAATCTTCTATCGCGGCGCGGACGCCCACGTTCTCGACATCCGTCTGGTCAGCACCATGCTGGCTTCGCATGCGGATGGTATCGAGGACACCAAAGCGGGCAAGGCATGGGCCGATCACCATGCCCGTTGGGCGGCGCAGATGCCGCGCGACGTGTCTGGCCTGTGGAAGTTTATCGTGGAGTTGGATCATGACAGCCGCATGGCGCTGTTTGCGCATTGCGCGGCACTCACAGTCAACGCCGTAAAACTGCCAACCGAGCGCAAGCCCCGTGCGATGGCAACAGCGGACAGGCTGGCGGAAGCCGTTTCGCTCAACATGACCGCGCATTGGACGCCGACCGCGCGAACCTATTTCGGTCGGGTCACCAAGACGCATATTCTTGACGCCGTGCGGGAAGCCGTCAGCATCGAGGCCGCCGAGCGGATGGCGGATATGAAGAAGCAGGACATGGCGGAAGCCGCCGAGCAGTTGTTGGCCGGAACCGGCTGGCTGCCCGCGCTGATGCGAACGCTGAGAGCCATGCAGGTGTCTGCCGAGCAGCCACAGCAGCGTGTTTTCCACCACCTGGTCGGGCGGCGGCACGCTGCCAAGCGGGCTCGCCACCACGCTGGCTTCGGCGCTCACCACCTCGGTCTCGACCGACAGCACCGGCAGCGGCGCCGGCACCGTCGGCTTCAGCTTCAGCTTCAGCGCCGCCGACAGCACCTTCGATTTCCTCGCCGCCGGCGAGACCCTCACCGTCACCTACAACGTCACTGTCACCGACATTAATGGTCTGAGCTCCACCAAGCCGGTCACCATCACCATCACCATCAACGGCAGCAACGACGCGGCCATCATTTCCGGCACCGTGATCGGCAGCGTGATCGAGGCCGGCGGCGTCGGCAACGCCATCGCCGGCACCCCGACCGCGACCGGCACGCTCACTGACACCGACGTCGACAATCCGGCCAACACCTTCACGGCGGTGACGACGGCCACCGCGAGCGACAATCACTACGGCACCTTCACGATGACGGCGGCGGGCGTGTGGACCTACACGCTCAATAACGACAACGCCACGGTGCAGGCGCTCAATGTCGGCCGCAAGGACCGGCTTCGGCGGTCTGACCATATATTTTGGCCTGTTTGAAGCGGTCGGCTTGGGAACATTTGCGGCAGCCTCTTCTTGAGTTGGCACTGCAAGCGCGTGGCCCTTTGCAATTCCGGGAAGTTGCTTTGTCTAACCACGGATATACGGTCACCCATAATCACCCGGAGGCCGCTATGGTCGATAACTCAAAAAATCGCAGCGAAAAGAATCAAAAGAATAAAAAGGACGGTACGGAGACCCACAGCCCTCGCGTAGGGGAAACCATCTCGCTTCACGATGCTGCCATTGCTCTCGCAGAAATTGCTCCAAGCAAGAAAGATGAAAGAATTTCAGATGGGAAACTGCTTCGAGCATTAAAGTCGGGTGAAGTGCAGGCTGGTTTTCATTGTTCCAGAGAGCCGCTTATCTGGATCTCGATCCCAACGGGGTATTGGATTGATATCACAAGCAGTGTGTTTCGCCGCATCCGAGTGTCACCGGGCAAAAAGAACCGAACGGGCGTCTTCCTGGTGACGATCCAAGATTTCCCCAAACAATATATTGCCGCTTGCATTCAAGTTGGGGAAGACAGTGGACAAAAACTCAGCAGCGAATGGATGATACAAACATTTGAGGGAGCAATGGCCCGGATCGAGTCAACGTTCGAGGTTGAGATTCCGAGAGAGAATTGGAACCAATATCTTTTAAAGCAGCCGTCTTCCGATGTTGAAAGAGTCCCTGACAGGAACTCCGGCTCAGGCCGTAGGGCGTTCTCAGGCTGGAAGGCGCTCAATGCGATGTTAGCGGCGTATTTGGTGGCCAATAACATCAGGTCCGAGGAAGATCGGAAGATTGAGGTTGTTGCTAGAGAGGTTCTTCAAATCATTAAAGAATCGAAGGAGAAGGTGCAACTGCCAACCCGAGAAACGTTCGAGAAGGAAGTAAGCCACGTATTCGAACTTATCTCACGATTATCAATGAATTGATCAAACCTTTTCCTTCTTATCATTCTTTTCTTCCGAGCCTCGAGACAGCGGATGATGGCCTCCTACTTAACCGGATCGGGGTCGACTCCCCCTCCAAGGGAACATGAGGAAAGTACTATGCCAAATGAAGATAATAAGCCGGAAAAAAACGTGAGCAGGAAAAACGCTCTGCTCCACGGCCTCTATGCGAAAGATGTCCTTCTTCCCTGGGACTCGAAAGAAGATTTCCTACGCCTCCATCAAGAACTGACGGACGAATTTTTCCCGACCGGCCGCGCTGAAGAGGAGGCCGTGCTGGACCTCGCCTTTCTCCACTGGCAAAAGCGAACGCTTCGGCGATTGTGGCAAAGCGCGGTGCTCAGGGACAAATTCACCGACGACATCGTCCAAACCGAAGCCAAATCGTGGTCAGAAATTCGCAAGCGCCTGCGTGCCGCCGCCCGAGACGAGAGGACTTTGCTCGGCACCCTGGAGGGCACAGTCACGAAAGGGCTTTCGGAAGTCCAGCGCATGGGGATGAAAATCGCAAAAAACGACGGACCAAGGGAAACGAAAGATCTTGCGGCTCAGCTGGACGCCCATTTGAAAGTTCTTATCGATACCTTGCTGCCGGTCCTGAACGCGGAGAGGCAGGCACCGGACGCTGAGCAAGCGTTTGATAAGGCGCACGCGCCCGATTGCCTAGAAAAGATCATGCGCCTCGAAGCGTCCGTGGACGCGCGAATCGGCAAGGTGCTGTCACGATTGGTCGGCCTCAAGGAATTCAAGCGAACGCCCGCGGGCGCGCGTCCTCGCAACTTACAGCTACCGGCGGGATAACGACGACTAGCGATCACTCGTATAAGTTGTCCATAGACAACTTAAGAGAGCAAAATTTTGGAACGGAAAACGACACACGAACCACTGAGGTGTCAGATTTGGAGCGGATGGGGGGTTGGCTCGCAACCGAATCTTTCGTCCTTTCACCTACCATCCTCATTGCACGCGTGTGTGACTGGGTGAGTGCGGGACGGGAGGGGAGGCGCTGCTCAGCATTGCCTCGCGAGAACCTTCAGTCATGTTGCGGTCAGATCGCCTGCCCGAGGCGCCAAGGGCAATCTCCAAAATCCCATGGGATACACGACTGACGGTGTCGAGCCTCCCCAATTTGACGCTGTCCGATGGGCTTCGAGCGATTCGAAATGTACGCGAGGTGGTAGTCGCAAGCGGTTCCGGGGGAAGGCGCGCTAGGAACGCGGAAAGGCCTTAATCTTGCTTAACGAAGCGTTAATCATTTTGGGAGGAAAATCGAGCCGACGATTCCAGAGGGGGATTTCTTCCAGAAGGAGTTTTCGATGTCGAAGTTTGCAATTGGCGACAAGGTCGACAAAGCAGCCGACGACCACGAGGTGGGCATGGTCATTGCCGTGTTCCCAACGGTTGATGGCAACTTTCGGTACGCCGTCGATATGGAGGGGTACGGCGCCCTCCAGTTTTTCAACGAGGAAAAACTGGTCGGTCACCCCAGCCAGGCCGAATACCACTCATAAGGCCGGTTGGCGGAGCTCCTTGGGTGCGCCCAAACTTGCTGCGGCGCTTGCGAGGTAATGTACGTTGCGGACCTCGCCCAGCTGCTCTTCATGACGATGCCGTCAAAGTAGGGATACGGACGCTCGCCCTCGATCCGCCGGTTATGCCAGGCCTCGATCTTGGCGTAGACGTTGTTGAGGTTCGTTGGGCCTGACACGGGTACCCAACAGTGTTTCCGGGATGTCCTCGACCGGGCGGACTGAAATCCCCGCCAGAAAGATCTCGATCAGCGCCCTTGAGGATTGAGCTTGAACCGAAGTTGTTGCCTAGCGCCGAATCTGACCTATGGCTCGCTCATATCCGCGCGATGCTTCGAAAGTAGATGGCGCGTCGGAGTAAACTTTGACGCCGTCACGATCGAGCAGAAATATAGGGCGGTAACGCCGCACGTCATGGTCCTCGACCAGGACCATGTGGCGATTGTCCAGCGTGAGCCAATGGCCGTCGAGCCGTGCGGCGACAACCGCGTGGTCTTCATCCCGGAGGTCGTCCCGCAGGATGACAATGCGAAGGTCATCAGGAGAAACCCCTGCCTCTTGGAGGGCAACGAACTTTGCGATCGCGTAATCCTCGCAGTCCCCGCCACCTATGGCGAGGGTCGCCAACGGTGGACTCCAGACGTCCTCCGCACCGTAAAGTGCTAAATCGCTCGTGAGCTTTAGTTTCAGATTGATTGCGCGGTTGATCTCACCGAGCCGCGCGCGCCCCTCCAACCTGCGCCCCCTGTCAACAATGGCCAGGAATTGAAGGGCTGCCTGCGATTGACAAGATGCGCGGTTCTCTTCGCACATCCTCAGCACTAGCCGCTCATCATCGACGTCGCGTTCGACGCTGAGCCATTTCTCCAGCACCGCGCCCGTGGTCACCATCGCGGTAGAAAGCCCGAATGGTTCACTGGAGCTATCGGCCCGATCGACCGATCCGGGTAAATTTAGCTGTGCAGCCATGAGATCCGTTGGCAAGCAGATCAGAGATAATCCACACGCGAATAGAATGGCGCGCAAAGCGCTTGAATTGCCGATTCTCCGCATGCAGTTCCCTGAACTTCTCACCTCGACCAGCCCTGAACTAGTTACGAATCTATCCTGGTTCAAGGGCCCTTGAAGGCCGATGTGCGTGCGTAGCTGATGCTCAATCATCGGCGATGCGACGCGTCGCAAGCGAAGTAGCGCCGCCAAATAGTCACCTTGCTGGCGATTGCAGCCAAACCATGGATAAGTCGACGTCAAGGCTTGCCTCACCAAGGAAAAAGAGGGTTGGTCTACAAAGTGATCGCAGAACGCGTAAACGAGGCGGTGAAAAGCGAAAGGATCAGCTCACCGATGACGGTTGCAAAGGCGCGCAGAGAGGAAAGTTTTCGCGCCGTCAGAGTTTGAGAAGTGTTGGCGGCTCAACCGGACGGCCGTGCTTCGATCCCTAGTTGATTAGATCGTCGGGATCGCGGGCTCTCTTGAAATAGCCTTTGTTTCCGTGACTCCGTCAAGGGTGAAGTTCAGCTGCTCGGGACGCTCGGCAAATTCCCGATTGAAAACCTCGCACCTATCAATTGAAGATACAGTTCAAACCGGCGACGATAACAATAGCTAGTTCGCTCATTGCGGACCCTGTGAACTCAATCACCGTGTCCGGCACAATGAACTCGTCGCGGGCCTTACGTGCGAGTGATCTCTGCTGAGCGAATTTCAGATGATGGGCGCCGCACTGCGAGATGGGCTTTGTTGCGGCATCGCATCGGCCTGCGCAGCAGGGTCATGAGTGTTTCGGCAACAAAGCGACGCGTTCCACATCCGTTGGTGCGCTTAAAACTTGGCAAGCAGCCATGGGCGTTGTGACCAACCCTAGGCTGATCGTGCATACCGAAGCAGCCGTCGCTTCGATTGCGGCTGCATTGGTCAAAGAGCGCAATCTGTAAGACCAAAAGATAGAGACAAAGGACAATCCGCGGATTAGGTTGAGCGAGCAGTTGGATAAGGCGGGGACTTGCATGGCTAGGAATATAGGTAATCAGCTCTCAACTGGCATTGTCGCGGCAGTTTTGAGCGGCGGGATGATTTCGTACTGTTTCAGCGAGCCAAACAAAGTTGAGTCCGAATTGCGTGAGCGTTGCGGCAAACGGACGGAGGAAATTTGGAAGAAAAAGTTTGGAATTGATGACATCTCGAACACAAAAGACGCGCAGATCATCAGTAAGTACGAAAACCATTACAACGCAACACTCGACAAGTGCTTCTATTTGACGAGGTCGGATATTATCGGAAAAAAGAAAGTGACGAAGGTTGAGAGGTTGTTCGACGTTGATGAGAACAAAGAGTACGGCAGGTTCACAGGCGGTAACGGAGACACTTTTCATATTTGCGTTATGTTCGTTGGGAAGGGCACGCATAAGTGCAGTTCAGAAGATGAATGGCGTGTGCTTATCAAGCAATACATGGAAGACGCTAATTGATTGGGTTGTAGTCGACGGGGTGTTGGTCGGATTGAAAAGTAACATAGTCCAAGTTGCGTCCGTCGTTTTGATGATTGGTGCGGGCCTTCAGGATACCTAACCTACCTCTTATCGAGAGCAAGATAGGTGTTCCACACAGCGTTAGCTAACACTTGCGATGGTCGCTGAGCGCATGCTTTCTCGACTTCAGCCACTATCGCTGTCGTGTCGACTTTCGACTGCTTTTGTTCGCTTGCGGCAGCAACGTAATTGAGGCCCGTCCAGAAACCATAAATCCAGATGGCTCCCTCTGATCGCCGCGTTTGCGTAGACTGCCAGTGAGCGCAACTCATCCCGCCTATTCCCGTCATCTGGACGGAAACTTTGGTTTCCTCGGCTGACGCCGGGTAGACCAGAGTGGCACCAATCAGCGCCGGCAATAAGAGTCGTTTGATCATGCCCCTTGAGGATGCTTCGCCCCTAAGTTCGCCAAAGCTCGAATTTATTTGTGGATACATACTCAAACACGACGAGACCGGCACGGACGCAGCGGCATCGTACCCTCCGCCAGTGCAGTTGTCACACAGTCTGGGTAAGATTGCTCATAGATAAGTCAAGTTCTTGGACTGGCCTCGGTGTATTCTCATCCCCGACGACAATCGTGACATTCCATCCTTCGCTCGCCCAGACTCGCGCCTTGGCAAGGGCTATCAGCGAACTTGTCGTGCTTCATTCTTACAGTTTCGTTTTCTCTTTTCGCCACCAATTCAAAGGCCATGTGACTTCCCCATACACGGTCGCTGCAGATCGTCGTTCGGCTGTTTGGCCGCAGTTCGCCGAGGCGGTGTTCATATCGGGGCACGCCTGGACGGAATTACGGCAGCCCGGCCGCGTGCGGGGAGGTCACTTTGATTACCACGGCAGCGACGCGCCACCCAACGGCGGCTGTTTTACTATTGCTGCTGGGACCGTCGCTGCGTCGCTGCCTGGGCTACGGGAAACGGCTGCGGATAGAACCCGAGCAGCGCCGAGCTAGTGCGCACATGTGCCGCCTGCACGAGAGAGCCGTCGACGTGAATGGCGCAGGTAGTCAAGGTTATTGGCACGACCCGGGCACGCCGAGCTTTCCCAGCCTCAATAATGTTCGCTAAAAGGTTCAGGATCCGACAAAAAATGGGCGCGATACTGTTAATGCCCTGATACAATCAATCCGGCTATCGCGGGGCGATCCCGCTACTTACGAAGATCAAAGGTCGGGGGCGGCCGCGGTCACGCGATCGATCCTGAATCTACCATTCTCATGATTCCGTGCTCTCCCGATCCTGGCTGTTGGAAAAGATCGCCTTACCTGTCGTACTTTCAACTGTGCTATTCTTTGCTAAAGCAGGAGGCAGAAAATGTCGGCTGACACAGTAGAAAAACTGATTACGAACGCTATTCATGCGGCTTTTATTAAAGACCCCGAAGGCGATGGCGGCCCGAACTTGGATTATGAATGGATTCCGCCTGAGCACAGCTCGCATATTACCAAGGCGATTCTTTTGGATTTGGCAGCCAATGGGTTTAAAATTGTTAAGGTGTAGTCGCCGAGGTGTGCGAGCTGCCAACGGCTATTGGATGAAGCAGCTTTAGATTCCTCAACCGCTCTTTTCGTCGGAATAAGCAAAGCCGGCTCGCAATTCCGGCGGGTAACGGAGGAATGGCCAATGAGAGATGCCCCGGACAACCTGCTTCTTAGACAGCGAAGAGGCGTATCGCGAGGCACTTTCTTGACTTTCTTGATATGCATCATCCTAGCCGGAGCGAGCGGCGCGATTGCTTGGGAAATTTATGGGAATGATGTTCGGTCCAGATTGGGGATCATCCATCGGGAGACAGGAGGAGCGGCGCCGACCGCGGCGAGCGCGCAGACGAACCAATCCGCAGCTGGAATAAACGCGATCGAGATAGTTGGGCTGGTAAAAGCTTTGCAAGCTTTGGAGCAACGCACGGCAGGCGATGTGCAGACGGTTCTCCAACTTCTGATATCCGAACAGGCCGCAACAAAAACATTGTCCGACGCAGTAGCGGCCCTCCAAACGAAGGTTGATGCGCTCCAGCGTCCGGTAGTGCCCGTTGTGAAGAAGCCCGCGCCGGTGGCACCACGCAAGCCGCCCGCCGCTCCACGGCCGGAAGCCGCGAACCCTGAGACGGACCAGCCGGAACCCGCACCGGGCGCGCCGACTCGCCCCTAGCTAGGGTGGGGCAGCGGTAGTGGACTCTACCACGAGCGTGACGGCTCGCCGGTTAAATAATTGGTAAGGCTAGTCAGGCGTAATGCGGCGTGCTGGGTGCATTTCCCACTGGGCTCTGCAATGACAGAATATGTAATCAAGGAAATCGGCCATCAATGGATCGTGTACGCTGATCGGCTAAGCATTGGTGCTTGCGCCAACGAAACTGAGGCTGTTCAACTGATTACGGAAGATAGCGGCGCCAAAGCTCGAACACGAAACTATGCGGACCACAAATCCGGCAATATAATAAAACAAAACCCGGTGGGTTGCTGGCAGGCCGCCCGTGCGATGGGCTGGCTTCCTTCCTCTTAACCCGAGAAAGAGCCGGCGGGCGTTACGCCGTCGGCTTCTCGTTGCAGCTGCCGATTCATCAACTACTCCCTTCCCGCATTTCGAAGGAAATCCTGTATGGCTAACGCGGCGCCAACGGCGATGTCGTCGCCCCTTCAGCATTAAACGTCCGTCTTTCTGCGGGATAATGCTTCAGGTTCTTCCCGAGGGACTCGAGTTAGGCGCCGCCATGTCGTGAACGAAATTGACTGCCAGGTCCGGCAGAGAGCGGTTCGAGAAATAATATGCGGGGCCATCCAGCAGATCTGGGAACGGCCCGACCGTTTCGCAATTTTCATCAATCTCCAAACGGCAAAACTTCTTGGTTTTGACGAGCGGTCAGGATGCTGACAGGCACTCTAACCGGCGTCCGCGCACCACGAAGCCGGAGCCTGGCCACAGAATTTTACGTATCTCGCTGCGCCTCATAGAGCACGCGGTTCGAACCAGGTCTGCGCATGACGCGCGACGCGCGGACCGTTCCACTTGGTACCGGTGATCGCAAACGCGACTTTGGAGAGGCTGTCATAGGTCCGGCCGTTCCAGGCAAAGCCGTCGGCCATCACCATTACGCGCTGCGACTGTCGATCCCACTCCCGGACCGCCGGCGTTCCGTTACCCGCGCGAAAGATAGTGGATCTTTCATGTGAAAAATTGCAAAACCGGCGGAACCTCAAGCTCCCCGCCGCCGATCTGAAGCTTATACGAATTCGCTCGACGAGGACCAGCAGGTCGACTTCAAGGGAACCGCAAACTAGGCGCCCTCGTCGTGAGGTCGCCGCAACGGTGGCTGGAGGACTTTGGCCAAAGCGACGCGCAGGATGCCATCATCGGATATCTGCTGATCGGCACCGACAACACCGCGCGCAAGCAAGCGGAAGAAGCGCTGCTCAAGGCGGGAGCGCTACAGAGCGCGATTTTCAACAGCGCCAACTTCTCGAGCATCGCCACCGACGCGAAGGGCGTCATTCAGATCTTCAATGTCGGAGCCGAGCGGATGCTTGGTTACGCGGCCGCCGACGTGATGAACAAGATCACTCCGGCCGATATTTCTGATCCGCAGGAGCTGATCGCACGCGCCAAGGCGCTGAGCGTCGAACTCGGAACCCCGATCACGCCGGGCTTCGAGGCCCTGGTCTTCAAGGCCTCGCGCGGCATCGAGGACATCTATGAGCTGACCTACATCCGCAAGGATGGCAGCCGGTTCCCGGCGGTGGTGTCCGTCACGGCGCTGCGCGACGCGCAGGATGCCATCATCGGATATCTGCTGATCGGCACCGACAACACCGCGCGCAAGCTAGTCGAAGAAGAGCAAAAAAAATCGGATCAGCGCCTGCGCGACCAGCAATTCTACACCCGCTCGCTGATCGAATCCAACATCGATGCGATCATGACCACCGATCCGTCCGGCATCATTACCGACGTCAACAAGCAGATGGAGGCGCTCACCGGCTGCACGCGCGACGAACTGATCGGCGCGCCGTTCAAGGGCTACTTCACCGATCCGGAGCGAGCCGAGGCGGCGATCAAGCGCGTGCTGAGTGAAAAGTCGGTCACCGACTACGAGTTGACGGCGCGCGCCCGTGACGGCAAGCAGACGGTGGTGTCCTACAATGCGACCACGTTTTACGACCGGAACCGTACACTGCAGGGCGTCTTCGCCGCGGCGCGCGACGTCACGGAGCGCAAGCGGGTGGAGGCGGAATTGCAGCAGGCCAAGGCCGCCGCCGAGAGCGCGAGCCGAACCAAATCGGATTTTCTGGCGAGCATGAGTCATGAGATCCGAACGCCGATGAATGCGATCATGGGCATTTCGGACCTGCTCGCGAAGACCGCTCTCTCGCCGGAGCAAGACAAGTATGTGCAGATCTTTCGCCGCGCCGGCGACAACCTGCTGAATCTCATCAACGACATCCTCGATCTCTCCAAGGTCGAAGCCTCGCAGCTGGAGCTGGAGCGGACGGGCTTCTCGTTGAACGACCACCTTGAGAAAGTGACGGAGATGGTGGCGGCTCGGGCCCATGAAAAAGGACTGACCCTGGTGTGCGAGATTGCACCGAACGTGCCCACCGACCTGGTTGGCGATCCGACACGGCTGCGGCAGGTGCTGTTAAATTTGCTTGGCAACGCAATCAAGTTCACGCAATCCGGCGAGGTGTCCCTGCGGGTCGAACTGGATGCGGACTCCTCCATTCCGACCGCATTGCGGTTCACAGTCTCGGACACCGGCATCGGCATTTCGGACGAGAAATTGGGCCAGGTGTTTGAACGCTTCACACAAGCCGACTCATCCACAACACGCAGGTTTGGGGGCTCGGGGCTGGGGCTCACGATTTCGAAGCGTCTGGTGGAACTGATGGACGGGCGCATCTGGGTCGAAAGCGAAGTCGGGGCGGGTAGTGTGTTTGCTTTCGCCGTGCCATTCGAGATCTGGGCCACGGCCGATCGGCCGGTGGCCGTGCCGGTCGGTACGGAACCCGAGCCGGCGTTGCCGGCGCTGCTAATTCTTCTGGCGGAGGACTCTCCCGACAACTGCATCATCACGATGGCCTATCTGGAGGACACGCCGTACCGAATCGAAATCGCCGAGACCGGGGCAATCGCCTGTGAAAAATTTACAGCCGGACACTACGACCTTGTTCTGATGGACCGGCAAATGCCGGTCATGGATGGCTTGACCGCGACGCGGACGATTCGAGCCTGGGAACAAGCGAACGACCGGCCGCCCACACCGATCATCGCGCTGACGGCCTCTGCCTTGAAGGGGGACCGAGAAATGTGTCTGGCGGCGGGCTGCACGGCTTTTTTGACGAAACCGATCAAACAAGAGGTGCTGCTGCAAGCGATCAAGGAGAACTCCATAGTCGCTCCTTCGTCATCAAAAGAAAAAAGTAGCCGGATGGACCCGATCTTTTTGCGTGTGAAATCCAAATCCGCAGACCGGATCCCCGCGTATCTGCAGAACTGCAAGCAGAATGTCATCGTGATGCGGGACGCCTTGGATCGAGTTGACTTTGAGACCGTGACGAGTCTGGGGCACCAGATGAGGGGCTCCGGGGCCATGTTTGGATTCCAGGCCATCACTGACATCGGCGCCGCCCTTCAGCAGGCGGCCGAGAGCGCCGATACCGACGGGTCGCGCAAGTGGGTGGACGAATTGTCCAACTACCTGGATGGTGCCAAGACCATTTCCAATTAGCCCGTCACTCAATCCCGAAAACCAATCCGTTCTGCGACGCAACTTACTGTTTGTCGCCAAAACCGAAGATTGAAGGGACAATCGACGGCGAGTCGGATGCTTCCAGTTTTCGTAGCTGATCCAGTTGCGTTCGCATGCGTGGGGGCAGTTCCGGCGATTCCCGCGACAGGGAAATGCGCAGCCTTTCTCCGATCTCCTTGCAGATAGCACGGCTGTGGATGCTGTCGATTTCGACGTTGACACGGTTCGACATGACTAATCCAGTCTATTCATTTGAATTTAACAACATTGGACCAAGTCGAAAACGGCAAACTTGTTTCGACGGATCAATCCCAAAGACGTGTACGGGAGAAAATTAAATTCCAGACAGGTGGAACGAAGCCGCCCTACAGAATAACTGTTCGCTGACCTTCTGAAAAAGCATGGGTCCAACCGCACTGATGGGGTTCCAACCGCACTGAAGGACTGCTGAAAAGAAGACGGCTAGTCATCGCGCAACATCTTGCTCCAGAGGTGTCGATGTCGCAGTTATGGGCGCCGATCGGGTTCAGGGCGACGCCCTAAATTCGGAAGCATCGCCGCTTGCCATTCCGGATTTTGCCGCCCGAAAGAAGAGGGAGGCGGCCGGACCCCCGCCATATTCCCAAGTTCGAGGAAACTCACGCAGAGACTGGGTTCGATCGGGTACGCAGGAGGTCGGCGCCCACGGCAGAGAGAGCTGGCACCGGGTACAGGCAATCTGGAAGGCGATCGACGACTATGCCGAGCTTGAAACCGGCAACCGAGAGTACTTTTGGAACAGGCCGCACAGCATCGGCTGATTAGGACGTGCGCGGCGGCCTTAACTCGCTCGCTAGCCAGCCTACGGCGTCGGTCTTCATCGGGTCTACGGGAAAAGAAACTTTCTCGATGCGGTGGCAGGTCGAGCACTCGAACGTGCGCTCTTCGAAGCCTCTTTCACCCGGCGAGATTCGTCCCAGTCCCATCCTGTGTTTACAGGTAGGACATGACGGTCGCTCCATAACGGAAATGGGAACTCGCACCACTCAAACCCCCGGCACTGACCCAGACATTAACTTTAGCCGGTGACGTAGGCGACTCCGAAAACAACTTGGAACCGAATATTTGACCGGGAGTATTATTATCGAAGCTCGGTCCCCCCGGAGCTTCAACTAGGCTAAGACCCGCTTGGTGCCTGCCGCGCCAGGCGGGTTTTTCTTTTGGGAACAAGCGTAGCTGGCTCGAATTGGCTTATCGGGTCGTACCCACAGTTGCGGCCTGCACAGCCTCGCCCTTTCTCCCCCCACAAGCCCCCCAGGGCAGGCTGTGCTTGGAGGAAGCGCACAATGGATAAGCCAACAGAAGATCAGATCCGACAACGTGCTCACGAACTCTGGGAACAGAGCCACCGGAAGGGACGATGAGTTCTGGAACCAAGCCGAACGGGAGTTGCAGGAAGCGGAGGATCGCGGAAACCCCGCAAAAGAAATCCCCGACGACATTTAGAGAACAATAAAAAGGCGGCCAGTTCGGCCGCCTTTTTGCGATAATTAAAGGTGACGTGCCTGTCTCGAATTCTTGCTTCGCAAATGTGCCCACCAATCCCTGTAGTGTACAGCCACGCTTCATTTAAGCGATTATCGAACCCTGGGGATAGTTATCTATATTCCTTCCACATGCTCAACGGGCGCCGAAGCACAACGCAGATAAAAACCCGCTTCCATAGGGGAGGCTTTCGTCCCGTCAGCATACATTTCGTTAGCCAAATCTCTGCTTGATTCTTCATTGCTCTCCCATAGCAATCGCGTCGTAGCTTCATTCCTCGATAGGGATGGCTACTTTATCTGAGGGCAATTCCACCAACGTCCTGGTCTTTTTCGCAGCGTCGTACACCTTGACCTGGAGCATGGGATAATTCGTTTTGAGGTCCAGTGCGCTTTTATGAGCCGCCTCCTGCGTGGGGAATACGATCTTCATCCGGCCATCAACTTCCAGGCCAAAGCCCTCAGTCATTACACGGTCGGCGCGTGTGATGTTCCGGGGTTGCGGTTCGTCGGGTATCGTCAGAGGCTTTTTCATGGCACCTCCTAGGTTCCTTCCTATCTAATCACTGCCCTCCTCAAAAGAAGAGCAATGGCAGACTAGAATGCTGGTTCGTTCGGCGAGACATCGTCAGCCGTGTAATGCACCGATCCACCCTCTTCGAAGGGATTTGAACCATCGAACAGAGCCTCCAGATTGATGGTCTTCTCCTTGAAAGAAGAGGTCGAAGCGGTAAAAATGGAAACTCTGCTACCTGTTATCGTTGGCGGCTTAATCGGCCTCGTGGGCGGGTTTCTCTGCGCGGTCGCGCCTCAGCGGCCGCTGTGTGTACCGAAAACCATATCCGAGATCGCTGTTTGCGAATTGGACACGGCCACGCAGCTTGCGCCGTAAAACAATCAACTGATGCCGAAGCACCGCATTCTCAGCTTCAAGCCGCAACTTCGACTTGAATGGCGAGGCCAGGACGGCCAGAACGAAACAGAGCAGCCCGATCATTCCGCCAGTTTAGGTGATTCCGTCACGTCATCAACACGGATAGAGTTTTCGGTACACACAGCGCGCGCGCCGTTGGGATTGAGTCCGAGCGCCTTAAACTGTCGGCTCCATTCAGTCGGCGGATCGCGGAGGCGCTCGATGCCAATGCCGCGGGGCAGGCGACCTTCTACGGCTGCTTTGACAAGATTGGGCGCGAGGAAGGCGAGCGAGATGGTCATATTGACCTGCCGAGTGCTGCGACGTCGGCTGGAAGTCTTGCAACCGCTTCTCGATATGAGCCGGCATTCAAGCCGCGCGAATTTTTGCCAACCGTTGCGGACGTGCGAGAGTCGCCGACCAGAGTGGTGGACCACGCGGCCCGACATGCGGCCACCTTGTGCAGACTCATCCCTTCTTCGACATTGGTCCTAGCCGGAGGGCGGCCCTCTATGCTTTGATGAACCAAGGGCAGATTAAACTGTCTTGAGGCCTGTTTTGACCGAAGTGCGCGTGGTGCGGCGACTGGTTGCGGTTCTGGCGGCAGATGTCGCCGGTTATAGCCGCCTCATGGGAGGCAACGAAGAAGGCACGCTGGCCCGGTTGAAGGCTCTCAGAAAAAGCCTTGTCGATCCGAAAATAACCGAACACCGAGGCCGCATCGTCAAGACCACCGGCGACGGATTGCTCGTCGCTCGCTCTCAAACTGCTCGGTGCTCTCCCCATCGATCCCACTGGCCGCGCGCCGGTTCATCAAGCCCCACGTTTAGGATGACCCGATTCCGAATCGGATGACCGGTCTTGGCGATAGAGTGGCTTCGATCTGACCCTTGCTCAGCGTCTTTGCTTGTTTCCCTAACGACATTTGGTCCTCCTGACTGATTTATAAAAGTCAACAGGATGCTGGATTGTAACCAATCGCGGGTGATCGAACAGGGCTGCTCAAAAATAATGGTTGGTTGGCTTGTTCGAACCGATTATAGAAGAGTCATTCTATAATCGGTTCGCGAAGCTCCATTCTCTACAACATAAAAACTGCACGAGCAGCGAGCCAGATACAAGCGCGTACCTGTGATTAGAATCGGTGAGGTTTGATCCAACTCAAAGGAGAACCTCAATGCCTGTTCTAAAATCTCTAGCCTTCACCACCATGCCTAAGACGACCATCGGCCCTGTCCAGATCCGGAGGGCCAAGTTTATCGCCAAGCTGGAGGAGCAGAAAACTGATCCTTCAAGACCCCAATTACATCCGAACGGTCCAACGATGGGCCGATGTTGATGGTGAGAAACGAATTGTGGCTAAGAAGCAGCGAGTCCCGGCCTTGGTGGAAAGTCGATCCCTCTGGGCAGATCGTTATGTCAGTCAAATTCGGAGCCAAGCCGATCGAGTTAGGCACCGGCAACGAGGGGGACGACGACCATGACGCATCCGAGGCGGGACGATCCGACCAGGCAGCATGCGCACCGCCTGTCGGCCGAGCTAGCGGCCAGGCGGCTGTCGCCTGTGGATCTCGTCGATGCCATCATCGCGCGGATCGAGGCAACGGAGCCGAGGCTTCACGCATTCGTAGAGACCTATTTCGACGAGGCGCGGCTTGCCGCTGAAGCTGCGGACCGGGCGATCCGCGCCGGCCATGATGTGGGACCGCTGCATGGCATTCCGATCGCGCTGAAGGACCTGGTGGAACTGGAGGGTCGGGTGGCCACCGGCGGATCGGCGGCGTGGCGCCAGCGCCGCGCCAGCCGCACCGCGACCCTGGCCAC